>Scrappy_p2__coassemble_556_pt1 | contig 55706 bp, 42 predicted proteins | sample Scrappy_p2__metabat2_low_PE_024 | metagenome-assembled genome bin Scrappy_p2
CTTCAAATACCTCTTCAAAAGTTTTTATCATTAATCGTCTCCCGCCAAATCCGAATTTATTTTTTTAACAACTCTTCCAACTCGTCCATTTCCACTTTAATTTCCGCTTCCAGTTTTCTTAATTCCTTTAATATCTCCTCTGTTGGCGGATATTCTACCGGTATGTACTCTATTTTTTTATATTTATTGATGGAAAGGTCGTAAGCATTCTCCACAATTTCCTCTTTTGGCACAAAGAAGCTCTGCTCTGTGCGTTCTCTCTCAGTTTCTCCGTCCAGATTATGAAATCTTTTCACAATATCCGATATATCATTATCTGCAATTTCACTTCTCTTATCGTCAAGACTGAATCCATCCGCTTTCATATCGTAAAACCAGACTTTATCTGTTCCGCCATGTCCTGTTTTTGTGAAAACAAGTACGGCTGTCGATACGCCGGCATAAGGTTTAAACACTCCGGAAGGCATAGAAATAACAGCTTCCAGACGATTGTTCTCAATAATTTCCTTACGAATGGCTTTATGCGCTGCGGAAGAACCGAATAAAACCCCATCTGGGACAATGCAGGCGCATCTTCCGCCGACTTTCAGCATTTTAAGGAATAAAGCCAGGAACAAAAGCTCTGTTTTCTTTGTCTTGCATACTTTTAAAAGGTCGGCAGATACAATATCGTAGTCCAGTGATCCCTTAAAAGGTGGATTCGCAAGAATCAGGCTATATTTTTCTCTGTCACCGTTCTGGTCTGAAAGGCTGTCCCTGTACTCGATATGTGGATTATCCACACCGTGAGTCATCATATTCATAGCGCCAATGCGAAGCATAGTTCTGTCCATGTCAAATCCATGAAACATATGATTCATATAATGTTCTTTGTTTTTTCGCTCAAAAAATACTTTTTCTTTACAATTCTCTTTTAAATATTCACTTGCCGAAACAAGAAATCCGGACGTACCACAAGCCGGATCACAGATTACATCATCTGGACGCGGCTCCATCATATCCACAATCATACGAATAATATGTCTTGGAGTACGAAACTGTCCGTTTACGCCTGCTGTTGCCAGTTTTGAAAGAAGATATTCATATATATCTCCGCGTGTATCTGCTTCTTTTAATTTCGCTATCTGCTCATAAATACTATCCATAGAAGTTACAATTTTATCCAGCATTAAAGGCGTTGGAATTTTAAAAATCGCATCTCCCATATATTTTGCGTAGGCGCTTTCCTTATCCCCATGAAGATTTTTAATAAAAGGAAATACAAGCTCCTGAACAACCGCGTACATTTGTCCTGCCGGAAAATCATGGAATACGCTCCACTTTAACTGACTTCCTTCGATTTCACGGCTGCCGATTTGTATTTTCCCATCAAAAATGCTTTTATGCGGCAGTCCAAGCATAGCCGCTTCTTTTGCGTGTATATTGTCTGCATCGTCCAAGTCCTTGATAAACATGAGGTATGTCATCTGTTCAATTACGTCAAGAGGATTCGTCAGTCCTCCTGTCCAGAAAATTTCCCAAAGACTATCTATTTTATTTTTTAATTCTCCTGTAATCACGTACTTTTCCTCCCGGCGTGTCATCTATCTGCGTGCTCATCGCACGTTTCGTATTTTAGTGCTGCCCTTATTCTACCATGTTTTGACCTGGATTAAAAGTTCCCTTAGCGTTTGACTTTTCCCTCCAACTCTATATCCTTGCGTAACTTTCATATTACGTTTTTCGTCGATTATCGTATAATCCTGCCTTCGACAGTAAAAAAATACAAAGCTGATGTTAGCCCAGTGTTTATAGGCTTCACTACAGTTTGCATCTAAATTTCACTCTATAAAAAAACAGATTATTTAACAAAGAAAATGTAGAGTTTATAATAAACTTGAGACATTTGGGCAAAAGTGAACTGTCAACTTCTCGGAGAGATTTTTTGTTTTTTAAGTAGAAAAAATCGTTTTATAAACAATTTTGGAGAGTTTTTTTGTTTTTTAAGCAGAAAAAGGCATTTTATAAACAATTTTAGAGAGATTTTTTGTTTTTCAAGCGAAAAAAAGCATTTTATAAACAATTAAATTCCCGGCATCAGAAATTTCTTTCTCCCCATTGCACCTACGACTTTTTCTAATGCACTCCCATTTTTGACGGTTTGCATCTAAGTTTTACTCTATAGTAATATTTTCATGACCGATAGATTCTTGAACTGTCCAATTCCTGCGAAAACAGGTATAACAAATGCTAAGTTTTCGTTATACTTGTTGCTTCCGGCGAATTAAAACGAGAAGAAAACGGAAAATCTACCTGCTACATTCGTTTAAAGTAATTTCCCCTTATCTCTTCTTAATACAAACCTAATCTCTCCAAATTTATCCCCTTCCAACTCAAAATCCTTGTGTAACTTTCACATTGCCATTTTTCGTCGATTATCGTATAATAACATGTACCTTTAGAGAAATATATTTAAATAAGAAAGAACTATTTTTTACATTTAGAAAAAGCAATCAGGAAATACACACTATGAGGAGGCAATCTATTTTTTATGAAGAATCATACTCTCGGAATTGACATTGGTTCTACCACTGTCAAAATTGCAGTCCTTGATGAAAATGAAACTCTGCTCTTTGCAGATTATGAACGGCATTTTGCGAATATTCAGGAAACACTGGCAAACCTGCTCCAGAAAGCTTACGACCAGCTTGGGGAGCTTTCTCTTTGCCCGGTTATCACCGGCTCCGGCGGTCTTACCCTTGCCAATCATCTGGATATTCCCTTTGTTCAGGAGGTTATTGCCGTATCTACCTCTTTGGAACACCTTGCGCCTAAAACGGATGTGGCAATTGAACTTGGCGGTGAAGACGCAAAAATCATTTATTTTGAAAACGGAAATATCGAACAGCGTATGAACGGAATCTGTGCAGGCGGAACAGGTTCTTTTATTGACCAGATGGCATCTCTGCTTCAGAGTGACGCTTCCGGCTTAAATGAATATGCAAAACATTACAAAGCGCTTTATCCTATTGCTGCGCGATGCGGTGTTTTTGCAAAAACGGACATTCAGCCCCTTATTAATGATGGAGCAACAAAGGAAGACCTTTCCGCTTCCATTTTCCAGGCAGTGGTAAACCAGACCATTTCCGGCCTTGCCTGTGGAAAACCAATCCGCGGACATGTTGCTTTTTTGGGCGGTCCTCTTCATTTTCTTTCAGAGCTGAAAGCAGCATTTATCCGTACTTTAAAGCTTGATGAGGAGCACACTATTGTGCCGGAAAACTCTCATCTTTTTGCAGCAATCGGCTCTGCCTTAAATGCCAAAGAAGATGCGGCATCCGTGTCTCTCACAGACTTAAAAGCGCGCCTTCGCAAGACCATTCACCTTGATTTTGAAGTGGAGCGTATGGAACCGCTCTTTGAGACGGAGGAAGCTTACGCGGCTTTCCACAAACGCCAGAGCCAATATCAGGTAAAAACTGCAGAGCTTTCCACATATAAAGGCAACTGCTATCTCGGTATTGATGCAGGCTCTACCACAACAAAGACAGCGCTTGTAGGAGAGGACGGCTCTCTTCTTTACTCTTTTTACAGCAACAATAATGGAAATCCTTTAAAAACTACCATACGCTCCATTCAGGAGATTTACAGCCTTCTTCCAGAAGATGCGCGCATTGCCTACTCCTGCTCTACCGGATATGGAGAAGCGCTTATTAAGGCGGCTCTTCTTCTTGACGAAGGAGAGGTGGAAACAGTTTCCCATTATTATGCAGCCGCATTTTTTGACCCGGATGTTGACTGTATTCTTGACATTGGCGGTCAGGATATGAAGTGCATCAAAATAAAGGACAATACCGTAGACAGCGTACAGCTTAACGAAGCCTGCTCCTCAGGCTGCGGCTCCTTTATTGAAACCTTTGCAAAATCCTTAAATTACAGTGTAGAGGACTTTGCAAAAGCAGCTCTTTTTGCAAAAAATCCCATTGACCTCGGCACACGCTGCACTGTGTTTATGAACTCCAAAGTAAAACAGGCCCAAAAGGAAGGGGCTGAAGTTTCTGATATTTCCGCAGGACTTGCATACTCTGTCGTCAAAAATGCCCTATACAAGGTAATCAAAGTTTCCGATGCCTCTGAACTCGGACGTCACATTGTTGTGCAGGGCGGAACTTTTTACAATGATGCTGTTCTTCGGAGCTTCGAAAAAATCGCAGACTGTGAAGCGATCCGACCGGATATTGCAGGAATTATGGGTGCTTTCGGCGCTGCCTTAATCGCGAGAGAACGATACGAAGAAGGCACAGAAACAACCATGCTTTCCATACAGAAAATCAATGAGCTGAAATACACAACCTCTATTGCAAACTGCAAGGGCTGTACAAACAGCTGCCGATTGACAATCAACAAATTTACAGGAGGACGCCAGTTTGTGAGCGGAAACCGCTGCGAACGCGGAATCGGTAAAGAAAAGAACAAAGATAATATCCCGAACCTTTATGAATATAAATACAAACGGCTTTTTTCTTACCAGCCGCTCACTGCCGATAAGGCAGAACGGGGAAAAGTAGGAATCCCCCGCGTATTAAATATGTTTGAAAATTATCCGTTCTGGTTTACCTTTTTCACAGAACTGAAATACGAGGTTGTGTTATCTCCTACTTCCACCAGAAAGCTGTACGAACTTGGTATCGAATCCATTCCAAGTGAATCAGAATGCTACCCGGCAAAGCTTGCCCACGGCCACGTTACCTGGCTTTTGAAAAACGGAGTAAAATTTATTTTTTACCCTTGCATTCCGTATGAACGAAATGAGTTTCCAGATGCGGTCAACCACTACAACTGCCCCATTGTTACTTCCTATGCGGAAAACATAAAAAACAATGTGGACGAGTTAAACGACCCTTCGGTTAATTTCCGGAATCCATTCCTCGCCTTTACCTCTGAGGAAATCCTCACAGAAGGTCTTGTATCGGAATTTAAGGATATTCCGGCAGAGGAAGTAAAAGCCGCAGCACACAAAGCCTGGGAAGAGCTTGATTCCGCAAGAAAAGATGTCCAGAAAAAGGGCGAAGAAACACTAAAATATATGGAAGAAACAGGACATAGAGGCATTGTTCTTGCAGGAAGACCGTACCACATTGACCCGGAAATCCATCACGGCATTCCAAGTCTTATTAACAGCTACGGCATTGCCGTCCTGACAGAGGATTCTGTGTCTCACCTTGTTCCTGTTGAGCGTCCGATTCGAGTAAATGACCAGTGGATGTACCACTCCCGTCTTTACGCTGCCGCAAACTTTGTAAAAACAAGAGAAGATCTTGATCTCATTCAGTTAAATTCCTTTGGCTGTGGTCTTGATGCAGTAACAACAGACGAAGTATCTGAAATCCTCTCCGGAAGCGGAAAAATTTACACCTGTCTGAAAATTGACGAAGTAAACAACCTGGGAGCTGCTAAAATCAGAATCCGTTCTCTTCTTGCTGCTCTTCGGGCAAAAGAGGCGCAGAAACACAACAGAGTCATTCAGCCATCTTCTATTGAAAAGGTGTCCTTCACAAAAGAGATGAAAAAGGACTTTACCATTTTATGTCCGCAGATGTCACCATTCCATTTCAGCTTTATCCAGGCTGCTTTCAATACCTGCGGCTACCATTTTGAGGTACTCCCGAATGACAATAAGGAAGCAGTAAACACAGGTCTGAAATATGTAAATAATGATGCCTGCTATCCTTCTCTGATTGTTGTAGGGCAAATTATGGATGCGCTTCTTTCCGGAAAATACGATTTAAATAAGACCGCTGTTATTATGTCCCAGACAGGAGGCGGATGTCGTGCCTCCAATTACATAGCTTTTATCAGAAGAGCTCTGAAAAAAGCAGGTATGGAACAGATTCCTGTTATTTCCGTCAATTTAAGCGGTCTTGAAAAAAATCCGGGATTTAAGCTTACACTTCCTCTGATCAAGCGAATCTGCTATGGAGGTGTATTTGGTGACATTCTTATGAAATGCGTATACCGAATGCGGCCTTACGAATTAGAAAAAGGAATCGTAAACAGAAAATATAAAATCTGGGAGCAAAGATGTATTTCCTTTATCACAGGAAACACCATAAGTCACAGCCAGTTTAAGCATATGTGCCAGGAAATGGTTCATGATTTTGATATAATCCCAATCAGCGACGAAAAGAAGCCCCGCGTGGGAATCGTGGGAGAAATCCTTGTAAAGTTCCTTCCTGCTGCAAATAATCACCTTGCAGACCTTCTTGAAGCGGAAGGTGCGGAAGCTGTTGTTCCTGACCTGATTGACTTCTTATGTTACTGTTTTTACAACCAGAACTTCAAAGTGGAAAATCTTGGATTCAAAAAATCAAAAGCAACGATTGGAAACTGGGGAATAAAGCTTATTGAATGGATGAGAAAATCAGCCAACGAGGCGCTTTCCCAGAGCCGCCATTTCACTCCGTCCGCTGACATTACAGATCTGGCAAAAATGGCATCTCCTATTGTATCACCCGGCAATCAGACTGGTGAAGGCTGGTTCCTTACAGGAGAGATGATGGAACTGCTTCACGGGGGCGTTCCAAATATTGTGTGTATTCAGCCTTTTGGATGCCTTCCAAACCACATTGTGGGAAAAGGCGTCATTAAAGAAATCCGCAGAACACACCCAGAAGCAAATATTGTAGCCATTGATTACGATCCCGGCGCAAGTGAAGTAAACCAGTTAAACAGAATTAAGCTGATGCTTTCCACCGCCCAGAAAAATCTGAATAAAGACGCTGAAAAAGACGCTTAATCTTATACGCAAAACAAAAAGTACTGCTATACTAAGCTTTCATCACTTAGTACAGCAGTACTTTTTATTATTTATTTCAGTTTCATAAATGCTTCATATGGACGAAGAATTCCCTCTTTCTCTCCCTCATAATTGTGAATCAGAGTTTCTTCCCCCTCCCACTCTCTTAAAATAGAGCACGGCACTTCTTTTTCTGTAAAGTTTCCTGCCACAAGAAGTTTCTTTCCATTATATTCCCGCTCATATGCAAAAATATTTTCATCTTCCTCAAGAAGGAGACGGAAACTTCCTTCTGTAAAAATCTCATATTTTTTTCGAAGGGCAATGAGCTTTTTATAATAATGAAATACAGAATCCATATTTTTCAACTCTTCTTCTGCATTAATTTCTGTGTAATTGGGATTTACGCCAATCCAGGGCGTTCCCTGTGTAAAGCCTGCGTTTTTTCCGGCTGTCCACTGCATGGGAGTTCTTGCATTATCTCTTCCTTTTGCGTAAATGGACTCCATAATATCTGCTTCTTTATACCCTTTTTCCAGACGTTCTTTATACATATTCCGGATTTCAATATCCTGATATAGAGAAATATCTTCAAAACGCACATTCGTCATGCCAAGCTCTTCTCCCTGATAAATGTACGGTGTTCCCTGCATTCCATGAAGAATTGTTGCAAGCATTTTGGCAGACTCTGTTCTGTATTCTGTATCATTTCCCCATCTTGACACAATACGGGGAAGGTCGTGATTATCCCAGAAAAGGCTGTTCCAACCGCAATTATGAAGCTCGTTCTGCCATTTTGCCAGATTTTTTTTGAGTTTCACAAGGGAAAGCGGGCAGAAGTCCCATTTCTCTTTTCCCTCTTCCTGGTCAAGCATCATATGTTCAAACTGGAATACCATAGAAAATTCGCTTCCATCCGGCGCGCTGTAAAGCTTCGCCCTCTCTGTATCTGCGCCCCAGGCTTCACCAACTGTAATCAAATCTCCCTTCTGGAAGGTTTCCTTACTTAATTCCCGGATAAATTCATGAAGACGAGGACCGTTATTTGTAATTTTTAAATCCGGCTCTTTCGCAATCTGGTCAATTACATCAAGGCGAAAACCTCCAACTCCTTTTTCCATCCACCAGAGGATCATATCATAGATTTCTCTGCGAAGCTTTGGATTTTCCCAGTTTAAATCCGGCTGCTTTACAGAAAACTGGTGAAAATAATACTGGTTCAGCTCCGGAACCCACTCCCAGGCAGGTCCTCCGAACGCAGAGCCCATGTCGTTGGGAAGCGTACCTTTCTCTCCATCCCGCCACACATAGTAATCGTGATAAGGATTTTCTCTGCTTTTTTTCGCTTCCTGAAACCAGAAATGTTCATCAGAAGAATGATTTAAAACAAGATCCATAATAATGCGGATATTTCTTTTTTTTGCCTCCTGAATCAGCTCTTCCATGTCCCTGATGTTTCCAAACATAGGGTCAATATCCTGATAATCAGAAATATCATATCCATTGTCATCCTGCGGGGATTTACAGACAGGAGAAAGCCAGACAGCATCAATCCCCAGTTCCTCCAGGTAATCCAGCTTTGTAATAATTCCTCTTATATCTCCGATTCCGTCCCCGTTGCTGTCCATAAAGCTTCGCGGGTAAATCTGATAGACTACTGCGTTTTTCCACCATTTTCTTCCTTCGCTTTTCATATTTACATCCCTCTCTTATATTCTGCGAATCAGTGTTCCATCTGGAGCAAGTTTTCCATTTTTATATCCTCTTGCAAAGAGAATTTCTCCCCCATCCAGTGCATCAACAGAATCTTTTGTACAATTTAAAACTACCTGAATCTTATTTCCCGCATCGTCCAGTTTAATATACTCCACACAGCGTTTTTCTCTGTATGTATCCGGAAAATGGAAATAAAGGCTCTTAAAAGTTTTTTCTGATTTTCTAAGAGAAATCAGTTTTTTCATTTCTTCCAGACACTTTCTGTTTTCCTCAGAATCCATTTCATCCCACGGCATACAGCGCCTGCAGTCCGGATCGTGTCCTCCTTCCATTGCAATTTCCGTTCCGTAATAAATACAGGGACTTCCAGGCATGGTAAAAAGAACCGCCAACTGCTGATAAAAGACGTTCAGATTTTTTAATCGATTCATCAGACGCTCTGTATCGTGAGAATCCAGAAGATTAAACAAAACATTGTTGCACTGCTGCATATACATGGTGTAACAACGGTTTACCATATATTCAAAATCCTCTTTTGTACTTTCCTTATCAAGGAAAAAGTCATGGATTCCGCTCATAAGAGGATAATTCATAACGGAATCGTATTCATCCCCCATAAGCCACTGGCTTGCATCGTGCCAGATTTCTCCCAAAAGATAAATATCCGGTTTTAAAGATTTTACCCTCTCCCTTACACGTTTTAAGAAGCGGTGGGATACCTCATTTCCCACATCAAATCGGATGCCGTCAATATCAAAATCGCGAATCCAGCTTTCGCAAATATCAGAGAAATACCGAATCACTTCTTCATTATTTGTATTTAATTTCGGCATATATTCATTAAATGCAAAGGAATAAAATCTTCCGTCTCTTGTATCTCCCTGCTTTTTTAATGCATTCCAGTCGTGAATCATAAACCAGTCTGCAAACTCAGATTTTTCTCCTTTTTCCTCCACATCAAGCCACTGAGCAAAACGCCTTCCACAGTGATTAAACACAGCGTCCACCATTATCCGGATACCAAGTTCATGGGCTTCTTTTACAAGAAGGGCAAACTCTTCATTATCTCCAAAATAAGGGTCTATTTTTGTGTAGTCTCTTGTATCATATTTATGGTTAGACTCTGCTTCCATAATGGGATTTAAGTAGATTCCATTAATACCGAGCTCTTTTAAATATGAAAGACGCTTTCTGATTCCTGCAAGATTTCCGCCGAATCGCTCCTGGTTTGTAACAGGACCTGTGCGCCAGGGAAGAATATCCTCCCCGTTTTTCTCCGGCGTTCCGTTACAGAAACGGTCTGGAAAAATCTGATACCACACCGTATCGTTTACCCAGTCCGGAGTTACGTTTATATCTGCCTGATTCATCCAGGGCACAATAAAACACTGAAGCATACGCCCTTCCATGTGAAGCTGCTCTTCCTTTAAAAAGCCGTCCTCAAAGTAATACCACACTTCTTTATCTGTATGAAGTTCAAAATAATACTTACATCTTTTATACGGTGGAACAAGTGTGGTTGTCCACCATATCTGATGCTTTAAGCGCTTTTTATAACAGATTTCTTCCCTTTTTCCAACCCATTTTTCATTGCCGCCAAGAATTCCGGCTTCGAATGGATCTCCCTGATGAAGAAACACGCGCTTTACATCATATCCTGTTTTTAAATTGATAATCAACTCCCTCTCATTACAGGGATAGCTCATCTGCTCTGATGTTTTATGATAAACTCCTGCAAATTCCATCTGCTGTCTCTTACCTTTCTGTCATCTGCTTCTTATATTTATAAAGCTCCTCTGCCAGACGCTTCATGTCTGTCATTCTCCATTCCCAGTTGGGACTTCCCACAGTTCCCGGCGTATTTAAGTGCGCCTCTTTTCCAAGCCCCAGAATATCCGCCGCCGGAATAATGGCATACTCTGCTCTGCTTCTCCATGTATAGGCAAGAAGCCTGTCTTTTACAGAACCTGTTTTAATTCCCTGTTTTTTAAGGAAACGACGAATTTTTCTCTTTGCTGCGCAGGACATTTTCCCATACCATTCCATAATGGTGTCGTTGTCATGGGTTCCTGTATAAATAATGAGATTTTCTTTTTCCTCAAAAGTATCTCTTGCATATTTTCCTTTTGTGTCTATGGAGAACTGGAGAATCTTCATTCCCTTTAATCCATAATGATCTTTTAAGGTAAGTACCTCCGGACGTAAATCTCCAAGGTCTTCTGCCACAAGATGAGCCTCCGGAACTTCTCTTTTTAAAGTATCCAGCACCTCGTAGCCCGGCGCTTCTATCCACTCTCCCTCCACTGCCGTTGGGCAGGAAGCCGGGATTTTCCAAAAAGTATCAAAAGCACGAAAATGGTCAATACGAATCAAATCAAAAAGCCGGCTGTTATATCCGATACGCTTTACCCAGAAATCATATCCTGTTTTTTTCAGATACTCCCAGTCGTAAACCGGATTTCCCCATCTCTGTCCTACTGCACTGAAATAATCCGGCGGAACGCCTGCAATAAAAGTTGGTCTGCCATCTGCACCAAGGAGGAAGTTTTCTTTGCCTGCCCATACATCAACAGAATCAATTCCCACATAAAAAGGAACATCTCCCATAATGCGAATCCCGTTTTTATTTGCATATTCCTTTATCTTTTTCCACTGGCAAAAAAATACATACTGTAAAAACATATGATAGGAAGCCTCTTTTTCTGTTTCTTCTGATAAAGCTTCTCCCTTCCAGTTTTTATGCTCTTCTCTCCACTCATTCCAGCAGCGGTTTTCATTTTCTTTTTTTAAAGCGCGGAATATTCCATAGGAACGCACCCATTCCTCAGAAATAAACTCATGATATTCCTCTGTCTCCTGAAAATTTTCAAAGGCTTCTCTTAAATATCCTTCTTTCCATGCCCGTACTTTTTCATATTCCACTTTTTTTGCATTTTCAAGATGAGAAGGAGGAATCTCTTTTAAAAGCCCTTCTTCATACAGAAGCTCTAAACTTATATAAAGCTCGTCCCCTGCACAGGAGGAATAAGGCTGGTAAGGGGAATTTCCATATCCAAGAGGATTCATAGGCAAAACCTGCCAGATTTTTACTCCTGCTTCCTTTAAAATATCAAGAAATGTATACGTTTCTTTTCCCAGCTCTCCTACTCCCGTCCGGGACGGGAGAGAAGAAACCGGCATTAAAATTCCAGTTTCTCTCATAGTCCACACCTCTTATGCAAGTTTCCAGATGTCGCGGTTGTACTCTTCAATGGTTCTGTCTGCTGAGAAGAATCCTGCCTTTGCAATATTCACAAGAGCTTTCTTTGCCCATGCAGTTTCGTCCTCGTAGTCTCTTAATACCTCTTCTTTTTTCTGAATATATTCTTTTACATCAAGAAGAGCCATAAACCAGTCTTTTGATACGATTTCTTTATAAAGTCTTCCAAGATTTACCGGGTCTCCGATCTGAATCAGTTCTTTACTGATAATAAAGTCAACAAGCTCCTCCACCTGCGGATCATTATCGTAAATCTCTTTTGAGCAGTAGGAAGCCTCCTCGTAAAGTTTAATAACCTCCTCGGACTTCTTTCCGAAGATGTAGATGTTGTCATCGCCTACAAGCTGATGGATTTCCACGTTTGCACCATCCTCTGTTCCCAATGTCACAGCACCGTTTAACATAAACTTCATGTTTCCTGTTCCTGACGCCTCTTTTGATGCAAGGGAAATCTGCTCGGAAATATCGCAGGCAGGAATGAGTTTTTCTGCCTTTGTCACGTTGTAGTTTTCCACCATTACAAGCTTCATGTATTTGCTTACTACAGGGTCATTGTCAATCAGCTGCTGCAGACAGAGAAGAAGATGGATAATATCTTTTGCAATGGTATAAGCAGGCGCTGCCTTCGCTCCGAAAATCATGGTAATCGGACGTTTTGGAAGATTACCTTTTTTAATTTCTTTATATTTGTAAATGGCATAAAGAGCATTCATCTGCTGTCTCTTATACTCGTGGAGACGTTTAATCTGAATGTCAAATACAGAATCATCATTAATTTCCACATTCTGTGTTTCTTTCAAATAATCTCTTAAATGCTCTTTTGCGTGATGTTTAATCTCCATCAGACGTTTTAAAACTTTTTCATCGTCTTTATATGCAAGAAGTTTTTCAAGCTCCATTGCGTTTTCTTTAAATCCGTCTCCAATCAGCTCCTCAATATATGCGCTTAACTCCTGATTGCAGTGAAGCAGCCATCTTCTGAAAGTAATACCGTTTGTTTTATTATTAAATTTCTCCGGATAAATATCGTAAAACGGTTTTAACTCCGATTCTTTGAGAATCTCTGTGTGAAGAGCTGCCACGCCGTTTACCGCATATCCAAAGTGTATGTCAATATGTGCCATGTGTACACGGTCCTGCTTATCGATGATGTATACACGTTCGTCATGGAAATCTCTTCTCACGCGGCTGTCCAGCTCGCGAATAATCGGAAGAAGGTGCGGAACTACCTGTTCCAGATAGGAAATCGGCCATTTTTCCAGAGCTTCTGCAAGAATCGTATGGTTTGTGTACGCGCATGTTTTTCTTACTACATCAATGGCTGTATCCATATTAAAGCCTTTCTCCATAAGAAGGCGGATAAGCTCCGGAATTACCATAGTCGGATGCGTATCGTTAATCTGAATCGTCACATAATCGTAAAGCTGATACAGATTCGCGCCTCTCTCCTGGGCTTCTCTTAAAATAAGCTGTGCAGCGTTGCTTACCATAAAATACTGCTGGTAAATACGAAGAAGCTGTCCTGCCTCATCGCTGTCGTCCGGATAAAGGAAAAGGGTCAGGTTTTTCGCAATGTCTTTTTTATCAAACTGGATTCCATCTCTGATGATTCCTTCATCCACAGTCTCCACATCAAAAAGACGAAGGCGATTGCAGCCGTTTTTATATCCCGGAACATCAATGTCATATAATACAGACTGAAGGGTGAAATCCTTAAATGGAACAGAAAAGCTTACGTCTGTTTTTGTCAGCCAGCTGTTGTCTGTAATCCACGGATTTTTCTCCTCCCTCTGTTTGTTGTCTGTAAATTTCTGAAGAAACAGACCATCATGGTAATTGAGGCCTACTCCGTCTCCGTTTAAGCCAAGTGTGGCAATGGAATCAAGAAAGCAGGCTGCAAGACGTCCGAGACCGCCGTTTCCAAGAGACGGCTCGTTTTCTATCTCTTCAATGGCAGTAATATCGTGTCCGTTTTTTGCAAGAACTTCTTTTGTCTCCTGGAAAAGTCCCAGGTTAATCAGATTGTTGGAAAGAAGCTTTCCAATTAAAAATTCTGCTGAAATATAGTAAAGCTTTTTCTTTCCTTCATTTCTTTTCATTCCCTTCATTTTTTCTTTTGTAAGAATGAGAAGAGCTGTATAAATCTGTTCATCAGACGCTTCTTTTATGTTTTTTCTGTATTTTTCCTGTAAAATCTGCTCTAATAATTTTTCCATATTCCTACTCCTTATCTCCGCATTTTTCAACGGCTTCATATACTCTTAAGATTTCTCCCACACTCCATGCCTGGGCAAAGCACCCCTTTGACCTTGTAGGATTTTCTCCGTCGTAAATCTCCGGAAGCTGTCCGACACAGCCTTCTCTCATGGCGCTTTCCATAACTTCAAGCTGTTCCTTTACAGTTTCCTTCGCTTCTTTATTGTAATCCTTCACCTTAAGATATGCAAGATAATATGCACCCAGAGGGAAAGTCCACACCGTCCCCTGATGATACGCCATATCTCTTTCTTCCATTTTTCCCTGATAGACAGGTTTAAACTCTTTATCTGACATTTCCAGAGTTCTAAGACCGTAAGGGGTATAAAGCGTCTCAAACACAGTCTCTACAACTGCTTTTTCCTGTTCCTTTGTAAGCATGGTAAACGGCATAGAAACTGCCCATATCTGATTGCAGCGAACCTGTTCGTCTGCCGCTGTGCCGGATACCAGGTCTTTTAAGCAGTCTCTCTTCTCCATCCAAAATTTCTGAAGAAAAGATTTTTTTACCTGTTCCTTTAATCCTGTTTCCTGCCATTCCCTATTTAAAATACGGGCAAATTTTTCCATAATACAAAGAGCATTATACCAGTAGGCATTGATTTCTACCGGCTTTCCATGTCTCGGTGTGGGAAGGATTTCTCCCACGCGCACATCCATCCATGTTACCTGCCAGAGTCCTTCTCCTGCCTGAATCAATCCGTCTGTATCCATATGGATTCCGAAATCTGTTCCCTCTTTATATCCTTTTACAATACGCTCCATAACAGGATACATTTCTTTTACAAACTCAAGATCTTCTGTTTTTTCATAGTAAAGATATATGCAGTTAATAAAAAGAAGAGCTGCGTCTACTGTATTATAAAGAGGCTCGTTTCCACCTTCCGGAAAAAGATTCGGCATCAGACCTTTGTTTTCATTTAAGGCGAAAGTCCTTAAAATTCCCTTCGCCGTATCATATTGTCCTGTAGAAATGCAGATACCCGGAAGGGCAATCATGGTATCTCTTCCCCAGTCCTCAAAAAACGGATAGCCTGCAAGAATAGTGCTTCCGTTTGTGGACTCTCTTCTGGAAACAAACTGGTCTGCACTTTTCACAAGCTCCTGCGCCATCGTCATGGAAAGACCTGCTGTTTTTACAAGAGCCTGTCTCCGCTCTTTATATTCTTTTATGATTTCTTCCGCATCCTGCCATTTCTCTTCTGTCAGATATTTTTGTTCCATAGAGTACACAAGTTTTAATTTTACTTTTTCTCCCGGCTGTGCAGAAACAGAAATCACATGATTTGCCTTTCCATGTCCTGTCTCCCTTCTTCCGTCGCATACGTCATAGGAATAAAAGTAAACTTCTTCTTTTTCCTCTGTATCCGTTACATTTCCGTTTGTCTCAAAGAAAAGGGCCATTCCATCAGATAAAATCTGATTTCCTTTTTTCACTAAGGTCTGGGACGGCTTCATATCCTCTCCCTTTTTTGCAAACTGGAAAAACGGAGTCACTTCAAATGAAACCTTACATTTCCCTCTGTTTTCTATGGTATAACAAATTGCCACTGTATTTTCTCCATACTTCATGGCAATTTCTTTTGAAATGGATACACCATTTACATGATAACGCCAGAGAGGTGTGTCCTCATATATAAAAGAAGAAAGATAACGATACCCGTCCTCTATATGCCCGTCTGCAAATTCCTGGGTGGAAAGAATTTTTTCCTCATCTCCAAGAAACAGACGCTCAAAAAAACGGTGCACCATATTGTAACGGTGATTCGGAGCTTTCATACACGCCATAAAAACACTGTGGTCATTTCTTGATGCTGCCCCTGTCACAGTAAGCGCAGAAAATCCTCCAAGACCGTTTGTTAAAAGATAATTGTTTTCAAGACCGCGTTTTAATGTATTCCAGTCCTGTTTTCCGTAAATCCATCTCATATGCATCCTCTTCGTCCAAGCACAAGCGCACTCAATGGCGCAGCTGTCGCTTTTTCTGCTTTTTTCTGTTTTTTCCATGAAAAACTATCTTCTTCATTAAGAAGAACTTCCCACTCCCCTTTCGGGAGAGCAGTTTCCACTTCTTCCTCTGTGGCATTATAAATAATATACAGAGTATCCCACAAAGTATGTTCTCCTTCTTTTTTATTTTCCACAAAAAATCCTACTGCGCCCTGTTTCTTCCAGTAACCGTAAATTCTCTTTCCTGCTGCCTCCGACTTGTCGCAAAGCCCCGGAAGCTGCTTTCTAAGAGCGATCAGTCCTTCATAATAGATACGGAGCTCTTCATATTCATATGCTCTCTTCCAGTCCAGACGGTTTAAAGAGATGGAACTGTTATAAGTATTTTCCTGCCCGTCCTTGGTTCTTGCAAATTCCTCTCCGGAAAGCATAAAAAGATGTCCCTGACAGGTCATGTAAATGGCTGCTGCCAGTTTATTTTCCATCATTCTCCGCTCTTCGTCCGGCGTTGTGATTGAAAGCTTATCCCAGAGCGTCCAGTTATCATGAGCGGAAACATACGTGATCACCTGAGAGGGCGCTTTGATTCCCGTCTCTTTCGTACACCATGCTTTTACGCTGTTCAGGATTTTTTCTTCCATATTTTCCGCACCGTTTACAAAGCCCGGGATTTCTCCCTCAAACACATGACCCTTGATTGCATCTCTTGTATCGTCGCAGAACATTCCCACATATTTATCAAGATGGGAAATATTCTTTTTAAGAGCCATTACTGCATCTCCCTCAGCCGCTGTCTCATCTGCTGCCCAAGGCTCTCCGAAAAGAATAATTTCTCCTCTTCCGTATTTTTCGTCAAGAGCTTTTCGGATACGGTTCATAAGCTCTGTATCGAGAAGTCCCATAAGGTCAAAACGGAATCCGTCAATATGATACTCCTCCACCCAGTAAAGAACAGAATCCAGAATATACTGCCCGCACATTTCACGTTCGCTTGCCACATCGTTTCCGCAGGCAGAGCCATTGGAAATCTCTCCGTTTTCATAAGTCCTGAAATAGTACCAAGGCACCGCCTTATTCAAATTGGAATCCAGGTCGTACATATGGTTATATACCACATCCATGATCACACGAAAGCCGTTTTTATGAAGAGCCTGAACCATTTCCTTAAATTCCCGGATACGAACCTCTCCATGATACGGATCGGAAGAATAAGAGCCCTCCGGCACATTATAATTGACCGGATCGTATCCCCAGTTAAATTCTCCATCATTCTTCTCATTGACAGATCCGTAATCATAAGCCGGCATGATCTGTACATGGGTAATTCCAAGTTTTTTCAGATAATCAAGGCCTGTCAAATGCACTCCATCTTTATTAAGGGTTGTATGTTCTTCTGTAAATGCCAGGTACTTTCCTCTGTTTTCCTTCGAAAATCCACCTGCCTCGTCCCAGGAAAATTCCTTTACATGCAGCTCATAAATCACGGTCTCTTCCTGTTTTTGGGGACTTCTGTCTTCCTCCCAGCCTTTCGGGTTCGTTTCTTTTAAATCCACAGCCATACTTCTTTTTCCGTTTACTCCGCAGGCTTTTGCATACGGGTCCCCGAAAACAGTTTCCTCTCCTTTTGTCACCGTGCGGAAATCATAATAAACGCCGTGAAGATTTTCCTCTGTTTTATAAGACCACATTCCCTTTTTTTCTTTTTTCATTTCCGTCTGAAAAAATGAGCTGCCGCCTTCTCCTTCCTTATAAAAGCGAAGCTCTGCTTTTTCAGAAAGAGGACTCCACAGGAGGAAGGAAGTCCCTTCCCCCGTGCATACAGCCCCCTGTTTTCTTTCTGTATCTATATAATTCTCTTTAAATTCTGAAGTGTTATAAAGTCTCTTTAATTCCTGCCTCTTTAACATAACTGCTCCTTTTCGCTTATCAGCCTTTTACTGCGCCTGACACACCGTCCACATAATACCTCTGCATATAGAGGAAGAGAATGGCGATCGGAATGGAAATCAGAACTGCGCCAGCCGCAAAGCTTGTATACCAGCTGTCAATATATTCTTTTTCCAGCATCTTCCAGAGACCGATTGCAACCGTATACTGGTCTGAGTTTGCACGGCAGATTACCTTTGCAAAAATAAAGTCGAGCCAGGGCGCCATAAATGCGGTTAATACTGTGTATACGATGATCGGCTTACTTAACGGCAGCGTGATCTTTGTAAAAATCTGCCATCTCGTACAGCCGTCCAGAATGGCTGCCTCGTCCACAGCAACGGGAATGGTGTCAAAAAAACCTTTTGCAATCTGAAAACCAAGACCGGCACCTCCCGAATAGCATAAAATCAACGCCACACGGATCAGATTTCCCTCTGTAAGACCCAGTGCTTTTAAAATAAAGTAAACGGCGATCATAGACATAAAGCTTGGGAACAGTCCCAGAATCATCGCCATGTTCATATACGGTTTCCGGAGACGGAATTTCAGTCTTGACAGGCAGTAGGAAACTGCAAGTGTATAAAAGGTTGCCAGAACACAGGAACAAACTGCAATAATCAGCGTATTCGCAAACATCTTCGGGAAGTTTAAAATAGAAGTATCTGTAAAAAGCCGGATATAGTTATCGAGTGTGTATCCCTGAGGAAAAAAGGTAGACACATAAGAACCTTTTTCTGCACGGAAGCTTGTAAGGATGACCCATAAAATGGGGAACACCCATACAGCCGCTAAAATGCCAAGGGAAATATGAACTGCTGTATTTGTGATAAAACGTTTCTTTTTTGCCGATTTGATTCCCATGTTTAAAACTCTCCTTCCTTATAAGATTTGCTGTTTCTGTAGGTCAGCAGCGCGCCTGCTGCCAGGATAATAAATGTAAGGATTCCGATCACTGCTCCGATGTTATAATACTGTTTATCTACTGTCAGCTTATAAAGCCATGTTACAAGCAAATCTGTTTTTCCTGCTGTGGAGGATAAATCTGTGACAGGATCTCCTCCTGACAAAAGATAAATAATATTAAAGTTATTTACATTTCCTGTGAAAGTTACAATAAGGTACGGTGTTGTCACATACAGCATATATGGAAGCGTAATTTTAAAGAATCTCTGAACAGCATTTGCACCGTCCACTTTTGCAGCTTCATAAAGCTCTGCCGGGATATTCTGAAGCACTCCGGTAAGCTGAAGAAGGGTGTACGGAACGCCGACCCATATATTAATGACAATAACTGTCACTCTCGCCCATGTAGGATCTGTAAAAAACGGAAGGCTTGCGTCCTGGGCAATAATTCCCAGATTTCGAAGAAGCACGTTCACCGCACCGTTTGGCTGAAGCATGGTTCTCATAATAAGAAGAGAAACAAACATCGGCACTGCGCAGGAGAGAACAAAACAGAATCTCCAGAAGCCTTTTGCCCTTGTCTCCTTTCTGTTTATCACAAGAGAAAGGATCATACCGAAAATGTAGTTTGTGAAGGTTGCGAAAAACGCCCACACAAGCGTCCAGCCAAGGACTGACCAGAAGGTACTTCCAAGAATGCTGTTGGAATCAAATAACGCCTTAAAGTTTTCCAGACCTACCCAGTCAAAAAGCATCAGATGGTTACCAAGCTTGCTGTAATTTGTAAATGCCATACAGATCATAAAAATAAGCGGCAAAATAGTAAGCCCGAAAATAAAGATCATTGGAGGCGTCATGAGAAGTCTGTGAAGATTCTCATTGAGAAGAGATTTTAAATCTTCTGCAAATGTATTTACATGATGCCCGTTTTTATCAAGCAGCTCCGCTTTATACGCGCTTTTTAAAGCGCCTCTCCATCCCCATAAAGAAGAATCAGCACCGACTGATCTCCCTTCGTATAAAGGTATACCTGCTGCGCCTCGTCCCACACTTCTTTCTGCGGCACACTTCCAAGAGAGCCAAGCATACTGATAAAATGAATGCCGTTTACAAGCATAAATACAATATATGCGATTTCTGCAGCCATAAACAAAAGGCCTTTTACTTTCTGCTTATGCACAATATTTCCAAAGCCCATTAAAAACATGGAAAGCTTTGTCTCAATTCCGCCGTTTTTTATGGCGGCAATACAGGTTTCTTTCTCTTTCATCTTCTTTCACCTCATCAGATTCCATCACTGTTCATTGCTTCATTCATCGCTTCTGTCTGCTCTTTTGCATTTTCATGTGTCACACTCTTATTTCGGATTCCCTTACCCATATTTTCCACCGGAACCCAACAGTTGTTCATTTTCGCCACAAAAGGCTGCAGAATAGATGTATAATTAAAGGTATCGTTCTGTGCCATAACCAGCGGATCTCCTGAAATCTCAGCGTCCTCTAAAAGCTCTGTATTGCATGGAATCACATTTCTTAGATTATAATGGGAAAGCTGCGCTTCTGCAGAACCGAGATATATGGCAAGCTCCACAGCAGGCACCATATTTTTGCTGTAAGGATTCACACCGATTGCCTTTGAACCTGCATAGGACATCATCTGTTTTTCTTCTCCTTTTAAAGTATACATTGGAAAAGCAGCCACGCCCATATTCTCCCCTAAAGCTTCCCTTACTGCGTTTGCGTCCCATGAGCCTGAGAAAATGGCAGAAATACTTCCGTCACGAAGACCTGCAAGGCCAGAACCGTCCGCATCGATTTTAAAGTTTGGATTTGCCGCAAGGTCAACAAGATAATCCGTAACCTCCACTGCATTTTCTCCTCCAAAATCTACACCCTTGTCTTCCTGTGTTCCGTCTCCGAAAAGCGTACAGCCGTTTCCAATATAAAATGCCGGAAGATACCAGGAATTTGTAAACGGAAACGCAACCGGTCCCTTTTCCAGCATAGTATTCAGGTTTTTAATATCTTCCTCAGAAAAAACACTTTTATCGTAATACATAAACCAGGTATTCGTAGTAAATGGAACGCCGTACAGGTTATCCTCTTTCATAAGAGAAGAAAGAACTTCCTCTGAGTTTGTAGATTCAATTTCCTCTCTGTATTTTCCATCGAATTTTGCAAGTGCATTTGCATCTGTCATAATAGTCAGCGTATCATTTGCATACATAAATACGTCCGCGCTTGCCTCCGGGTCCTGTGCTACCTGCGTCGCCGCTGTCGCCTCGTCCGCAACTCCATATACAAAAGTAATATCCCACTCCGGATGAAGCTTTGCGAAATCTTCGCACGTATTCTGGATCCACTCTTCGCTGTCCTTTGACTGGTCTTCTGACGGAGACCAAACCATCAAACGGACACTTTCTTTCTCTCCATCTGTTCCCCCGCTGCATCCTGCAAACCCTGTTACTGCAAGCACCGCCGTCATACACAATGCCGCTGCACACTTTCTCATTTTTCTTCCTCCTATTTGTTTCGTTTTGTTTCGTTACTGGTAATATACCGCACTTTCAAAAAAACGTCAATATCTCAGATTACTTTCTCCATTTTCTACAGTTTTTATGTATTGTTTTTGTGCATTTTTTATAATTTTTCTTTCATTCATTTATTTTTTCGAAACTAAACCAGTTGAAAGAATTGATTTTTTCTTCTCCATCTGCTATAATAAATAAAATTTATTCGGATTTTTTATAAAGAGAGGCAATCATTATGGCAACAATACAGGATATTGCAAATAAACTTGGGGTTTCAAAAGGAACTGTCTCCAAAGCAATTAATAATGCCCCTGATATTAGCGAAACATTACGAAAAACAATTCTGGACACAGCCGTAGAAATGGGATACACCAAACTCCGCAGACAAAAAGGAACTGCCCCAAAGCTTTGTGTTCTGATTGAAAATATGGAATATGAAGAACCTCATCAGTTTGGATATGATTTTATTATTGGTTTCCGCCAGATGGCAGAGCCCGCCGGATTTGCAGTTGAAGTTGTTCCTGTTACTGTATCCTTCCAGAAAAAAACGCCATACGATGTCTTCATGCTTCAAAACAATTATGTGGGCGCTCTCGTACTTGGATTCGCTTTAAGCGACCCCTGGATGAAGGATTTTGAGACAAGTCATACCCCGGCAGTCTTATACGACAACTACATCCCTGCCAATCCTTTTATTTCCTCTATCGGAATCGACAATAACGAAGGGATGGAACTGGCAGTTTCCTACTTAAAAAAACAGGGACACAAAAAAATCGGTTATTTAAGCAGCGCTCTTGGTTCTCACATTATGCAGGTTCGGCATAAAGCATTTTTTCATGCCATGAAGCAAAATGGTCTGCGCGCGGAAGCAGACTGGGCAGGGGCTTCTTATTATATTACCCAATGCGTGGAAAAACATTTATCAAGACTTTTAAATATGGGAATGACTGCTGTTATCTGCAGCCACGACCTGATTGCCAATGCAGCTATGATTCAATGTCAGCAGCTTGGCTATCACATTCCCAAAGATTTAAGCATCATAGGATTTGACGACCTTCCTATGTGCGCCTATACTTCTCCCCCTCTTACCACTGTCCGCCAGGACAGAACAGAACTTGGAAAATGTGGATATTACGCCATAAGCAGTCTTTTAAACAATGTTTCTATCGGAACGATTCTACTTCACGCCCATCTTATTGAAAGGGGCTCTACAGGGGAATGTAAAACTTCTTAAAACATTGTTTAAATCGCGCATCAAAAAACACAGTCTGTAAGCATTTCCTACTTTTCAGACTGTGTTTTTATTTATTTCTATATCAAATTCATTTTTCCTGCCACTCGATAAAGGATACTTCCTCCCGGCAGCATAAACAGTTCTTCTTTGGAAGGCCTGCTCACAAAAAGGTATACTCCAAAATATACAATCACCGCCAACACTACAGATACGCAGAGGCAAAGAAAATTGGACGGCACGAGTAAATAAAGTCCGTAATACACGCCGCCCGCCACAAGTCCCATTGGAATAGACGCGACCAGCGGATACAGATACGCTTTTTTCCAAGGATTTTTATGACGCATATACTTCTTCATTGCCCTCTCATTTAAAAGACACATTACAACTGCATATACAACCATTGAAAGTACAATGGCATATACTCCAAGATCTGTCAGAAGCAAGAGAAGTGCCATAACGATTACATCTGCCCCAAGAGCAATAGCCGCATGAATCATAGGAATATTCGGCTTTCCGATTCCTTGTAAAACACCGTTTGAAATATTGGAGTTTCCGTTTAAAATAATTGTGATTCCTCCAATGATCAAAAGCTTCGCTGCTACTCCGTTCGTCTCTCCGAATATCAGTCTTGTAACAGGCCCGGAAAGAACGGCAAGACCCACTGCTGCCGGAATGGAGATGATCATGCTAATCCAAGTCGCCCTGTCAATTTTTTCATTTGCACCTTTTCTGTCATGCATTGCATAATGAGCTGAAACCTCCGGTATCATGGATGTAGGAGCTGTACTTGCAAGTGTCAATGGAATATTAATTAGCGTCATGAAATAACCGTACTCTGCATAAAGGGTCTGAAGAACTGTTTCATCCATTCCTCTTTTCCCCAAAATATCCGTATACATATAGCTGTTGATATATCCGTTTACATTATAAATAAATGCACTGAAGATAATGGGCATTACAATCAGGATAATGGTTTTCATTACCTGTGAGGTACTTTCATTTACAGATACCCTGTCTCCTCTTATTTTTCTTCGAACGACCTTTCTGTTGATACCGTACACAAAAATCATAAACAGAAGAGCTGCCAGAACTCCGGCTCCCGTTCCCATAGTAGCTCCCGCTGCTCCCCAGCTCTCGATTATTTTCTCTCCTTTTCCGCTGTGGGAAGAAATCATAAGAGAAGACATGAGAAGGGCAAAGACAGCCACAAAAATCTGCTCTATAATCTGAGAAAGGGAAGTTGGCATCATGTTTCTGTATGCCTGAAAATATCCACGGAATACTCCCAGTATTCCGGAAAGAAAAATCGTCGGCGCGAGCATCTGAAGTGCAAGCCTTGCCCCCGCCATTTTGTCCGGAACCATAACGGAAGCTCCGAAAAGACAGAAGAGGGCTACAATGCCACCAGCGATTGCCGCATAAAGAAGGGCACAGTAAAATACCTTCTGAGCATCTCTGTACCTCTTAAACGCAATCTTTTCCGCCATGATTTTCGATACTGCCTGGGGAATACTGAATGACGCAATCATAAGAAGAATGAAATACGCATTCTGAGCATACTGGAAAAGCGCAAAGCTCTGGCTTCCAAGAGTAGTGGAAAGAGGACTTTTATAAAGCATTCCGATAATCTTGGAAATCAGCGCTGCAATCATAAGAAACGATGCGTTTTTTACAAGTGTGTTATCATTTTTTTTACTCATTACAATCCGTTTTCCTCTTTTAAATGTTTTCAATCTGCCAGTCAATTGGTTCAATGCCATGTTCTTTCAAAAAAGCGTTTGTCTGGCTGAAATGTCTGCAGCCGAAAAATCCTCTATACGCAGAAAGCGGACTTGGGTGCGGCGCTTCCAGAACAAGATGCTTGGGGTTATTCAGCATCATATGTTTCGTCTGTGCAGGTCGTCCCCACAAAAGAAAAACAATAGGTCTGTCCTGTTCATTCAAAACCCGAATAGCAGCATCTGTAAACTGCTCCCAGCCAATTCCTCTATGGGAATTGGCCTGATGCGCCCGAACAGTAAGTACTGTATTCAAAAGCAGCACTCCCTGATGCGCCCATTTTTCCAGATACCCGTTATTTGGAATATAACAACCGCAGTCATCATGAAGCTCCTGATAAATATTAACAAGAGAAGGCGGCGTTTCCACACCTTTTTTCACAGAAAAACAAAGCCCATGTGCCTGTCCGTCATTATGATAGGGATCCTGTCCCAGAATCACTACCTTTACCTCATGAAGAGGAGTAAAATGAAAGGCATTAAACATCTCATCCGGCGGCGGAAAAACTTTTCCTGTTCTGTACTCTTCGTTTACAGTTTTATATAATTTTGCATAATATGGCTTATGAAACTCATCTTTCAGAGCTTCCAGCCAGTCTCCTGAAATGGGAGCCATGTAATTCACCTCTTTGTCCGGCGCATATTTCGCCATTTTCATAATTCCATTGTTACAGTATAACGCAAAAACAGACAGTTGCAAAGAACTTTCTTCACTTCTGCCTGCTTTTCCTACTATAAAATTCTATTTCCTATCAAGAGTGAACCAGAATTCCACTCCGTTTTCATAATTCTGCACTCCGAATTCCTGATTCATTCCCTCCATGATAGCCCTTACAATAGAAAGACCGATTCCACTTCCTCCATACTCTCTTGTCCTCGCCTTATCCACCTTATAAAATTTACTCCAGAGATTAGGAATATCTTCCTCCGGAATGGGATTTCCTGTATTAAAAACAGATACTTTCACTTTTTCCCCTTCCATTTGAAGCTTCAATTCGATCTGCCGTTCTCCTTCCAGGTGATTTAAAGCATTGCTCACATAATTTGTCACAACCTCTTCTACTTTAAATTCATCCGCCCATACATAGACAGGTGCCTGCTCCTGGAAGATCACAGCAGCTTCCTTTTGCTGAACCATAATATCCATTGTCTGAAGAACTCCCTGAATAAGCGATACAATATCAAACCGCTCCATTACTGTCTCATCTTTGCCGGATTCCAGTTGATTTAACACAAGCAGATTTTTAACCAGCTTATTCATTTTTGCAGACTCATCCATAATAACATCACAATAGAATTCTCTGCTCTCCGGGTCATCAGAAATATTTTCTTTTAGACCTTCTGCATATCCCTGAATAAGAGCAATGGGAGTCTTCAGCTCATGGGAAACATTATCCAGAAATTCCTTTCGCATTTTATCAATTTTTACCTTATCCTCGATATCCTTCTGAAGCTTGATATTTGCAGATTTCAATTCGGATATGGTATTTTCCAACTGCTCTGACATTCTGTTAAAGCTCTCTCCCAGAAGATCAATTTCGTTTCCCACACTGCTTTCATATCTGGCATCAAAATCCAAATCCGACATTCTTCTGGAAAGCTTTGTGAGCTCACTGATCGGATTTGTAATCTTATTTGTAAATATCATAATGATCATTCCACTAAACAGCACGATCACAATTCCAACAAAGAAATAAAACTTATTGGAAATTCCTGCACTTTCCCGGATACTTTCAAGCGGAGTACGAATAAGATAATAGTATCCGTTGTCAAATTGTCCCCAACACTCCACATAATCCATTCCCGCAAACCTGTCATGAATCTGCTGAATTGTACAATTATCTGCTTTCCGTAATATTTTCCCTTTCGGTTTATCCTGTTCCAAATCATAAATATATCCAAACAGACGGACACGGAGCATATCCTTGCTTTCTCCCCATCCGTATTCAAAGCTATTCACCTCGTCGGTAATAACCCAGGAAAAATTATTTCTGGAACTGGCTCTGCCAATTTCATCTGTCACAGAAACATCTCCCTTTTCAAGAATTGCCTCTATATCCAGCTTACTCAAAGTTTCCTCTGCCTGAAGAAGCATTTCTACTTTCTGGGAAATGTAATATTTTTCAAGAAAAAATCCGTTGATAACCGTAATTGTTACAATGGAAAATAAAAGAACTGCCGTAAAAATCATAGAAATCTGATGGCGCAGGGTGTGAAATTTCTTTCCTTCCTTTCCTGCCTCCCTCTTCTCCGAACTTTTCATTCTTCCACCTCAAACTTATAACCCATTCCCCATACGGTTTTAATATATTCGCCCTTATTTCCCATTTTACTTCTCAGTTTCTTTACATGAGTATCGATGGTTCTCGCATCTCCGAAATAATCATAATTCCATACAGAATTTAAGATTTTTTCTCTGGAAAGAGCAATGCCTTCATTTTCAAGGAAATATGTGAGAAGTTCAAATTCCTTAAAACTCAATTCCATTGGCACTCCATCTACAGATGCAATATGCGCCGCTTTATCAATGACAATTCCTCCACAGGAAATCACATCTTCCGGATTACTCTGTCCTGTTCTTCGAAGAATCGCCTCCACTCTTGCCACAAGAATTTTCGGGCTGAAAGGCTTGGAGATATATTCGTCCACTCCAAGTTCAAAACCTAAGAGCTCATCTCTCTCATCGCTTCTCGCTGTCAGCATAATAATCGGGACTTTTGAAGTCTTCCGTATTTCCCGACACACTTCCCAGCCGTCCATTTTTGGCATCATTACATCCAGAATAATCAGGTTAATATCCTTTTCCCGGTAAAAAATATCCATTGCCTCTTCTCCGTTTCCTGCTTCCAGAACCTGAAAATTTTTTCTGGTAAGGAAATCTTTCACCAGCTTTCTCATACGACTTTCATCATCTACTACAAGGATTTTTAATGCGTCCATTCTCTGTCCCTCCATTTATTCATTCGTCACTTCTGTATTTGTACTATAACAGAGAAATATGTTCCTTCTGTGAACGATTGTAAGAATTTCTCAAAAAATCAGCCTTGACAACTCAAACATATGTGCCTATAATGAAAAGACAGGCAGAAACACTGCCCTTTCGTCTGTTTTCCAGCACAGAATTTTCTGTGAAGTCTTCGGGCTTGTACTGGTTTCGACGGGGGTTTTGAAGCTTGGGAAGCCATCCGCAGACTCCTGGACTGCGCACCAACCGGGAACCTAAATATAAACGCAGACGAACAGTACGCGTTAGCAGCCTAATTGCTGCTCGTCAGCCCTGAAGCACTCACACTTTAGGAATCTGGCGCCAACTATGTGAGAAACCTTGCCGGGTAAGCTTTGCCCCGGTAGATGTATTATGAAGCTACTGAAGCAGTAAGCCTGTCGGTGGGCGTGCTGCTAAGGGAATGTTAAAACAGCGACTGTGATGGGAGATGCCTAAGGGGATAGGCTTTCGGACGCGGGTTCGATTCCCGCCAGGTCCACTAAAAGCTTTGGGAATGTTACATTCCTGAAGCTTTTTTATGTTTACAAAAAGGAGAATTTTATCATGAAGCACAAAAAGAAACGTCTTTCACTTTTTCTTCCACTTCTTCTTGCTCTCACTCTTTTGTTCCCTGCAAGAACCCTTCCTGTCCAGGCAGAGAGCGGAACGCAGGATATGGCGGTTCACTTTTTGGACGTTGAGCAGGGACTTTCCATTCTTGTTCAGTCCGGTGGTGAAAATCTTCTCTATGATGGAGGCGATACCAGCCACAGCGATGAGGTGGTAGAATATCTTCACAACCAAAATGTAGAAAACATTGACTATATGATTTCTTCCCACTATGATGCAGACCATCTGGGCGGACTTTTAAAATGCCTTCAGAACTTTTCTGTAGAAAACATTCTAGGGGCAGACTACTACCAGGGTACTGATTTATATATGGATTTTGTAAATGCTGCAACTGCAAATGCCATTTCCATTCAGTACCCAAAACCTGGAGATACCTTTTCCTTTGGAACAGGAAGCTTTACCGTCCTTGCACCTTCCGGAATTGACCCGAACGACAGCAATGAAAATTCTGTAGTAATCCGTCTTACAAACGGAAACAACAGCTTTCTTTTTACAGGAGACGCGGAAGAGACAAGCGAACAGAACATGATAAGTACCGGTGTAAGCCTTGACTGCGATGTTCTCTCCCTTGGTCACCACGGCTCTTCCAGTTCCACAACCTGGGATTTTCTCGAGGCTTCCACCCCTTCCTGGGCAGTAATAAGCTGCGGGGCTGAAAACAAGTACGGTCATCCTTCTGCCGATACTATGGGACGGCTTTCTTCCATGAATATTCCGGTTTTTCGCACAGATAAGCAGGGTACGGTTGTTGCCCTCTCTGACGGAGAAAATATTTCATGGAATCAGGAGCCGTGCAATGATTATTCCTCAGGAGATTCCTCCTCTGAAATATCTGTACCGTCTTCTGATGATTCCTCTGGTTCACCAGAGCAGCCGCCTAGTTCCTCCGGTTCTATGGTCTGGATTCCGGCAACAGGAGAAAAATACCACAGCATTCCTGACTGCGGACGCATGAATCCCGCTAAAGCTTCTCAAATAACAGAATCAGAAGCCATTTCCCGGGGATATGGCCCCTGCAGCAAATGCTTCTGATCTTCTTAATATTTCTGTTATAAGATGTCGGATAATTTCTCCTGCATCACAACAGATATTTATGAATTAAATAAACAGGTGTGCAGCTCCCAGACGAAGCATTTCTCCCCAGTATGATTTTAAAAGATGGATCTCCCTCTTCTTTAAGCCCTGCTTCAAAAAGAGCCTCTGTCACGTGATGGTACATATAAGGTGCTGAAATACCTTTTACAGGAAACAGCACCTTTTACAGCCCTTGTCATAATTGTCCTGTTTTCTTCTACATTCATCACATGGGCAAGAACCATCCACCATAGACCTTCTGTTGTATTCATTGCGGCAAACAGATAAAGACATCTTTTTACAAGCTCTACATTGTCAAAAGTGACATAATTTGCAAGTGCCTGAAGACACAGATCTCCAATCCGCAGACGTCTGCCTCTTTTACACCCCAACCTTTTAATTTTTTCTCATCTTTGGCTAGATCTACAATTCTTTTTGGAACTACTTTTGTCTTAAAAATCTCCGGGCGTTTTTTTCTGATTTTTCTAAAAGGCCTTCATTATGATTAAATTTTACATCTCTGTTAATCTGAAAAGTAAATGCCATTTTCTATCCCTCGATTTCCTCTTTAAAATAATCCTGAAATTTCAACAGTTCTTCTTCCTCTTCTGTGTGAAGGACAAGAACCAGTGTTTTTCCTACATCCATACTGAAAATACCCATAATGGATTTTGCATCCACGAGATATTTTCCCTGCTGCAAATCCACATCATAATCGCATCGGAATGCAATTTTATTGAAATTCTGTGTGTCACTCATCGTCTGAAAAAACACATCTTTTTTACCATTCTTTACTTACCCCTTCAATAAAAAGAGCATTATTTTAAGTAAACATAACCTCTATACCCTCACTTTTCTACACAAACATGTATTTTTTGAGCTTGCCTATGTGCTTTGCGTCTCCTGTACACTGAAAATCAATCTGGATGAAATCACCCTGACTGAGGAGCATTCCTGTCTCCTTGCTCCTCATGTTTCTGGAATACACCGGGAAAGTCACTCATGATTTTCTTTTATAACAAATGGCTTCCATTGCTTTTTCCAGACGTTTTTCTAAAATTTGTCTGAGCTGTTTCTCTGAAATCTCATCCTGCCTGTAATATTTGCCATTAATACAAAATCTTGGAATCACCTGTGGGTTCATAAACATCACCGCTCTTTTTTTCATCATATGAAAAAATGTTTGTCTCTGTTCTTTTTTTCTCTTTTTCTCATATTCTATTCGGAGGTGAGATTATGGAACAGCAATACGAACACTCTGTGGGCGCCTTATATATCCGCGTCTCCACACATGGCCAGGATGAACTTTCCCCTGATGCACAAAAGCGACTCTGTCTGGAATATGCCAGGACAAATCACATTCACATACCGGATGATTTTATCTTCACAGAAAGCATTTCCGGAAGAAGCGCCCAAAAACGCCCGGAATTTCAAAAAATGATTGCCCTTGCAAAATCTTCCGCACATCCTTTTTCTGTTATTCTCGTGTGGAAATTCAGCCGTTTTGCAAGAAATCAGGAAGAGTCCATTGTATACAAAAGTATGTTAAAAAAAGATAAGGTAGAAGTTATCAGTGTTTCTGAGCCCCTGGCAGACGGACCATTTGGCACTTTAATTGAAAGAATCATTGAATGGATGGATGAATACTATTCCATCCGCCTTTCCGGCGAAGTAAAACGCGGAATGAAAGAAAAAGCTCTTCGCCAGGGATACCAGACTTGTCCCTGCCTGGGGTATAATGCAGTAGGAAAAGGAAAACCATTTGTTATCAATGAAAAAGAATTTGAGGCGGTGTCTTTTATTATGGAGCAATTTGATACCTGTCATCTTTCCCCTGCGCACATTGCCCAACTCTGTAACAACCTCTCCTACCGCACCAAACGTGGGAATCCATTTGACAGAAGAGCCGTTATGCGAATTCTGGAAAATCCCTTTTATGCCGGGACTGTCACGTGGAATGGTATTTCTTTTGAAGGCAGCCATGAAACGCGCCTCTCAAAAGAACAGTATGAAAATCGAATGAAGATTTTACAAAAACCAGCGCAGATTCCCCTTATTTCTCCACCTTCCGGTGAAAAACACTGGCTATCCGGCATTTTAAAATGTTCTCTATGCCATGCCGCTCTTGCCTTTGGCGGTTCTAAAAACTGTCGTATCTTTACCTGCTGGAAATACGCAAAAGGGATTCACACTACTCCCGTAAATATATCTCTAAAAAAAGCGGAAGCCTCCGTTCTTACTTATTTTCAGTGGGTTTTTGAAATAACAACACCCTTTCTCTTTTATAAGTCTTCCCCTTCTACAGATACTCTCAACTTAAAACTACAGGAAGAAAAAATTCTGAAACAACAACTTGAAAATCTGTCTCTTCGGGAACGCAGGATAAAAGAGGCTTACGAAGGCGGAATCGACACACTTAGCGAATACCGCGAGAATAAACTGCGGATTCAGGAACAAAAACATGAACTGGAAAACAAACTTCATCACTTACTTCTTCCTGTTCCCCAGCCTCCGTGTTTCCCTTCCGCTCTTTCTTCCTTTGATGAGCTTTTTCAAAATCCCCAAATTCCAAATGAAAAAAAGAGGGTTTTCCTCCAGTCCTTCACAGATGAAATCCTGTTTGATAAAACCTCTAATACGCTTTATTTTGATATTATTATTTCCTGACAGTATATATAACCACTTGTAAAGTTTCTCTTACCCTTAGTATTTCTTATGTCTGTGTGCCATACGGCGGACCTGACGGAGAAATAGGAGCATCTATGCGGTATCTGTCCCAGAGGTTCTCCATGCCGAACCGTATGGCCACTGCAGTACTGAACGATATTGGTACGGAAGAGCTGGCACACCTGGAAATGGTATCCACCATCGTCCATCAGCTTACCCGAAACCTTTCTATGGAAGAAATTAAAAATTCCGGTTTCGGTCCTTATTATATCGACCATACAGTTGGCATCTGGCCTCAGGCAGCAGGCGGCATCCCATTTAATGCCTGTGAGTTCCAGAGTAAGGGAGACCCTATTACAGACCTTCACGAAAACCTTGCTGCGGAACAAAAAGCCAGAAGCACGTATGACAACATTCTGCGGGTTGTCCGGGATATGCCGGAAATTGCCGATCCGATTAAATTCCTCCGGGCACGTGAAGTTGTTCATTTTCAAAGATTTGGTGAAGCTCTTCGTTCCATCCAGGAAGAACTTGACGCAAAGAACTTCTATGCTTTTAACCCAAGCTTTGATATGCGGATTCCTCACTCTAAGGAACAGAAAAACTGTCATTAAACGACACCACCCTCGCTTTAAGGCGAGGGTGTATTCTTCATCATTTTATAATAAACAGGTATTAAAAGCGCACATGCACCAACCCAGGCCAGGGGACTTGCAAGACATACTCCATAATATCCAATAAATGCCGTCAAAATCGCAGTACTTCCTATTCTCATTACAAGCTCAATCATACAGGCAGCAAAAGGAGCACTGCTGTTTTGCATACTCTGTATGGAAGTCCGATACACGGCAAGCAATCCCAAAAGGAAATAACATGGGGCTACTATATTTAGATACCCATTTGAATATGTTACAATTTCAACCGATGGATTTGTAATAAAAAGTTCTACTATCTGTTTTCTCAAAAGCAGAATACATACACACATTATTGCATTTAATGTCTCCGTCTGAATAAGGCATGCACGGACACCCTTACGGATTCTGTCTTTTTTACCCGCACCGTAATTCTGTGCCACATAATTGGATATGGCAGTCATCATGGCATTATTTACAAGGACGGAAATCTGATCTGCTTTTGTTGCTGCTGTATATCCTGCCACTGCCGCAGACCCAAGTCTGTTTACCGAAGCCTGCATAGAAAGCTGTCCAATGCACATGACTGACATCTGAAAGCCCATAGTAAATCCCAGCTTTACATGTACCTTTGCAGTTTCTTTTATTCCCCAAAAATCCTTTTTTCTTAAATGAAGAACAGGAAATGCCTTCAAACCGGATATAAGACAGCATATAGAAGAAATAAGCTGGGAAAGAACTGTTGCCCAGGCAGCTCCGGCTACTCCCATATGAAAAGGCACAATGAATATAATGTCAAGAATTACATTTAATATAGAAGAAAACACAAGGAAACAAAGAGGCGTTCTGCTGTCTCCCAATGCTCTTAAAATATTGGAAATCATATTATAAAAAACAGTTGCCCCTGTTCCCAGAAGAACTACAAACATATAAGCATAGGCATCTCCATAAATATCTTCCGGCGTTTGCATCAGCCTTAAAACAGGATGCGCAAATACACAACACAGTAGTGTTACAACAACTGTAAAAAGAACACTCAATATAAGAGAAACCGAAATACTTTTTCTCATTCCTGTTTCATCTTTCGCACCACATCTCTGTCCAAGGCAAATTCCAAATCCATTCGTAAATCCCTGTATAAAACAAAGCACAAAATAAACAATGATGCTTGTTGAACCTACTGCTGCAAGAGCCTGTGCTCCCAGAGTTTTTCCCACAATCACAGAATCTGCCAGCGTATAAAAAAGCTGAAAAAGATTGCCTCCTATAACAGGAAGCGCAAACTTCCACAAAGAACGAAATGGATTTCCCACTGTTAAATCCATTTCTTTTGAAAAACTTTTCACCTCTTTTTTCCTCCTCTTGAAATTAAAATAACCCGCGATTATAATAAAAGAAATCAGTCTTACAGTAAGAAAGGAAAGAAAATGAAAACGCATATCATAGAAGTTGACCAACAGCAAAAGGAAATATGCAGTCATGGTACAGATACCTTTCCCATGACAATTCATCATGATAATCTCCGTTTTTTTCAGGGGCACTGCATTCGCTTTCACTGGCATCCCACAATTGAAATTGTTGTTGTACAAAAAGGGACTGTTCAATATCGAATCCATCAAAATACCTTTACCCTAAAGCCTGGAAAAGCGCTCCTTATAAACTCCAATGTTCCTCACAGTACCTTTCCTTATGAAGGAGAAGATGTACAGCTTCTTACCATTCTGATACAGCCTGTATTTCTTTATGATTCATGGGGAAGCGACATCGAAAAAAACTGTTTTCGCCCTTTTCTATGCAACCAGAACCTCCCCTGTATTCTTTTGGATTCTTCCTGTAAAAAAGACCGGAAAATCATAGAAATATTCCAGGAAGCAAACAATTATTTCTCTGAAAAGCCATATGGATTTCAATTAAAAATAAAAAGTCTGCTCTGTGATGCTTTTTTTAATATTATTACAGATAATCAGGAAAATCTCAAAGACTGGGCTCCTTCCAACGAAGAAGATTTCTCACGCCTTCAGACTCTTTTCGATTATCTTCACTCCCACTATGAAGAACCATTATCCCTCCAGGAAATTTCTCTTCACATGCACCTTACAAAAGAAACCTGCTGCCGCCTGTTTAAAAAAATGACAGGAAAAACAATTACACAATATCTCACGGATTACCGAATCAGTCAAAGTATTCCTCTTCTTTTAAGCGGTCGCTATTCGGTTTCTCAGGTTTCACAGCTTACGGGATTCAGCAATTCCAGCCGATTTGCCAGAGCTTTCCGGGAACGGACAGGAGAAAATCCAAAAGAATATCTTCACCCAAAATCTTCCTTATTATAAAGAAAAACACTGTCGTATTCTACTCATATATTATTTTTTTTCATACAGATATTGATTTTATTTATCAAATGCCACCTCCTGATGGTAAATTGCTCTCTCGTCAAGAAGTTCTTTAAAAGTTTTCGTCTTTTTCTGTTCCCCGTATGTGTCCGACCAATAATATCCCTTCAATTCGTCCATATATTCCAAAGCGTCGCACACATACACATATATTGTGGAAACATCATGTTCCCCTACGGCATACTCTCCCTCTGTTCCAACAAATCCACCCGTGGAAAGGGGATTTCCCTCTGCATCAAGAACAACTGCCGCATATCTTGCTTCCGGATCATTTATAGTAAGGGAAAGCTCAAATGGAGTCTTTGTAACAGAAAGCACTCCCATTCCATTTTCGTCTGTAAGAGCCAGTTCCTTTATCACTGTCCTTGTGTAATCTTTTGTAACCTCCACTGCAAAATCCCATTCCCCCCGGAATTTCCAGTCTCGCTCACAGCAGACTGCCTTTGCCGGTATTTCTCCTTTAAAATTCTCAGGAAGATGTCCTGTAATCTCCTGAATCTTTAAGTTCATGGTAAAGCTTTCCGGAATCTGAATAGAATCATCTGTCTTTTCTCCATTCCATTTTGTATCCTCCAGATTCAGCCTTAATATGCCCGCGTATGTTTTGCTGTTTAAAAATTTTCCGTCCAGATAATTTCCCTGCAACTGAAAATCTTCCCTGTAACTAAAGGAAATATCCGACCTTAAAATATCAATGACCGGCTTTCCCTCATGCTCCCGAACAGGCGGAAAATCTTCTTCTGATTCAATCATCAAAGACAAATAAACCGCCTCTTCATTGCAGTAAATTTCCGATAACGTCACTGTCACTCCATCTGATGTTTTGGTGTATAAACTTTCTTCTTTTTTCTTCTGCACCTGCGCCTGTTTTTCTGTACTCTTTGTTTCTTCCGGCTCTTTTAAAGGTTCCGCATACTCTTTATAATCGCCTTTATATCCCAGTGAGTCTCCAATTTCCTCAAAAAGATTTCCAACAATTGGAATACTTCTGACAATAGCCGGATTTACCACACATACAACAAGAAACAGAGTGAAAGCTGCCGCTGTCGCAAGAGTCCAGGTAAGCTGAATTTTTCTCCGTTTTTGTTTTCTCACTATTTCTGCTCTTTTGTTCTCCTCTTTTTGGTCTGCCAACTGTACACGGTTTCTGATTTCTTCAAAAGCCTCTCTTTTCGCACGTTCCACCTGCATGGGAAGAGGAAATTCCCGGTTTAATGTTTCTTTGATTTTCTTATCTGTTATCTCTTCTGTCCATTCCTTTCTGTCCTTGTCCATATGTCCGTCCTCCTTTCTTTAATGCAGGTTCCGAATAAAACACCTTAACCTGCTCCCTTGCTCTTGTAAGACGCGTTTTTACCGTATTTTCATTTATGCCGAGAAGAGCGGAAATCTCGGAAATCTTAAATCCCTCCACATAATAAAGAACCAGAACTTCTCTGTATTTTTCATCTGCCATTCCCAACATTTCCTTAAACTCAAACTCCTCAATAGACATATCCTGCTGTGGGATTTCCCGTTCTGTTCCGGGAAACTCCATTTTTCTGTAATGTGCCAGAATCTGTCTGCACTCATTAATCAAAATACGAATCAGCCATGTTTTAAAATATTCCGGTTTCTGTAAGGTATGGAGCTTTTCAAAGCAGGCAAGAATCGTATCCTGTATGGCGTCTGCCGCGTAATCGTCATTTTTCAGAATCCCAATCGCCACTTTGTACATGGCAAGAGAATGTTTGTCCATCAGCTCAATAAATGCTTCCGCGTCCCCGTTTATTGCTTTTTGTATTAACTCAGGCAAAATACCGCCTCCTTCCCCTTATTTTTCTTCTCACCTATTAGATAAACAGACTTACTAAAAAGTTTCAAATAATAATTTTTCTATTTCAAATTCCATATCCTGGTGTTATAATAGCTGTAATTATAATGTAACTAACGATGTTTGGAGGAAATTATGCAGATAATTATCGTCGGGTGCGGAAAAGTCGGACGTACCCTTGCAGAACAATTACAGTAAGAAGATACTGATATCACTCTTGTTGATATTTCTCAGCAAAAGCTTACTTCCTTGTGTGATGATGTAGATGCTATGGGCGTTTTGGGAAATGGAGCCAGCATTAATGTTCTTATGGAGGCAGGTGTAGAAACAGCAGATATTCTGATTGCGGTCACCGGTTCTGACGAACTGAACCTTTTATGCTGCCTTATTGCGCAGAAGGCTGGACACTGCCAGACTATTGCCCGCGTGAGAAATCCTATATACAGTAAGGAAAGCGCATTTATCAAAGAGCGTCTGGGTGTTTCCATGTTTATTAATCCGGAACTGGCTGCAGCGCAGGAAATTTCCCGTGTCCTTCGTTTTCCTTCCGCTCTCAAAATTGATACTTTTGCAAGAGGCAGAGTCGAACTTGTAAAATTTAAAGTACTGCCGGAATTCCATCTTAACGGAATGAGCATTTCCCGGTTAAAAGAAAAATTCAACTGTGACATTCTAATATGTGCTGCTGAAAGTCCGAACTCTGTTTCTATCCCCGGAGGAGATTATGAGATTCACGACGGCGATATTCTCTCTGTTATGGCTCCTCCTAAAAATACAGCTTCCTTTTTTAAAAAAATAGGAATGAAAACAAGCCAGGTAAAAAATGCCATTATTATTGGAGGCGGAACAATTTCCTATTATCTTTCCCAGGCTCTTCTTGATATGAAAATAGATGTAAAAATTATTGAAAAAGACAAAGATAAATGCGAAACCTTAAGCGAACTCCTTCCCGATGCCACTATTATAAATGGTGACGGAACAGATCGCTCTCTCCTGATGGAAGAAGGTCTTATGCAGGCTGAAGCTTTTGTCACTCTTACTAACCTTGATGAAGAGAATGTATTCCTTTCTCTTTTTGCAAAAAATATTTCTCATGCAAAAGTAGTTGCAAAAGTAAACCGCCTTGCTTTTGATGATGTAATTGACAGCCTGGACCTCGGAAGTGTGATCTACCCGAAATATATTACCGCAGATTCTATTCTTCAGTATGTGCGCGCTATGCAGAATACGATAGGCAGTAATGTCAAAACACTCTATCACATTCTGGACAATCAGGCTGAAGCTCTGGAATTTTCTATCTGTGAGAACTGTCCGGCAGTAGGTATTCCTCTTTCTGAGCTTTCGCTTAAAAAGAATCTTCTCGTGGGTTGTATTAATCGTCATGGCTCTATACGGATTCCACGAGGAAGTGATACGATACAGCCTGGCGACACTGTTATCATTGTCACTACAAATAAGGGACTTCGCGACATCAGCGATATTCTGGAAAGGTAAGGGATTGTTTATGAATTATTCCATTATCTTTTATATCGTTGGCTGGATTTTAAATCTGGAAGCTGCATTTATGACACTTCCCTGTATTACAGCTTTGATTTATAGAGAAAAATCAGGTTTTGCTTTCTTAATTACTATGGCAATCTGTCTCGCTGTTGGAATCCCTCTTACTTTAAAAAAGCCGCAAAAACGAGCTTTTTATACAAAAGAGGGATTTGTTGCCGTTGCTCTTAGCTGGATTGTGTTAAGCATTATGGGATCTGTTCCTTTTCTTCTTTCCGGAAGTATTTCTCATCCAATTGATGCTCTTTTTGAAACGGTTTCTGGATTTACTACAACAGGAGCAAGTGTTATCAGTGATGTGGAAATTCTCCCCCACTGTGTACTCATATGGCGAAGTTTTACTCACTGGATCGGCGGTATGGGTGTCCTTGTATTTATATTGGCACTTCTCCCTCTTGCAGGCGGATACCATATGAATCTTATGAAAGCGGAAAGCCCGGGACCTTCTGTCGGAAAGCTTGTTCCCAAAGTACAGTCCACTGCCAAAATTCTTTACACTATTTATTTCGGGCTGACTATACTGCAGATTATTTTTCTTCTTGTTGGAAAAATGCCCCTGTTTGATACCTTGTGTATTTCCTTTGGTACAGCCGGAACAGGCGGATTTGGTATCCTAAATGACAGTCTCGGAGGATACAGCACCTATATTCAGGTGGTTGTTACAATATTTATGATTTTGTTTGGTGTAAATTTCAATGTGTATTTCCTTCTTCTCACTAAGAAATTTATACAGGCATTTAAAGTAGAAGAGCTTCACTATTACCTCGGCATTATCGGAGCTTCCATACTTGCTATTGCCATAAACACATCGCACATGTTTGATAATATATGGGTAGCACTTCAACAATCTGCCTTTCAGGTCGGCTCTATTATTACTACCACCGGATACGCCACAACAGATTTTAACCAGTGGCCTGTTTTTTCCAAGACCATTCTTGTCCTTCTCATGTTTGTAGGAGCATGTGCAGGAAGTACAGGCGGCGGAATCAAAGTATCTCGTCTTATTATCTTATTTAAAACCGTGGCTAAAGAGCTCCACCTTTACCTGCACCCAAATGCCATTAAAAAAATAAAAATGGACCAGAAACCCATTCCTCATGAGGTTGTCCGCTCCACAAATATTTTTATGGCTGTATATATTTTGATTTTTGCCGGTTCCGTCCTAATACTGGGACTTGATGCATATGATTTGACAACCAACTTTACAGCAGTTGCCGCAACCTTAAATAATATTGGACCAGGTCTTGAGCTTGTGGGACCTACCGGGAATTTTTCTCTGTTTTCTCCCCTTGCAAAATGTGTGCTGATTTTTGATATGCTGGCAGGAAGGCTTGAGATTTTCCCGCTTCTCATCCTCTTTACAAAGAATACATGGAAGAAATTTTAAAAACCTCATTCCTTCACATTTTTTTCAAATGTATATCACACTTTTTTCACATTTTTAAGTTATATTAATAACCGTAGAAAGCAATAAGTCTTTCTTAATTAAATATTTTTCTTTTTCATACGCGCCGGTACGAAAGTACCGGCCTCCTTCCTTTTACGGCATTTTTCAATTCAGCCCCTCATAGTCAAAGTCAGGAATAAAACTTTCCTTTGCAGTATCTCCTGTCTGCCAGAATCCATTTTCCAGACCAATTTCCAGAGCATAATCAAGAACTTTTTTATATTCTCTTTCTGTCACTTTTCTGTTTAATTCCGTATACTTTTTTTGCTCATATACAGGCGTATACTGATTCATAATACTGATAAAAATTTCATTTCCATATGTGCTGTGAAGATACTCCAGCACTTTTTTTGAATTTACAGTATGTCCCGGGAGAATCAAATGTCTTACAATCGTTCCCTTTTCTATATATCCATCTTCATTAAATACACAGTTTCCTGTCTGCCGCACCATTTCTTCAATAGCTGCCTTTGCCCGCTCCAGATAATCAGGAGCATTTGAAAAATCTTCAGCCAGAGAAACTTCCATATATTTAAAATCGGGAAGATACACGTTCACGTACCCTTCCAGCAGCTTTAATGTCTCAACCTTTTCATATCCACTTGAATTATATACAATAGGAACAGACAGCCCCTTTCCTTTTGCAATTTCCAGCGCTTCTATAATCTGCGGAACATAATGAGCCCCTGTTACAAGATTAATGTTAGCCGCACCCTGTTTTTCCAGATTAAGAAAAATTTCTCCCAGCTTTTCCACAGAAATTTCTTTTCCGGATTTTCCTATGGCAATCTCTCGGTTCTGACAGAAGATACAGCGAAGACCACATCCGGAAAAAAATACAGCTCCCGAACCTTTTTCTCCGGAAATACAAGGTTCTTCCCACATATGAAGAGCGGCACGGGCAGCATATATTTTGCTGTCCATGCCGCAATATCCCCACTTTCCGTCCTCACGATTTATACGACATTCTCTCGGGCAAAGAATACAATTCTTAATGCTCTCCACAGTGATGTCCTTCTCCACAGCCATGATCTCCGCATGTATGTCCTTCTTCATGGTGATGATGGTTACACATAGTATCCGGATTATAATTTAAGTTTCCGGAAAGGAAAGAAGCTACCTGTGCATCTGCATCTCCTGCTGCTCCCGGGAAAAGACGGATTCCTGCTTCTGCAAGTGCATTTCTTGCACCTCCTCCGATTCCTCCGCAAATCAAAGTATCTACACCATGCGCTTTTAAGAAGCCTGCCAGCGCACCATGACCGCTTCCATTTGTATCAACAACTTCTTCTTTTACAACTTTTCCGTCTTCTGCTTCATAAATTTTAAACTGCTCTGTGTGTCCAAAATGCTGAAATACCTGTCCGTTTTCGTAAGTAACTGCAATCTTCATAATTAAATCTCCTTTTTCTTTTTTTATTTTTGTGCCAGTTATTTTCTCTGAGCAGATTTCATAATTTCCGCCCTCAATAAGAAGGCCCGATGCCTCTACCACAAACCTGGCAAGTTTTTTTCGTGCTTCCACATAAAGACTCTGCACAGTGGCTCGCCCCACTCCCATAGAGAGTGCGCATTCCTCCTGTGTCAGCCCCACATAGTCAATCAGGCGGATTGTTTCATATTCCTCCACATTTAAAATAATAGGGTGGCTGCACTCCGGCTGTCCTTTCGGGCAAAAACCGGCATTTTTCGGAAGTGCTTTTACTTTTCTCGGTTTACTTGGTCTTGGCATGTTTCTTCTCCTTTTTTATTGGCATATGCTAATTATTACTATAGTACAGTTATTAACATATGTCAATATAAATTTTCATTTTTCTTTCTCTCTGTCTAACCGTCTTGACAATATCCTGTCTGACACTATACAATAGGCTGTACTTAAAACGTAATATAATAAATATATGGAGTTTTTTATGAACAGAAAATATAAAATTACTGCTGTCTGTGCAGCTCTCATTCTTCTCTTCTCTGCTTTTTTCTTTTTTTATCAGAAACAGCAGGAAAAACAAACGGAACCCGTCTCCGTCACAGGATTTAAACTGAACACCATGATCAAAATCACCGTTTATGACAAAATTAATACAGAACTGCTCGAACATGCAATGGCGCTATGTGATACGTATGAATCCCTTTTCAGCCGTACTCTTTCTACCAGTGAAATTTATAAGCTTAATCATGGAACACTTCCAGAAAAAAACGGATTTTTCGAAGTATCTCCGGAAACAGCGGAACTTGTAAGAAAAGGTCTCTATTACGCAGAGCTTTCCGAAGGAGCATTTGACCTTTCTCTTGCCCCTGTATCTTCTCTCTGGGATTTTACTTCAGAAGAAAAAGTCATTCCTGAACCGGATGCCCTAAAAAATGCTCTTCCTCTTGTAGATTATAAAAATATAACGGTAGAGGGAAACGCCATTCACTTTGAAAAAGAGGGAATGGGGCTTGACCTGGGAGCCATTGCAAAGGGCTACATAGCAGATAAAATAAAAGAATTTCTTGTATCAAAAGGTGTGAAAAGCGGAATCATCAACCTTGGCGGGAATGTTCTCTGTATCGGCAGTCAGCCAGACGGAACCCCCTTTAAAATCGGCATTCAAAAACCATTTTCAGACCGTGGGGAAACTTCCATCACCATAAATGTTTCCGATAAATCGGTTGTCTCTTCCGGTATTTATGAACGATATTTTAAAAAAGACGGTATTTTATACCATCATATTTTAAATCCCAAAACAGGTATGCCCTATAAAAACGGACTTGTCTCTGTGACAATTCTTTCTGACCAATCCGTTGACGGAGATGCCTTAAGCACATCCTGCTTTGCCCTGGGAGCAGAAAAAGGAATGGCACTTGTGGAAAGTCTTGAAAATACAGAAGCTGTTTTTATTACCGAAAACGGCGAATTTCTATATAGCAGCGGTTTTCCCGTTTCTGATAAGTAGAAACACAAAAAAGGAAGTATGAGCTCCATCCGGAACATACTTCCTTTTTTATTAAAAGAAAAACTCTATTTTAATAAATACTGAGAATCATATAAATGAATCCCATTGCCAGCATTTCTACCGGAAGCCCTCTGTAGGCTTTTCCTGTTCTCGCAAACCGAAGCGTCTTTTTTACGGAAATAAAAAGAACAACAGGTACAAATACTGACCAGATAAATCCTATGGTTTCTCCAAAGCTTGCCATCACAAACGGCTGTGAAAAAATCACTGCCGGAACAACAGCGAAAATACCGTCTGCTCCTGTACTTCTTTTTTTCAGAATGCCATTTGTAAATGCAAGGGAAAGTCCTGCACAGATAAATCCAAATGTCATATCAAGGAACTTCTTTGACTGGAATTCAGTCTCCAGAAGAGTATATCCGAAAATACTTCCTCCTGCACAGAATTCTCTCACTGCTGCCAGCAAAATCCAGAATCCCCAGATAATGGCACATTCCCAGAATAAATCACCATATTCTCCCTCAATCTCCTCTTTCAGAACATGACGGGCAGCCAGAAGTCCAATCACAAAAGTAATCACCCATGTCTTTGTATCCACAGCAATTCCAAGGGCAGAAAATCCGAGAAGGAATGCGCTTGCGCTGACAGAACCCGTTCCAATCAGTACACATGCTTTTAAGCTCCACATCGGAACAATCGGCTTTAAAAGATTTTTCAGGAATTCTCCGAATACCACTGCCAGAATAATCAGAATCCCGGCACCAAAGGCCTCCTTCATCCCGGCGGAAAACAGAATTAGTCCAAGGGCGAAGGCTTCTGCCGGATATTTTAATTTCATACCAAATCCTCCGCTTTCTTTATTTTACTGTCTGCAAAAATTCATATGCCTCGTTAATACCTGTTACTGCAACAGTAGAAGAAATAGTTGCACCGGACACAGCCTGAACCTCACCGCTTTCCACTTCTTCGCTCTCTGTATTTGTCTCTCCTGCCGGTTCTTCTGTCGTTTCTTCCATCTCCACACCGGCTGCTTCATTGAGACACTTCTCTGCCAGAGATACAAAACCGCCTACAGAAATGCTCACTCCGGATACCGCGTCTGTCTTGCCCTGCTCATCCATTGTAAGGAAAGTAAGATTCTGATTTTCCACAAGCGCCTCTGCAAGTGCCTTCGCCTGCTCTGCCCATGTAGGACCATCTTCTGTCATTGTGTACTCGCCACTTTCAGACATGACACTCTTCTTGCTTCCGTCCTCTCCGACAGACTCCCAGTTTACTTCTGTGATTTTTCCATCTTTTACCGTCATAGTAACCTGGTCAGCAAATCCGTTGTCATCCGTTTCTCCCTTTGCCTCATATGTGCCGTCCTGTAATACGAGCTCTTTCTCTTCCATTCCTGCTGCTTCTTTCATACACTGTTCTGCAAGAGATGCAAAACCACCTACGGAAATGCTCACTCCGGACACTGCGTCTGTCTTGCCCTGCTCATCCATTGTAAGGAAAGTAAGATTCTGATTTTCCACAAGCGCCTCTGCAAGTGCCTTCGCCTGCTCTGCCCATGTAGGACCATCTTCTGTCATTGTGTACTCGCCACTTTCAGACATGACACTCTTCTTGCTTCCGTCCTCTCCGACAGACTCCCAGTTTACTTCTGTGATTTTTCCATCTTTTACCGTCATAGTAACCTGGTCAGCAAATCCGTTGTCATCCGTTTCTCCCTTTGCTTCATATGTTCCGTCCTGTAATACTGCGCTTTCTAATTCCTTTGCGTCTTCTGATGCTTTTTTCTCTGCAGGAGCCGCTTCTTCTCCTCCACTCATCCCAGGAAGATATACAGGGGCCTTCATTCCCACAAACTGTCCTGTGAACTCTTCTTCTGCAATTCTGGCTCCAAGACCCTCTGTCTCACTATGTTCTGTAACAGAAACAGATGAGATTGTTTCTCCGTCTGCCTCAAAAGAAACATCCATTAAAATATCGCCGCCATAACCTTTTTCTTTTACAGTAACCACATATCCGTCCTCTGTTGCAGCCGCTTTTTCAATATTCTCAGCGCCGCTTACATCAAACTCTTCTTTTACTTCTCCGCTGTCTTCCCGTGAAGTACTTCCTGTATCAATTGCCAGCGCTCTGGAGCCTGCAATCACCCCAAAAGAAAGGGCAGTGACAACAACCAGCGCAAGAATTCCTCTTACATTTTTATTCTTCATTTTGCTCTCCTTATTATGCTTCTTTTCTTTTTACACCATATACATGTTTCTTATAAATCATGGACAGAAGACCTGCCATGCAGTTTGCTGTTAAAATACCAAAACAAATACCCTCCGGATAATTGCTGAATATTCGAATAGCAGCAGTGATCACTCCTGCTGTTGCTGCATATAAAAGTTTCCCTTTTCTGGAAGCAAAAGCGTAGTCAGTCAACATATAACAACCGCCCATGACAAGTCCGCCTCCGAAAAGGTTCAGTAAAATATCTCCTGTAAACAATCCTTCCGGGCCAAATACAAATGTAAGAAGTACAACTGTAAAAATATAAGTAACAGCTGCCTCCGAATTTACAATTCCCATATAACACAGAAAAACAAATCCTACCAGTAAAAGAAGTGTACTTGTTTCACCCATCGCTCCAGGTGTCTCTCCTAAAAACATCTGCAGGTAACTATATCCTGCCTCTGCACCGCCTTTTACTGTTCCAAGCACAGTCGCACCGGATACTGCATCCGGATTTATTGTATTCGGCACTACATACTGCATTACTGCCTGTGGCCACACAACCATGATAAGGAGTCTTCCCATAAGTGCAGGATTTACAAAGTTATTTCCAATTCCGCCGAACATCTGCTTTACAAACAGAATGGCAAATACATCTGCTGCTGCAAGTGCCCACACAGGAACGGTAACCGGCATATTAAAAACAATCAAAAGCCCGGTTACTACAGCGCTGAAGTCACCTGCTGTCACCTGTTTCTTTGTAATCTTCTGCCAGATATATTCTGTGATTACACAGATTGTAACAGAAAGGCCTGCCAGGTAAAGGGCGCGAAGTCCAAAAAAATACACAGCGCCTAAAAGTGCCGGAATCAGAGATAGTGTCACATACATCATTACCTGTCGTGTAGTACGTTCTGTACGAAGATGTGGTCCATTTATCGCTCTTATATTACTCATGATTTTTTCACCGCCCTTTCACGCATACGCTGTTTTACTATATCTCTCGCCATTCTCGTACGCACAGAAAGCTCTCGTTTTGCCGGGCAGATATAGGAACAGCATCCACAGGCAATACATTCACTGGCATAGAGCTCCTCACATAAATCATAATCCTCTTCTAAATAGGCAAACTCTATCTGATATGGTACAAGTCCTGCCGGGCAGACACTCTCACACCCTGCACATCGAATACACGGAGATTCTTCATATTCGTTATCTGGAAGTACAAGAATGCCCGATGTATTTTTTGTTACATAAAAAAGCTCTTCTTTTCCATTCCAGTCAGATGCCACACAAGGACCGGTCATAGGTCCGCCTGCTATAATCCGATTTTTTTCTACTGTCACACCGCCAGCAAGATTTAAAAGCTCCTTTGCTGAAGTTCCAACAGGAACAAGATAATTTCCCGGATTTTTTACAGATCCTGTCACCGTTACAATCCTTCTTGTCAGTGGAATACCGGCAAATGTCATATCTGCTGCTGCCTTTGCAGTTCCTACATTAGAAACGATTACTCCCACGTCTGCAGGAAGTCCCCCCATCGGTACCTCTCTGTTCAATACAGCCTGTATCAGCTGTCTCTCTCCTCCCTGAGGATACTGCGTCGGAAGGATTTTAAGCTCCACAGGATTTTCTCCCTTTATCTGCTGTTTTCCTTCCTCCAGAATCTTCTGAAGAAGCTTCGCTGCTTCCGGCTTATTATCTTCCATACAGATATATGCTTTATCTGCTCCGGATGCTTTTAACAGAACACGTACACCATTAATTACGGCAAAACTCTGCTCCATCATCAAGCGATAATCACATGTGAGAAACGGCTCACACTCCGCCGCATTAATCAGCAGAGCATCAATTTTTTTATCTGTCTCATATTTTTTATGAGTGGGGAAACCTGCGCCTCCCATTCCCGTCAGACCACCGTCGCGAATCATGGCGATCAGTTCTTCCCTTGTATATTTTTCAAGGCTCTCAAGACCTTTCAGATAAGAATCCTCTTCTTTCCTTTCCGGTCCCTCTCTTTTAATGATACAGGATAAAAGATTTCTTCCCTGGTTCTGCACTTCCCGAATGTCCATAACTCTTCCGCTTACGCTTGCGTGAAGAGGCGCTGCCATAAACGCTTCCGGACATCCTATCTCCTGCCCTTCTCTCACCTGGTCTCCAGGTTTTACAAGGAAGCTGCATTTTCCGCCGAAAGACTGCTCCGACAAGATTGTCACTGTCTCCGGCCAGTAAACACGAACAGGCAGATTCATGGTCATTGCCTTATCATACCCATCTGTGGGATGTACGCCTCCGGGGAAAGCATGTTTTATTTTTTTCAGCATGTCTGTTTTCCTCCATTTTTTCCCACAGCAAAATCACAGAGATTTTGCCATGTCTGTTCGTTAAATTGTTGACATACTTCAATAAGATACCATATATAAGGTATGTTTGACAAGAAGTAATTTTATTATGCCGAACAAAAAAAGAGTACAACTTCTCCCTGTCAGAAAAATCTGTACTCTTTTTGTTATATATACCTTTGATAGCTTAACAGTTTGTCATATTTTTTCCAGCGCCGGTAAGTCCCTCAAAATCCTTAATAAAGTCTTCTACTGCTGCTGTAATTGCCTGATTTTTCACAAGACCTTCAATTACATCCGGTGCAATCGTAGCTGCTCCGATTCCATATTCGCAAAGCTCCAGAACCTGCTGAGAATTTTTAAAACTTGCAGCTAAAACTTTTGTACTGAGATTATTATTTTCAAAAATATCCTGAATCTCTTTTGTTACCTGAATGCCATTAAATCCCATATTATCAATACGGTTAATATACGGAGCTGCATAGGAAGCGCCGCATTGTGCTGCTAAAAATGCCTGCATAGGTGTATATATGGCCGTTGCAGTAATAAGAATGCCTTCTTTATGAAGTTGTTTCATTGCCTTAAAGCCTTCTCTCACAGCCGGTATCTTTACAAACGTATTCTTTCCCAGTTCCTCGGTAATGCGATGAGCCTCCTGTACCATACCCTCCGCATCTCTTGAAACTGCCTGCACATGAAGTTCTCCTTCCATCCCTATAAATTCCCGGATTTCTTTTAAAACCTCATATGGACTTCTTCCACTCTTCGCCAGAATAGAAGGATTTGTAGTTACTCCTTCTACAGGATAAAACTCATAAATTTCTTTAATCAAATCGATATGTGCATCATCGATAATCAGTTTCATATACCTTTCTCCTCTTTCTTCAATATCTCTTTTATTTCTCCCATAATAGCACTCTATTTCTTTTTTTACAATACGCAAAAATCACTCTATGTCCATTCACTTTTTCTTTATTGCATTATTCATCTATGTGTGTTATGATACCCTCATCGGTTTGAAACGCTCCCGTACACAAAGGCTATTGTGTGCAGGAGCGTTTTTATTTTTTAATAAAATGAGAATAAGGAGATAGTACAATAATACTGATAATCGGGGAAAGTCCGGTAGCAAAGATGGAACCGAAAATTCCCATACTAAGTGGAAAAATAAAAATATAATCCAAAATTACATTAGATATACTACCTGTTATCATAGCCGCCATAGAAAGAGCCGGATTTCCATCATTTCGTACAAAACATTGAAGAAGATTATTTGTAAAAAATGCAGGGGCAAAAAGAAGCATTACTTTTGAATAGGTATTCGTCAAGGCAAACATGGTATCGTCAGCACCCAGAATACGAACAAGAGATTCCGATAAAAAAACTCCAACAAAAAAGAACAAAGCAGAGACAATGAAAGTCAGGTATGCGGCATTTGTAAAAATCTGGTTATTTTTCATAAATCCTTTTTTTGCAAGATTTGTCTGTTTTTTCTTTCTATTTGGCATGAACTCCCGGTTAACCTGCTTTATAATACAGCCATAAGATAAAGAAAGGAGGAACAGACAATGAAAAGATTTAAAGCTTATATCGAATATGTAATGAATTTTTATGCCAACTATTACAGATTTTACCGGTAAGTGCAAAATATGGCTTCCGGATATAACCCGGAATCTGTATTTGCAGTTCATGTAGACCTTGTAATCAATAATTTCAGTATACGCTAGAATCCGTTTCCTGTACATGAACAGGATGCGTTAATATATAAACAAAATTTTACAGTTGGCAGACTTAGCCAAAAAGAACCGATATCAGTCTTGCAAAGACCTTGTATCGGTTCTTTTTGTATTTTCTCATTATCTAATTATGGGAGAATTTTTCTGTATCACCGAAAAAACTTTTATCCCCGCACTTCAAGCCATTGGTCAATGTTCCCAAAATGTACCGCCTGCAGGTTATCTACATCAACCAGTTGCGGGAAGCTGTTTCTGATGATCAGGACACCGTTTTCCTTATCCTGTTTTTCTCCACCGCCAGCGATGCCTCCCATGGTCCTATCAAGTGTTAAAACCGTTCCATCTTTATAACGCACCTGGTCAATACTAGTTCTGGCATAAAGATCCATGCCATAGTCCGTACCTGCGTACTCAAATTTGTTTTTTTCATCTTCATACACCTTCATAGCTTCATCATAATCAAGATATAATGACCATAAAAGGGGCGTTACTTCCATTTCTTTCACAGTGATTTCATAACCTCCAAAATCACATTTCCGGTTCACTTCCAGAGTTGTCGGAGGCTTTACTGCACCCAAGGTCCATTTAAAGTCCCATGTTCCATCTGTAATGACTGTCTTATCATAATCTTCTTCCTCCGTAAGATTCTTTAATGTGATTTCTACTGTTTTATTACTCAGATCGTAATCACTGTCATAAGATATATAGGCGTTAAAATGTTTAAGATGTGCAGAATTTTGATCTGTTTTCAGTAATTCATCCTGTCCTACCCCAGTGTTGAAGCTTCCAAATCTGTTATCGTCCACTGCATATACTTCTTTTCCATCGATCTTAAAATGTGTCATCTCCTCAAAAGAAGTATGATCAGTCATAGAAATACTGTCCTCTGTTTTCACTTCAAAAAAAACATACAAGAATCCCTGATCCTGAATAGAATCTGTCAGGGTAACCGTCACACCATTTTGTGTTACAGACTGGTCTATATTCTGAATATAAGTTGATTCCTGCAGTGTCTCCTGCTGTTCCTCCGATGGATCCAGTCTTTTCACCAGGTAATCATTCCATTTAAAGAACTCTTTTGCAGCCACAGTAACAGCCATACCAGTACAGATTACTGCTGCTGCAATCAATAATCGTCCACTGATTTTTTTTCTTTTGTATTTTTTATCAACCGAATCCGCCTGTTCAATCTGTTTTAGTGTATCTTCAAATTTATTATGAAAATCCTGTGGTACTTCCGGTGCGATATTATTCCATTTCTTCTCTAACATGTCATTTTCCCCTTTCCTGTTATTCTCTTTAATTGCTTGCTGTTTTTCCCAGTTGCCGGTCTTTTCTCTTCTTCGGATAACTGCACCTTCAAAAACTCTCTTGCACGTGAAAGTCTGCTTTTGATCGTTCCTTCCGGAATATCCAGAGCCTCACTGATCTCTTTCAATGAAAATCCTTCTAAATAATACAATGTTACCAAAACCCTCAGATCCTCCGGAAGTTCCATAATCGCCATATACAGATGACTGTATCTGTCCTCCTCAGTCATTTTCATATTGTCCATATATTCTTCATATGGAATAACATTTTTTCTTTTCCGAAGAATCCCTTTGCATTCATTGATCAATATCCTTGTGATCCATGTTCGGAAATATTTTTCTTTCTTTAAAGTGGGAAGTTTTTCATATGCCTTAAGAATTGTTTCCTGCACAGCATCCCCACAATCAGAGTCATTCTTCAGAATGGACTTTGATATATGATACAGCATGGCTTCTGCATCCCGAACCTCCTTAATAAATACATCTTTTGTCATAACTTTGTCTTCTCCTTTTGTCCAGCTGGATTACTACTCATGTTTACTTTTACACTAATTAGATGCATCGGAAAGGAAATCGGTTCTCATAAAAGTATTTTTTTCCGTTGCCTCTTCCATTGCCAACGAAATATCCACTTTTTTTAATCTCTGTTCTGTTTGTGTTTTTTATGTAATTCCGTAATATATTCCTCAAGCTTCTCTTTGTCTTGCTCTTCACAGGCAACAAAAACAAAACACTGATTAAATCGATCCGATATGCTTTTACTGTTTTCTCACCCAGTTTCTCTGTATATGTGCAATAATTCCAGAAACGGTGCTAATTTATCCGATAGTTTCATTTTTACTCTCTTACGTTTTTTACATTCTCCGTATTATACTACCATTTCACCAGAATATTTTCAGAAATTTTACAAACAAAAAGATGGACATAAGCAAGATCATACATGACAGAAGCACTCCTTGCATTGCCAATCAGATCCGGATTCGGATATTCATCAACGATGGATACCAGGTTGTGTTTTGTATATCAGCTGTCACAAGGGATGATGACATGATCTTTGCTGTGAAATTCAGGCATAACCTGCCGGATCATGGAGGCTGCCAGTTCCAGTTTAGACTCTTTTTTCTGCCACATACGATAACCAAGAGGAACGGAAAGATGAGATACTTTATCCCCATTCCAGACAGGTACGCAGAGCATGACTCTCACAAAGCAGTGTCCATTCAGATAGTTGGAACAGTTGTGTGCGGCCCAGTATAGATAATATCAGCAGAAATAAGGTATCTGCTGTCGGAACAGAAAAAGTTTCAAAATAGATCAAAAAATATTGCTGAAGTCTACCTATCAGTGTTTTTTCGCTGTATAATGTTTTTGCCGTACAGGGTCACTTTCCTTTGTAATGTTTTATGCCGAATTCATTATACATCAGGAAATCCTGTACGATATTTTTTTATAAAAAAGTTGTAAAGTGGTGTATTAAAAATAAAAGTACAGCCTTTCGATTCATTCAATTAGCTGTACTCTCATTTCTTATCTAGTTTTATGGTAGTATTCTTCAGAATATTGCTCAGAAAAATCTTCAATATTCAGATGATGTAACGTTAAGAATTCATGTAAAGTATCATCAGATATCTCATCCAGGGAAAACTGTTTTAATTCTCTAATAAACCCTTTTATCTGATCTTTAAGGATTTAAGTTTATTGGGACGAATTATCTTAACTTTATGTGTAAAATCTCCCTCATAAGAAAGTGTCTTTGTTGAAATAATCATAAATCTGTCTACATTTGCATTTTGGCCATATTGATCTTCAAACCATGCGCAATGGTTATTCATTTGTCCCGCCTCATGTTTCGTGATTTCCTGACGGGTTCCGGACACCTCACTTTTGCATTCAAATAATAAATAATGATCATTCGAACCACACCAAAGATTATCAGGTCCCTTCCGAATTTCTTTATCTGGACGCTGGCTGACATAGCCAAGTAAAGCGCCAACATCTTTTAATGCAGCTTCAAATTTAACAGCTTCAATACCAAAAGACAAATTATCTAATGTCGCATTAACTTTGTATAATCAATTCCTGTACTCGGTTTTAAAAGCTGTGTATTTTTCTTAAATGCACTTTTTTGAATTTTAATCGATTCTGCAATACTTGTCGGACATGTATATCTTGCTAATTGCTGTAAATACCAACCCTTTTCTGTGTCATCAACATTAGGCCCATCAATCAATCAATCGCTGCATGGAAGAAATAGCTTTCTCATACTCACCTTCAAAAAAAATTGTTCTGACTGCCGTTCTTTTAAAAGCCTGTCATATACCTGTGATTCTGCATTATCTTCTGCAATCGTATCCATTTCAGAAGCATAATATTCTTTCCAGCCTTCATCACGCACTAACATCTGCTTTATCAAAGAAAGTACAACTTTTATAGGGCTTTCAGTTTTATCTTCTTTCGCCATGTCAGCAATTGCGATGCCAATGTCAATTTGTTTTCTCGTTTGTGGTGAAAAGAATTTATTAGTTGCAATACTCCGCATAAACCGAACCAATTCTGAGCCAATTATTAAAATGGCACAATAATCTTTTTCACCACGGACACCTCTGCCAATACCCTGTTCAATTTTTTGAGCTATCCGTTTATTGATCAGTTCACTATTTGGACACGCCTGTTCTTCATATTGATCTGCCAAGCTATCAAAATATGGAAGGCTATCCATAATCAGTATTCGACAACTTTCATCAGGCAAGTCAATGCCATCATATCTGTTATTAATTACAACGATTTTTGAAAAAATTCCCTTTTTTAACTTGTCAAGTTCCTCAACAATATTTCCCGTAGTAGCCGTAATTGCTCCTAAATTTTGATATTGTCTACAATTTTTTGTACTAGGCACCAATGCCACTATGCCAAATTTTGAAGGAGAGCTCTTGCAAAAATTAGTGACAATTAAATCATGATCACAAGATTCTTCAACAAGCGATGGTATTATCAACATTTTTTCGCCAGACCATTTTTGTTTTTCGTTCCGCAACGGATTCTTCACAGCCTCTGGACTAAACTCTAAGCCCTTTACAAAAAAAGAATCATCCTGAGTTGTTGCAGACATTAAAATTCTATGCGTAGCATATGAAAAAGAGCCAAAAGTACGAATACTAACATTATATGGAGAAATCTCAATTTTACTTCCGGATATGTAACAGCAATAATTTTCTATCTGATCACACATAAGAGGCCACGTATAATATATTTGGCGTTTTTCCTGGGTAGCAGACAAAATCCTTAGCATTTCTGTTTTCTTATTATTCCAGCTCCAGTACGGAACTGCCATAAAAGTGTTATAATCCCCGGTCTGAATATCAAGCCAGCTTCCTTCCCCTTGTTCAATCATATCATCATTGAAAAGTGTCAGGATTTTCGAATAAATTTCAGGATTTTCACTTTTGCTTATTGAAATGGTAAAAGCACTTTTGATAGTGTCTATACAAGCGTGTGAATCATCCATAAGAACGGATCCTGTTTTTATATAGTTGTTGTCTGTTCCAAATACAGATCTTCCATTAAATATTTTCTGTACATGGGTAATAAGTATTTTGGAACCTGCAAGAAAATCATTTGGAATCTCGGCACTTTCACCAAATGTACAAAAGGGAATACCAAATTTATCCGCTTCTGAACATACCTGCCTGACAAGATATTTATTAGGACATATATAAAGACATGGTCCTTCCTTTGAATTGAGTAAAGATTGAAGAAGCAGCAATCCTACTAATGTTTTCCCTTCACCAGTATGCAATTTAATAATTAAATCCCTATCTGTACGTCGTTTTGTATACCACTCAGATAGAACAATTTCCTGTGCTGGGCGAAGAGGACCAGCAACACTTTTTCGGTCTAAAGTTCCATATAGCTCAATGGGATTAGTTTTCGATGTTATTGTTCTGCTTGCCAATTTTTTCTTAAAATCAATTGCCATTAAACTCCCTTATTTCCTAAAAGGTAAAAATCACTTTCATTTTATACGGAAATTTTCTTTGCAAAGAGTGAGCAATATTGTTTCCAATGGAATTCCCCCTCTTGTAACAGAAATCTCTTCCGGCGTTGTTATGTTTTTGTTTAATTTTATCATACTGCGTTTAAATGGAAATACAGGAGTTGCAGCCTTCGGTATTGTCTCTGTAATATCTCTCGTAGTAATTGCTATTTACACCGGATTATCCCAGGGGATACAGCCTATCCTCAGTTTAAATCATGGAGCCGGAAATAAGGAGAACGTAAATACTATAAGAACTTATGCTTTGACTACCGCTCTTCTTTTATCTGTTATTCTTTATTCTATTCGTTTTTCGGCGCTGATCCTATTGCGCTGATATTTAACAGCGAAAAAGATATGCTCCTTCAGGCACTTGCGATTCCTGGAATTCGCTTATATTTCCCAGCCTGTCCGTTTATCGGTTTTAATCTTGTAACAGCTACGTACCTGATTTCCACTGAGCATCCTCGACCAGCACAGATTATTTCTGTATCAAGGGGAATTCTTGTCCTGATTCCTATGGCATTTATTATATACAGAAAAACCACCCGGTAAATTTTTATATTTTAAGATAATCCAAGCTGCTGTTTTACACCTATTTTTCGTAAAACGGCAGCTTCATACGTTAAAATTTTTTACTGATTACATTTTTAAGTTCAAATATTTTTTCTTCTATTTCCTGTATTATCAATTTAAAATCATCATCTGATCTTCCGGTCGGATCTTCCAAGCCCCAATTATCATCAAATTCTCTGCCTATAAAAGGGCAGCTCACATTACAGCCCATAGAAATTGCAATATCAGGATCCGGTATTTCATTCAGCAGCTTAGAATACTGATTTTTCTCCATATCAATTCCATATAATTCTTTCATAATACGAACTGCATCCTGATTTATTTGTGGTTTTGTTTCTGTTCCCGCTGAATAACTCTCAAACACATCTGAGGCAAAATGTCTTCCCAGACATTCTGCAATCTGACTTCGGCAGGAATTATGGACACATATAAATGCAACTTTTAGTTTCTTCTTATTATAATAAGGACATTTTTCTTTAATACACTGTGCATTTGAATCAGAATATGTGCACTTAATCTCTTCTTTCTCCAAAGTAACACCGTAATTTGCATTCACATATTCTATACCGTACTGTAATCCAACCATAGCATCTCTTTTACAGCATCTTGGACCATTTATTTTTCCCAGCTCTTTAATCGCAGCTGAAGTAAACTTCATATGATTCCCCCAGGTTCCGTCTGCAGATAGTGGTCCTGTCCCATCTATAATTGCCAGATCACCGCCTGCATTTCTATAAGCTGCAAGCAAACAGGCTCCATCCAGGATATGATGTTCCGGTCCATGAATACTGATATATTCTTTTTTTGCAATATTCTTAAAAATGCGAATAGGATTCGTTTCTGTTTCCATTTTTATATCATGTACGATTAATTCTGCTCTTTCATTTAAAGTCATGTTTGAATTCCCCTTTTCTTTCTTCCTCATATAAAATGCGTTGTGAACTACCCATTGTCTAAAGCCAATGGGCTTCCTGTTTCATAGACCTCGCAACCTACTATCTCCACAGGCGTTAATTTGGGCAGTCCCTGC
>Scrappy_p2__coassemble_561_pt1 | contig 54687 bp, 49 predicted proteins | sample Scrappy_p2__metabat2_low_PE_024 | metagenome-assembled genome bin Scrappy_p2
ATTACACAAACTTTTTTCAAAAAGCACTTGACTATTTATAGTTTGTCACCTCTGTAATCTTAAATTTTTCTATTTCTTTTTCAGCTAAACAGACTGGAAGTTTGTTAACTCCAGGAACCAATGTTGAAGATTTTTCGAATCCGATTTTGTAATAGAATTCCTGATTTGAAAGGACAATTGCTCTTTTCGCTCCTAATTCTTTTACACGAGCCAATGCCTCATAAACAACAGCCTTTGCCAATCCTATCTTTCTGCACTGCGGAATTGTTACAACAGATTCAATATACGCGGTATCTCCTTGTGTATACCAGATTCCACAATGCGCACAGTATTCACCGGAATTTATCGCAAACACTTTCAATTTATTATTGCAATTAAGTGATGGTTTAAGAAAATCATCATTCCATTTCTCTGGTATTCCCTCGTTATTAAAACCCTTGTGTATCACGAGCTGATATTTCCAATTATCAATATCAAAATCCATCGGGCTAATTGTATATCCATTTGGGACTTCATATCCTGTGATTTTCTTTAAATCAAATTCTAAAACACTTTCCTCCTCTTTGAGCGAAAAGGAATACTCTTTTAAAATTCCCTCAAACAAGCATCCATAGAATTTATTTTTATACATGGAGTATCATTATTTTTGATGACATATTCAACCATTATTCTTAATAAATTAATATCTGAACTATAAATCCCCCCATCTCCTTAATAAAATAATCTTTCGCATTTTGTTTATAACAAAACTATTTAATGTAGTCTCATGTACTTAAATATTTCTTAATTGCAAAAAATGTATCATTGCAGCTTATAATAAGTTCGTTCTGTCCACTGTAATAATCATGTTTCCCTCCAAATATCCCGAATTTAATTTCCTAGGTATGCCGAATGAAAAATAACTTCTTTCCCTTTACTTTTTGCAAATGCAATTTCTTTGGAAACTTGCTTTCCAATATATCCTTGAATATCCACAACGTAAATTGCATCAGAGATTTCTATTTTTCTATAATGCGCATTTTCAAGAGCGCCCTGTTCCATAGGTGTAATATCCAAATTATCTACATTATACACACATTGCAGCACATTCATATCATACTTTGTTTCTAAAAGAAACGCTATCCTTTGCATTTCTGTTTCAAATTTCATACTTCCACATATTGTAACTATCTTCATCCTGCACCTCACTCAATTTATGTTTAATTGTTTATAAATCGCCTTTTTCCGCCTAAAAAACACAATTCAAGCAAGACTTTATCTTCGTCAGATGCAGATATATAAATCTGCCCTTCATTACTTTTTCCCAATTATACCACACCCTCTCCTTGTCTTACAGTCACTTTTTCCAAAAATCAACTGTCCGCCTTCTCTTTCAAATGAATTTTCAGTGACAGAACATACCACAAATGTTATACTGTTAGAAACGAAAAATCTTTATTTTCCGGAAATATAATTCCCATTATGGGAGGTGTTATAATGAAACTGACTGACGTATCCCATGGACCTGACTGGATAGTCTGGGTTGTGTTTTTTATTCTGACAATCATGTCCATAACCTTGCTTTTGGGACACGGAAGCTGGCTGATTGCAGGATATAATACAGCATCGAAAGAAGAAAAAGCAAAATACAATGAAAAAAAGATGTGCCGGGTAATGGGAATCGGAATGACGATAATTACACTTCTAATCCTGATTGCAAAATTATTTGAGGAAGTATTACCTTCCAATTTTACCGTTGTTATGATTATAATTATTGGTGCCGATGTTGTTGCCATGATAATTGCGTCCAATACCATTTGTAAAAGATAATATGGAAAGGAACTCAGATATGCTGATCAGAAATTATCACCCATCTGACTGTGAGGAAATGGCGGAACTGTTTTATAATACGGTTCATACGATAAATGCAAAAGATTATACAAACGAACAATTAAATGTATGGGCAACCGGTCAGGTGGATTTAAAAAAATGGAACCAGTCTTTTCTGGAGTATTACAGCGTTGTTGCTGTTGAAGGCAAGCGCATCATAGGTTTTGGTGACATAGATAAAACCGGTTATCTTGACCGTCTGTATGTCCACTCTGATTACCAGAAACAGGGTGTTGCCACAGCCATCTGCGATGCACTGGAGCAGACTGCACATGGAAATATTACCACACACGCTTCCATTACTGCGCGCCTTTTTTTCGAAAAAAGGGGATACAAAGTTGTAAAAGAACAGCAGGTAAAACGTCAGGAAATTCTTCTTACAAATTTTGTTATGGAAAAAGAAATGACGCCGGATGAATTTAAAAAGCTCTGGAAAAAAGAAGAAGAAACTGCACATATTCACGGCTGGGATTTTTCCCATATTCATAATCGATACAGAGAAGAAGACGATTTGCCGTGGGATTACGAAAAAATCATCCGTCAATATCTGAGTAAAAATATGAAAGTTTTAGATTACGATACAGGCGGCGGAGAATTTCTTCTGACTCTCAATCATCCTTTTGACAAAACAGCGGCAACAGAAGGTTATCCTCCCAATATAGAATTATGTAAAAAAACACTGCTGCCATTGGGAATTGATTTTAAATCCTGCAATACCCCTTCCACTATTCCATTTGAATCGGAAATCTTTGACATAATCATAAACAGACATGGTGACTTTCACGCAAAAGAATTATACCGCCTTCTGAAAAAGGACGGACTGTTTATTACGGAACAGGTTGGGGGAGAGAACGACAGAGATTTAGTAGAAATGGTGCTTCCCAATACAGAAAAACCATTTCCAGATTTGAATTTAGCGGAGCAGCGCAAAATATTTGAAGACGCAGGATTTCATATTATTGAGGCAGAAGAAGCCTACCGTCCCATTATTTTTTATGATGTGGGCGCTTTCGTCTGGTTTGCTCATATTATCGAATGGGAGTTTCCCGGATTTTCTGTGGAAAAGTGCTTTGATGCCCTTCTCAAAATGCAGAAAATCGTTACAGATGATGGCTGCATAAAAGGAAGGATTCACCGCTATCTGCTTGTGGCAAAGAAATAAAATATCTCGATTTCGAAAGAAGGGAGCTAGTATATCATGGATAAAAACAAATTTCTCGATTATTTTCAAAATTTTTCTTTCTGGAAACATATGTCTGATGCAGAAAAAGAGCTGCTTCTCTCTAATATCCGCACACTTCATTATAACGAGGGAACTGCCATCCAATCCGGAGAACGTCAATGTCTCGGTACTCTCTTCCTCTTAAAGGGAATTATGCGGGTATATCTTCTCTCTTCTCATGGAAAAGAAGCCACTCTTTATCGACTCCGGGAAGGAGATATTTGCACGCTCTCTGCCTCCTGTATGCTTTCTGCCATTACCTTTGATGTACAGATTGACGCGGAAACAGACTGTGATCTTCTCCTTCTTCCTGCCCCTGTTTTTTCACAACTGATGAATAGCAATATTTATCTGGAAAGCTTTATTTATAAATTAACAGCAGAACATTTTTCTGATGTAATTTCCGGTATTGAGCGCACCTTTTTCCTTTCTCTTCCTCAAAGAATTGCTGCCTTTCTTCTGGATGAATCTGCTGAGACAGGTTCTGATACACTCTCAATTACAAAAGAAAGTCTGGCTCGCTCCATAGGAAGTGCAAGAGAAGCTGTCAGCCGCGCTTTAAAACAAATGTCTTCTGACGGTTTTATAGAAGTATCTCGAGGCAATATTTCCATTAAAAATAAAAGCCGCCTGTACCAGATGATCAATCATTCCTGATTTCATCCGGCCAGACGGCTTTCTGGCTTCTTAGAGAAGCTCTTTTAATTTTTCCTTTGGAGTCAGTCCTACTACACGGGCTGCCTCTTCTCCATTTTTAAATACAATCAGTGTAGGAATGCTCATAACCTGATACTTCTGTGCCAGCTCCATTTCCTGGTCTACATCAAGTTTTCCCACTGCATATCCTTCTTCTGCCAGTTCTTCAATAATCGGAGCCTGACGTCTGCATGGTCCGCACCATGTTGCCCAGAAATCTACGAGTACCGGTTTGTCTGATTTTAATACTTCCTGTTCAAAATTTTCTGCTGTAAATACTTTTGCCATAATTATAATCTCCTTTTGCTTATTCTATATTTTATTTTAATGAGCGGACATATTTTCCGGCTGAAATCCCAGCCTGCGCTCCCTCATAAACGGCTTTTGCAATCTGAAGCAATCCGCCGGTACAGTCGCCTGCTGCAAACAGTCCGGGAACTGTAGTTTCCATAGAAGAATTCACCTGTATATTTCCCTTTTCTGTAAGTTCGGCTCCAATCTGCCTTGCAAGCTCTCCGCTTCCGGCAGTTCCAAGTGCTACAAATACACCTTCTGCTCCTTTAAAAGCTCCGGATTCTATATCTGTCGCCTTTAACTCTCCTCCAAGACGAAGCCCGGAAACCTTCCCGTCTCCCTCAATCGCCTGAATTTTCATAGTATTGACTTCCATAGACGGCTCTCTGGAAAAATTTGGTTCCTGTCCATCTGTGTAGATTGTAACAGAACCCGCTGTGTTTGAAAGTTCCTCCGCCTCATGAAGAGCAAAATCACTGTTTCCAAGTACTGCCACATCTTTTCCTCTGTAGAAAAAGGCATCGCACACAGCACAGTAGCTTACGCCTCTTCCTTCAAATTCTTTTAATCCCGGAATCTGCGGCGCTTTTCTTTTGCCTCCTGTTGCAAGAATCACACTTCGGCTTTCAAATGTTCCTTCTGTTGTTTTTATCTCAAAGGTATCAAACCCTCCAAGCCCCAGAACCTGTGCTTCTACCGTCCGGACACCAAGAGCCTTTGCTTGGGAAAGTCCTGTCTCAAAAAGCTCGCTTCCGGAAATGGGAGTGGAAAGTCCGTAATAATTTTCAATTTTTTCCGCCTTTTCCAAAGCTCCTGTCCCATCATATATAAGAAGGGGATTCATATTTCCTCTGGCAAGGTAAAGGGCTGCGGAAATGCCTGCCGGTCCTGCACCGATGATAATTACATTTTCCAGTTTTGCCACCTGCTTTCTTATTTTTCCTTTGCTTTTCTATAATATACCTGGTTTCTAAAAAGATTTCTGTGATTAAATCACGTTTCTCTTATTTTTTTCCAGCTCTTTTTCTTTCTCTTTTTCCTTCTCCGTTCTGGCCTTCCTCTTTCTGCCTGTTTTTTGTGAAATTTACTCCTCTTTTTTTGGAATCTTCCCTCCTGATTTTATTACGTTGATTATATCTGATTCGCTCATTTATGCCAACGAGAAAAAGACAAATGTCCGCACGCAACACACTTTCGCTGTTTTATCACTTTAATACTGCAATTTTTCAAATATTTCTTGCAAACACATTAAAAATATGATAGTATAACTCATGTGGCAATTTGCCATATATGCCCAGATAGCTCAGTTGGTAGAGCAGAGGACTGAAAATCCTCGTGTCGCTGGTTCGATTCCGGCTCTGGGCACTGCCAGACGGCTATCTCCCACAACACCATGTTGTGGGATTTTTTTATACTCCAAGGAAAGGACGTACCAAAATGAAAGATTTTAAAATGGAAACAAAATGTCTTCATGCCGGTTATACCCCTGCCAAGGGCGAACCCTGCGCAGTTCCTATCTGCCAGAGCACAACTTTCAAATACGACACAACCGACGAAATGGGACAGCTTTTTGATTTAAAAGCAGAAGGATATTTCTATACACGCCTTCAAAACCCTACAAATGACGCAGTTGCTGCAAAAATCGCAGCTCTGGAGGGCGGAGTGGCCGCTCTTCTTACTTCTTCCGGACAGGCAGCAAACTTCTATGCAGTCTTTAATATCTGCGAAGCAGGCGATCATGTAGTTGCTGCCTCCACTATTTACGGCGGAACCTTTAACCTTCTTGCAGTTACCTTCAAAAAACTGGGCATTGACTGTACGTTTGTAGATACAGATGCAAGTGAAGAAGAAATCGCAAAAGCTTTTCGTCCAAACACAAAAGTTCTTTTTGCAGAAACGATTGCAAACCCGGCTCTTGTAGTTCTTGATATTGAAAAATTTGCACACGCAGCCCACAGCCACGGTGTTCCTCTTATTGTGGACAATACCTTTGCAACCCCGGTAAACTGCCGTCCATTCGAATGGGGTGCTGACATTGTAACCCATTCCACCACCAAATATATGGACGGACATGCCGTTCAGGTAGGCGGAGCTATCGTAGACAGCGGAAACTTTGACTGGGATGCTTACGGTCATAAATACCACGGTCTTACAGAACCGGATGAATCTTATCACGGCGTTGTATACACAAAGCAGTTTGGAAAAAAAGCCTATATCACAAAGGCAACTTCTCAGCTTATGCGCGACCTTGGCTCTATTCCTTCTCCTATGAACTGTTTCCTTTTAAATCTCGGTCTGGAAACGCTTCCTCTCCGTGTGGAGCGCCACTGCTTCAACGCCCAGAAGGTCGCAGAATTTTTAAATGCTCATGAAAAAGTAAGCTCTGTAAATTATGCAGGACTTCCCGGTGATAAATATCATGAGCTCGCAAAAAAATATATGCCAAAGGGAACCTGCGGCGTAATCTCCTTTGAATTAAAAGGAGGAAGAGATGCTGCCGTCCGCTTTATGGACAGCCTGGAGCTTGCAAATATCGCAACACACGTTGCAGCCTCAAAGACTATGGTTCTCCATCCTGCAAGCCATACACACCGTCAGATGAACGATGCCCAGCTTGCAGAAGCAGGTGTTTCTCCCGGAATGATCCGCCTTTCTATCGGAATCGAGAACGTAGACGACATTATTGAGGATTTAAAAAAAGCGCTGGAAAACGCATAAAATACAAAAGACAGAGGGAAATCCACGTTTTATACATTCTCCTCTGTCTTTTTAATATTCAGAATTCCTTAACTTTATCTTTACTGTATCAGATACACGTCTGTATAATACACACCCTTGCGCTCTCCCTCTTCATGACTTGCAACATAAATATCAATACAATTTTTCTTAATTGCGCCGCCGCAGTCCTCTGCCACATAAACCTGACCATTAATCACAACCTGAGAACCATAGGGAATCTGTGTCGGATCTACTGCAATCGTATGATTTGTCGTTGCCGTCACTCCTGTCGAAGTAATGCCGTTCGCCCAGGGGCCACAGCAAATGCTGCATGGACAATAGTGGGTAATACGGAATGTTCCGAGAGGCTTTAATGATGCATCTGAGGAAGCAGCCACCGGAGTTCCTATCTGTACACCGTCTATCACGCCTTCCACTCCTCCTGCCGAAGCAACGCCGTCTACCGCTTCCGCAAAAATACCGCTTCCTTCACTTTTAGAAATCACGCCTGCCGAAGCATCTGCAACCTGTACCGCTGCTTTACTTTCCGCTTCCATCTGTCCCTCTTTCGCGTCTCCTTCTTGACGACTTTTTTCCTGCTGCTTTTTATCATCTTCCACCGCATTTACAATCTTATCGGAAGCTTCCTTATCCTCCTGCCCTTCCAAAGCATTCGTGGGAATATAACCGTTTTTTTCGTTACCTTTCTCATCAAGATAAACGATTCTGCTCCATATATCGTCTATCTTGGCTGTCCGCCGGACTTCATCCATTTCCAGAAGTTCTCCTACTACCTGTCCGTCTTTTTTCCCTGGAAAATCTAAAATGTCACAGTCCTTTGCCGCTGTTACCTTCTCGTCCACCTCTACTACGCTCGTTTCCTTACTCAGCACCGTATTCGGAATATATCCCAAAATCCTGCTGCCTTTTTCTTCTTCACAGTATGCCTTGCTCCAGCCATTGTCACACACTGCCATTCTGGAAATCTCCGTTCCCAGAAGAACCGTTCCAAGCTCCTTGCCCTTTTCTCCCGGCATACTTCTCACAATCGCTTCTTTTACGGTAACATAAGCTTTATCTTCCTTTGCAAGTACCTGTACTTTATTTCCCTCTCCGTCCTCTACAGAAAAACCTTTCTCCGGTTTCTTCTCCTTTTTATAGAAAGCTTCTGCCTCCTGATACCCCTGCACTCCGGCAAATACCGGAACCACAACAAAAACCGAAGCACAGATACACATTACTGTCATTAATTTTTTCATCCAAAAAGCTCCTCCTGTCACTCTCTGCCTGTGACTGTATCATAGCACACCCCTGTTTTTTTTTCAATTTTCCCCTGTGGATTTAGATTTTTTTAAGAATTATGAACTATAAAATGCTTCACAAATACCAAATTTCACGTTACAATAAACACATGAATACAAAAGATATTTCCAATAAAGAGCGAAGAAACAAACAGAGACAGAAGGAACGAGAGCAGCAGGTGATCCGCCAGAAAATATTTCTTGGTGCAGCCGCACTTATCCTATTGTTTCTTATATGGAAGCTATTCTTTTGCAATCCCGGAGACGTTGGCTTACAATCTGTGAATTCTGCCTGTGAAGCCTACAGAAGCCAGGTGGCGGAAGCAGCTTCTGATTACGGCATGACGGAATATGTTGATCTGATCCTTGCCCTTATGATGCAGGAAAGCTCCGGACAGGGAAGTGATGTAATGCAGTCCTCAGAAGGCGCATTCAACACCTTATACCCTCAGGTTCCCGGTGGAATCACAGATGTTTCCTACTCGATTCAGTGCGGCATACAGGAATTAAAATACGCTATGGATAAAGCCGAAGTTCAAAGCCCTACCGATTTTAAGCGTATCCGCCTTGCACTTCAGGGATATAATTTCGGAGCAGATTCCTATTTTTCTTATCTTGAGGATCATAACATTACTTCCTGGAGCTTTGAATCCGCAAAAGAATTTGCGCGAATTGCAAGCGGCAACACGAAGCGTCATGCTGAAGACCCTCTTCACGATCCTGCCGGTCCGTGGGATTATGGAGATCAGCGATACCCGGAGCATGTACTGCGCTATTATCATCCGGAAAAGTCCTGAAAATTTTTCTCTATTATATAAAAGTCAAATGTTTTTTGATTTTTTGAAAAAAACATTTGACTTTTCCAGATTTATGTAGTAAAATATCACTTGTCCTTAAGACACAAAACAACAGAATTTGCGATAGTGGCGTAGTTGGTAACGCGCGACCTTGCCAAGGTCGAGACCGCGGGTTCGAGCCCCGTCTATCGCTCTTAAAAAGACTTTCCATTATTGGAAAGTCTTTTTTGTTTTATCTGCTTCTTTCTCCATCAGATACAAATATCCATCCTCCAGAGTTGCCTCTTCCTCTCTTGCCATTTCTCCCGGTCTTCTTTCGCTTATAACTCTTATCCGTATTCCCCGCTCTGTATACTGTCTGGAGGAAATATGATATTTTCTCTCCAGCTCCCCGATTTCTTTTTCATCTTCTACTTCACAGCTCCACACATGACCGCTCGCTTCTTCCACCAGTTGTCTCATACTTCCGGAATAAAGAAATTCTCCTTTTTTCATTACGGCCAGTCTGCTGCAGGTTGCCGCCAGATCCTCCACCACGTGCGTAGAAAAAAGCACGGTTCTGTTTTCCGAAAAATCTGCCAGCAAATTTCGAATACGGATACGCTCCTCCGGATCAAGCCCTGTAGTCGGCTCATCTACAATTAAAAACTCCGGTTCATGAAGCAGCGCCTGCACAAGTCCCACACGCCGTTTCATACCTCCGGAAAGCTGGCGCATTTTCTTTTTCCTGTGTTCCGTCAACCCTGTTTTTTCAAGGTAATAAGAAATTCTTTCCCGGCACTGTTTTCCCGGCACTCCTGCAAGATTCCCCATATATTCCAGACATTCCTGAACGGTAAGTCCAGGATATAATTCAATTTCCTGTGGGAGATACCCTATTTTTCTCTGAATTTTTTCATAATTACCTTCACTGTAAAGCATTCCATCAAAAGAAACGCTTCCCTCTGTTGGTTTCAGCACAGTTGTAAGAACACGCATCAGTGTTGTTTTTCCCGCTCCATTTTCTCCGAGAAGACCATAGACTCCCTTCGGGATTTCCAAATCCGCATGGCGAATTGCCGTTACTCCGTTTTTAAAGGTTACCGTCAAATTTTTTATTTTAATACTCATATACTCAACCTCTTTTCTTAATCAGACGCTTCAGTACCACACCCAAAAGAATTGTACCAAAAAGCCACAAAATTTTTCCCAATATCCAACTCAAGTTTCCTATATCCTCTATATCTCGAAATGTATAAGAAAAAGGATTCCAGATTCCCATTATCCTGTCTCCATATGTAGAATTTACAGCAATCCATAAAACAAGGGAAATACCGGCTCCTGCCCACATATTTCGAAAAATACAGGCAACCACATTTGACAGCATTCCCCAAAAAATAATTGTTCCTGCCATAGCCGGAATATATATAAGAAAAAGAAGGATTTCTTTTCCCCATTCTCCCTGCCAGTAAGGAATTGGGTTCTGCAACAAATATATCAAGCCATACCCGGCAAGCCCCAGAAGAAAAAGGTAAGTTTCCTGTACTGCCATTCTTCTCCATATACCCCCCATTCTGTTTTTCATCGGATATAATCTATTAATCTCCCATCTTCCTGAGGCAACCTCCTGCACGTAAATATCGGCACAAAAGACAGCAGCAAGAATTCCCATTTGTGGTTCCAGAGTTCCTCCTATTTCATTTGTAAATGAAACGCCCCGAATGATGCTTAAAATAACGGTGAAAAATACAGAATATATAACCTTATATATAGGAAAGGAAATTTTCGCTTCTGTAAAAAATATGCTCTGCCTCCTCATTACAACCTCCTCCTTTTCCACAGCCACATAGAAATCAGTAGAATAACAAAAGATGCCAGTATAAGAAAGCACTGATTAAACACAGTAATATCCGGTTCCCTTACATTAAAAAAATCTCCGGGAAAACGCACCATGATTGCAAGCGGCCTTCCATAGTACCCAAACTCACCAGCCTCGTTATAACTTCCCATATTGGAATAAATCATATATAAAATAAGAAGAGGCGCTCCCGGAAGCGGATTTTTAAAGAGCAGAGAAATCAACGTATATACGCTTACCACCATAACCATATTGGGCAGAATATACCGGACTGTTGCCACAAGAAAATCCATCAGTCGAATTTCAAATCCGCTGTTTCCCTTATCTGCGTATAAAATCCCCCAAAATACAAGATTCAGGATTAAGAGAACAATGCAGCACACAAGAAATCCTCCTGCTGCCTTTCCAAGAACATACTGCCACGGGGAAACCGGTTTTGTGTGAAGAAGCTCATACGTGGTTTTTCTTGTATCCTGCCAGAACAGAAATGCAAGCATAACAGCAGCGAAAAATCCCATGTAAAGTCCCACAAAATCAGCAAATTTCAATGAGAAATAAGACGAAAATCTTCTATTCTTTAACTGTTCGTCCAGATACCTGTTGATTTCTTCTTTTGTCCCAAGATGAAACTTTGTATCTTCGTAGGAATAATAAGAATTATAATACTGATATGTTTCTTCCAGATACAAACAGGCCTTCTCTATTTCCATATCTTCCATTTCTTTTAAAACAGCATCACTTTCTGCTTCACTCATTCCAAACTCAGAAATCAGATTTTCCCGGATTCCCTCTTCCCAGATTTTTCTTCGCTCTTTTTCTGCATTTTCCGGAAAAGGAACGTACCCTTCTGTAATTTCCCCTTCTGCCGCATACTCCGGAAGTTCTCTGTTTATTTCTTCCTCTGAACGGATATAGTGGATTTCCATATAAGGTTTCAAATCATGAAACACCCCTGCAAGTACGATAAAAAACCCAATCCAAAATAACGGTCGTTTGAGATAATTTTTTATTTCTCTTTTCATTACGGCAATCATATGTATTCCCCCTTTTGTTTTGATACCATTATTATAGAAGGAATTTATCAATAAAAAGACAATGCCGGACGATTTTATTTCGTCCGGCAGAAAATTGCCTGCACACAGGCGCCTCCCTCTTTTTTATTTTCCAAAAGAAGTCTTCCTCCATGTTTTTCACAATACAGTCGGCTGATATACATACCGAGCCCTGTATGATTTAAACTATCTTTTATATTTTGCTGATAAAATGCTTCTGTCAGTCTGTCCTTTTCTTTACCGAAACCATTTCCATCATCCTGCACACAAATCTTCACTTTCTCCTCAGTCACAGACAGGTGGATTTCTACCTTTTCTTTTGCGTACCGCAGGGCATTGGAAAGAAGATTTTCCATTACCTCAAGAATCACTTCTTTATCTCCGTAAAAATCTCCTTTTATTTCATCAACAACAAGCTGACAGATTTTTTCAGACTGATTCTCAAAAATATCCATTTCTGACTGGATTTCTTTTTCTAACTGCTTGCCTGTTATTTTTTCGCATTTCAACTCTCTTTTATCAAGACCGCTCATCTTCCGCATAGTTTCCACAAAAACATCCATGCGCTGAATCTGTTTTTCACTCTCCTTTATCATTTGTACAGCTTTTTCCATATCTGCTTCTTTATCTGGCAGATATTCTCTTAACATTTCCTGATAGCCCTTTAACACGGAAAGAGGAGAACGAATATCATGAGCAATGGATGCTTTTAAAATCTTTTCCTCTTCTAAGCTTCTCCAAAGCCGAAGATTATTCTCTGAAAGCTGTTCTCTCATACACTCAAATTCCCGACAAAGCTCTCCCATTTCATCTCTGTTTTCATATGTAATATGAAAATCCAGGTCATTTTCCCCAATACGTCTGGATGCCATTTTCAGCTCCTCTATAGGATTTTTCAGCTTATTCTTATAAAAAAGAAAAACAGCTGCCACACAACCTGTAAAAGAAATGATAAGCACTGCATATGTATCAAGAAAATCACAAAGTTCGGACAGTTTTCCGTCCAGCGTTGTCATTTCATCAAGAGACGGCCGTGCAATTGACACTGTATAAGAAGGAATTTCCTCTGCAGAAGTTTCGCCCTCTATTGCCTGAAAATATTTTTCCTGGTCTATATACTTCCACCAAATAGTCTGCTGCATCTGATTCGCCCCGCGAATCACAAGCGCAGAAAGAATAAAGCTTAGAATCAGAGCCGTTCCCATATATAGGACGATTGTCTTTCTCAAAGAAAGATTTTTTATTTTATCCATCGATACCCCATCCCCCACACAGTCTCAATATATTCCGTATCTGTATATTCTTTCATTTTCCTCCGAATCCGACGGATAAGCTCTGTAATCACACGACTGTCTCCCTCTCCTTCATATCCGCATACACGCTCATAAATACGCTCTTTATCAAAAACCTGTTCCGGGTTCATGGAAAGAAATTCTATAATAGAGTATTCCAGTTTTGTGAGCTCAAGGCGTTTTTCTCCTATTTGCACCAGCTTTCTTTTATAGTCAACGAAAAGTTCTCCATGAAAGCAAAAATCTGATTTCCCCCGGCTTCTCTCTTCCCGTTTCAAATGTGCCACAATACGTGCTTCCAGTTCTTTTAAGCTGAAGGGTTTTAAAATATAGTCGTCTCCTCCTGATAAAAGTCCATTTACCCTGTCCTCTTCCTCCACTCTTGCTGTGAGAAACAGAATAGGACAGGATACTTTGTCCCTGATGCGGCGACATACTTCAAGCCCGTCAAGATAAGGCATATTTACGTCCAAAAGAATAATATCCGGATTCTCTCCTGCTTTTTGCAAAGCCTCAGCTCCGTCCAAAGCAGTCATCACCTCATAATTTTTCATTTCAAAATATGTCCGAAGCATTTTTAAAAGTTCTCTGTCATCGTCTATCATAAGAATTTTCTTTCTCAATTTTATCACCTCAGAAATATTATAACCTATAATTCTCAATAGAAAAACAATGAAAAAGGAAGCCTCAAAAGAGACTTCCCGATTTCGTTATGATTAATGGTGGAACAGGCGGATTCCTGTAAATGCCATTGCCATATTGTATTTGTTACATGTTTCGATCACTGCATCGTCACGAACAGAGCCGCCCGGCTGTGCAATGTATTTCACACCACTCTTATGTGCTCTCTCGATATTGTCACTGAATGGGAAGAATGCGTCAGAACCAAGTGTTACGTCTGTCATCTTATCAAGCCATGCACGTTTTTCTTCTCTTGTGAACACCTCTGGTTTTTCTGTAAAAATGTTCTCCCATGCACCGTCAGCAAGAACGTCCATGTATTCTTCTCCAATGTAAACATCAATTGCATTGTCTCTCTCTGCACGTGTAATGCTGTCTTTAAATGGAAGGTTTAACACCTTCGGGCACTGACGAAGGAACCAGTTATCAGCCTTCTGACCTGCAAGTCTTGTACAGTGTACACGTGACTGCTGTCCTGCACCAACGCCGATTGCCTGTCCGTCTTTTACAAAGCATACGGAATTAGACTGTGTATATTTCAGAACAATAAGAGAAATCTTCATATCTCTCTTTGCTTCCTCAGAAAGTACTTTGTTTTCTGTCACAATATTGGAAATCAGCTCGTCATCAATGGAAAGTTCCTGGCGTCCCTGCTCAAAGGTAACACCAAATACTTCTTTATGCTCAAGTGGCGCCGGTACATAATCCGGGTCAATTTCAATTACATTGTAATTTCCTTTTTTCTTCTGCTTCAGGATTTCCAGTGCTTCCTCTGTGTATCCCGGAGCGATCACGCCGTCAGAAACCTCTCTCTTAATGAGAAGGGCTGTATCCTTGTCACATACATCAGACAGAGAAATAAAATCTCCGAAAGAGGACATTCTGTCTGCACCTCTTGCTCTTGCATATGCACAGGCAATCGGAGAAAAGTTTTTCCAGTCCATATCGTCTACCCAGTAAATTTTTGCAAGTGTCTCTGTAAGCGGAAGTCCGATAGAAGCACCTGCCGGAGAAACGTGTTTAAAGGAAGTAGCTGCTGGAAGTCCGGTTGCTTTTTTCAGATCGCGCACAAGCTGCCAGCCGTTAAAAGCGTCAAGGAAATTGATATATCCCGGTTTTCCGCTTAATACTTTGATCGGAAGCTCGCTTCCATCTGCCACATAGATTTTAGAAGGTTTCTGATTTGGGTTACAGCCATATTTTAATTCCAGTTCTTTCATGACAAATCCTCCGTTTTCATTCTTTATTATTTCACTCTAACGTACTCTGTATTTTATTTGTTTTTGTTTACAATTTTGCTCTCATATTTTCCGGTTTCAATGTCAATGTAACGTACAAAGAGAGAAACTTTATTATCTTCATTTAAGCTGTTCCAGAGCATCTCTGTAAATGCGTCCATATCGTCCATGATTTCTACCAGCTTCGGTTCTCCCTCAAAGCTTGGAAGCGGATTTCCATCACACATATATGTATGAATAAAATGTCCTTCTCCTGCTGCCGCATTTTCATATGCAAATGTGTAACGGTTGCAGGAATCCGGGCAGCCATTATTGCTTTTCAGGATAGACATTGCATAGTTAAATTTTCCATTTTCCACATGGAGAATACCGGAAATACGAGGTGTGTAATTTGGTGCATCCGGCTCAAACTCTCTGCTTCTTAAAGACTGCTCAAAAGTGAGCTGACGATCCATTCCCTCATAGATTGTATCTGTCTGGTCTCCGTTTGTAACGATCGTCTTGTTTCCCAATACACGTACCGGCGCATATATAATGAGACTTGGGTCTGTTAATTTGGATGGATCAAATGCCTGTGTGCGAATTCCCTCTCCTTCTTCCACGAAAACACGGTTTCTGCTGTTCTCGCTTCTTCCCATGATGAAATAAGCTGTCACTGCTTTTTTCCCATCCGGTGTACGGCCAATCACAATTCCTCTGCCCGGATAAGCATTTTCTCTCAGTTCTTTTTCCAGTGATAACATTTTCATAAATCTCGTTCTCCTTTTCTTATCAAAAAGTTTATAGTTGAATATAAAAAAGCCTGGGAAGCCCTTGTTCCAGGCTGCCCAGGCGGTCGGCACATGATATACTGCACTCCCCGTAGGTAATCCTACTTTCCGCCAGTCATGCAGTCACTATGGTTAATATACAATATTTTTTTTAAATTTTCAAGCTGAAAAAAAAATTATTTTTACAAATTTTCCTGCAGGATGTAATCTTCCTGAATCTGTGCGGCTATATCTGCCTTCATCTGCTCCCATGCTTCCTGATTTTCCACATAGTATTTCGGGCAGTTTTTCCCGGTCACATCATAATGCCGGATTACATTTTCTTCTGTCAGTCCAAATCTTGTACAGAGCCATGCTGTGAGCTTTACAACAGAATCATATGTCGCCTCGTTGAATACACCTGTCTCATCTGTGTGACAGCATTCAATAGAAATTGTATCCACATTTCTCTCATTTGTGGCATAAGACATTTCTGACGTAGGAATACACTGTACCACTTCCCCGTTAAGCCCTACTACAAAATGACTGCTTACCTTTGTCTCATGTGTGGCTGCCAGATTTTCAAAATAATTGCGGTTATCCATTGCACCTGATCCGGGATTTGCCGTGTAATGAATAGCTATGTATTTTACCTGAGAAATGGAAATCTGCGGTCTGGAATACTCGTTTGGAGTTAAAAGCTGTACATCTATATAGGGAGCACCTTCACGCTGCCACTGTTCTGCTCCGCTTCCATTTTCCTGTTCCGAAACAACACGCTGCCATTCCTGCAATTGTCTCTCCCTGTACACTCTATATAAAAAAAAGCCGGAAATACAGCACACCACAAAAACACCTGCCAGAAAAAGAAATACATGAAAATTTCTCTCTCTTACCCGGTCTTTCTTTGTTTTTTTCTTTTTAGAAAAAGCAGACCGTCCACTGCGGGACGGTCTTACAGATGCTTTTCCTGTTCTACTTGATGTCTTTTTTCCTGCTTTTTTTTGTTCCATATCTTCCCGATTATAACAAATATTTATTTGTCATCTACACTGTAGTTTGGTGCTTCCTTTGTAATATGAATATCATGAGGATGGGACTCTTTTAAGGATGCCGCAGAAATCTTGACAAACTTGCCAGTTGTCTTTAACGCTTCAATGCTTTCTGCTCCGCAGTAACCCATACCAGAACGAAGACCTCCCATTAACTGGAATACAGTATCTTCTACATGACCTTTGTAAGCAACACGACCTTCTACACCTTCCGGAACAAGTTTCTTTGCATCCTGCTGGAAGTAACGGTCTTTGCTTCCGTTTTCCATAGCTGCAATAGAGCCCATACCACGGTATACTTTATATTTTCTTCCCTGATAAAGTTCGAATGTTCCCGGACTTTCGTCACAACCTGCAAACATACTTCCCATCATACAGACATTTGCACCTGCTGCAATGGCTTTTGTAATATCTCCGGAGTATTTAATTCCACCATCTGCAATAATCGGAATACCATAACGGTTTGCCACCTCATAGCAGTCCATAACTGCAGTAATCTGCGGAACACCAATACCTGCAACAACACGTGTTGTACAGATAGAACCAGGTCCGATACCAACCTTTACTGCATCTACGCCGGCTTCGATCAGGGCTTTTGTTGCCTCTCCTGTAGCCACGTTTCCTGCAATTACCTGAAGTTCCGGAAAAGCTGCTTTAATCTCACGGACTGCTCTTAAAATATTTTCGGAGTGACCGTGAGCAGAATCTACTACGATTACGTCTACCGCAGCATTTACAAGAGCTTCTACTCTTGCAAGAACATTTGCTGTGATTCCTACTGCACCGCCGCAGAGAAGACGTCCCTGCTCATCTTTTGCTGCAAGTGGATATTTAATCTGTTTTTCAATATCCTTGATTGTAATAAGACCTTTTAAATTAAAGTCATCATCTACAATGGGTAATTTTTCCTTGCGTGATTTTGCAAGGATTTTCTTTGCTTCTTCAAGAGTGATTCCTTCTTTTGCAGTAATCAGACCTTCAGAAGTCATACATTCCTTAATTTTTCTGGAAAAATCTGTCTCAAATTTTAAATCACGGTTTGTGATAATTCCGACAAGTTTTTTCCCTTCTGTAATCGGAACACCTGAAATACGGAATTTTGCCATTAAATCATTGGCATCTCTCAATGTGTGTTCCGGTGATAAATAAAACGGGTCGGTGATGACTCCATTCTCAGAACGTTTTACCTTATCAACCTCTTCCGCCTGGGCTTCGATTGTCATATTTTTGTGGATAATACCGATACCGCCCTGTCTTGCCATAGCAATTGCCATTCTGTGCTCTGTGACAGTATCCATTCCTGCGCTCATCATAGGAATGTTCAATTTAATCTTCTTGGTTAAATAAGTCGTTACATCTACCTGATTTGGAATTACTTTTGAATACGCCGGAACTAACAGGACGTCGTCAAACGTAATGCCTTCACCGATGATAGTACCCATTGCATTTCCTCCCTTATGTATATTTAATTTTGAATTTGTTCCATAGTGTAACAAAAATCCCCTTTTGTGTCAATCCAAAAAAACTTTGCTGGGTGCTGAATTTTTCATAGCTTTTGCAAGCACCTCATCTGGCTCCACAATGATTTTACATGCCCCATCTCCATCTCTTGTGATGATAGCAAAGCGTTTGTGCTCCGGATCTCCAGAAGAATAATCTAAAACCTTCATTTTCTGGTTTCCATTATAGTAATCCATTCTGTGAGAATTTAGCGGTGCAACCAAATCTGCTTCTGAAAGATTTATGCTCTTTACCCTCTTTCTTTTTGCCTGAGACATAATTACATCAATGTCCATTTCTCCGTTTACAAAAAGATACTCATACTCCAGATCTGTTCTCGGAAGAAGGAAATAGCAGCCAATTCCCGCTGCAACTGCTCCGATCAAAATCAGAGGATGAAAAAAAAGTCCTGCTGCTGTAAGAACGGCTGTAAATCCAATCATACCATATTTAATCAGTGAATCTTTCGCTGTTCTTTTTTTCTTGACAAGCAGCTCTGTGTACAAATCGCTCATAATGTCCTCCTTTTGTCTTCTGTATTTCAGTATAACACAAAACAGGACTAACGTCTATGACGCCAGCCCTGTTAAATTATTAATTTTCAGATTATGATGCCATCATAAGATGATTACATCATTCCCATTCCCGGATTGCCTGCCGGAACTGCCGGTGCGTCTTCTTTAATGATAGAAACTACAGATTCTGTAGTCAGTAATGTAGAAGCAACACTTGTTGCATTCTGAAGAGCGCTTCTTGTTACCTTTGCAGGGTCAAGGATTCCGCTCTTAACCATATCCACATATTCTTCATTAAGTGCATCAAAGCCCATGCCAATTTCAGATTCTCTTACTTTATTGATGATGACAGAGCCTTCCAGACCTGCATTTGCGGAAATGTGATACAGAGGAGCTTCCAGTGCTTTCAGAATAATATTGGCACCTGTCTTCTCGTCTCCTTCCAGGGTAGCTGCAAGTTTTGCAACTTCCTTAGAAGCGTGAATGTATGCAGAACCGCCGCCTGCAATAATTCCCTCTTCTACTGCTGCTCTTGTAGCTGCAAGAGCGTCCTCAAGACGAAGTTTTGCCTCTTTCATCTCTGTCTCTGTAGCTGCACCAACACGGATAACAGCTACGCCGCCTGCAAGTTTTGCAAGTCTTTCCTGAAGTTTTTCTCTGTCAAAGTCTGATTTTGTTTCTTCAATCTGTCCGCGAATCTGTGAAACACGGTTTGCAATTTCATCTTTATTTCCGAGACCGTCAACAATTACAGTTGTCTCTTTTGCAACTTTTACAGATTTTGCGCGTCCTAACTGTGCCATTGTTGCATCTTTTAACTCAAGACCAAGCTCGTCGGAAATAACCTGTCCGCCTGTAAGAACTGCAATATCCTGAAGCATTTCTTTTCTTCTGTCGCCATATCCAGGAGCTTTTACTGCAACTACCTGGAAGGTTCCTCTTAATTTATTTACAATAAGAGTTGTAAGAGCCTCGCCCTCTACGTCCTCAGCAATGATGAGGAGTTTTGCACCTGCCTGTACAATCTGTTCCAGAAGGGGAAGGATTTCCTGAATATTGCTGATTTTCTTATCTGTGATTAAGATATAAGGATCATCCAGATTTGCTTCCATTTTTTCCATGTCTGTAGACATATATGCGGAAATATATCCACGATCAAACTGCATACCTTCTACAAGGTCCAGTTCTGTCTTCATTGTTTTGGATTCTTCAATTGTGATAACACCGTCATTGGAAACTTTTTCCATAGCATCTGCTACAAGATTTCCATCATCTTCGTTTCCTGCGGAAATTGCAGCTACGTTAGCAATCTGTTTTTTGCTGCTGATTTTCTGGCTCATTTCTCTGATTGCTTCTACTGCTGTATTTGTAGCTTTTTTCATTCCCTTACGAAGGATGATCGGGTTTGCTCCTGCTGCAAGGTTTTTCATTCCCTCGTTTACCATTGCCTGTGCAAGTACAGTAGCTGTTGTAGTACCGTCACCTGCTACATCATTTGTTTTAGATGCAACTTCTTTAATCAACTGTGCACCCATGTTTTCGAAACCGTCTTCCAGTTCAATTTCTTTTGCGATGGTAACACCGTCATTTGTAATAAGCGGAGCACCGAACGGTTTATCCAGCACTACGTTTCTTCCTTTTGGTCCAAGTGTGACTCTTACTGTATTTGCTAACTGATTCACACCGCTTTCAAGCGCTGCTCTTGCTTCTGCTCCGAATTTAATTTCTTTTGCCATGATCAATCTGCCTCCTGCATTTTTTATAAGGATTTATTATTTTACGACTGCTAAAATGTCGTTCTGTCTTACAATAATGTATTCCTCACCGTCCATTTTTACTTCTGTTCCGGCATATTTGGAGTAAATAACCTTATCTCCTACAACAACTTCCATTTTTACTTCTTTTCCTTCTACCATTCCGCCAGGACCAACTGCAATAACTTCTGCCTGCTGTGGTTTTTCCTGTGCCTGTCCCGGAAGAACGATACCGGATTTTGTTGTCTCTTCTGCTTCTAACTGTTTTAATACAACTCTGTCGCCTAATGGTACTAATTTCATGATTTATAATCCTCCTTTGGCTATAATCCCCTTTACTAGCACTCATCAAATTTGAGTGCTAATCACTGTCCTTATATTATTGAATTTCCTTTTTTTCTGCAACCCTTTTCCAAAGTATATTTTTAATTATATACTCTTGTTTTCTTAATTATTCTCTTATTTTCTTGTATTTTCTCATCTTCAAAAAAAATATATAAAGAATCCTGCTTGGAGCGTTTTATGTTATGGGACGTTGCATAGCAATTTCCCATAACATAAAAAAGAACTGACCGCCGCCAGCTCTCTTTTGTATTTATATATTTACTCTTTTTCCGGCTTTTTTCTCTGCGCTTTGATTTCTTCAAGTTCGTCGAAAATCACCTCGTTCAGAACCTTGATATACGTTCCCTTCATACCGGAAGAACGTGATTCGATCACGCCTGCACTCTCAAATTTACGAAGTGCATTTACGATAACAGATCTTGTAATTCCCACTCTGTCCGCGATTTTGCTTGCAACTAAAATTCCCTCGTCTCCGTCAAGCTCGTCAAAAATATGGATAATCGCTTCCAGCTCTGAGAAGGACAGCGTATTGAAGGCAGACTTCACAACCTGCTGTTTTCTGTCTTCTTCTGCATTCTCTTCATGAACTGCTCGCATCATTTCCAGCCCTACAACAGTTGTGCCATATTCGCTTACAATAATATCCTCAATATCATATGCCTTATCCTTTCGGTACATGAATACGGTTCCAAGACGTTCTCCCGCAATATCAATAGGATTGATAATTCCCTGACAATTCACAGGCACATGCTCAAAGCCAAGCGTCTGAAGATTGACATTTTCTTTTGTAGACAGCACACCCAGAAAACGCTCATTTAACAGAGCGTCAATATGACCGCCAACCTTATCTTCCATTAATTCTGTAATCTCTTCCACACCCGGACACAGGCTGATTCCCAGTACCTTTCCTTTTTTGCTGAGTACAAGGATATTGGAGCTTAATGTTTCCATCAGAACATGGCATATGTCATTAAAGATAACCTTGCTGGAACTGCTGTTATGCAAAAGTTTATTGATTTTTCTTGTTTTATCTAGCAACTGAACGCTCATGTTGTCCTCCTTTCATCACATTCCTTCTATTTGCATACTGCTATTATTATATTACACGTTTTTTGTTGAATTTACAAGACATTTTTACTATTTTTAATTTTTTATTTGCTTTTCAGAAAATATATGTAATTATTTTTTTATTCCAAAATAAACGCAAAAAAGGGAGACATTGCTTTCATTTCTGTCTCCCTTTCTCACTATTTTATTTTTCTTCTTTTTCCATCTGTTCTACATAACCGCAGGTTTCCTGACTGCACAAAAGCTTATTTCCTTTTTCCACCATATAGTTTCCGCAGACAGGACATTTTTTATTAGAAGGCTTCTGCCATGACATGAAATCACATTCCGGATTATCTTCGCAGCCGTAATACTTACGCCCCTTCTTCGTTTTTTTCAATACCACTTCTTTTCCGCATTTTGGACAGGCAACGCCTATCTTTTCGTAATAAGGCTTTGTATTCCTGCACTCCGGAAATCCCGGACATGCGAGAAATCTCCCGTGCGGTCCATATTTGATCACCATGTTTCTTCCGCAGTTTTCACAGATAATATCTGTCACTTCGTCCTGGATATCTACTTTTTCCAGTTCCTTCTCTGCCTCATCCACATCATGCTTCAGATCCGGATAAAAATTGCGAACAACGGTTTTCCACTGTACCGTACCTGCCTCCACACAGTCAAGAAGCCCCTCCATCGTAGCCGTAAAGTTTACATCTACAATACTCGGAAATGCCTGTTTCATAATACTGTTTACTACTTCTCCAAGCTCTGTCACATAAAGATTTTTCTGCTCCTTTGACACATAGCGGCGGCTGATAATTGTCGTAATGGTAGGTGCATACGTACTAGGACGTCCGATTCCCAGCTCCTCCATCGTTTTTACAAGAGAAGCTTCTGTATAATGAGCCGGGGGCTGTGTGAAATGCTGTTCCGGCTTTAATGTATTTAAAGTAAGCTTCATGCCTTTTTCAAGACTCTGACTTAACACATTTCCCTTTTTATTTTCTTCTTCATCTGTATATACAGAAAGAAAACCGTCGAACACTACTTTTGAAGCAGCTACTGTAAAAGTATATTCCCCTCCCTTTATTTTTACGGATGTAGTCTCATAACGGGCAGGAGCCATTCTGCTTGCAGCAAATCTTCTCCAGATAAGCTGATACAGGCGGAACTGGTCTCTTGAAAGAGAATCCTTCAAAGCAGCCGGAGTTCTGTTTATATCCGTAGGACGTATTGCCTCATGAGCATCCTGGATTTTCTGTCCTGTTTTTGAGGATTTTTCAGAAAAAGACACGTAATTCTCCCCATACTTCTCTTTGATATACGCTCTTGCCGCTGTATCTGCCTCCTCAGAAATTCTTGTAGAATCTGTACGAAGATAGGAGATCACACCCACCGTTCCATTTCCCTTAATATCAATTCCTTCATATAACTGCTGCGCAAGGCGCATTGTTTTCTGCGTAGAAAAATTAAGGGTTTTTGACGCTTCCTGCTGCAAGGTACTCGTTGTAAAGGGAAGGGGTGGGTTTTTAATTCTTTCTCCCTTTTTCACCTCTGAAATTTCAAAATCTGCATTTTCCAGATTTTTAAGGATTTCGTCCATCTCTTCCTTTGTGTGAATATTCATTTTTTTGTCTGTTCCGTAAAATTTCGCAAGAAGAGGTTTCCTTTCTCCCGCTATCTTAAATTCTCCGTCCAGTGTCCAGTATTCTTCCGGAATAAAGGAATTAATCTCCTCCTCCCTGTCACAGATGATACGAAGGGCAACTGACTGTACACGTCCTGCACTTAAGCCTCTTTTTACTTTTGCCCAGAGAAGCGGACTTATTGTATAGCCAACCATACGATCCAGCATACGCCTTGTCTGCTGCGCATCTACAAGATCCATATCCAGTTCTCTTGCCTGTTTAATAGAAGCTTTTACTGCCGTCTTTGTAATTTCGTTAAAAGTAATCCGGTACATTTTTTCCGGTGACTCTTTAAGAGCCTGCATGAGATGCCAGGAAATTGCTTCTCCCTCACGGTCGGGGTCAGTTGCCAAATATATTTTATCAGCCTTTTTCGCTGCTTTTCGAAGCTTTGCCAGAAGCTCACCTTTTCCTCTTATGGTAATATATTTCGGTTCAAAATCATTTTCTACATCAATTCCAAACTGGCTTTTAGGAAAATCTCTCACATGACCGTTCGATGCTTCCACCTCATAGTTGGAACCGAGAAATTTCTTTATTGTTTTCACTTTTGCAGGTGATTCCACTATCACCAAATACTTCGCCATAATACCTCTCCTAATCCTGTTCTGTCCGGATATAATGCTGTCTTGCTACCTCCCGAACAAGTCCCATAAGCTGCAGCTCTGTAAGTATGCTGCCTGCCTTTGCCGGGGAAAACCCGGTTTTTTCGATCACATTATCCAGATTTTTTGGTCGTAAATCGAGACAACTATACACCAAATCCAAATCAGTTGCAAGTCCCAACTTACTTTTTTCACGGGATTTAACAGAAATTTTCCATTCTTCCAGAAGAATTTCCGGGCAGTATGCAATCCCTGCACCATCATAAATAAGCTTATGACACCCTCTGCTCAACACGTCGTTTACAGCCCCCGGAACTGCATAAACTGCCTTCCCTTGCTCCAGCGCACAACCTGCCGTAATTAAAGAACCGCTTTTTTCTTTTGCCTCAACAACGAGCACCACATCGGAAAGGCCGCTTATAATTCGATTTCTTGCAGGAAAAAAATAATTTCTGGGAGCCGTTCCCGGAGGATATTCACTGATAATTCCGCCGCCGTTTCTTAAAATCCTGTCATACAATCGCTTATTTGCAGCCGGATAACACACATCAGCCCCGCTTCCAAGAACCGCAAAGGTGGGCGAATCCCCCTCAAGTGCCCCTTTATGTCCTTCTGAATCAATTCCAAGCGCAAGACCGCTTATCACCTGAACACCTGCCCGACTTACAAATTTTCCATAGGAAAAGCTCTGGATTCTACCATAAGAACTGCACATTCTCGCACCTACAATGGCAATAGACGGCTTTTCGTCGTCCGGAAGCCTTCCATAGAAATAGAGCTGCTCCGGCATTCCTGCAAGCTCCAGAAGACGCTTTGGATACCCCGCCTCTCCTTTTTTTACGCAGTACATCTTATTTTTTATTTCTTCCATATAGAAGCCCTCCTTCTTAATTCCAGTATTTTTTATCAAAAGCCCTACAGGAAAGCGCCTCTCCGATATGCGAAGAATCAATTATTTCCTTCCCTTGCAAGTCTGCTATGGTTCTTGCTGTGCGAAGCACCTTATGATACGAACGGGCGCTGAATTTCATCTTTTCAAACGCCATTCCAAGAAGTCTTTCCCCCTCTCTTGTACAAGTGCAGTATTTTTTTATCTGCTTTCCTGTCATTTCTCCGTTAAAACGGATTCCTTCCTTTTTATATCGCTCCTTCTGTATATCCCGCGCCTTTTCCACACGAACCTTCATCTCAAAAGAACTTTCTCCTTTTTCCTGATCTGTCATCTGGGAAAAGGTAACTGCAGGAATATCTGTGCAAATATCAATTCTATCGAGAAGAGGACGACTGATCTTCCCAAGATAGTGGCTTACCTGACCAGCTGTACAAGTACACCGGTTCATATCCGGATAATATCCGCAGGGACAGGGATTCATGGCTGCCACAAGCATGAAGTTGGCCGGGAAATGATACGTACCTGAAGCCCTTGATAACACAATTTCTCTATCTTCAAGGGGTTGGCGAAGTGTTTCAAGCGCAGCTCTTGAAAACTCCGGAAATTCATCAAGAAATAAAATTCCTCTATGAGAAAGCGTAATTTCTCCCGGTCCTGGATTTCGCCCTCCTCCCGTAAGTGCCTGGGGAGGGCTTGTATGGTGTGGATTTCGAAAAGGACGCTTTAAAATAAGAGGTGCTTCTTCTGACAAAAGACCTGCAATACTGTAAATTTTCGTAAGCTCCATTCCCTCCTCTTCGGTAAGGTCCGGCATAATTGTGGGAATTCTTCTTGCAAGCATCGTTTTGCCAGCTCCCGGCGGTCCTATAAGAAGAATGTTATGAAATCCTGCCGCTGCAATCTCCGCAGCTCTTTTTGCCCCTTCCTGTCCCTGAATCTCTTTAAAATCTTCTGGTTTTTCATCTATTACTTTACACATCTCCTCCTGACCTGCAAAATGCTTTTCCGGATTTTGAAGAAAAAGCATCATTTCTCTTAATGTCCGTACTCCTATCACTTTTATATTTTTTACAAGAAGTCCCTCTTTTAAATTACCTGAAGGAATGACGCAGAAGCGAAGCCCTGTCTCTCCTGCATGGATCACCCTTGGCAAAATCCCGGAAACAGGGTGGATTTCCCCATTTAAGCTCACCTCACCCACCATCATCACGTCTGTTAAAAGCTCCGGCTTTAACATACCGGAGGCTGCCAGAACTGCAGCTGCAACCGGAAGATCAAAGCCTGCACCCTCTTTTTTTATATCCGCCGGAACAAAATTTACGGTAATCCGCCTTGGCGGAAGGGCAACTCCACTGTTTTTCAGAGCTGTGCGCACTCTTTCCTGCGCTTCTTTCACCTGGGCAGATGCATATCCCACCATAGTAAAAGAAGGCAGTCCATTGCTCACATCCGCCTCTACCTGGATGGGGCAGACCTCCATTCCGAAAATAGCAGCCGATAACACACTTGCAAACATATTCCTCCCTTCTTCAGACTATGCCCGACAGCAGTCTGAGCGATCAAAAAATAAAATATGGAAAAACAGACAGGAACCTGCCTGCGAGAAAGTAATTGAAATCTGATTTTAGTATAGTCCATTTTGCTCTGTATTGCAATAGTGCAAATCGTTCTGTTTTATACTTTTCTGAGAAAGAGGTGAAAATATGAAATTTCAGCGTATTCAGGATATGCGGACAGACGCGGACCTGTCACAGAGAGAGCTAAGTGAGATTCTTCATATCAGCCAACGTTCTTACTCCCATTACGAAACCGGCTCCCGCAATATTCCCATAGAGATGCTTATCCGCCTTGCAAATTATTATGACACAAGTATTGATTATCTTGTGGGCAGAACAGATGTGAAAAAAGCGTCCAAAAAAACAAAAAAAGAAAATCCCGGTCTCTGAGTCCGGGATTTTCTTTTTATTTGCCTTCGTTTCTCTTTTTCTCTTCCCACTGAGCGATTTTGCTTACATTTGCGCTTTCATATTCATTAAAAATCTGATCCTGCTTTGCATCAAACTCTTCCGGCGGAACCGTCCCCTGATACCAGGACTTTCCATTGAAATAATCGGCAATCCTCTCTGTGACGAAGAGTCTTCCGCGTCTTGCATAAATTTCGTTTTTGGCAAGCTCCAGCTCTTTTGAGGAGTATCCGGAAATCTCCTCGTCTGTGAGATACCGGGTATTGCTTTCAGGGAAAATATAATCCCCCTCTGCTTTTTCTGTTTCTTCCGGCTTTTTCTCCGGTTTTTCTTCCGGTACAGGTGTGGCAGTCGGCTCCGGTTTTGGAGCTTCCTTTTTCTCTCTTGTAAAAAGGCCGCTTACTTCAGGGCTTACGGCTGTCCCTTCCGCTCTCGCCTCTGTCCGGATATTCACATATAAGTTCCCTCCGTCAAAAGTAAGGCTTCCTGCCGCGCTGCTTCCAAAAGAATCATTAAATGAAAAAGTTGCCGCATTTCCTGCTACCTCTGCTGTTACATCCGCCTCGCATACATGGGCTCCATCCGCTCTGTTTGCCTGGCTGAAAGAAAAGGAAACGCTTTTATTGCTGATATTATAAATATTAAGACTTACCAGTCCATCTGCACTGTACCACGTATTCCAGTAATCATCAGGATTAAAGGTTGCCCTCATGGTGATCACCGGTGTAGGCGTCGGTGTTGCAGTCGGTTCCGGAGTCGGTGTTGCAGTCGGTTCCGGAGTCGGTGTTGCAGTAGCTGCCGGAGTCGGTGTCGCCTTTGGCATCTTTTGCAAAATCTCCAGCATCTCCTGCTTTTCTTTTTCTGCTACTATATGTTTTTTATAGCCGCTTATGGCAACTGCTGATATTCCCAGTACAAAAAACAGGGCTATTAATATTATAAGAAGTATTTTTAATCTCTCTTTTTTTCTTTTCATACGGTATCACCTCTGTATTTATTATACTGGTCTGCATCGGACTTTCTGTAATTATTCCTTTCCGCTCCAGCAGTATGTACACAGTTTACACGGTTCAATATCAATGGACTTTACAAGATCGTCCAGACGATGATATTTCAGAGAAGTAAAGTTTAATTCCTTGCGAATGTCCTCCAGCATCTCCTTATAATTGGTGGAATCAGGATTTGCATAATCTGCCAGAATTTTGGCGTCTACATTTTCTCCTTCTCTCTTTAAAATCGTCCTTCTTGTAATCAGATCCAACTCCGATTTGGAACGTGAAAAGTTCAGATACTTACAGCCGAAAAGAAGCGGCGGACACGCCGGACGGATATGTACTTCTTTTGCTCCGTTGTTGTACAGAAAATCCGATGTTTCACGAAGCTGTGTTCCGCGCACAATAGAGTCATCGATCATAAGAAGACTCTTGTCCTTAATAAGACGATGTACTGGTATCAATTTCATTTTTGCGATCAGATTTCTCTGGCTCTGCTGTGTCGGCATAAAGGAACGTGGCCAGGTAGGTGTATATTTAATAAATGGGCGGGCAAACGGAACACCGGAACGATTTGCATATCCAATGGCATGTGCAATACCGGAATCCGGTACACCTGCTACAATATCCGGATTTACTTCTCCCATATCTCTCTGTGCCAGCATATCTCCACATTTATAACGCATCTCTTCCACGTTTACGCCTTCGTAAGTAGATGTTGGATAGCCATAGTATACCCACAGGAAAGAACAAATACGCATTTTTTCTCCCGGTTTCTGAAGTGTTTCCACACCTTCCGGCGTTACTGCAACAATCTCTCCCGGTCCCAGTTCTTTTACGTCCTCATATCCCAGGTTTACATAGGCAAAGCTTTCAAAAGATACACAACAGGCATCTTCCTTCTGTCCTATAATAAGCGGTGTTCTTCCAAGCTTATCTCTCGCTGCGATCAGCCCCTTCGGCGTAAGGATCAGCATGGTCATGGAGCCTTCAATCATATCCTGCGCATAGCGGATTCCCTCGATCATGTTTCCTTTCTGGTTGATCAGAGATGCCACCATCTCTGTAGGGTTTACACTTCCTCCGCTCATTTCCAGAAAATGTGTACTGCCATTTTTAAAAGAATGTGCAATCAGCTCATCCATATTGTTGATTTTTCCAACAGTTGTAATAGCAAAATTTCCCAGATGAGAACGAACAAGAAGCGGCTGAGGTTCATTGTCGGAAATACAGCCAATTCCCAGATTTCCCTCAAGCTCTGCTACATCCCGGTCGAACTTTGTACGGAAAGGTGAGTTTTCAATATTATGAATCGCGCGGTCAAATCCTTTTTTTTCATCGTAAACCGCCATTCCTCCCCTTCTCGTCCCAAGATGAGAATGATAATCAATACCAAAAAATAAATCCAGAACGCAACTGGATTTTGAAGCTACTCCAAAAATTCCACCCATTTTTTTGTCTCCTTTTTTGTGTTTCCTCCCTTTTGGAGGGTGATAATCATACGTTACAATTATATAGAACACCATTTAATAAGTAAAGACATTTTTCACTTTTTCTTTTATGATTCCTTTTCTATATGCTTCAAGAAGGGATTTCAGCTCTTCTATTCTTACTTTTAAAGCTTTCCCTGTATCTGTATCACCCACAAGCTGTCTCTGGGATGTATAACGTACTGCCACACGGTTTGACACAATATCGCTCTCTTTTGAAACTGCCTCCTCAGCAGAGGAAAACGGCTCGTGAGCACAGAGCATTAATCCATAGGAATTATAAATAAGGGTATAGCCGGCGATTCCCGTTACTTTTCTATATGCCTCGGAAAATCCGCCATCTATCACAATAACGCGTCCCTCACATTTTACAGGGCTTTCTCCCTCGCTCTGATGTACCGGAACATGACCGTTAATAATATGTCCTCTCTCAGGGTCAAGCCCAAACTCACGAAGCATATTTCCCACAACCTCCGGATTTTCCAGAAGACGGTAATACGCGTTCTTCTTCTCTTTTTTCGCTTCTTTATCTGCAATAAAATATCCCTCGAAAGTCGCCATCTTATCTTTCCCGAAAAGAGGCGAATTGGGAGCTGCCCAGATATACCAGAGAATATCTCTGCTTTTCTGAAGTTCACCCTCTTCCAAAGAATAAAAGGCTCTTCTTACATACGCTTCCAGAACATCATAAAGCTGTTTTCCCTTATATGTTTCTCCGTAAACATTCACTTCCTTCAAACTTCCATCCTCATTAAGAGGAATGCTTCCGTGAAACAGAAGATTGCCGTTATAAACCTTGTATAATCCCCCTTTGTCCAGAAGGAGACGCACATGATCCTGGAGCCTTGTACAATTTCGAAATGCCCATTCCATGCGCTCCATAACCTCCTGTTCTCCTACTGTGAGAGCATACGGTTCTTTTGGATCGATCGTGGGAAATACATTATCGCGAAGAGAATACACCGTCCCGTCTGCCATAGTGATTTCTCCCTTGTCGTAATCAATTCTGTGGAGCATACATCTGTCATCCATATGATATTCCGGATTTCTCATAAGAAGCTGCCCTTCCAGCTTAAACTGCATAATAGAAATTGCCTTGTGCATTTTCCGTCCAAGTTCTTTTTCCAGAGAACTGTACCCGTCCTCATCTCCTTTTACCGGGAAAAACTGACAGGAATCCTCTTTATATGCCTCCATTGCAAAAGTAGCAAGGGGCATCATGTTAATTCCGTATCCGTCTTCCAGAATATCGAGATTTCCGTAGCGGAGGCTGTTTCGGATCACTGTAGCAATGCAGGCTTTCTCTCCTGCCGCTGCTCCCATCCACACAACATCATGATTTCCCCACTGAATATCAAGAGAATGGTACTCCATAAGTTTATCCATAATAAAATGGGGACCTGGTCCTCTGTCATAAATATCTCCCAGAATATGAAGATGATCTACAACAAGCCGCTGAATCAGCTCTGCCAGAGCAATAATAAAATTCTCAGCTCTCCCAATCTGAATGATGGTATTTACAATAGCGTCATAGTACGCCTCTTTATCCAAAACCTCCACTTTTTCTGTAATCAGCTCTTCTATTACGTAAGCATAATCCGGAGGAAGCGCTTTTCGAACCTTGGATCTCGTATACTTGGAAGCTGTTGTTTTACAGATTTCAATGAGGCGGTACAAAGTGATCTTATACCAGTTTTCCATATCCTCCTCTTTCTTTTTCACAAGGGAGATTTTTTCTTTTGGATAATAAATAAGGGTGGCTATCGCTCTCTTATCCTGGTTGCTTAACGTATGTCCAAAAACATCGTCTATTTTTTTCCGCACAGCGCCGGAACCATTTCGGAGCACATGGGAAAATGCCTCGTATTCCCCATGAATATCCGAAAGAAAATGCTCCGTTCCTTTGGGCAGATTTAAAATTGACTGAAGATTGATAATCTCTGTAGAAGCCTTTCCAATAGTTGGATAAAGCTCTGCCAGACGTTCTAAATACCGCAGTTCTTCTTTCATAAATCCTCCTGTTTTGTCAGCCTGTAAAGTCAAAAAGTGACATCTGATTCGACTGTGGAATATCTCCAAATAAATGCAGATCATCCATCAAATCAATTACGGTTTTACTTACCTTTGTCCTGTCGCGGAAGTCATCCTTGGAAAGAAATTTTCCCTTTTTTGCCGCCTCCACAACCGCATCTGCCGCCTTGTCTCCAAGACCGTCTATAGTATCCAAAGACGGCATCAGTTTTCCGTCAATAATCTGGAAACGATGCGCCTTTGCCGTATATAAATCAATGGGAAGAAACTCAAAGCCGCGGGCATACATCTCCTGTACAATACGCATATCTTTTAATGTATCCTGTTCTTTTTTGGAAGCTTCATCTCCTTTTTTACGGATTTCTTCCATATAAAATTCCAGTCTGTCCTTTCCCATACACATAAGCTCATAGGAAAAAGCAGTGGCACGTATGCTGAAATAAGAAGCGTAATATGCAAGAGGATGAAATACCTTATACCATGCAATGCGATATGCCATCATAACATAAGCAGCCGCATGCGCCTTAGGAAACATATATTTAATCAGCTTACAGGACCAGATATACCAGTCTGGAACATCATGCTCTTTCATGGTTTCTATCCACTCGTCACGAAGACCTTTTCCTTTTCGGACACTTTCCATGATGGTAAAGGCAAGCCCACTCTCCACACCTTTTCCAATGAGATAAATCATAATATCATCTCGTGTACAGATTGCTGTGGAAATGGTTGCTTTTCCTTCCTGGATCAACACCTGCGCATTTCCAAGCCATACATCCGTTCCATGGGAAAGCCCAGCAATACGCACAAGATCGGAAAAATATTTTGGTTTTGTATCAATTAACATCTGCATGGCAAAATCAGTTCCAAACTCCGGGATTCCAAGGCATCCAAGCTTACAGCCACCAATATCCTCCGGTGAAATTTTAAGGGCTTTTGTACTTGCAAACAAAGACATTACGTCCTTCTGGTCAAGAGGAACTGTCCTTGCGCTGATACCGGTTAAATCCTCCAGCATTCGGATCATGGTGGGATCATCGTGTCCCAGTATATCAAGTTTCAGCAAGTTTCCATCGATGGAGTGGTAATCAAAGTGGGTGGTAATAATATCGCTGTTTACATCATTTGCCGGATGCTGTACAGGCGTAAATTTTTCAATTTCCTCCCCTTTTGGAAGAACAATGATTCCTCCGGGGTGCTGTCCTGTTGTGCGGCGCACTCCGGTACATCCCTGAACAATTCGGTTAATCTCGCAATAACGCTTATGAACACCCCGCTCCTCAAAATAATTCTTCACATAACCAAAGGCTGTCTTTTCTGCCAGCGTACCGATAGTTCCCGCCTTAAAGGTCTGCCCTTTTCCGAAAATAACTTCCGTATAGCGATGTGCGTTTCCCTGATATTCTCCCGAAAAGTTAAGGTCAATATCCGGCTCTTTATCTCCTTTAAATCCAAGGAAGGTTTCAAACGGAATATCGAACCCTTCTTTATACAGCTTCTCTCCACATACCGGGCAGATTTTATCCGGCATATCACATCCTGCCATTCCGGCATATTTTTTTACTTCCGGCGTGTCAAATTCGCTGTACTTGCACTTCGGACAAATATAATGGGGAGGAAGGGGATTTACCTCTGTAATTCCCGACATAGTTGCCGCAAAAGAAGAACCGACAGATCCACGGGATCCCACAAGATAACCGTCCTCATTTGATTTCCATACAAGTTTCTGGGCAATAATATACATTACGGCATACCCATTTGAAATAATGGAGTGCAATTCCCGCTCCAGTCTGTCTTCTACAATCTTCGGAAGAGGATCTCCATAAATTTCATGCGCCTTATCGTAACATATATTCCTTAAATCCTGATCAGAATTTTCGATAACAGGAGGAAATTTATCCGGATGAATCGGCGAAATTTTCTCAATCATATCTGCGATTTTATTTGTATTCGTAATGACGACTTCCTCCGCCTTTTCACTTCCCAGATATGCAAATTCCTCCAGCATTTCCTCTGTGGTTCTGAGATAGAGCGGAGCCTGATTATCTGCATCGGAAAATCCGTTTCCGGCCATAATGATTCTTCTGTAAACCTCGTCCTGAGGATCCATAAAATGTACGTCACAGGTGGCGACAACCGGCTTTTTAAACTGCTCTCCAAGCTTTACAATATTTCTGTTTATCTCCTTTAAGTCCTCTTCGGAATGCACCATATCGTTTCTCTCATCCGCAATCATAAACTGATTGTTTCCAAGAGGCTGGATTTCCAGATAATCATAAAAATTTACGAGTCGTGCAATTTCCTGTTCCGGTGCATTTCGAAGAATTGCCTGATAGAGTTCTCCTGCCTCGCAGGCACTTCCGATGATCAGCCCTTCCCTGTACTTCTCAAATACGCTTTTCGGCACGCGGGGACGTCTGTGGTAATATTTCAAATGAGACTGGCTTACCAGTTTATAAAGATTGATTCTTCCCGTCTCATTTTTTACAAGAATAATGGCATGATAGGTAGGGAGCTTTTTAATCGTATCGGAAGAAACAGCGCCCTGGCGGTTCAGTTCCTCCACGTCATAAATATCACGCTCTGCACACATTTTCACAAATCTTACAAAGATTTCCGCAGTACATGCCGCATCGTCCACCGCTCTGTGATGATTTTCCAGTGAAACGCCCACCGCCTTTGCTACCGTATCCAGCTTGAAACGGTTTAAGGCAGGAAGAAGAAAACGAGCCATTCCTACTGTATCCACATATGTAAAATCCGTAGATATTCCCTGTCGTTTACAATTCTCTATAATAAAGCTCATATCGAAATCTGCATTATGTGCCACCATAACTGCGCCCTTACAGAAGTCTATAAACTCCGGCAGAACCTCCTCAATCACAGGCGCATCCATCACCATTCCGTCATTTATGCTTGTAAGCTGCTCGATCCGGAAAGGAATCGGAACTTTCGGATTTACGAAAGTGGAAAATCTTTCTGTAATTTCACCGTTTTCTACACGGACTGCACCGATTTCTATAATTTTACAGGTAAGAGGAGAAAATCCTGTTGTCTCTATATCAAAGACAACAAAGGCATCGGAAAGCTTCTGCCCTTTTCCGTTTGTAACCATACCTTTTAAATCATCAACAAGGTACGCCTCCATCCCATACAGCACTTTAAAATCAGATTCTTTCGGAACACAGCCTCCCCATGCATCAAAACAGTGATTGGCTTCCGGGAAAGACTGCACCACTCCGTGGTCTGTAATGGCAATTGCCTTATGCCCCCACTCATATGCTCTCTTTACAAGAGCCTTTGCATCCGTGACTCCGTCCATATCACTCATTTTTGTATGGCAGTGGAGCTCTACTCTTTTCTGAGGGCTGGTGTCCATTCTTGTTGTTGTAAAATCTGCGATTTTCTTAATTCCCCAGATAGAACCAATTGTAAGCTCACTGTCAAAACGGTCAATGGTAGTAACACCTCTGAGCTTTAAAAACGCTTTCTTTTTTATGTGCTCCGTCACTTCCGGAACCTGTTCGTTTCGAAGAAACATTTTTACTACAATGGTATCTGTAAAATCTGTGACAGGGAAAATGAGAATAGTCTTTTCATTTCGTATTTCCCTTGCCTCCACATCAAGAACCTGTCCCCTGATAATGACTTCTCCCATTTCTCCTGTGATAGATTCCAGAGGAATTGCCTCTCCCTCAAAATCTCTTCCATAGATAACGTCCGGATTGCTGTCCCGGCGAAAGCCTCCGCGAAAATCTCCTTTTTGTGCCTTCTTTTCGAAAGTCTTTTTCTCCGGACTGCCGGCATTCTTTTCCTTTTTGCCATCTTTTCCGGAAGATTTTTCCTTTTTCTTTTCTTCCTCTTCCGCTTTTTCCTGGGCACGCACTCCTGCATTTTTCAGTACATTTTCCACTTCCTGCTGGATTTGAAGAACTGCATTTTTTCGATATTTGCTCTCCTCTGTCTCCTCAAATTCCATCTCCACTTTCAAGTCCATTCCGCATCTCTCGCAAAACACTTTGTGCAGATATTCTACAAGGATCTCACTTTTTTCCCTGGCTATCACAGAGTCAGGAAGCACCATGCGAAGAATGTTATCATCCGGAAATTCTATGTGCGAACGCTTAAAGAGATTGTACTCCAGCATATTGTAATTGCGCAGCTCAAGCTCCATGCTTCCCCTATATGCTTCCAGAAAATTCTTCGGCGTATACTGCCTGGAAAGAATAAACTTTTCAATGACAGTTACCGTAATCGCAATTCCCGGAAAGCACTGTCTTTCAATCTCTTTTTCCAGTTCAAAGAGATGTTTTTTGTGAATCCATCTCTCACTCTTTACATAGACACGAATATGCGTTTTTGCCGGATTGCAGGATACCTTTGTAACAGATACCATATCAAGAAGCTCTTCCAGCTTTTCATTTACCTTTAAATGGGGAAATACATCAAAAAAGTCTTTTTCCATAAATGATTCTTCCTTTACTTCCAGTTTAGAAGCTCTGCTCGCAAAGTATTAAGAAGCTCTGATTCCGGCACTTTCTTTATAATCTCTCCCTTTTTAATAAGAAGTCCCACACCTTTTCCGCCTGCAATTCCTATGTCCGCTTCCTTTGCCTCGCCAGGTCCGTTTACTACACAACCCATCACTGCCACCTTAATATCAAGAGGAATATCCTGTACCATTGTCTCCACCTGATTCGCAAGACCGATAAGATCAATCTGGGTTCTTCCGCAGGTAGGACAGGAAACCACCTCGATTCCTCCTTTTCGAAGTCCCAGTGTTTTTAAAATTCTTTTTGCAGATTTGATTTCCTCAAGAGGTGCTCCTGTAAGGGAAACGCGGATAGTATCTCCAATCCCCTGAGAAAGAATCATTCCAAGACCCACTGCCGATTTTATATTTCCGGAATAAAGAGTTCCGGCTTCTGTAATTCCCACATGCAGCGGATAATTTGTTTTTTCCGCAATCAGCTCATGTGCTTTTGCACACATTAAAACATCTGAAGATTTAATACTGATTACAAGATTATCATATCCTAAATCCTCAATAATTTTTACTTTATCAAGAGCACTCTCCACAAGCCCTTCTGCTGTCACACCATTATATTTTTCCACAAGTTCTTTTTCAAGAGAACCGCTGTTTACACCAACACGAATCGGAATATTTCTTTCCTTTGCTGCATCTACCACCGCTTTTATTCGCTCTGTGCTTCCAATATTTCCCGGATTGATACGGATTTTATCTGCTCCGTTTTCCATAGCAGCAATGGCAAGTCTGTAATCAAAATGAATATCTGCCACAAGAGGGATATGTATCTGTTTTTTAATTTCTCCAAGAGCCTTTGCTGCTTCCATTGTAGGAACTGCACAGCGGATAATCTCACATCCTGCTGCCTCCAGAGCCAGAATCTGTTCTACTGTCGCCTGCACATCTTCTGTCTTTGTATTCGTCATAGACTGAATCAGAATGGGATTTCCTCCTCCGATTTTTCTGTTTCCAATCTGAATTACCTTTGTATTATCTCTGTACATTTTTTTCCTCCTTCTCCAATCTCTTCTGCCTTTTCATCCCCAGAGCAAACAAAACGATTCCTACAACAGTACCTACAAGCATAAGAATCATTCCGCCAAGCCACAGATTGTTTCTGTGCCCAAACGCACCCCAGAGCGCCAGTACAAGAACTCCAAGTCCCATCCCGCTGCCAAGGATTCCTCCTGTAACTGTCATAAGCATTGCCTTTAACTGATCACCTGGTTTTTTTTCTTTATGATCCATCTTCGTCAACTCCACTTTATTTTAATAGCCTTATTATAACGAAATCCCGTTTTAAAAACAAGCATCCCGGAAATTCCAAATATTTTTTTACTGTTTTCTAAAAAAATACAATTTTTCCATTGAAGTTAATAAGTAAAAGTTTTACAATAGTAAACAGGTGAAGCATCAAATAAAACGGAGGAAATTATTATGGAAAAAAAGAATATTGACTGGGCAAACCTGGGATTTGGATATGTAAATACAGATTACCGTTTTGTTTCTAATTTTAAAAACGGCGCATGGGAAGAGGGATCACTGACAGAAGACCCAATGGTAACCATCAGTGAATGTGCCGGTGTTCTTCAGTACGCCCAAACTGTATTTGAAGGAATGAAAGCATATACAACAGAAGACGGACGCATTGTCACCTTCCGTCCGGACTTAAATGCAGAGCGTATGGCAGATTCCGCCAAAAGACTGGAAATGCCTGTTTTCCCAAAAGAACGTTTTATTGACGCAGTCGTTCAGACTGTAAAAGCAAATGCTGCCTATGTTCCCCCTTACGGATCCGGCGCAACGCTTTATATCCGTCCTTATCAGTTCGGAACAAATCCTGTTATCGGCGTAAAACCGGCTGATGAGTACCAGTTTCGTGTATTCACCACCCCGGTTGGACCTTACTTTAAAGGTGGTGTAAAACCTCTTACAATCCGCGTCAGCGATTTTGACCGCGCTGCTCCCCGTGGCACAGGGCATATCAAAGCAGGCCTTAATTATGCAATGAGTATGCATGCTATTGTAGACGCACATAATCAGGGATTCGACGAAAATATGTATCTTGACCCGCAGACTCGCACAAAAGTAGAGGAGACAGGAGGCGCCAACTTCCTTTTTGTAACAAAAGACGGAAAAGTTGTCACACCGAAATCTGACAGTATTCTTCCATCTATTACACGCCGCTCTCTGATTCAGGTAGCAAAAGATTATCTTGGTCTGGAAGCAGAAGAAAGAGAGGTTTATCTTGACGAGGTTGCCGATTTTGCTGAATGTGGCCTTTGCGGAACTGCTGCTGTTATTTCTCCGGTAGGAAAAATCGTAGACCACGGAAAAGAAATCTGTTTCCCAAGCGGTATGACAGAAATGGGACCTGTTACAAAGAAATTATATGAAACGCTTACAGGCATTCAGATGGGACGTATCGAAGCGCCGGAAGGCTGGATTCAGGTAATTGAGTAAAGATATCTACTTATGAAAAAGGAATGCTTTTTTGAGCATTCCTTTTCATATATGACTATTTATTTCTTTTCTTCCATGACGCTATAAATACACCTGTATTTAAAAGCACTCCCACAGCAAGAATCAGGATAAAGTCTCCTGATATTTTCACTGCAAGTCCCTGAAATTGTATAATAAACTGTACAACCGGCAATATACTTATAATAAGACCTGCCGCTGAAAAAATCATACTTCTTTTATACCCTTTCCCTGATGCCAGAAAGCAGGCGGCAAGAAAACCTACCGCAATTCCGAGTATTGTCATTGCTTTTCCGGGAGCTGAAATTTTTCCGGCAATAAAAACAGATGTGGGACCATCGGCTCCTCCTATGATACTGACAGAAGCCTCCGCCATCTCCCTTTCTATCCTCTGATTTTCCCAAAATCCTTCTACCGCAAAAACAAGGAACAGAATCGCAACAAAAATTGAAAAACATAAAAACAGGATCCTAAAAAAATTTTTACCCTCTTGCCTGCTCCCCATCTCTTCATTAAACCGCTCTGCTACCTCTTTCGGGCTTCCCATCTCCTGTATTACTTCATCTGCCGTTGCCCCCGCCTCCATGCGAAGATGGATTTCTGTTGCCAGATCAGTGTTAATACGTACTTTTTGTTTCAGTGGCATATGGAGATGACGTTCAATAGCATTTACATACTTCTTTATTTTTTTCTGTTCCTCTGTCATTCATTTTCCCTCTTTTCTTTATTCTTCCTCTTCTGCTTCCTCACTTTCTTCCTGCTCCGGTTCCTCATACTCTTCCTGTTCTATTTCCCCGACGTCCTCCTCTTCGGTTTCCTCTTCCTGCATTTCCTGATGCTTCGGTTTTTCCTGTGATTCCGGTTCCTCCTGTTGCTCTGGTCTTTGTACAGGCTTTGTATTCTCCGGTAAAGAAACAGGCGGTACTTTTGAAACAAACTCCTCTTCTGTTTTTTCCTTTTCCTCCTCTTCCTGATCTTCTTTTTCTTCTTCTTTTTCTTCCGATTCGCTTTCTTGCTCTTCTTTTTCTTCCTTCTTTTCCTCCAGCTCCTCTTGCTCTTCTTCCATATCTTCTTCAAATATTTCTGAAAACGTTGCTAATTCCGGATATTGTTTTAGAAATTTTGCTGCTTTCTCCGGCGGAAACTCTTCAAGAATCTCTTCCAGTTGTTCCCCCTTTGCAGCCTTTTCCAGAAGAAATATACTAAGCGGCTTCTTCTCTTTCTTTGCCTGCTCTACATCTGACACTGTCCCCTGCATATAGACAGTTTCCGCATTTCCCAGTACTTTCTGAAGCAATTTTTCAAAGTTTTCTGCTTCTTTCTGATTTTCCTCGTAAAAACCGTAGCCTATAATCCGATGTTCTTCATCCGGGAAGGATTTTGTCTGCTTTAATATTTCTCCTGCTTCTTCCAGTTTTTTACCCTCCAGTTTTTCAAGGCTTTTCTGAGAAAAACTATGATTGTAGGAAACTGCTTTTTTCACTGTATGCTTTTCGTCCAGTTCAAACTGTATGCTTCTCTGTCCGTCCACAGCAACCACAGCATACGGTACAGATGAAATTCTTATAACCAGCGTGAGACCGATTACTGCAGCCAGAACTGCCGCTGCGACTGTCATTATCTTCCATGAAATTATTTTTTTCCCTTTTTCCGAAATCTTCTGAACATTCTCTTCTTTATTCCTTAAATCTTCGCGAAGAATGTAAATTCGTCTTCCGACTTTCATTCCATCTTTTTTCCGAATCCGGACTACAGCTCCATCTTCCGTCATCCCAAGGCAGTAATCTTCCTTAATTTCCATAACCAAAACTTTAAGATACATTATTTCACCTCGTCCCCTTAATCCAATAACGCAAACCGGTAAACTCTCTGATAAAAATAATCATAACGGCCAATATAAATGTTTTACTGTTTTTTACCACCTTTTCTGTTACCTTTCCAAGACGGGCAACTCTTCGCACAGGCAGTTTTTTCTTCCTGTATGTCTCTTCCACCGTTTCCGTATCCTCACTTGCAATTTCTGCCGTCTGTACTGCTGTCCTTCTTGTATCTCTATGTTTTGGAGATGTATCCGCAAGTTTTTCCAGAGTCAGTCCAAACAAAAGAAGCTCTTCTCTATACTTTATAATCTCCTCATGCAATTTCTCTATTTCCTCATTTTCCTCCTTTTCACTCTGCGAAAAATCAATTCCCGCCTCCTGCAACGCTTCCAGTGACTCTTCTTTCATATGTACATTTCTCTTTTCCACATAATTTTTAAGTCGGCTTTCTATTACAAGTTTTGCAAAAGACAGAAAATTTCCTCTGTCCGCTTCATATCTTTTTACCGATTCTGCAAATGCCAGAAGCCCAATACTGAATTCTTCATCGTTTTCTATAGAAACGTATCTCCCGGTAAAATTACTGACTGTACGAATCAGAAACGGCATATGCCTTTCAATAAGACTGTTCAGATTTTCCAGTTTTATTTCTTCTCCCGGAATCATACCTGCGCCCCCTCCTCTGTCTGTTCTGCCTATGTCTATTATACCATATTCCGGAAAAGCTATCAGGATAAATTCTGCGCCAGAAGGTTGACACTATCAATTCCTCCAAGTTCAAAAATCTCTTCAATGACCCGGTTTTCTTTTTTTCTGTCACACTGCACTTCATATACAACTTCAAAAGAATCCGACAAAATATTTTTCGCCTTTACTATACTGTGATCTGTTGTTCCCTGTATAATTTCCTGAATGGTATCAAGATCCGCATTACTTCCACGTACTACAAGGAGCAGAGGATTATTTCTTTCCCCTTTATTTTTTGAAACAATCATGATAACTGCCAATACTATACTTCCCACAGCTCCTATCAAATAACTCTGCGTAGCGGCCGCAATTCCGATTGCCATAGACCAGAAAATAAATCCTATGTCCCGCGGGTCATGTATATTCGTCCGAAACCGCACAATAGAAAGAGAGCCCAGCATTCCAAGCGACAATGCCAGATTTGACTGTATCAGTTCCATTAAAACAACTGATATAAGTGCAAGGGTTACAAGAGTAACTGCAAATCTCGGCTGAAAAGAAGCTTTTGTATTTGCAAAACGATATGCCAGGAGCATAATCCCCGCCAGAATAACAGCTGTTCCTGTATTTAAAAGAATTACATCAATTCCCGGTCGTCCTGTCATTATCTGCATAAGTTGTTCCATACTATCACCCTTTCCTTTCTAACTATCTTTTTCAAGTTTTTCTGTTCTTATGGAAATTCCATCTGAAATAAAATCAATAGCAAGCTGATTCCCTTCTGAATAAACAGGTTCTATCTTATACGCCATCAATCTAGCTGCTATTTCCGGATTCACCGAATCCGGATTTTCTTCTTCGTTCCCGGTAATCAGTCCGTATTCTGGTTTTACACGCTCCAACAAAGTAACAGATGTAGCATCTGTCTCCCCATGATGTCCCAGCTTCAATATGTCCGCCCGGATTTTTATATTTTCCGCGAGATACTGCGCTTCTTCCTCCTTTTCCATATCTCCGGTTATAAGAATTGCTGTATTTCCATACACAATGCGGATTATCATAGAATTATTATTTTCATTTCTTTTATCCTCGGATTTTGGAATCCAAACAGACAGTTGAGCATTTCCCAAAGATAAAACTTCTCCGCCATTCATTTTTTCTACTGCTGTTCCCGCCTTCTCTGCCATAGCACATATATCTATCTTTTTATAGGAAACCGTATCTTTTCCGGAAATATATACAGCTTCCACCGGGAATTCATGCAATATCTTTTCTACATTTCCCGCATGATCTTTATGTCCATGAGAAATAAAAAGCCCTTTCAACTCCCTCACTGATTTTTTCTGAAAAACTGCTTTTATCTGCTCCCAATCCTCTTTTTTTCCCGTATCAAACATATAATATCCCTCATGTGGGATTTCCAGTAGAAAAGCATCTCCTTTTCCTATCGTAATAAATGAAAATGTCATTTCTTCCATAGGCAATTGGGATTTTTCTTTTTCCGCTTTTCCCTTACATCCCGAAACTAACATGCATACAACTGCAAGAACAGCAGCTATCTTCCATACTCTTTTCTTCAAATTTGTCCCCTCCTTTACGCCACCTTCGTCTCCGGCGCCAGAACATTTACTCCATGTATTCCTTCATGGCTGCTGAGCATGGATATAAGATGTTCCTCCTCCGGTTCTTTTACGCGAAGCTCATATACAAGCTCAAATGTATCCGGAAATACATTTTTGCTTTGCACTGTACTTCCCGCTGCATTTTCCAAAAGCGCCTGAACAAAATCAAGCTGTTTGTTGTCTCCCCTCACAATTACCATCCTCGCATTTCGTTTTCGAATGGTTTTATTCAAAATAAGAAGTACACAACCAAGAACTCCGGAACTGACTGCCCCTATCAGAAATGCTCCCACTGCTGAAGAAATTCCTACTGCAAGCGCCCAGAAAACAAATCCCAAGTCCTGTGGATCTTTTGTGTTCATCCTTATTCTGCATATGGAAAGAGAACCCAGCACTCCAAGAGACAAAAGCGGATTGTTCTGAATTAATGCAAGAAGTACCGTTGAAATACAGGAAAGCATCAAAAGAGTAATATTAAATTTTCTATTATAAGTAAGTGTATCATGACATAAACGATAAATAATCATGACAAACCCTGCCATTCCAACGGAAAACAAGAGGCTTGTACATAAATTCGCTCCTGTCAGTATGTAAGTGCCCCCAAGACTTTTTCCCATAAATATTTCCATAAGTTCGCTCATGGTATTCCCTCCTTCTAATAATAATACATTTTTAAAAGACTTCTTGATGTTCCAAATTTACTTGGCGGCTTTCTGGAAAGATCGCATTTTCCCAAAACCTCCTGAATCTGTTTAAAAAGAAATCTGTCATATTTCACTTCCAATATCGTTTCATCCCCCGCAAGCCCTCTTTGATAATTTAGCTTTTCCGCAAATAAATCATAGCAAAAATCACAATACCGGAGATTATTATCCATTGTAATTCTTGTATTAAAGTTTGGGTGCGTATATGCTCTCCTGTCATATTCAATAAGAGATACCGGTCTATATAAACGGGTTGTCATTAAATCATAAACATACTGCACCATACCGCTTTGATAATGAAAAAGCACCTGATAATTTCCCTTCAGAATTTCCTTGGCATCTTCTCTTGATACAATCAGACTTTCCTTTATCTCCTTGCCAAAATACTTTCTTTTTAATTCAAATTTTGCAGTTTTATCTTCAGGATGATATACACGAAGACGGATACGTTTTTTTTCATCTGCATGCTGTCTTTTCGCTTCGTAATCTTCATTTGTAATACTGTCAAAGTATACACTTCGAACAGTATACCCATTATATCCTCCATAGGCATCCGGTATTAAAATTCTGTCGAGCGCATCCAGAAGAAAAAGTCTGTCCGGCAATGACAACAGATACTTTACTTCTCTTCTGGAAACAGACAGAGTTTTTGATTTCTGTATTTTTTTCTCCATGAGATTCACCTCCCTGCTTTTGCTATAATATACAGATACAGATTTCATTTTCGGTACTATTTTTTACAAAATTTTATTTTTTCCGAAAAAAAACAGGAACATTTTAATATGCTCCTGTTTCTTTCCGCATTTTCACTTTTACCTTCAAGCTTGTTTACCTTCCTCCAGTTTTCCACCGAGGATTTTTTATACCGCTTACGGCTCTTACTTTTTCTCCCACTTCTCACTGACCGGATTTACATGAACCATACAGTGCTTTACTTCTTCAAATTTCTTCTCTATAGAGCGGTGAACTTTTTCCGCAATCGTATGCGCTTCCTTTAAAGTCATATCATCATCTGCCGCAATCTCAATATCCACATAAATTTTAGACCCAAAAAGTCTTGTACGAATCACATCTATGCGCTGTACACCCTCCACATCCTGAATCACTTCCCGCATTTCCTGTACTGTTTTTTCATCACAGGAATGGTCTACCATCTTGTCAATGGCGTCTCTGAAAATATCAATAGCCGCCTTTGCAATAAAAATACAGATTACAACGCTGGCAATCGGGTCAAGAATCGGATACCCCATTCTGGCGCCAAGAATACCAATGAAGGCTCCGATAGAAGAAAGCGCATCGGAACGGTGATGCCATGCATCTGCCATCAATGCTCCTGAATTTATTTTCTTTGCCGCTGCCCTTGTGTACCAGAACATCCACTCCTTCACAATAAGCGAAACTACTGCAGCAACAAGTGCAAGCATTCCAGGAATCATAAGATCTTTTCCTGAGGTACCGTCAATAATCTTTTGAATACCGCTGATACCAATTCCAGCTCCCGTAATCATCAAAAGCCCGGCAAGAAGAATCGACGACACACATTCCAGACGTTCATGGCCATACTGATGCTCCTTATCTGATTTTTTTCCTGCCATATTTACCCCGACAATGACCACCACTGTACTTGCCACATCAGAGGCAGAGTGAATCGCGTCTGAAATCATAGCACCGGATCTTGCAATAATACCGGCAAGCAGCTTAAATAAAGAAAGTACCACATTTACAAAAATACTGACACCGGATACACGCATGGCAACTTGCTGATCTGTCTCTGGCTTTTTACTTTCCTGTTTCATTTTAAATCCTCCTCATTTTGATTTTAATTTTCAAATCGTCTCCTGATAAAATAGATTTTACAAGACAAAAAACACATCTGCGGAACATACACTGTCCCACAGATGTGCCACTTTTCAGAAAAATCTCTGAACTCTTATCACATCTGCTGCTTTAAAGCCCGGCTCTATACCATATCGTATCGCCTGATCAGTTTGTACTGTTGAATTTGCATTCTATCAGAATGTAACGCAGTGCAAAAGTTTTTTATGATATTACTATATCTATATGAAAAAGTCAAGAAAAAAGAGACACTGTTCAGGAACTTTCCTAAACAGCATCCCTCTTATTTACAGTCTTGTATTTTTATTCGTTCTTATTATCTACCAAACTGCATATCGTTGTTACCGGAATCTGTTATCCACATTTCCAGCATGTTGATCGGGTCGTTGTAGTCTGCTAACCAACCTTCACGGCAGAAGTCGAATTTACCCTGTTTTCTTTCATCAAGGAATACAGACCATTCACGAGTTTCAACTGTTACATTGATACCAAGAGCTGCAAAATCCTGCTGGATTGCTTCACCAATCTTAACGTTACCTTCTGCATCATTTGTAAGGTATGTCATGTTGATTGGAGTATTTGCAGAAAGCATACCATTTTCATCAAACTCGTAACCAGCACCTTCAAGAAGTTTTCTTGCTTCTTCCAGATTTGCCTCGTATGCTTCCGGACTTGGATCAAAGTATCCTACTTTATCCTCTAACGGATATGTGTAAGCATCGTCGTTTGTACGGAATTCTCCGCCATTACCGTCTAACATACCAGTCGGGATAAATGTGTTTGCGATTTCCTGCTCTGCCTGACCGATTGTATCAACAATGTACTGACGGTCAATGATAAGGTTCATAGCTTTTCTCATATCAGCAGCCTGCTGAACAGTTTTTCCTGCAAACAGTTCGCTGTTTACATTGAAACCAGCATAGTATGTTCCCAGAGTCGGGATCTTGTGGAAGTCTTCTCTTGGAGCAGCTGTTTCCATCATATCTGTTGCGATTGTGTCGATGAACTGTAAGGAACCATCTTCATATGCATTCCATACTGCAGTATCATCTGCACTTAACATAAACTGAATTTTTTCAAGAGATACTGCATCTGCGTTGTAGTAATTCGGGTTTTTCTCATAAGTCATAGACTCATTGTGTTTCCACTCTGTACATGTCATAGGACCGGAAGTAACAAATCCAGATTCAATACACCATGCACCCGGGTTTGTATCTGCGCCTTCAGCAGATTCAACACTCTGCTGCGGAACCGGATAGAATGCCGGGAATGCACAAAGGTCAAGGAAGTATGCACATGGAGCTGTAAGGTTTACAGTAAATGTTTTTCCGTCTTCAGAAGCTTCAATATCAAGACTTCCGTCATCTTTTCTTGCAATAATGTCTGCAAGATAGAAGTAATCTGCACCTGTCTCAGGTGTTACAAGACGATTCCAGCTGTAAGCTACGTCTTCTGCATTCAGCTCTTCACCGTCAGACCATTTCAGACCGTCTTTCATAGTAAATGTATAAGTAAGACCATCTTCGCTCATTTCATGGCCTTCTGCCAGATCCGGAACAAGCTGGCCCTCTGCATCATAAGTATAAAGACCGGAAAATGCGAGAATTGCAAGCGCAGCACCGTCTACTGAAGAGTTCAGAGCCGGGTCAAGTTTGCTTGGCTCAGAAGCAATCTGAAGGCTTAATGTATTATCTGGAGTTTTTGCAAATCCAAAATACTTAAATCCAAATAAGTTTGAATAAATATTCTCTACATCTGTCTTCTGCATGTACACATCATTGTAGTAATACAGCGGAACAATTGCCCATGTGTTCATCAGCTCATCCTCTGCTTCGTGCATAAGAGCTTCACGTTTTGCAAGGTCTGTCTCTGTTTTGATTTCTTCGATTCTTGCGTCATATGCCTCCCATGCCGGAGCTGCTTCACTGGATGGTCCGTGTTCTTCAGAAGCAAATACGGATACGCCTCCCAGACTTGTTACTGCCATAGCTGCTGCCATAGCAAGTGCTAAGTGTTTCTTTCTCATAAATATGTTCCTCCTTTAACTGGATTTTTTGACAGCATTTCTGCCTTTTATTCTACAACGCCCTGTATGTACAGAACTAATTGTATTCTTTTATTTGTTAAAACATGCAACCATGTGTCCGTTGCCTCTGTCAGTAAGAGACGGACATTCCTGAGCACATCTCTCTGTTGCATATTTACATCTTGTGCGGAATGCACATCCTGTAGGCATTCTAAGCGGGCTTGGAACATCGCCCTCAAGTATGATTCTCTGACGCTCTTTTGCCATTTTGGGATCAGGATAAGGAACTGCACTTAAAAGAGACTGTGTATACGGATGAATCGGACTTTCATTCAGTTCATCTGCATCTGCAATTTCCACAATTCTTCCAAGATACATAACAGCAATACGATCTGAAATATGATGTACAACGAGAAGGTCATGTGCAATAAAAAGATATGCAACTCCCAGCTTCTCCTGTAAGTCTTCAAACATATTGATAACCTGAGCCTGAATAGAAACGTCCAGGGCACTGACTGCCTCATCACATACAATGAATCTTGGATTTGTGGCAAGCGCTCTTGCAATACCGATTCTCTGGCGCTGACCGCCGCTGAACTCATGCGCATAACGTGTCGCATGCTCTGCATTCAATCCAACAAGCTCCATCAGTTCAAGAATACGTTCTCTTCGCTCACCTTTTCCATTACACAGCTTATGTACATCAAGAGGCTCTCCGATAATATCTTCTACTGTCATACGAGGATTCAGAGAAGAATACGGATCCTGAAATACCATCTGCATTTCTTTACGCATATGACCGATACTGTTTTTATCTACTCTCTGACCATCAAAAAATACATCACCTGATGTTGGTGTATATAATCTTAAAAGAGAACGCCCTACTGTTGTTTTTCCACAACCGGACTCTCCTACAAGACCAAGTGTCTCTCCCGGTTTAATATTGAAAGATACGCCGTCAACCGCTTTTAACGGACTTGTCTTCATAAATCCGGTTTTTATAGGGAAATACTGCTTCAGGTTATTTACCTCAACCAGATATTCACTTTTATTTGTCATATCACTCATTGTTTCCTCCCTCCTGCTGTGCCTCCATCTGTTTCTTCACATTCATCCAGCAAGAAGCAAAATGGCCATCCGGCATCTGCATTTCCGGCGGAATCTCCTCGATACAAATTTTCATAGCATTTTCACACCGCGGACAGAATGCACAACCCTTCGGCATATTCAGAAGGTTAATCGGAGTTCCTGAAATCGGAACTAATCTTTCTCCCATTTTATCCACGCTTGGAATGGACTTCAGAAGTCCTTTTGTATATTCATGAGAAGGACGATAGAAAATATCTTCTGCTGTTCCACGCTCACATACACGTCCACCGTACATAACAATAATCTCATCACACATATCTGCAATAACGCCAAGGTCATGTGTTACCATAATAATTGCCATGCCCAGTTTTTTCTGAAGACTCTGCATCAGTTCCAAAATCTGCGCCTGAATGGTTACGTCAAGAGCTGTTGTCGGCTCATCTGCAATCAGAATATCCGGTTCACATGCAAGGGCCATTGCAATCATAACACGCTGGCGCATACCGCCTGACAATTCATACGGATACTGTTTTACACGTTTTTCCGGTTCGTTTACACCTACAAGAGTCAGCATCTCGATGGCACGGGCCATTGCTTCTTTTCCCCTGCGCTCTGTATGAAGCTCAATTGCTTCTTTTAACTGATTTCCGATTGTAAATACAGGATTCAGACTTGTCATAGGATCCTGGAAAATAATAGAACAACATTTTCCACGGAAATCACGCATTTGTTTTTCAGAATATTTTGTAATATCCTGTCCTTTATATAAAATCTGTCCCTTCTTAATGCTTCCGTTTTTCTCAAGGATCCGCATAATTGAATATGCAGTAACACTCTTACCGGAACCAGACTCTCCTACAATTCCGAGAATCTTTCCCTCATCAAGATTAAAGGAAACACCGTTTACCGCCATTACCTCTCCTCTTTCTGTTTTAAAAGAGGTATTTAAGTCTACTACTGAAAGTAAATGTTCGCTCATCTTAGTCCCTCCTCAGTTTCGGGTCAAAGGCATCACGAAGGCCATCACCCAGTAAGTTAAATGCCAGTGTAATAAGACAAATCATAAGAGCCGGGAAAACAAGCTTATATGGATAAGCAGTAAGACCGGCACGTCCTGCATTTGCCAGAGAACCAAGAGAAGGCATCGGAGCCTGTACGCCAAGTCCGATAAAGCTTAAGAAACTCTCTGTAAAAATCGCAGATGGAATCTGTAAGGCTCCGGAAACAATGATAACACTGATACAGTTTGGCAGAATATGTTTACGAATAATACGTCCTGCTTTTGCACCACTTGTTTTTGCAGCCAAAATATATTCATTCTGTTTAATTGTAAGAATCTGTCCACGTACCATACGAGCCATACTTGTCCAATACAGAAGACCAAATACAATAAACAGAGAAATCATATTTGTTCCCAGCTTCTGCAGGAACGGAATTTTATCTACATTTAAAACCTCTCGAAGAACAACGGATAAAAGAATTACCATAAGCATATCCGGCAGTGAATATATAATATCCACTATACGCATCATGACAAGGTCGATCTTTCCTCCGAAATATCCCGAGACACTTCCGTACAAAACTCCAATAAACAGAACGATAATACTTGCAAAAAGACCTACTGCAAGAGATACTCTTGTTCCGTATACAACACGTACAAAGTAATCACGTCCCATTTCGTCTGTTCCCATAATGTGAGGGAATACCTTTCCCCCTTCCTCGATGTATTTCTGTTCCAAATCCGAATACTGGAATGGAGCCATATTTGCCGCAGATTTATCTCTTCTTCCATTTACTGTAATAATCTGAGAATAAGAATACGGCACTACATGAGGTACAATAAAAATCATTCCGATAATTAAAATAAGTACAACAATACTTCCCATCGCAAGCGGGTTTTTACTTAGTTTACGAAGACCATCTTTCAAAAAGGACGTTGATTCACTCATAACATCCTGCTGACGTTTTTCTTCATCTGTAGCTTTTTCAAATTTTTTCAAATCAATCTGGAAACTGAGCGGTGATTTCTTTGGCATAGCATCCAGATTTTTATTGGTGTTATCCACGTAATTTCCTCCTTAATCCAGTTTAATTCTCGGGTCAATTGCCTTATATACGATATCCGTAATAAGATTCATTGTTACCATCAGAATAGCCAGGAAAATTGTTGTTCCCATTATCAGAGGATAATCTCTGTTTGTAATTGCCTCTACAAATTTTGCACCAAGGCCTCCGATAGTAAAAATCTTTTCTACAACAAGGCTTCCTGTAAGAATAGAAGCTGTCATCGGTCCCACATATGTAACAACCGGAATTAAAGCGTTACGAAGAGTATGCTTAAAGATTACTTTAAGTTTTGCCACACCTTTCGCTCTTGCTGTACGAACATAATCCTGTCCCATAACATCAAGCATACTTGTCTTTGTAAGACGGGTAATATATGCCATTGGATATGCTGACAGAGCAATTACCGGAAGAAGATAATTCGGATTATTTGGATCCCACACTGGAATCCACTTTAATGTCACGCAGAATACCAGCAGAAGCAGCGAGGCAAACACAAAGCTGGGCAACGACGTGAACAACGTCGAAAAGAAGATAATCAACCTGTCAGGAAGTTTATTTCTTGTAAGCGCTGCGATACTTCCGAAGATCAGTCCGAAAATCAGTGCAGTAATAATTGCCATTCCGCCAAGTTTTGCAGACACTTTAAAAGATTCAAAAATTGTAGTCTTAATATCTCTTCCTGTCTTTGCAGAAACACCAAAGTCCCCATGTGAAAGATTTTTAAGATACAACGCAAACTGTTCCGGAACTGGTTTATCCAGATTAAATCGTTTCTCCAATGCAGCTTTTACTTCTGGAGAAAGTGCTTTTTCACCATCAAATGGACCGCCAGGAATCGCATTCATTGAAAAAAATGTGATACCGCAGACAATGAAAACGGTGACGATTGCGAGAAGAACTCGCTTTGTTACGTATTTCGCCAAGTAAATACACTCCTTTTTTGTGATTTTCTTACAATAGTCAGGGAATCATTTATTGAAAAAATATTTTCTTTATAAATTGTGTGAAATTTTTATATTTTTTTCATTTTTAGAAAACAACTGTCTTTATTAGACGGACATGTTTGGTTAAAAAAAATGTAGTTGCCTTCTGCTTCTACCCTCTATCGCATTTGTATATTATAGTATATGTTAAAAAAATATTCAACTGTTTTTTACTTTTATTTACTAAAAAATTACAGTGCCACTCCTTTCCAGTAAAAAAGAGGGCACTGTAATTTTAAGATGATACAATATTTTGAAGCCATACACCTTTTTTCACAAGCACAAAGCCTATGACACACTTGATCATATCCGCGGCCTGAACAAAAATATAAATAGCCACTACAGGCAGTGCTGTATACCTGCTTAAGATAAATGCAACCGGAACGCTGACACACCAGATAAATACGCTGTCAAAAAGGAACGTAATAATTGTCTTTCCTCCTGAACGCAATGTAAAATATGCAGCATGAAGAAATGCATTCTGAGGCATAAATATCGCAGTCACCATGATAAAGTATTTTGCAAGTTCTCTCGCCTGGTCATTTGTATTATACAACATTGGAAATAACGGTGCCAAAACAAGCATGGCTGCGGCAACTCCCGTACAGCATAATACAGAAAACATGATCATTTTATTATCTGTATCTCTCGCTTCTTTCATTTTTCCAGCTCCTAAAAGCTGTCCCACAACAATGGCAACGGAATCTCCCAAAGCGATAAATACGATATTAAACACATTGTTAATGGTATTGGAAATATTCATTCCCGCCACAACATTCAATCCCCTTACCGAGTAGCACTGGGCCAGCATAGCCATTGCAGACGCCCATAGCGTTTCATTTAAAAGAAGCGGCGTTCCTTTAACAATAATTTTCTTTGTAAGATTTAACGGAACCTTTAATGTACGGTAAAGTCCCTTTGCAAACGGATTCTCTTCGCTGTGTTTATGTGTCCACAAGACAACGATAATAATTTCCACATATCTCGAAATCACGGTAGCAATAGCAGCACCTCTTACACCCAGTGCCGGAAAACCAAATTTCCCGTAAATCAAAATATAATTAAACAAAAGATTGATAAGAACCGCTGCTACACCTGCTTTCATTGGAAGCAGAGTCTCTCCGCACTCTCTTAAGGTACTTGCATATACCTGAACCATCATAAAAGCCGGCAGACCAATAAGCATAATCTGAAGATACTGTTTTCCATAAACAAGTGTATCTGCAATTTCTCTGGCTGTCCCATCTCCCTGAAGATACATCCTGATCAGTGTATCTCCTGCACCAAGGAACAACACAATTGTAGCAGATGTCAAAATAACCGACATCCAAAATTTATAGCGAAAAGTCTGTCTGACTCCTTCATTATCTTTTTGTCCAAAATATTGGGCGGTAAATATACCAGCTCCCGAAACGCCTCCAAAAATACAGAGATTGTATACAAAAAGGAGCTGGTTTACGATTGCAGCGCCTGACATCTGTTCTGTACCAATACGCCCAATCATAATATTATCAAGAAGACTTACAAAGTTGGTAATTCCATTTTGTACCATAATCGGCACTGCAATAGCAAGTACCATCTTGTAGAATTTTTTATCACCAAAAAACTTTGCGATAAATGCTGGTTTTCTCTTTATTCCTTCCATAATAATTTCCTCCTGAAAAGCTTACCAGCAATCTGCATTATCAATTCCGACATCTTTTGCAGAAAATACAGGATCTTTTCCTTCTTTTTTCTGTTTTTCGTAATCTTTTAAAACTCGAATTGCTTTATTTCCCAAAATTAAGATCACAATAATATTCACAGTTGCCATACATCCCATTGTAATGTCTGCAATATTCCACATCATAGAAAAATCTGCCTGTGCTCCGAAAAATACTGCGAGAATACAAGTGATACGAAATACAAAAAGAAGTTTTTTATTATTTTTAATAAACAGAATATTTGATTCCGCATAATAATAATTTCCTATTAAACTGCTGAATGCAAATGCAAAAATGGAGAGTGTAATAAAGTGGATTCCCCAATTCCCCACATTTGCCGAAACTGCCTTCTGCACAAATGGGATTCCGTCTAAAACGCCTGTCTTTCCTTCTACACCAGAAAGGAGCAGCATCATAGCTGTTGCAGAACAGATTAAAAGTGTATCAATAAATACAGAAAGAACCTGTACCATCCCCTGCTTTGCCGGGTGACTTACAGAAGCGCTTGCAGAAGCATTCGGCGCGCTTCCCATACCTGCTTCGTTTGAAAAAAGACCTCTCTTAATTCCAATGACCACCGCGCTTCCCGCCATTCCTCCTGCAAAAGCCTGAAAATCAAAGGCCTGAGATAAAATCATGGAAAATATGTATGGAAGCTCAGAGATATTTACAATAATAGTATAAAGTCCTATCAGAAGATAAGAGCCTGCCATAATAGGAACAAGTACAGAAGTAATAAAGCCAATACGGTGTACCCCTCCAAAAATAACAATCGCAGTTCCTATTGCCAGAACAGCGCCTACAATCACAGGATATATGGTATCGCCATATCCCGGAATATAATATTCCAAAGAAGAGGACATATTAAAAGACTGCAGTCCGTTAAAACCATATGCAAAGCATATAATAAGAAGGATTGCAAATAAAACCCCAACGCTTCTTTTTCCTAACGCTTTCTCCATATAATAGGAAGGACCTCCTCTAAAATCCTCCTTATCTTTTACTTTATAAACCTGAGAAAGAGTACTTTCGATAAAAGCGGAAGCGCCTCCTATAATCGCCATGAGCCACATCCAGAAAACAGCGCCTGCTCCTCCCGCTGCAATAGCAGTTGCAATACCTGCGATATTTCCGGTTCCTACCCTGGAAGCAGTGGAAATCATAAGCGCCTGAAAAGACGACACCTGTTTTTTTCCATTTTCTTCCTTTCCTTTTTCTTTTAGTACATGAAAAGATTCCTTTAAAAATCTAAGCTGTACACAGCGTGTTCTGATAGTAAAATAAATGCCGGTTCCTACAAGTAGAAATAATAAAAGATACGTATACATCCAGTCATTTATTTTTCCTAAAATTTCGTTGAGCATCCTGTGCTTCTCCTTTCCTATTTATTCTTATTTTTTGCAATAAAAAAACCGAGCAGAAGCCCGGAATCTTACTTAAAACTACTAACATTTACTTTTTGATTATCGCTTCAAAACTACATACATGTTGACATTTCCTTGAGAATTCTCTTACCT
>Scrappy_p2__coassemble_583_pt1 | contig 48953 bp, 43 predicted proteins | sample Scrappy_p2__metabat2_low_PE_024 | metagenome-assembled genome bin Scrappy_p2
AGTACACATTTCGGCTATTGCCGGTAATAATCACTCAGGATTCCGAGAGATCATAAACTTTTTAAAACTTAATGTAACAATCTTACATTTCGTCAGGAAAAAAGTCAAGTTCAGACAGTGAGGAAGGGCAATCTGAGAAATTTTGTAAGGTTTTTTAGAAAAAGTCTTGAATTTTTGTTTTGAATTCGGTACAATACTCCTAGGTTGACGTTTCTTTAACAAATAAAGGAAACGCCTAATTACCATTTAATTCATAGGAGGAATTTATCATGGCAGTAAAAGTTGCAATCAATGGTTTTGGACGTATCGGTCGTCTTGCTTTCCGTCAGATGTTCGGAGCAGAGGGATTTGAAATCGTAGCTATCAACGACTTAACATCTCCGGCAGTGCTGGCTCACTTATTAAAATATGACTCTACACAGGGAAGATACGCTCTGTGCGATAAAGTTTCCGCTGGCGAAGACTCTATCACAGTAGACGGAAAAGAAATCAAAATTTATGCAAAAGCTAACGCTGCAGAGCTTCCTTGGGGAGAAATCGGAGTAGATGTAGTTCTTGAGTGTACAGGATTCTACACATCCAAAGATAAAGCACAGGCTCATATCGATGCTGGTGCAAAACATGTTATCATCTCCGCTCCGGCTGGAAATGACCTGAAAACAATCGTTTACAATGTAAACCATGACACATTAACAGCAGATGACCACATCATCTCCGCTGCATCTTGTACAACAAACTGCTTAGCACCAATGGCAAAAGCATTAAATGACCTTGCAGCAATCAAATCCGGTATCATGTGCACAATCCACGCTTACACAGGCGATCAGATGACACTTGACGGACCGCAGAGAAAAGGTGATTTAAGAAGAAGCCGTGCTGCAGCAGTAAATATCGTTCCAAACAGCACAGGTGCTGCAAAAGCTATCGGTCTTGTTATTCCGGAACTGAACGGTAAATTAATCGGTTCTGCACAGCGTGTTCCAACACCAACAGGTTCTACAACTATCTTAACAGCAGTTGTTGAAGGAAATGTAACAAAAGAGCAGGTTAACGCAGCTATGAAAGCAGCAGCTAACGAATCTTTCGGATACAACGAAGACGAAATCGTTTCCAGCGACATCGTTGGTATGAGATTTGGTTCTCTGTTTGATGCTACACAGACAATGGTTCTTCCATTAGACAACGGCACAACAGAGGTACAGGTTGTTTCCTGGTATGACAATGAGAACTCCTACACAAGCCAGATGGTTCGTACAATCAAACACTTTGGCAAACTGCTGAACGCTTAATTTCGGCATACTTGTAGAAGAATAGACTCAGGAAAGGGTCCGGTCTGATGTGGACCGGGCTCTTTTTCTATATTTAAAATAAAGGAGGCAGAATAATGCTGAATAAAAAATCTGTTGATGATATTAATGTAAAAGGCAAAAAAGTTCTTGTAAGATGTGATTTTAACGTACCTCTTCAGGACGGAAAAATTACAGATGAGAATCGTCTTGTAGCAGCTCTTCCTACAATAAAAAAATTAATCGCAGACGGTGGTAAAGTAATTCTTTGCTCCCATCTTGGAAAACCGAAGGGACAGCCTCTTCCGGAAATGTCACTTGCTCCTGTAGCAGTACGCCTTTCCGAACTGCTCGGACAGGAAGTAAAATTTGCTGCTGATCCTGAAGTAGTAGGACCAAACGCAAAAGCTGCAGTAGAAGCAATGAATGACGGAGAAGTAGTTCTTCTTGAAAATACACGTTACCGTGCAGAAGAGACAAAAAACGGAGAAGAATTCAGCAAAGAGCTTGCATCTCTCTGTGATGTATTCGTAAATGACGCATTCGGTACTGCTCATAGAGCTCATTGCTCCAATGTTGGTGTAACACAGTTTGTTGACACAGCAGTAGTTGGTTATCTGATGCAGAAAGAAATCGACTTCCTTGGAAACGCAGTAAACAATCCGGAAAGACCGTTTGTTGCTATTCTTGGCGGTGCAAAAGTTTCCAGCAAAATTTCCGTTATCAACAACCTTCTTGACAAAGTAGACGTTCTTATTATCGGCGGTGGTATGGCATATACATTCTGCAAAGCTATGGGCGGACAGATTGGTGTATCTCTCTGCGAGGACGATTACCTTCAGTATTCACTGGATATGATGAAAAAAGCAGAAGAAAAAGGCGTGAAGCTTCTTCTTCCTGTAGATAACAGAATTGGCGATTCCTTCTCCAACGACTGCAACATTCAGGTTGTAAAACGCGGTGAGATTCCGGAAGGCTGGGAAGGAATGGACATCGGACCGGAAACAGAAAAAATATTCTCAGATGCTGTAAAAGATGCGAAGACAGTTGTATGGAACGGACCAATGGGCTGCTTCGAGATGCCGAACTTTGCACATGGTACAGAGGCTGTTGCGAAAGCACTGGCTGAGACAGAAGCAACAACAATCATCGGTGGTGGAGATTCTGCAGCAGCAGTAAATATCCTTGGATATGGTGATAAAATGACACATATCTCCACAGGCGGCGGTGCTTCCCTTGAATTCCTGGAAGGAAAAGAGCTTCCGGGTGTGGCTGCAGCAAACGATAAGTAGAGCGCTGGTGTTTCCTTATAAAATGAAAAATAATCCTATCAATTCAATATGAACGGAGAATAGAAAAATGGCAAGAAAAAAAATTATCGCTGGTAACTGGAAAATGAACATGACACCAAGCGAAGCAGTAAAATTAGTAGAAACATTAAAACCTCTCGTAGCAAACGAAGAGGTAGATGTAGTGTTCTGTGTACCTGCAATTGATATTATCCCGGTTGTGGAAGCTGCAAAGGGAAGCAATATCCAGGTTGGTGCTGAGAATATGTACTTTGAAGAAAAAGGCGCATATACAGGCGAGATTTCCCCAAATATGCTTACAGATGCAGGCGTAAAATATGTTGTTCTGGGACATTCCGAGAGAAGAGAATATTTTGCTGAAACAGATGAGACAGTAAACAAAAAAATGCTGAAAGCATTCGAGCACGGTATTACTCCGATTATGTGCTGCGGCGAAACTCTGACACAGAGAGAGCAGGGTGTGACAATGGACTTCATCCGTCAGCAGGTTAAAATCGGTTTCCAGGGTGTGACAGCAGATCAGGCAAAAACAGCTGTTATCGCTTATGAACCAATCTGGGCTATCGGAACAGGTAAAACAGCAACAACTGAGCAGGCTCAGGAGGTTTGCGCTGGAATCCGTGCATGCATCGCAGAAATTTATGATGAAGCAACAGCAGAAGCAATCCGTATCCAGTACGGCGGTTCTGTAAATGCAGGAACTGCTCCGGAGCTGTTTGCACAGAACGATATTGACGGTGGTCTTGTTGGCGGTGCTTCTCTGAAAGAAGAGTTCGGAAAAATCGTAAATTATAAATAATAATTTTCTTAAATAAAATAAGAAATTTGTGTCCAAGCGAGAGAAAAGCCCGTTTTTCCGGAGTAATCCGGGGAAGCGGGTTTTTAATGTTATAAGAAAATTGAAGTACAAAAATTAAGAGCCATCAGTTTTTTATAAGAACTGGTGGCTCTTTTACTGTTCGTTGTCCAATGGAATATACCTTCCTTTCAGTAAAATTAAATTTTTGAGATTCTAAAACAACTGGAATGAAAACTTAAGTTTTTGGTGGTCTGTACCTCGCTTTACTAAATTTAATGAGTGGTAAAGTTTACGTTTCTGGTGGTCTGTACCTTCCTTTCTTGAATTATGAAGATGAAATTACGTTTTCGGTGGTCTCACTCCTTTGAGTTTGTTTTGATTTGTATTCCCTTTTGTTTTATAAGTACACTATAACAGATAAAAGATAGAATGTCAAGTAGAAAAATGAAAATATTAAAATAAAATTTTAAAAGAAAGAGAAATGAGTATATTCATAAAAATATTCTGAAAATAATTAAAAAGAGAAGTGATCGTTTATGAGAGGTCACAATATCCTTTTCTATATGAGACGCATAGAATATGGAATTATGGAAAAAATGTTTTTATAAACCAGAAGCAACAGGAGGTAGAAAAATGTTACGTTATCTTCCAATTCGAATGGTTCATGCAAGACAGGTTCTCGATTCAAGAGGAAACCCTACAGTAGAGGTGGAAGTTACAGTGGGAGAAGGCGTTGTTGGAGTGAACGGGTATACTGCAAGAGCAATGGTTCCCTCCGGTGCGTCAACAGGAAGATTTGAGGCAGTGGAGCTTCGTGATGGCGAAAAAGAAAAGTACGTAGGATTAAGTGTGGAAAAAGCAGTAAATAACGTAAACGTTAAGCTGGCAGAAGCAATTCTGGGAGAGAATGCACTGAATCAGTCTTATATTGATTCGCTTTTAATTGAAGCAGACGGTACAGATAACAAAAGCAACTTGGGTGCAAATGCGACTCTGGGAGTATCGATGGCGGTTGCGAGGGCAGCGGCTCAGGCGCTTCGGATTCCTCTGTATCAGTATATTGGAGGGTGCCATACAAATAGAATGCCGGTCCCTATGATGAATATTTTAAATGGCGGAAAACATGCTGACAATACGGTGGATTTGCAGGAATTTATGATTATGCCGGTAGGGGCTTCCTGCTTTTCAGATGGAATCCGTATGTGCGTGGAAATTTATCAGTTTTTAAAAATTATTTTAAAGCAGAATAAGCTTTCTACAGGCGTAGGTGATGAAGGGGGATTTGCCCCTGACCTTGCTGATTCCAGAGATGTGCTTGTAATGATAACGGAAGCTGTAAAACGCGCCGGATACAAACCTGGAAAAGATATTGTCATAGCCATTGACGCGGCGGCAAGTGAGCTTTATGACAAGGAAAGAAATGTATACTGTTTCCCGGGAGAAAGTGAGATGAAGGGTTCAGAAGTCTTAAGAGACAGTAAGGAAATGATTTCTTATTATCAGCAGTTGATAGAAGAATTTCCTGTTGTTTCTATTGAGGACGGTCTTCATGAGGACGACTGGGAAGGATGGAGAGAACTGACGAAGCAGCTGGGAGAAAAAATCCAGCTTGTGGGAGACGATCTTTTTGTGACAAATAAAAAACGTCTTCGTTGTGGAATCAAGCTTCAGGCAGGGAATGCCATTCTTATTAAGGTAAATCAGATAGGAACGCTTACAGAAGCTCTGGAAGCTGTAGAAATGGCGCAGCAGGCAGGATATAAAGCGGTAATTTCTCATCGCTCCGGGGAGACGGAAGATTCGTTTATTGCAGATTTGGCAGTAGCTACAGGCGCAGGGCAGATTAAAACAGGTGCTCCCTGTCGATCGGACAGAAATGCAAAATATAATCAGTTGCTTCGTATTGACGAATATCTTGGAGCTCTTTCCAGGTATGAAAATCCGTTTGATAGTATAAAAGAGACAGAAGAATCTTTCGAATCTTAAAAAACTGGCAAAAACAGTTGAAATCCGGGATTTCCTATGGTAAAATATCTTCTAGTTGATTAGGAGGTGTAACCGCGTGGAAATTTTAAAGATTGTTCTGACCGTAATTTTTGTAATAGATTGTATTGCTCTTACAGTTGTGGTACTGCTTCAGGAAGGCAAATCTCAGGGTCTTGGTGCTATCGCAGGCGCAGCAGATTCTTACTGGGGTAAGAACAAAGGGCGCTCTATGGAGGGCGGACTCGTAAAGGCAACAACTGTTATGGCAGTTTTGTTCTTTGTATTGTCAATCGTTTTAAACATGAATTTCTAGGAACGAAAACGGAAGCACTCTTGTTTATGTGACAAGGGTGTTTCTTTGTTTAATAAAGGAGAAAATGTGAAAAAAAAAGAACTTGAAAAAAAGAAAAAATTTATAATGGAGCTTTTAAAAGACCCAATATACCAGCCAATGCGCCTTCGGGAGATTGCTTCTCTTTTAAGATTGGATAAGGGACAGAAAAAGGAACTGTATGAGGTGATGGACTCTCTTTTAGAAGAGGGAAAGATTTCTCTTGATAAAAAGGGAAGATATGAAAAAGCATCTAGGTCTGGGAAAAAAGCTGAGAAAAAGAAAAGAGAAAAGCAGAACAAAGAGAAATTGACAGGAAGGAAGAAAGATCGGGAAGCGGACAGAATAAAGTACGACGAAGCAGCTGCTTTGGAGGGAACCTTTATTGGACACCCTAAGGGCTTTGGTTTTGTGGAAATCCCGGATCAGGAGGAAGATATTTTTATTCCGGAAGAAAAAACGGGAACTGCGCTCCATCAGGACAAGGTACGTATTATTGTAGAAGAGAAACAAAAAGAAGGAAAACGAAAAGAAGGGACAGTCGTACAGGTTCTGGAAAGAGGAATGCCGCAGATTGTGGGTACGTACCAGAGTAATCGTGATTTCGGCTTTGTGCTTTGTGATAACCCCAAGTTTTCAAAAGATGTGTTTATTTCTAAAAAAGATTCCAATGGAGTAAAAGACGGAGATAAAGTTATTGCGGAAATTACAGATTACGGTTCCGGAAACAAAAGCCCTGAAGGGAAAATTACAGAGATTCTGGGCAGCAGCCGAGCTCCTGGAACAGATATTCTCGCCATTGTAAAAAGCTTTGGAATTCCGGATGAATTTCCGGAAAGAGTAAAAAATCAGGCCCGTCGTGTTTCAGACCACGTTCTTCCGGCGGATATGGATGGACGGCTTGATCTTCGAAACGTACAGATGGTCACGATAGACGGAGAAGATGCGAAAGATCTTGACGATGCTGTTTCTCTCACAAAAGAGGACGGGATCTATCATCTGGGCGTCCATATTGCAGATGTAAGCAATTATGTTCAGGGAGGAAGCGCCCTTGACAAGGAGGCCTTAAAAAGAGGGACAAGTGTATATCTTGCAGACAGAGTAATTCCCATGCTTCCGGTAGAGCTTTCTAACGGAATTTGTTCTCTGAACCAGGGAGAAGACCGTCTTGCGCTGAGCTGCCTTATGGACATAGACGAAAAAGGCAAGGTGGTATCTCATAAAATTGCGGAGACGGTTATCTGTGTAGACAGACGTATGAGCTACACAACTGTAAAAAATATTCTGGAACAGGAAGATGAGGAAGCAGAAAAGCGGTATGCAGACTTTGTACCCATGTTTTTCCAGATGAAGGAACTTTCTGCAATTATAAGAGAAAGCCGCCATCACAGAGGTTCTATTGATTTTGAATTTCCGGAAAGTAAGATTATTTTGAACGAGGCAGGAAAAGCTATTGACGTACAGCCATATGAGTCAAATGTGGCAACAAGAATTATTGAAGACTTTATGCTTATGGCGAATGAGACAGTGGCAAAAGAATACTGTAAAGAAGACCTTCCCTTTGTTTACCGTACCCATGAAAATCCAGATCCGGAAAAGGTGGAGAGTCTTTTGATGCTTCTTCACAATCAGGGTGTTTCTGTACAGAAAGCAAAGGAAGAGATTTCTCCAAAAGAGATTCAGAAAATTCTTGAGAAAATAGAGGGACTTCCCAATGAAGCGCAGATTTCCAGGCTCACCTTAAGAACTATGAAACAGGCGAAGTATACAACAGAATGCAGCGGACATTTTGGCCTCGCAGCAAAATATTACTGCCATTTCACCTCTCCTATTCGAAGATACCCGGATCTTCAGATTCATCGCATTATTAAAGATAATTTAAGAGGACGTCTTGAGAGAGAAGGACGGACAGAACGGTATAGAGAAATCTTAGACGAGGTGGCACGTCAGTCCAGTGTGTGCGAGAGAAGGGCAGAGGAGGCGGAAAGAGAGTCCGATAAGCTGAAAAAAGCAGAGTATATGTCTTACCATCTTGGGGAAGAGTTTGAGGGAATTATTTCCGGAGTCACAGGTTGGGGCATGTATGTGGAGCTTCCGAATACAGTAGAGGGGCTTGTCCATGTAAATACATTGCGGGACGATTATTATACCTTTGACCAGGACGCTTATGAACTTCGGGGAGATATGACACAAAAAGTGTATCGTCTGGGACAGAAGGTGCGCGTCCGTGTGGCAGATGCTGATAAAATGCTGAAAACAGTAGATTTTGTTCTGTCGGAGGAACAATAGTCCAACAGGGAGGATATTATGGCAAAGCAGAAGGGGATTAAATTAATTGCCAACAACAAAAAGGCATTTCACGATTATTTTATAGAAGATACGTATGAGGCGGGAATTGCTCTGGCGGGTACAGAGGTCAAATCTCTCCGCATGGGAAAATGCAGCATTAAAGAAGGATTTATCCGTGTAGAGCATGGAGAGGTTTTTGTTTATGGCATGAACATCAGTCCTTATGAAAAGGGAAATATTTTTAATAAGGACCCGCTTCGTGTAAGAAAGCTTCTTCTTCACAGATACGAGATTAATAAAATTGAAGCAAAACTTAAGGAAAAAGGTCTTACTCTTGTTCCGTTAAAGGTATATTTTAAGGACAGCCTGGTGAAGATGGAAATCGGAATGGCACGCGGTAAAAAGCTTTACGATAAACGCCAGGATATTGCAAAAAAAGACCAGAGAAGAGAGGCAGAGAGAGACTTTAAGGTTAAGAATCTTTATTAAAAAAGCAGGGCGGGTGTTTATCGCCTGCCCTGATAAATAAGGAGGAAGAAAATGAAATTTTTTCATTTGTCCGATTTACATATTGGAAAACAGCTTCACCTTTATTCTCTGAAGGAAGAACAGAAAGCTGTTTTAAACGAGATTATACAATATGCAGAAAAAGAAAAACCGCAGGCCATTGTCATTGCAGGGGACGTGTATGATAAAAGTGTTCCTTCTGCTGAGGCAGTGGCTGTTTTTGATGAGTTCATCAGAAATTTATCGGAGCTTTCCCTGAAAATATTTGTGATCAGCGGAAATCATGATTCACCGGAACGTCTGGAATTTGCAGGAAGTCTTCTGGAAAAACAGGGGCTTTACATTGCGGGACTGCCGCCTGTAAAAGAAACTGACCGTATAAAAAAGGTTGTTTTATGTGATGAAGAGGGAGAAGTATGTTTCTGGCTGCTTCCCTTTTTAAAGCCGTCTTATGTGAGGGGGATTTTTCCGGAAAAAGAGAACCTTTCTTATACAGAGGCTGTAAAAATGCTTCTGGAAAGAGAGGAGATGGATTTGTCTGTACGGAACGTCCTTGTGACCCATCAGTTTTTTACTGCTTCCGGAAAAGAACCTTTTCGGAGCGATTCTGAAACTGTTTATGTGGGAGGTGCCGGAAATGTAGATGTTTCGGCTGTACAGAATTTTGATTATGTGGCAATGGGGCACATCCATAAGGCACAATATGTGGGAGAAGAACGTTTTCGATACTGTGGGACGCCTTTGAAATACTCGGCAGGAGAGAGTGGAGATACAAAAACTCTCACAGCAGTCACACTTGGAAAAAAGGGAGAAGGTATAAAGATAGAAACACTGCCCCTTCAACCTATGCGGGATGTGCAGCAGTTAAAGGGAAGATTTGAGGAGCTTATAAGACTTGGTACAGAGGATTACGTGAGCCTGACGCTTACAGATGAGAAGATGCCTTATCAGCCGCGAGAACAGCTTGAAAAAGTATTTCCTAATATTTTGGAACTTAAAGTGGAAAATACAAGAACAAAGAGGGAGATTTCCGGCTTTTTAAAAGAGGCAGAGCAGGCAGAGCCGTGTGTGCTTTTTGAGAATTTTTATGAGGAAATACATGGTATTTCTATGACGGAGGAAGAACGGCAGCTTGTGAGAGAAATCCTGGAAAAGGTACAGGAGGATAGAATATGAGACCTGTCAGATTGGTAATGTCAGCTTTTGGTTCTTACGCAGGAGAGGAAATCCTTGATTTTGGAAAAATGGACAGAGGTATTTTTCTTGTGACAGGAGATACAGGAGCGGGGAAAACAACAATTTTTGATGCCATCGTATATGCACTTTACGACAGGACAAGTGGAGGTGTGCGGGACGGAAATATGATGCGCAGCGCTTATGCGGATCTTCGAACACCCACTTTTGTAGATTTTACATTTTCCAGCAGAGGAGAAGAGTACCGGATTGTTAGAAATCCGGATTATGAAAGGGAAAGCCTTCGAAAGGATAAAGAGGGAAATTCCAAAAAAACGCAGGAAAAGGCTTCTGTGGAGCTGTTTCTTCCGGATGGCACGGTTTTCCGGGGAAATAAAAAAGAGACAAACAGTAAAATACAGGAGATTACAGGCCTGGACGCGAGACAGTTTATGCAGGTGGCAATGATTGCGCAGGGAGACTTTTTAAAGTTGCTTCATGCAAAATCGGAGGAGAGAAAAGAAATCTTTTCTAAAATTTTTGATACGGGGATTTACGGAGATTTTCAGGAGGAGCTGAGACGCCGGGAGAAGAAAAGCTATATCCTTTTAAAGGAAAAAGAGCAGGCGGTAAAAGAACAGATGAGTCGAATCCTTATTTTTGATGGATGGGAGCGGGAAGAAGAATTGAAAGCTGCCATAGAAAAGGAAAATATGGAACAGGTGCTGCCCCTTCTTGCTGAAATTTTAAAAGAGGATAAAAAAAGAGAAACCAAGACCTTTGAGGAGCTGGAAAAAGTAAGAAAAAGACAGGAACAGTGGGGGAAACAAAAGGAACAGGCAGCAAGTCTTCTGGAGATTCGACAGCGGATTTCAGAATATAAAAAATGGCTTTCAGAAAATCTTTCATCAGAGAAATCTTTAAAAGAAGAAACAGAGCGTCTGGAAAAAGAAGAAAAGGAAAAGACAGAGTCTCTTCAAGATTTACGAAACAGAGTGCAGAAAGAAAAAGAAGCTTTTGTGCAGGAGGAGGAAAAACGTCTTCTCCGCCTTCAGGAAATCGAAGATTTGAAATCTATGTGGGCGAACACCATCGAAAGTATGAAGGAGAACCGTCTCCTTGGGGAGAAGTGGGAACAGGCGAACAGAAATTATAAAGAAAAAGTACAGCTTTATGAAGAGCTTTATGAGGCTTTTTTCAGAGAACAGGCAGGGATCCTGGCAGGGAAATTATGTGAGGGAGAGCCATGTCCCGTATGCGGCAGCAGAGTACACCCTAATAAGGCAAAAGCTTCGCAGAAAGCTCCGGAACAGAATCAGGTACAAAGAGCGAAGCTGCTCAGGGAACGGGCAGAAAAAGAGAGAGAGAATGCCCAGAGACTTTTTCAGGAAAGTGCCCAGAAATATAAAGAAAGTCTTGGAAGTCTCAGACAGGAAGGAAGCCGTTTGTTTGGAGAAGGATTTCAACCGGGAGAGGAAGCGTGGAGAAAACAGGCATCTTCTGCTATGGACGAGGCAAAAAATCAGGTGAAAATTTTAAGGCAGGAATATGCGGACAGGAAAAAAATCAGGGAAGAAAAGATAAAAAATCTTACAGAAGAATGCAGGCAGCACAGCAATAGGCTAAAAGATGCAAGAAAGAGACTGGAACTTTTTATTCGAAAAGCAGAGCAGGTGCAGGGAGAATTAAAAGCAGGTTTTCAGCAGGAAAGTGCTCTTTTGGAAAAATGGGAAAATCAGGAAGAGAGACCGGAAAAGATTCTCGCAGCAGCAGAAATAGAGCTTGAGCATTTGAAAACAGAGAGAAGCATTTTGGAAACCCAATGGCAGGAAGCCTCAGGGGAGAGAATTTCAAATGAGCGGACAGAACAAGTATTAAAAAAATACGAAAAAGAGTATGTGACCTTAAAGAAAGCTTATGAATTGATTCATCATTTAAGCCAGACTGCCTGCGGTTCTCTTGCGGGAACAGCAAAGATTGATTTTGAGTCATATATTCAGAGACAGTATTTTCAGAAGATTATCGCAAAGGCAAACCAGAGACTCATTCAGATGACTGCAGGACAGTTTATTTTAAAATGCAGAAATCTGGAAAATTTGGGAAACAGAGGAAAGGTTGGTCTTGATCTGAATGTATACAGTCTTGTGACAGAAAGTGAGCGCGATGTAAAAACCCTTTCCGGAGGAGAGTCTTTTATGGCGGCGCTTTCTATGGCGCTTGGTCTTGCAGACACCATAGGAGACAGCGTCGGTGCTGTACGGCTTGACACACTTTTTATAGATGAGGGATTCGGTTCTCTTGATGAAAATTCCAGAGAACAGGCAATTCGCGTTCTTTATGACCTGGCAGGAGAAAACCGACTGATTGGGATTATTTCCCATGTGACAGAATTAAAGGAGCAGATTGAACCGAAAATTATTGTGAAAAAAACAAAGAAAGGAAGCTGTCTTTCATGGCTTTTATAGGGAGAAAAAATGAATAGAAAAATGCTTTCCGTGGAAGATTCCAGAACAGAACAAGTTCATCTTATAATGCAGCCGCATTTAAATGCAGGGGGGCGCCTTTTCGGAGGAATGCTGATGCAGTGGATTGACGAGGTGGCAAGTGTAGTTGCCATGCGCCATGCAGGGACCAAAAGAGTGACAACGGCAGCCATTGACAATCTGCAGTTTAAGCAGCCTACACATGAGGGAGAACTTCTTGTGCTTGTGGGGTATATAACATATGTGGGAAATACTTCTATGGAGGTGGAGGTAGATACGTATGTAGAACATGCCGACGGTCTTTGTTATTCTGTAAACAGGGCGTTTCTTGTGATGGTGGCAATGGACGAAAAAGAGCGCCCTTTGCAGGTTCCCGGACTTCTTGTAAAGACAGAGGCGGAAAAAGCAAGATATGAGGCTGGGATTCAGAGAAGAAAAATGCGCAAAGAACGGCAAAAAAATGGATTTTAATAATTGAAAAAAGCACAGAAAATTTATATAATATACATTAATAATTGAAAAACGCACGATAAATCCGATGAAAAGGGGCGATGTACATGAAAATTGTGACTATTAACCGGGAATACGGAAGCGGTGGACGAAGAGTTGCATTTATGCTTTCTGAGAAGTTGGGAATTTCCTGAGCAGAAAAGCATCAGCCTTCTTTATGGGATATCGTTGATTGCAAACAACTGGGCAGATGAGGACAGATCGCCAAAGACGTGATGATTATTACTTCCATACAGGAAAGAGTGGGATAAAAAAGAAAATTATGATATTTGTCTGAATACTTCTACGCTTGGAATGGAAGGGTGTGTGAATATCATCGCAGCACTTGCAAAAAAGACATCTTAGAAAGGGATAGTGTGAAAAATCTATAAAATTCATCTGCCTTTAGTTGACAAGAATGGGATACTCTGTAATAATGAACAGGATATAAGTGAAATACAGGATTCCATTTTATGGGAGGCGTTATAAATGAAAAAAAGATATTTGATACTTGTGGGACTTCTGGCTGCAGCGGTTCTGGCAGCAGGCTGCGGAAAGAAAAAGGAGGAACCGGTACAGAAAGCAGAAGTAACGGTAACTCCAACTCCAAAAGCAAATGGCGGTCTCGTAGATATGCAGAAAACGGAAGATGAAAATGCAAAGATAAAAAATATAATAGGAACAAAGACAGAAACTTCAGGAAGTCTTGTTCTTATTAATAATATGGGAGATGAGATTTCTTCTATATATATCCGACCAAATGTGCCGGAAGAGGAAGCGTATGATGAGGATGGAGAAGATTCCTGGGGCAATGAACTTGTCCAGGGGAAATTTACTCTGAAAAATGGAGATAAAACGCTTTATTATTATGAAAAAAATCAGAAGGATGGGGATGGGAATACGATCACTTCCTTTGATATTCGAATTTCTTTTACAGATGAAGAAAAAAATGAATGTTTCTTCCGCGATCTTCCGCTTTCTTCTATAAAACAGATTGCTCTCTGCATGGATGGAAGCGGTGAGGATGGCATTCCTTATGCAAAATATCTTACAACAACAGGAACAAAGCTTGTTTCTACTTTAAAAGATGTAAAAGAGCGTCTTGGAATAGACGGAGAGGATTCGGAAGAAGACGAAGAAACAGAAGAGGAGACAACTCCGACACCAGAGCCAACGGAGAATCCGGAAGTCACTGATACACCGGAGGAGCCTACTGACACACCGGAACCGACTGTAGCGCCGGATCCGGAGGAACCGGAAGATCCAGAACCAGATCCCGGAGCAGAACAGGCTTCGCAATATATCGGACAATCTCTGGATTCATTGATCGGAGCAATGGGAAGTCCGGCAAGCAGTGATTATGAAGAAGATCCGGGAACAGGAAAAACGGGGTATCATCACTACGATACCTTTACAGTTTCTACTACAGTTGATGAAAATGGTAATGAAATTGTAGCTGCAATATGGTAAAATAGAAGCAGCTTAAAAAGCACGAAAAAGAAACAGAGGTAAAAAGGATGAAACGAGTATTATTAAAGTTAAGCGGTGAGGCACTTGCAGGAGAAAAGAAAACTGGTTTTGACGAGGCAACCGTCATTGCAGTTTCGAAACAGATTCGTACGATTGTTGAAGAAGGTATGGAAGTGGGAATTGTAATCGGTGGTGGAAATTACTGGAGAGGCCGTACAAGCGAGACAATCAACAGAAATAAGGCAGACCAGATAGGAATGCTTGCCACGATTATGAACTGTATTTATGTTTCAGATATCTGTCGTTATCTCGGATTAAAAACAGAGATATTTACTCCTTTTGTATGCGGAGGCTTTACAACGCTTTATTCCAAAGATGCAGTAGAAGAAAGCTTCGCTGCAGGTAAGGTGGTGTTTTTTGCAGGCGGTACAGGACACCCTTATTTTTCAACAGATACAGCTACTGTTCTTCGTGCTGTTGAGATCGAGGCAGAAGCAATCCTCCTTGCAAAGGCAGTAGACGGAATTTACGACAGCGATCCGAAGGTAAATCCAAAAGCAGTAAAATATGATGAGATTTCTATTGAAGAAGTAGTGGAAAAGAAGCTGGCTGCGATGGATCTTACTGCATCTATCATGTGTCTGGAACAGAAAATGCCGATGCTTGTATTTGGATTAGATGAAGACAACAGTATTGTAAATGCAGTTCACGGAAAATTCTCCGGCACAAAGGTGACCGTGCAGGATAAATAAAATCTAAAATAAGGAAAGAATGAAAGAGGGAAACAGAATAATGGACGAAAGAATTCAGAAATATGAAGACAAAATGAAAAAAACACTGGTGGGATTTGAGACAGAGCTTACTACAATCCGTGCAGGAAGAGCAAATCCACATATTCTCGACAAGCTTACAGTAGAATATTATGGGGCTCCTACACCGCTTCAGCAGGTGGCAAACATTACAGTTCCGGAAGCACGTATGATTCAGATTCAGCCGTGGGAAGCAAGCCTTATTAAAAGTATTGAAAAAGCAATTCTTGTTTCAGACCTGGGATTAAACCCGAGCAACGACGGAAAAGTAATCCGCCTTATTTTCCCAGAACTTACAGAAGAGCGCCGTAAAGAGCTTGTAAAAGATGTTAAGAAAAAAGGTGAGGGCGCAAAGGTTGCAGTCCGCAATATCCGTCGTGATGCCAACGATGCTTTCAAAAAACTGGCAAAAGAAGATGTATCTGAAGATGAAATCAAAGAGCTGGAAGAAAAGGTTCAGAAGCTCACAGATAAATTTGTGAAGGACATTGATGCGGCAGTAGAAAATAAATCAAAAGAAATTCTGACTGTATAAAAAGAGTAAGAAAGAGAGCTTTCTTTTGGAAGCTCTCTTTCCCTATGCGGGAATTAAAAAACGGATACAGACAGAAATGGAGGAAGAGGAATGAACGTACCGAATCATATCGCAATCATTCTCGATGGAAACGGGCGCTGGGCCAAGAAAAAGGGAATGCCAAGGAGCTACGGTCATGTGAAAGGCTGCGCCAATCTGGAAACCATCTGCGATGATATGAAAGAGCTCGGCGTAAAATATCTTACGGTTTATGCTTTTTCCACAGAAAACTGGAAGCGTTCCAGAGAAGAAGTGGAAGGCCTTATGAAGCTGTTTCGAAACTACCTGAAAAAGTGTATTAAGATTGCAGAAAAAAATAAAATGCGGGTTCGCGTAATCGGAGATGTAACTGCTTTTGATAAAGATATTCAGGAACGGATCGCGTATCTTGAGGAGTTCTCAAAAAAATATGATGATCTTCATTTTCAGATTGCATTAAATTATGGAAGTCGTGATGAAATTGCGAGAGGAATGCGCCGCCTTGCCCAGGACGCTGCCGAAGGAAAAATAAAGCCGGAAGATGTAGATGAAGAAATGGTGGAAAGCTATCTTGATACAGCGGGAATCCCGGATCCGGATCTTATGATTCGAACAAGCGGCGAGCTTCGCCTTTCTAATTTTCTTTTGTGGCAGCTTGCATATACGGAATTTTACTTTACAGATGTTGCCTGGCCGGATTTCAACAGAGAGGAATTAATCCGTGCCATTGAGAAATATAATGCAAGAGACAGAAGATACGGAGGAGTAAAGGAGGAGTAAAGATGTTTAAAACCAGATTATTAAGTGGGATCATGCTGGTTATCATTGCACTTTTTACAATTATAAGCGGAGGATACATCCTGTTTTTTACTCTTCTGGCAGTGTCACTGATTGGAATGCGCGAACTGTTCCGCGCAATGAAGGTACAGGAGGGGAAGGCCAATATTCTTGCTGCAGCAGGTTATATCGGAGCTGCTCTTTATTATGGAGCGCTTCTTCTTGGATTTGAAAAATACGGAATGATGTCAGTGATTTGCTCCCTGATTTTAATTATGTTTGTGTATGTGTTTACGTATCCAAAATATCATGCAGAGCAGATTATGGCGACATTTTTCGGTGTGATTTATGTGGCGGTAATGCTGTCCTTCATTTATCTTACAAGAAACCTGCCGGATGGGAAATTCCTTGTATGGCTGATTTTCCTTTGTTCTTGGGGGTGTGATACCTGTGCATACTGTGTGGGAATGCTGATAGGAAAACACAAGATGGCGCCGGTATTGAGTCCAAAAAAATCAGTGGAGGGAGCTGTTGGAGGTGTTCTTGGTGCAGCGCTTTTAGGAGTGGCATATGCGGCGGCAACAAAAGGACCCCTGATGGAATATGCAGTAATCTGCGCGGCGGGAGCTCTTATTTCTATGGTGGGAGATCTGGCTGCTTCTGCAATTAAAAGAAACCAGGAGATTAAGGATTATGGAACTCTGATACCGGGACATGGCGGAATTCTGGATCGTTTTGACAGCGTGATTTTTACAGCGCCTGTCATATATTTCCTTTCAAAGCTGGTGCTCGGAATTTAATAAAGGGGGCTTATGATGAAAAAAATTGCAATTTTAGGTTCTACCGGCTCCATTGGAACACAGACACTTGATGTAGTCCGTAAAAACGGGGATATACAGGTTCTTGGAATCAGTGCTGGAAGAAATATCAAAATGCTGGAAGAACAGGTAAGGGAGTTTTCTCCGAAGCTTGTTGCTGTTTGGGACGAAGAAGCTGCAAAGGAGCTGAAAAGCCGTATTTCAGATACAGAGACAAAAGTAGTTTCCGGTATGGACGGTCTTCTCGCTCTTTCTGCAATGCCGGAGACAGAAATTCTTGTGACTGCTATTGTAGGAATGATTGGAATCCGCCCTACGATTGAAGCAATCCGTGCAGGAAAAGACATTGCTCTTGCAAATAAAGAAACGCTTGTGACAGCGGGACACTTGATTATGCCTATGGCAGAAGAATACGGAGTAAAAATCCTTCCTGTTGACAGCGAGCACAGTGCTATTTTCCAGGCAATGCATGGGGAAGAAAAGAAGGAAATCAAAAAGCTTTTAATTACAGCTTCCGGCGGTCCTTTCCGTGGAAGAACAAAAGAAGAATTGCGTCATGTTACGCTGGAAGATACTTTAAAGCATCCAAACTGGGTAATGGGACAGAAAATCACGGTAGATTCTGCTACCCTTGTGAATAAGGGACTGGAAGTGATGGAAGCCAAATGGCTCTTTGGTATGGAGCTTTCCGATATTCAGGTTGTGGTACAGCCTCAGAGTATTATTCATTCTATGGTAGAGTTTCAGGATGGGGCGGTAATGGCACAGCTTGGAACACCGGATATGCGTCTTCCGATTCAGTACGCTCTCTATTATCCTCAGAGAAGATACCTGGATGGAGAGCGGCTTGATTTCTGGAAACTTCGGGAGATTACATTTGAGAAGCCGGACATGGAAACTTTCCGTGGGCTTCCTATGGCAATGGAGGCGTCCCGTGTCGGAGGAACAATGCCGGCGGTATTTAATGCGGCAAATGAACTGGCAGTACATAAGTTTTTGCAGAAAAAAATAGGTTTTCTGGATATTTATGAGATTATCGGGCAGTCTATGGAAAGACATAAAATAGTGGAAAACCCTGACCTGGAGGAAATCTTAGCAGCAGAAAAAGAGACTTATCAATGGATTGAAAGCAGGTGGTAAATTGAAAATAATCATAGCAGTTGTAATATTCAGCGCAGTGATTCTGATACATGAACTTGGACATTTTCTTCTTGCAAAGAAAAATAAGATAGAGGTAATCGAATTTTCCCTGGGAATGGGTCCAAGACTTTTAAGTACTGTAAAAAACGGCACAAGATACTCATTAAAGTTGTTTCCTATTGGCGGTTCCTGTGCAATGGCAGGAGAGGATATGGAGGATGACAGTCCGGGAACTTTTAATTCTGCATCTGTGTGGAGCCGGATTTCTGTAGTGGCAGCAGGTCCGATTTTTAATTTTATTCTTGCTTTTATTCTTGCTGTTATTATTGTGGGGGCAGTAGGATATGATCCGGCAAAGGTACTCACTGTGGCAGAAGGTTCCAATGCAGCAGAGGCAGGCTTAAAAGAAGGAGATGTGATTACCGATTATCAGGGATACCACATTGATCTTGGAAAAGATATACATGTCTATTCTTATCTGAATCCTCTTCAGGAGGAGCCGGTACATTTAACAGTGGAGCGTGACGGAAAAGAAATTGCACTTTCTTTTATGCCAGATGTAGATATAAGGTATCTTCTGGGACTGAACCGGAAGAATACAGAATCTATGGAAGTGGAATCTCTGATACCGGGTATGCCGCTTGAAGATGCAGGCGTACAGCCAGGTGATGTGATTACCTCTATCAACGGAGTGAAAATTCCGGATGGAGCGGCTTATGAAAAATACATCAAAGAAAATCCGCTTACAAATGAAGAGGTGACAATTACGTACTCCAGGAACGGTTTGGAATACGAGGCAAAAATTACGCCGAAAGAGTACAGAACTCCGAATCTTGGTTTTGTATATAATGTATGGGCTGAAAAGGCAACTGGATTTGATGTAATAAAATATGGATTTATGGAAATGAAATATATGGTCCGCACTACTATATTAAGCCTGAAGGAGCTTGTGACAGGAAGTCTTGGTGTGAAGGATTTAAGTGGCCCTGTAGGTGTGGTAGATGCCATTGGTGATACGTATGAGGCAAGTAAAAGTGAGGGGACGCTGATGGTATGGATGAATATGCTGAATATGGCAGTTCTTCTTTCGGCGAACCTTGGCGTTATGAACCTTCTTCCTCTCCCCGCTCTCGATGGAGGACGCCTTGTGTTCCTGCTTGTGGAAGCCGTACGTAAAAAACCGGTAAATCGTCAGATAGAGGGCGCGATACATTTTGCAGGACTTATGCTTTTGATGGTTCTTATGGTTGTGGTACTGTATAATGATATTTTGAAGATATTCTGATGATCCGACAAAATACCTGGAATTAATATTCTGAAAATGAGAGAATAAAAGAGACATGAGGAATCGAAATTGATTCTTTGATGTCTCTTTTGTGTTACAGAAAATTTTATTCTTATGTTATAGGTATTTTCAGCGAAACAGTTTGCGAATCTGCTTTTTGTCAATGTCTGTAATTCTTTTTAAGGGAATTCCGGCGGCAGCAAATGCTTTGTCCTTCAAATGGTCACGCTTTTTGGCGTCTTTTGTTTCGTGGGTGCTGTCGTCTAATTCGATAGCAAAAAGCACGTACAAATCTTTGTCGCAAATTACAAAATCCACATGCTTCTGTGCAATTTTATGAAAATATTTCATATACTGCTTTTTATCTGTCACAGCCAGTAAATCTTTTACTCCAACCTTGGGACATATAATATAGTGGTACTCATCTGCAACTTCTTTTAAAAGGAGATAAAAACGGTATTCTCTTTTTGTCAGCAGATGTCGGGCTGCATAAGGATAGTAGTTTTTTCTGCGGTACAGGATAAAAAGCAGGATAAATAAAAAAATACAGATTATGGGAATATAGAGAACAGGCTCCATCAGCAGTACCTCCGTAATTAATAGAATGTATGTTCTTTATAGTCCCTATTTTAAATGTTTTTGTAAAAAAATGCAAGAAAAATTCAGGTGAGTACGATCGCTGTTAAAGAAACGACGCAGCAGATGTGTCATAACTGTGCTGAAATTTTTTTGTCCGCATAAAATGATATGAGAGCATTTCAGGAGCTTTGTATGTATCAGTCAAAAATGCGTATGCAGCAGGAAAATGTAGATAAAGGCCAGCTTCAGATTACGGTGGTAAACAGCGAGAACGGCAGGCCGGTTGAAAATGCGGTGGTGAGGATTTCCTATTCCGGTGACCCGGAAAGCACAGTAGAAGAGCTTCGTACAGACGAATCCGGAAAAACGCCGGTTCTTGATATGAAAACGCCGCCCCTTGAGTACAGCATGGAACCTGTGGAGGAACAGCCCTATGCGGAATATACTGTACAGGTAGAGGCGGAAGGTTTTGCAAACGGAGAGACGTCGGGAACAGAAGTGCTTCCTGATGTTCTTGCAAAACAGGCAATTCGAATAGAACCAAGAAAAGAAGCAGGACCAGGGTACAGCCGCGTTGTAATCGGTCCGCATACCCTGTTTGGAGAATATCCTCCAAAGATAGAAGAAGCAGAAATCAAGCCGATTAACGAATCAGGAGAAATTGTACTGAGCCGTGTTGTAATTCCGGAGTTTGTAGTTGTACATGATGGTCCTGTGGGAGATAACAGTGCACAGAATTTTTATGTGCGGTACAGAGATTATATTAAAAATGTGGCAAGCAGTGAGATTTACGCTACCTGGCCGGATGATACCATACGTGCCAATGTACTGGCGATTATGTCTTTTACTCTAAACAGGGTTTATACGGAGTGGTACCGGAATAAGGGGTATGATTTTACCATAACCTCTTCCACTGCATACGACCACAAGTGGATACGGGGCCGAAATATATTTGATACCATAGACAGGATTGTAGATGAGTTGTTTGAGAATTATCTTTCAAGACCAAATGTGCGTCAGCCCATTTTAACCCAGTATTGTGATGGGAACAGGGTTAAATGTAGGGATAGAGGATGGATGACGCAGTGGGGCAGTAAAGAACTTGGAGACAGAGGATATTCTGCAATCGAAATCATACGGAGTTTTTATGGAAATGATATGTATATTAATGTGGCTGAGGAAATTTCGGGTATTCCGTCTTCCTGGCCGGGCTATGATTTGAATATCGGTTCATCCGGAAATAAGGTACGCCAGATTCAGGAGCAGTTAAATGTAATTGCAGAAGCGTATCCGGCACTTCCTACGATTACTGCAGACGGTATTTACGGACCTGCCACAAAAGAGGCAGTGCGGGAATTTCAGGGAGTTTTCGGTCTTCCCCAGACGGGAATTACCGATTATCCCACCTGGTATAAAATACAGGAAATTTATGTGGGAGTGAGCCGCATAGCGGAGCTTTAAGAAAAGGTAAAAAAGGAGCCGGCAAACCTGCGGCTGATACATCTCCTGATTGTCAGGAACTGCATCAGTCGCAGTGCCGGCTTTTTATTATGATTCTTTTACAGGAATCATAGCACTTCGTTCTTCGATTTTATTTTGGATTCTCTGGGCTTCCTCGCCTTCTGCAGGAGTAGGCTGGTAATTATTGTATCCATATTCGGAAGAGATGGAGCAGGGGATAATGTTTGTTACGTTATCAGCCTGCACACCATTTTCTGTAATTGTAAAAGTCTGTTGGAAAATCATAGAATCCATATCGCTTGGTGCACTATTGCCTCCAAAGCAGAAGTTTCCAAGACTGTATACAATATTTTTTCCTTTGTATGTTTCGATGCCCTGAAGGACATGGGGATGATGTCCGCACACAAGGTCAGCACCTTCATCAATGGCAAGACGTCCGAGTGTCATTTGATTGCTGTCAGGTACTTCTTCTTTTTCGTTGCCCCAATGGAAGATGACAATAACAAGCTGAGCGCCTTCCGCTTTTACTTTGGCAATATTGTCTTTTACCTGTTGAGTACGTTCCAGATGATCTTTTAATTCATAAATACCTACAAGTCCTACCTTTATGCCTTTTATGTTCATTACGGCTGTTTCGTCATAACCAAAATGTGTAATTCCTTCTGCTTCCAGGGCATTTAAAGTGTCTGTAAAGCCCTGTTCGCCATAGTCGTGGCTGTGATTGTTGGCGGTGGTGACTGCCTCTACATTTCCGTCTGTAAGAATTTTTGCAAAAGAGGCGGGCGCTTTAAAAGCAAAAGTTTTATCTTCTCTTGCATCAGATTCTGTAAGTGTTCCTTCAAAGTTTGCAATTGTCAGATCGTCAGCAGAGAAAATCGGTTTTACATTTTGAAGGAAATAGGAACTTCCGTAATTGTCAAAGTAGGCATTTAAGCTGGTGCTGTAATCGAAGGCTTCATCTGTGCCAAGGGTACAGTCCCCCACTACACTCACTGTGAGAGAAACTGGGTCAAACGCTTTTTTTGTTTCTTTCTTTGCTTCTTTTTCCTGTGCTTTTTTCTGTTCTGCCTGTGCCGCAGCTTCTTTTGCTTTGCGGTTTCTTGTGATACAGGCAGATGTGCTCATGGAAAGCAGGAAGAGCAGAAGCAATCCTATTCCTATAAGAAGTGCTTTCTGGCGCCGGATTTTCTGCTGTCGCATTTTCTTTTGAAGAGCTGCGTTTCTTCTGGCAGTATCCGGACGGGCATTTCTCTTTCGTGGGGAATCGTTCATAATAATCTCCTTTTTCTAAAAGGGTCAGCTGAAGAATTTATCGTAGTAACCCATAACAAAAATAATGAGAACAATCAGCGGAAGTACAAAAGTAAGGTAAGGTCTTGCCCATTTCGGGAATTTGAGACCATTTCCGGTATCGGCTTCTGCCACAAAGTTTTTCCAGCCCCAGCCGTATCGTGTGACACAGAAGAGGAGATATACAAGACTTCCCAGAGGAAGCAGATTATTGGAAATAATAAAATCCTCCAAATCCTGAATGGTACTTCCCTGACCAAAGGGCTGAAAACCACTCCATACATTAAAACCGAGAATACAGGGCATGGATAAAATAAGAATGGCGGCGCCGTTTATGAGAACCGCTTTTTTTCTGCTCCAGCTCCAGAGCTCCATAGAAAAATTCAAAATATTTTCGAATACGGCAATGATGGTGGATAGTGCGGCAAAGCTCATAAAGATAAAGAAAAGAGCGCCCCAGAAGCGTCCGCCGGCCATCTGGTTAAATACGTTTGGAAGTGTGACAAAAACAAGTCCTACTCCCTGTGTCTGATCTACTCCGAATGAGAAGCAGGCAGGAAAAATAATGAGGCCTGCTGTCAGTGCGACAAAGGTATCGAGAATCCCAATCTGGATTGCCTCTCCTGTAAGGCTTCTGTCCTTCCCTATATAGCTTCCAAAAATGGCAAGTGCACCAATGCCAAGGCTTAAGGTGAAGAAAGCCTGTCCCATAGCTGCGTAAATTCCCTGTGCGAGGCCGTTTTCTTTCAGGCGCTCGAAATCAGGGAGAAGATAAAACTTCACACCTTCTGATGCGTTTGGAAGAGTCAGGCTCTTAATGCAGAGAAGAATCATAATTCCGAGAAGGCATACCATCATAATTTTTGTGATGCGCTCCACACCTTTTTGAAATCCCATACTGCAGATGCCAAAACCAAGAACGGTAGTAATCACCATCCAGATAGTCATTTCCACAGGATTTGCCAGCATATCGCTAAATACACCTTCTATGGCAGAAGGAGTTAGTCCTGTAAAGGTTCCTTTTGCTGTTTTAACAAAATATGCGAGCATCCAGCCGCCTACGGTTGTGTAGAACATCATGAGAAGATAGTTGCCGAGCATAGCGCCATAGCTGTAAAGATGCCATTTTGTACCCTTGGGTTCCAGAATATGGAAACTTTTTGCGGCGGAGCGCTGGCTGGCGCGGCCTACAGAAAATTCCATTACCATAATAGGCAGTCCGAGAATTAAAAGGAATACAAGATAAATCAGAACAAAGGCGGCGCCTCCGTATTGACCGGTAATGTACGGAAATCTCCACACATTTCCAATTCCTATTGCACAGCCGGCAGAAATTAAAATAAAGCCAAGCCGTGAAGAAAACTTTTCGCGTTCTTTCATAATAGATTTATAACCTCCCTCTAAAATCTATTAAAATTATATGAATTTTTATACATTTCGTCAATAACTATCTCTTTTCATGTTAAACTATTTTTGATAAAATAAAAAATAACTATGAAGCAGAAAGGAATTTAAGTTTATGTTATATATTGGAAATCATGCATCTTCCTCTAAAGGATATGCGGCTATGGGGCGTCAGATGGTGAAAAACGGAGGAAATACCCTGGCATTTTTCACAAGAAATCCAAGAGGCGGAAAGGCAAAGGAACTGGATCTGAAAGATGTGGAGAAATTTCTTGCAATTGCAGAGGAGAATCATTTTGGTAAGATAGTAGCTCATGCGCCGTACACTATGAATGCCTGTGCCGCAAAAGAAGATTTACGGGATTTCGCAAGAGAAATCATGGCAGACGATATGAAACGCATGGAGGCGACACCTGGAAACTATTATAATTTCCACCCGGGAAGCCATGTAGGACAGGGTGTGGAAATCGGCATTCAAAAAATTGCGGAAATTTTAAATGATGTTCTCACAGAGGAACAGTCTACGATTGTTCTTTTGGAGACGATGGCGGGGAAAGGTTCTGAGGTAGGGGGACGTTTTGAAGAAATCCGGGCAATTATAAATCTTGTGGAAAAGAAAGAAAAGCTGGGGGTTTGTCTGGATACTTGCCATGTGTGGGATGCGGGCTACGATATTGTAAATCACCTGGACGAGGTTTTAGAGGAGTTTGACCGCGTAATCGGTCTTTCAAATTTAAAGGCAATTCACTTAAACGACAGTATGAACGGATTGGGAAGCCATAAGGACCGACATGCAAAAATCGGAGAGGGAGAGATTGGGCTGGAAGCGCTTTCTGCTGTTACCCGTCACCCTGCATTAAAAGGAATTCCGTTTATTTTGGAAACGCCAAATGACGATGCGGGCTGGACAGAGGAAATTGCACTTTTAAGAGAAAAATACGGAGAGTAAAAGATGAAAAAAACACTGATATTAAACGGTTCTCCAAGGAAAAAAGGAGATACCATGACAATGATTACCACATTAGAAGAGGAATTGGAGGGAGAAGTAAAAGTTCTGGATGCTTATTATGCAGATGTTCGCCCTTGTATTGACTGCAGATGGTGTTTTAAAAACCAAGGCTGTGCCATAAAAGATGGAATGCAGGAGATTTTTGATTATATCCAGGAATGTGATCACATTATTCTTGCCTCTCCTGTGTATTTTGAGGAAATTACAGGAATGCTGCTTGCTGTTTTAAGTCGCTTGCAGACATATTTCAGCGCAAGATATATAAGAAAAGAAGACCCTGTACCAAAGAAAAAGACAGGAGGGATTCTTCTTGCAGCAGGAAGTATCGGACCGAGAGAAAAAGCGGAGAGCACTTCCAAAATGCTTCTTAACCAGTTAAACTGTGAAGTGTTAGATACGGTATATGTAGATAAAACAGATAAAGTTCCTGTAAGAGAAAGGGAAGACATTTTAGAAGCAGTAAAAAATCTCGGAAAAAAATTAAACGAAGAGAGCAGATAAAGGAGGTTTACATGAAAAAAACACGGATTTTTGCAGCAGGTCTTATGGTTCTGCTGGCTTTTACAACAGCAGGTTGCGGAAAAGAGTCAGAGGAAGAGGTTTTTTCAGAGGATCTTGTTCCCCTTGACGAGGAGGAGCTTGAGGCTTTGGAGGAAGGAGATCAGGGAGACGATCAGTTCGAGGTGATGGACGAGGATATGCTCGTGGATGATCCGGAAGTAGAACTGGAAGAAAGTTCAGAGGAAACGAATAAGGCGGCTTCAAAAGAAGCAAAACTTGAGAGAACCGGGATCTATACAGATAAAGACGATGTCATTCGCTATATTCATGAATATGGACATCTTCCTTCCAATTATATAACAAAGAAAGAAGCCCGAGATCTTGGGTGGAGCGACGGGGCGGATAATCTTTCCGATGTGGCTCCGGGAAAAAATATCGGAGGAGACGAATATAATAATGCCGATAAAATGCTTCCTGAGGAAGAGGGAAGAGTATTTTATGAGTGCGACGTCAATGTAGAGCCGGGGGAAAGAGGAGAAGAGAAGGTCATTTATACAAATGACGGACAGATTTTCTATACAGGCGATAACATGGAAACCTTTGAGCAGGTGTATTAAACTCTGGCGAGATTGAAAAAAGCATAAAGCCACGATATGCAGGTATGTCGTGGTTTTATGCTTTTTATAATCTGACTAAAGTACAGAACAGGTCATCAGGAAAGTACCTGATTTTTTAATTCTTCTCCATTCATAAATGCGGATGCATTTTCAAGAGTTGTCTCTGCGATATTTGTAAGTGCTTCTTCGGTAAAGAATCCCTGATGAGAAGTCATAGTCACATTCGGGAAGGAAAGAAGGCGCTGGATAGTAGAACTTGGAAGAATGCGCTCAGACATATCTTCATATACAAAATCTGTTTCTTCCTCGTATACGTCAAGACCAACTGCAAAAAATTTATGGTCGCGGATTCCTGCAATCAAATCATCTGTCTTAATAAGCCCACCTCTTGAAGTGTTTACAAGAATAACACCGTCTTTCATTTTCGATATGGATTCTTCGTTGATAAGGTGCTTTGTCTCGTCTGTCAGAGGGCAGTGGAGACTGATTAAATCACTGGAGGAGAGGAGCTCATTCAGTGATACATATTTTACAAAATCAAGAGAGTTATTTGGATAACGGTCATAAGCGATTACATTCATGCCGAAGCCGTGACAGATACGCGCCATTGCCTGGCCGATTTTACCAGTACCTACAATACCGGCCGTTTTCTGATAAAGATTGACGCCCATGAGACCGTTTAAGGCAAAGTTATTTTCTCTGCATTTAATGTATGCTTTATGAGTATGTCGATTTGCTGTGAGCACAAGCGCCATTGCGTGTTCTGCTACGGCTTCCGGGGAATATCCCGGCACACGCATCACCGCAATGCCATATTTTTTTGTTGTTTCAAGATCTACATTATTGTATCCTGCACATCGCATAAGAATCAGTTTTACGCCGCACTGATGAAGCGCTTCAATGACATCTGTACCAAGGTCTGCATTTACAAATGCACAGATGGCATCATAGCCTTTTGCAAGAGCAGCCGTTTCCACATGGATATTTGCTTCGATAAACTTGATTTCTATACCTGGAAAAGAAGGCAGAAGCTTCTGGAAGAACTGCTCGTCATAATTTTTAGTACCATAAAATAAAATTTTCATAAAAACTGCTCCTTTCTATTTCTAGTATGTAATGAGTTCAATAGTATTATACGATATTTTACATAAAATAAAAAGGATAAAATTAGTCTAATATAAAAAATCTCTATTTTGACAGGGAATAGAGGTCTTTATAAAATTCCGGATAGGAAATATTTACACATTCTCCGCCGCTTATAGAAAGAACTCCGTCACAAATTGCGCCTGCCACAGCAAAAGACATGGCAATGCGGTGGTCAAGATGGGAGTCAATGCATGCTCCGTGAAGAGGTCTTCCTCCTTCTATTACCATACCGTCCTCAGTTGGTGTAACGTCTGCGCCCATGCGTTTCAGATTTTCACACATAACGGCAATTCGGTCAGATTCTTTTACTTTCAGTTCCTGAGCATCGCGGATAATGGTTTTCCCTTGTGCAAAAGCTGCCATTATAGCAATGACAGGAATCTCATCGATTAAAGTTGGGATAATCTCTCCTTCTATGATTGTACCGTGAAGGCTGCTTGTGCGAATGAGAAGATCGGCAGTGGGTTCGCCCTGCTGATTTTCATTTAAAAGCGTAATGTCTGCGCCCATCTGGCGGCAGACTTTAAGGATACCATCTCTGGTAGGATTGATTCCCACGTTTTTCAGAAGGATTTCACTATTCGGAGTGAGAAGCCCTGCTGCGATAAAATAAGCGGCGGAGGAAATGTCTCCGGGAACAGAGATTTCCCTTGCGGTCAGTACAGGTTCCGGGGAAATACAGGCAGTTGTTCCGAAAGAGCGTACATCTGCTCCAAAATAATTCAGCATAATCTCCGTATGATTTCTGGAAAGAACAGGTTCTGTTACTTTTGTTTCTCCGTCTGCATACATTCCTGCAAGAAGAATGCAGGATTTTACCTGTGCAGATGCAACGGGGGAGTTATAGTGGATACCGTAAAGCTGTGTTCCCTGTATGGAAAGAGGTGCACAGCCATTATTCTTTAAACTTGTAATATCTGCGCCCATCTCTTTTAAAGGGGTTATAATGCGGTTCATAGGGCGTGACTGAATGGACTCATCTCCTGTAAGGATGGAGGAGAAGTTTTGACCTGCAAGAATTCCGGAAATTAATCGTGTTGTTGTACCGCTGTTTCCTGTATCGAGAACATCAGACGGTGCGGAAAGTCCATGAAGTCCTTTTCCGTAAACAAGTACATCAGAACCGTTTTGTTCTACGGAAATGCCCATCTGTCGGAAACAGCGGATTGTGGAAAGACAGTCAGCTCCTTCAAGAAAACCGCTGATTTTTGTAGTACCCTGCGCGAGAGAACCGAACATTACGGCACGGTGAGAAATTGATTTATCTCCCGGAACAGAAAGAGTTCCTTTTAAATTTTTCAGTTTTTTAATATCCATATTTTCATCCTATCGTTCATATAGTGTATAGTTCCGTTTGGTAAGAAGGGCAGAGGCGCGTCTCATAGCGTCTTCTTCATAAAATTCGATTTTGAGAACGCCTTCTTCAAATTCCCGGTTGTGGATAATGCCAATATTTTTGATACTGATCTTATCCATTGCAAGAATTGTGGCAATGGTAGCGATTCCTCCGGCTTCATCAGCAATATCAAGATAAAGGACAAAAGCTTTTTTAATCAGACCGTTGTCTGTTATATCAATGGAATCACGATAATCTCTTGAGGAGGCGAAAAGCTGATAGAGGCTGTCCGCATCTTTGTTGTCTACAAAATATCGTATCTGAATCAGCATACGGATATAATCATCCAGCACATTGGAAATATTTTCCTGGTTTTCCAGGCAAATCTGCTGCCACATGACAGGAGAAGAAGAGGCGATTCTTGTAATATCACGAAAACCTCCCGCGGCAATCGTCTTCATATATTCTGCATCGTTGTCGAGAATGCTTACAAGATTTACAAGAGCGGCTGCGATAATGTGGGGCAGATGACTGACACCGGCAGTAATAAAGTCATGTTCTTCACTTGTAAGAACCATAGGAATGGCGCCCAGTGAAGTGATGAGCTCTGTAAAATCCATAAGACGTTCCAAAGGAACTTCTCCTCCCGGCGTAATAATATAGTAGGCATTTTCCAGAAGGAGGTCGTCAGAAGAAGAAAAACCGGATTTTTCTGAGCCTGCCATAGGGTGCCCTCCTATAAAATGCCTGCCGAGATGAAGGGATTCCACTTTGTCGTGAATCATGCCCTTTACGCTTCCAACGTCTGTGACGATGCAGTTGTCCTGAATGGAATCTTTTATTTTATTCAGATATTCTATATTAAACTCAACGGGTGTGCAGAGAAAAAGATAGTCGCAGGAAAAGAAACGGCTGTCATTTTCTTCGCATACTCCGTCAATAATACCGCTCTCCAGAGCGGCGGCGAGAGTTTCTCTGTTTTTGTCATAGGCAAAAAGACGGTAATCCGAATGATGTTTCCGGATCGATTTGGCAATAGAGCCGCCTATTAAACCAAGACCGATAAAACCGATGGTTTTCATATGTATATTGTCCTTTCCCACTGCGTATTTACCTGTATATTTTAAAAGATAAGGGGAAAAAAGTCAATTACATATGGAAATGACGAAATTACACAAGAGAATTCAAAAAAAATTAAGAATAATTTATATAAAATACTTGAAATTTATTTTGAATTTTAGTAAAATATGGACATATTAGACAAACAGGGAGGTATTACATATGGACGTTTTTAGAACTGACCGAATCAGAAATGTAGTCCTATTAGGGCATGGGGGAGCCGGCAAGACTACACTGGCAGAAGCAATGGCATATCTGGCAGGTATGACAAGCCGTCTCGGAAGAGTAGAAGATGGCAATACTGTCAGCGATTATGATAAGGAAGAAATTAAGAGACAGTTCTCCATTTCTACAACACTCATTCCCGTACCGTGGAATAAAGTAAAAATCAATGTGCTGGATACACCGGGATACTTTGATTTTGTGGGAGAAGTAGAGGAAGCTGTAAGCGCAGCAGACGCAGCAATCATCGTAGTATCCGGTAAAGCCGGCGTTCAGGTTGGAACACAGAAGGCATGGAATCTCTGTGAAAAATATAAATTGCCGCGTATGATTTTCGTAACAGACATGGACGTGGATGACGTAAGTTACCGTAAAGTTGTAGAAGAGCTTACAGAACTTTATGGCAAAAAAATTGCGCCGATTCATTTCCCGATTCGTGAGAATGGTAAATTTGTGGGATACGTAAATGTTGTAAAACAGGCAGGAAGAAAATATATTGACAAAGCCGGCAAGGAAGAGTGTCCGATTCCGGAATATTTGGACGAATATCTTGAAAAATACCATGAAATCCTTATGGAATCCGTGGCAGAGACAAGCGAAGAATTTATGGATCGTTATTTTGAAGGAGATACTTTCTCAGTGACAGAAGTATCGGCAGCGCTTGCAATGAACGTGCAGGATGCAAGCATTGTTCCGGTGTGTATGGGTTCACCTGTAAATTTAAGAGGTGTTTCCAACCTTCTCGACGATATTTGCGGATATTTCCCAAGTCCTGATAAACGCTCCTGCAATGGTATTGCGCAGAAGACAAATGAAATTTTTAAGGCAAATTACGATTTTGCAAAAGTAAAATCTGCTTATGTATGGAAAACCATTGCAGACCCGTTCCTCGGTAAGTATTCTCTTATTAAAGTGTGCTCCGGTGTTGTTAAATCCGATGATACTCTTTTAAATGTAGAGAAAGGTGAAGAAGAACGTCTGAATAAACTGTATGTATTAGAAGGTTCTAAACCGATTGAAGTTCCTGAACTGCATGCAGGAGATATTGGTGCGATTGCAAAACTGGGAAGCGTACAGACAGGCGACAGTCTTGCAACAAAAGCAAATCCGATTCTTTATCCAAAGGCCGTAATTTCTACACCATATACTTATAAGAGATATAAGGCAGTGAAAAAAGGCGATGAGGATAAGATTTCCCAGGCACTTGCAAAAATGACAAGTGAAGATAAGACACTTCGTGCAGTAAATGACAGTGCAAATCATCAGTCTCTTCTTTACGGCATGGGTGACCAGCATCTTGATATTGTTGTAAATAAATTAAAAGAGCGTTACAAAGTAGAGGTAGAGCTGAGCAAGCCGAAGGTTCCATTCCGTGAGACAATTCGTAAGAATTCTGATGTGGAAGGAAAACATAAAAAACAGTCAGGCGGACATGGACAGTACGGACACGTAAAAATGCGCTTTGAACCGTCTGGTGATCTGGAAGCTCCCTATGTTTTTGAGCAGGTAGTAGTAGGCGGCGCTGTTCCGAAAAACTACTTCCCGGCAGTAGAAAAAGGACTTCAGGAATGTGTACAGAAAGGACCTCTTGCCGCTTATCCTGTTGTAGGTGTTAAGGCAACACTTTACGATGGTTCCTTCCATCCGGTGGATTCTTCCGAGATGGCATTTAAGATGGCTACAATTCTGGCATTTAAGAAGGGCTTTATGGATGCTTCTCCTGTACTTCTGGAGCCGATTGTTTCTATGAAGGTAGCTGTTCCGGATAAGTATACAGGTGACGTAATGGGTGATCTGAATAAACGCCGTGGTCGTGTTCTTGGTATGAATCCGGATCATGACGGAAATACAGTCATTGAAGCAGACGTACCTATGCTGGAAATCTACGGATATTCTACAGATCTTCGTTCTATGACTGGAGGAAGCGGAGATTTCTCCTATGAGTTTGCACGTTACGAGCAGGCGCCTAACGATATCCAGGCAAAAGAAATCGAAGCAAGAGCAAATAAATTAGATAAAGTGGAAGAATAATAAGAGAAAACAGTAAAAGGGGGCATAAGTTCCGGAAGGACTTATGCCCTTTGTTGTATTTTGGAGTGTGGCATGATATAATGCTCCTTACCGAACAAGAAAGGAGATTTTTATGAGAGGAAAGTTCAGAAAAAGCAAAATTATAATGCTGCTTCTTGTGTTGCTGGCAGCAGGTGCTTATTATTATGTGACACTTCCTGCAGTTAATATCCATTCCGGCGGATTTTGGATTTTTATTATTGCAGTTCTGGCGTTGGCGCTGTTTTTTTATGGCGGAAAAAATATCAGAACAGCAGAAGAATTTAAATCAAACAAAATATTAAAGCTGGGTATTGGAGTTATTGTACTTGCAGCAGTTGTTTTTGCAGCAGGAAGTCTCTTATCCTCCCCTATTGTAAATGCAAAGAAATACAGGGAGCTGATAGAGCCGGAAACAGGAAATTTTACAGAAGACATTGAACAGATACGTTATGACCAGATTCCAATTCTTGATAAAGAATCCGCAATGCTTCTTGGAAACAGAAAAATGGGAAGTATGGTAGATATGGTATCTCAGTTTGAGGTGAGCGACTTATATTCCCAGATTAACTACAAGGGACGTCCTGTGCGAGTGACTCCCCTTGTATATGCAAGTCCCATTAAATGGCTGACAAATATGAGTGATGGAATTCCTGCTTATATTACAATTGATATGGCAACTCAGAAGACAGAGCTCGTAAAATTGAAGAAAGGTATCCGTTACTCAGAAGCAGAATATTTCAACAGAAATATTTACCGTCATCTTCGTTTTAAATATCCTACTTATATTTTTGATCAGTTAAGCTTTGAAATTAATGATGAGGGTACTCCTTACTGGATCTGTCCTGTGAAAAAATTTAATATCGGGCTTTTTGGCGGGCAGACGATTGGAAGGGTTGTTCTCTGTAATGCTGTAACAGGTGAATGTAAAGACTATAAGATTGAGGATTGTCCTACATGGGTGGACAGGGCATACCCGGCAGATCTTCTGGTTGAGTTGTATAATTATCATGGAACTCTGATTAACGGTTTCCTTAACAGCGTTCTGGGACAGAAGGGGTGTCTTCAGACAACAGATGGGTTTAACTATCTTGCAATGGATGACGACGTATGGGTTTATACAGGTGTTACTTCTGTGAGCGGGGACCGTTCCAATGTAGGATTTGTTCTCATGAACCAGCGTACAAGCGAGACAAAATACTATGAGATTCCCGGAGCGGAGGAGCGTTCTGCAATGGATTCTGCAGAAGGTCAGGTTCAGAACCTGGGATATAAAGCGACATTTCCTCTGTTTTTAAATATTGCAGGAGAGCCGACATATTTCCTTGCCCTCAAAGATAATGCCGGACTTGTAAAAAAATACGCAATGGTAAATATCCAGCAGTATCAGAATGTGGCAATCGGTGATACTGTTCAGCAATGCGAAAAAGTATATAAAAAGATGATAAAAGGAACAGGCGCGGCGGTAGCAGATGAGAACACAAAAAAAGCGACAGGAATCATAAGCCGTATGGCACAGGGTGTAATTGATGGAAATACCCATTACTATATCGTTCTGGAAAATCATAAAGATCTGATTTTTGATGTTCCGATCACAGATTTTCTCGGAATTGTAAAATACGATGTAGGAGATAAAATTACTATTTCTTATAGTGCCGGTGAGCCTGCATGTACGGTGCTGTCAGTGGAAGGAAAAGAAGGCAGCGCCGAGGGAGTTGTGGACACAGAAAATGCCACGGAGACTTCAAATGAAGTTTCCTGACAAAATAAATAAACTGAAAAACGGAGGAGAATGAGATGGAAATAATCATTCAGCTTGTGCTTTTGGCATTCGGCTTTCTCATGCTGGTAAAAGGAGCAGACTGGTTTGTGGAAGGAGCGGCAGGAATTGCGGAAAAATTCGGGATTCCACAGCTTGTAGTAGGTCTTACGATTGTGGCAATGGGAACAAGCGCACCGGAGGCGGCAGTCAGTATTACTGCGGCAATGAAGGAAAATGCGGACATTACAGTAGGAAATGTAGTGGGAAGCAACATTTTAAATGTTTTAATCATACTGGGAATTACCTCTGTGATTGTCACGATTGCTGTAGCAAAATCTACTGTAAAAATAGAAATTCCATATATGATTCTGATTACGCTTTTATTTATGGGACTTGGATTTACAGGAGGGGAAATTACGTTCTGGGAAGGAATTATCCTGTGGGCAGCTTTTCTTCTCTATCTTGGTTATCTTTTCTGGATGGCCATGAAAAATAAAGAAGAAACACCGGAGGAGGGAGAAACTCTTCCTGTATGGAAACTGCTTATTCTGACGGTAGGCGGATTGCTTTTAGTTGTGTATGGAAGCGATGTGACAGTAGACGCTGCAACAGCCATTGCAAAGGCGGCTGGTGTAAGTCAGAGATTTATCGGTCTTACAATCGTTGCTCTTGGTACTTCCCTTCCGGAGCTGGTCACATCGGTTTCTGCTGCGCGAAAAGGCAAAGCGGATATTGCAATTGGAAATATTGTAGGAAGTAATATTTTCAATATTCTTTTTGTGGTGGGAACAACTGCACTTATTACTCCCGTTGTTTTTGCTTCGAATTTCCTTATTGATACAGCTATTGCTGCGGGAGCAGGACTGCTTCTCTGGCTTTGTGTGGCAAAAGATAAGAAGCTTTCCAGACCGGGCGGACTTCTTATGCTTCTTTGCTATGGAGGATATTTTATTTATCTTTTACAGTAAAAAAACGACAGCTACTTGACAAAACAGAGAAGTACAGGTAGAATACAAATAGTTTACACTGTAAACTGTCATAAGAAAAATGCCTGGAAGAGGAGTAGTAGAATTTTCCCTGTATTTCAGAGAGCTGTCGGCTGGTGTGAGACAGCATACAGAAATTTGAACTCGCCTTGGAGCTTTCAAAGTGAAAGAAAGTAGCTTTGAACGGGAAATCCCGTTACAGATTCAATGAGTGCATCGGATTGATTTCCGGTGAATTAGAGTGGTACCACGGAAAATCAGCCCTTCGTCTCTAAAATGAGAGGAAGGGCTTTTGTTATTTATAAGGAGGAAAGAAAATGTCTGTACCGTACAATCATAAAAAGATTGAAAAAAAATGGCAGAAAGTCTGGGATGACAATAAAGCATTTGCAGCATCCGAAGATTACAGCAAACCGAAATATTATGCGCTGGTAGAGTTTCCTTATCCATCAGGACAGGGACTTCACGTAGGTCATCCAAGACCTTACACAGCTCTTGATATTGTGGCAAGAAAGAGAAGAATGCAGGGATATAATGTACTTTATCCAATGGGTTGGGATGCGTTTGGTCTTCCGACAGAAAACTACGCAATTAAAAATAAAATCCATCCGAAGATTGTAACTGCAAGCAACGTAGGTCGTTTTAAAGAGCAGTTAAAATCCCTGGGCTATTCTTTTGACTGGGATCGTGAAATCAATACAACAGATCCGGAATATTATAAATGGACACAGTGGATTTTCCTGAAGCTTTTCAAAGCGGGTCTTGCATATAAGAGCGAAATGCCTATTAACTGGTGTACTTCCTGTAAAGTTGGTCTTGCAAACGAAGAAGTAGTAAACGGTGTATGTGAGAGATGTGGTTCTCCTGTTGTCCGTAAGGTAAAAAGCCAGTGGATGTTAAAGATTACAGAGTACGCAGACAAGCTTCTGGAAGGTCTGGACGATGTAGATTATATTGAGCGTGTAAAGGTCTCCCAGAAAAACTGGATTGGAAAGAGCCAGGGAGCAGAAGTTGATTTTGCTGTTGCGGGAAAAGAAGATAAACTGACTGTTTATACAACAAGACCAGACACGCTTTTTGGAGCAACTTATATGGTTGTATCTCCGGAGCATCCAATGCTTGAGAAATACAAAGACGAAATCAAAAATATGGATGCAATTCGCGAGTATCAGGAGCAGGCTGCAAGAAAATCTGATTTTGAGCGTTCTGAGCTTGCAAAAGATAAAACAGGTGTAGAGATTGACGGCGTTCGTGCAGTCAATCCTGTAAATGGAAAAGAAATCCCTATCTGGGTTTCCGATTATGTTTTAATGAGCTATGGAACAGGAGCAATTATGGCAGTTCCGGCTCACGATACACGTGACTGGGAGTTTGCAAAAAAATTCAATCTTCCGATTATTGAAGTTGTAGCAGGAGGAGAGGATGTACAGAAAGAAGCCTTTACAGATGTTGCAACAGGAAAAATGATTAATTCCGGGTTCCTGGATGGACTGGAAGTAGCAGATGCGAAAAAGAAAATCATCCAGTGGCTGGAAGAGAAAAAGCTGGGAACAGGAAAAACAAACTTTAAGCTTCGCGACTGGGTATTTTCCCGTCAGCGTTACTGGGGTGAACCGATTCCTGTTGTACACTGTGATAAATGTGGTTATGTTGCGATTCCGGAAAGCGAGCTTCCTCTGGAACTTCCAGATGTAGAGAGCTACATGCCTACAGATAACGGAGAGTCTCCAATCGCGGCTATGACAGACTGGGTAAATACAACTTGCCCATGCTGTGGCGGTCCGGCAAAACGTGAGACAGATACGATGCCGCAGTGGGCAGGTTCTTCCTGGTATTTCCTGCGTTACACAGATCCGCATAATAAAGAAGCCCTTGCAAGTCCGGAAGCTTTAAAATACTGGCTTCCAGTTGACTGGTATAACGGTGGAATGGAGCATACAACCCTTCATCTTCTGTATTCTCGTTTCTGGCATAAATTCCTTTATGACAATCAGGTTGTACCGTGTCCGGAACCATATCAGAAACGTACTTCTCACGGCATGATTCTTGGAGAAAACGGAGAGAAGATGTCAAAATCACGTGGAAATGTAGTAAACCCGGACGACATTGTAAACGAATATGGCGCAGATACACTCCGTACTTATGAAATGTTTATCGGTGCTTTTGACCTTAGCGCTTCCTGGTCTGAAAATGGCGTAAAAGGCTGCCGTCGTTTCCTTGAGCGTGTATGGAAGCTCCAGGATATTCTTACAGATGGAGAAGCTTACAGTGCAGATATGGAGACAAAGATGCACCAGACAATCAAAAAAGTAAGCAATGACTTTGAAAGTCTGAAGTATAACACAGCCATTGCGGCTCTGATGTCTCTGCTGAACGATTTTGTGAAAAAAGGAAGCATCACTAAAAAAGAATATGGAACATTCCTTGCTCTTTTAAACCCGGTTGCTCCTCATATTACAGAGGAAATCTGGAATACCTGCGGTTATGAAGGCTACTTATATGAACAGCCGTGGCCGGACTATGACGAGGCAAAAACAGTGGAAAACACCATTGAAATCGCAGTTCAGATTAACGGAAAAACAAGAGGCGTAGTTGCCCTTCCGGTAGATGCAGATAAAGAAACAGCAATTGCAAAAGCCAAAGAAGTAGTAGCAGATAAGCTTACAGGAACAATCATTAAAGAAATTTATGTTCCGAAGAAGATTATAAATATCGTGCAGAAATAATATTATGCAGAACTGCTGCAAATAGAAATAAGACAGAACTCTATATGTTATATAAGTGGAGGGCTGTCTTTTTCTATATTTTACAGCAATTATGGGGGATGGGAGGAACAGAATGAAGCCTATAATACAAATTAATCATCTTAGCAAAAGTTTTGGAAATGTAAAAGCTGTTCAGGACTTGAGTTTTCATGTGAAAACAGGTGAATTATTTGCCTTTCTTGGTATCAATGGTGCAGGAAAATCCACTACAATCAATATCATGTGCGGACAACTGTCAAAAGACAGCGGCAGCGTTGTAATTAATGCACATGACTTAGATAAAGATATGGATTTTATTAAAAGCGAACTTGGTGTAGTTTTTCAGTCTTCTGTTCTGGATTCTGCACTTTCTGTTTATGACAATTTACAAAGCCGTGCCGCTTTATATGGTATTACCGGAAGGGAATTTAAGAAAAGGATTGATGAGCTTGCAGAAATACTCGATTTTAAAGACTTATTGAAACGAACAGTTGGTAAATTATCGGGAGGGCAGCGTCGGAGAATTGATATTGCAAGAGCTTTGTTCCATAAGCCCAAAATTCTTATTCTTGATGAACCAACAACAGGGCTTGACCCACAAACTCGCAGAATACTTTGGAATGTTATATCAGATTTTCGAAAAAATGAAAATATGACAGTGTTTCTGACGACGCATTATATGGAGGAAGCAGCAGAGGCAGATTATGTCGTAATTATTGATGATGGAAAAATATCTGCAGAAGGCACGCCTCTTGAATTGAAAAATATTTATACCGGAGACTATATTACAATCTATGGCGAACAGGAAGAGAATATTAAAAAACTTGGAATAGAATATGAGAAGATACAAAACGGTTATCGCCTTTTTGTTCCAAATACAGGAGTGGCAACAGATTTGATTATCCAGAATCCCCAATTATTTCACGATTACGAAATAACAAAGGGAAAGATGGACGATGTTTTTCTTGCAGTTACAGGTAAAACATTAACAGGAGGGACAGAAAAATGAGTACATCTTTCATTCTCATTAAAAGAAATATCAAGTTGTTTTTTAAAGATAAAGGAATGTTCTTTACTTCTTTAATTACACCGGGTATTTTGCTTATACTTTATGCGACTTTTCTCGGGAATGTATATCGTGACAGTTTTACATCAGGCTTACCGGATACATTAAATATTTCGGAAAATATAATAGAAGGACTTGTAGGCAGTCAGCTTATATCATCTATTCTTGCAGTTTCATGTGTGACGGTTGCTTTTTGTTCGAATTTTTTGATGGTACAGGATAAAGCAAATGGTACAATAAAAGACTTAAAAATATCTCCTGTAAAAGATTCTGTACTTTCGCTGAGTTATTACATAGCGACTTTAATTTCAACACTTATCATCTGTTTTGCTGCAACGGGCATCTGTCTTATATATGTGGCTGCAGTTGGCTGGTATATGTCGTTTGCAGATGTATGTTTTTTATTTATAGATATTATACTCCTTGTTTTATTTGGAACAGCGCTGTCTTCGATTATTAACTTTTTTTTATCAACACAAGGGCAAATTTCAGCAGTAGGTACTATTATAAGTGCGGGATATGGGTTTATTTGCGGCGCATATATGCCTGTTTCATCATTTGATGAGGGATTACAAAAGGTAATTTCATTTTTGCCGGGTACTTATGGTACGTCTCTTATTCGAAATCATGCAATGCAGGGAGCTCTTGCAGAAATGAAAAATCAGGGGATTCCGTCAGGAATAATTGAAGAACTGAAAAATTCTCTTGACTGTAATTTATACTTTTTTAAAAATCAGGTAAGTATTTCATCAATGTATATGGTAGTTGGGATTGCAGTTATTGTGTTACTTGGAATCTACATTTTTTTAAACAAATATGCAGGAAAAAAATCTTGACGCTCCAGTAATGTGACGGTTTATCCTGAAAAGGAAAGGTGGTTACAAAGTATATTGGTTTGGCAATATGCCGATATTATGGCATGAATTTTTAACGGGAAATAAATATGTCTTTTGAAACGTCCGAAGATCTTGTTTTAAACGGGAGATTCGGACGTTTTGCGTTTTTGTCAAAAATTGGTTGACAATATATAGCAGAGTGTGTATATTATAAGCAAAGGTAGTTAGTTACTCAACTAACTAACGTACAAACAAAGGCGGTGATACAGTGCATATCAATCCGAATATAGAAAAACCGATTTTTATTCAGATTGCAGAGCAGTTGGAAGATTCCATTTTTACGGGAGTGTTTCCCGAAGAAACAAAAATTCCCTCAACGAATGAAATTTCAGCTTTGCTGAGCATCAATCCTCATACAGTTCTAAAGGGTATGAATATGTTGGTGGATGAAGAAATTATATACAAGAAGAGAGGGCTGGGTATGTTTGTAAAAGAAGGAGCGGTTCAGAAAATCCGTCTGAAACGGCAGGGGCAATTTTATGAACAATATGTTGCTTCTCTGATTGAAGAAGCATCGAAATTGCAGATGACGAAAGAAGAAGTTATTTCATTGATAGAAAGGGGATATGAACATGCAGGGAATTCAAATTAAAAATATCACGAAAAAATACAACGGTTTAACAGCATTAGATAATGTTTCTTTTTCTTTTGAATTTGGAAAAATCTATGGATTTTTAGGAAGAAACGGAGCTGGAAAATCCACCCTTATCAATGTAATTGCCAACAGAATTTTTGCGGATGAAGGTAAAGTCCTTGTTGATGATGTTCCGGCAAGAGAAAACATGAAGGTACAAGAAAAAATATTCTGTATGAGTGAAACCGATTTATATGATAAAGATTTAAAAATCAAAGAGCATTTTAAGTGGATTAATCGCTTCTACGACAGTTTCAATATAGATAAAGCTCTGGAAATCTCTGAGAAATTCAACTTGGATACGGATAAAAGGTTCAAAGCATTATCAAAAGGCTATCAGTCAATTTTTAAATTAACGGTTGCCCTGTCATTGAATGTACCTTATGTGATTTTTGACGAGCCTGTTTTGGGACTGGATGCCAATCACAGAGAATTATTTTATGATTTACTTTTGAAGGACTATGAAGACGGGGAGCGTACAATCATCATTGCCACACACTTAATTGAAGAAGTGGCAAATATTATTGAGGAAGTTGTTTTGATTGATAAAGGAAAAATCCTTTTGCAGGAAAGTGTGGAAAGGCTTTTAGAAACGGGATACAGTATTTCAGGAATTACGAAAGAAGTAGATGATTACTGCACAGATAAAAATGTGATTGGCTATGATGAATTAGGCAGTCTGAAAATTGCTTATGTATTGGGCGAAAAGACACCGTTGCCGGAAAATAGTAATCTGCAGATTTCAGCTATGAACTTACAAAAATTATTTGTTAAATTAACAGAGAAGGGCGGGAACTAGCATGAAAAAATTAAAAGCTGTTGTTCAATATGAATGTATGACTTCTTTCAAGTATATCTGGGTGTTTTATGCAATACAATATGCGTTTGTTGCTCTTATCATGCTGATTATTGGAATCAGTATGGGAACATTTGAAGAGATAGGCACAAGTTTGTTGGAGATTAACAGTTTAATATATGTTGGCATACTGGGGGCATTGGGATTTAGCCAGGACTTTAAAATGCTGATACAAAATGGATTTACGCGAAAGATTATCTTTGCAGCGACCATGTCTATGTTCTTGTTTATCAGTGGAATAATGGCACTTATAGATACGATTGTTGGGCAGATGATTCATTACTTTAATCAGGATTACCGTTCTCTTTACAGTGGAATATATGGATATAATAATGTGTTTATGAACTGGTTATGGCTGTTTCTTATTTACGTTTTGGATTGCTGCCTGTTGTATCTGATGGTTTTGGCAATCAATAAAGTCAGAAGAACTATATTAGTTTATTCCTGCGTTGGTCTAGGCGGTGCTGTGCTGGCAATAATTGCATTATTTAAATATGTATTTTCAGAACAGGCTGTAAATAAGATTGGCGATTTCTTTATGAGAGCAATGGGATTTATGGGTGATGGAACGGTAAATTATTTCTTTCCTGTTGTAACTTTGGGACTGATTATTTCTGTTTTATCATGTGGAGCGTATGCTGTTATGAGAAGCACAGAACTGAAATAATTAATTTGGTAAAGACTTTTTCCAACAGGAAAGTAATTTCCAAAATTGCCGGCTGGAAAATGAAACAGGCAAAGTTTTCTTATCCGGAAGTGGTCCGTCTGTTAAATTCTCTGGAAATACAAATTGATTAAAGCAGGAGATATTATGAGAATATACGAGGTTTCAGAAAATAAAAAGAAGTACATGAATCTGCTTTTTCTGGCAGATGAACAGGAAGACATGATAGAAAGGTATCTGGAAAAAGGTACGATGTACGTGCTGGAAGATAACGGAATTAAAGGAGAGTGTGTTGTTACAGAAGAAGGCGAGAATATTCTGGAAATTAAAAATCTGGCAGTTGTACCGGACTGCCACAAAAAAGGATATGGAAGAGCTTTGATAGAGTTTATTGCGGAAAAATACAGAGAGCAATATTGTATTTTGCAGGTAGGAACAGGGGACTCTCCCCTAACCATTCCTTTTTATGAAAAATGCGGGTTTGTCCGTTCGCATTCGGTGAAAAATTTTTTTACAGATAATTATGACCACCCTATTTATGAAGGCGGCGTACAGTTAAAAGATATGATTTATCTGAGAAAACAACTGTAAATACAGAGGGGAGGAGTTATATGAAACCAAGAGAATTGTTGGATATTCTAAGTGTGGCAGAAAGGTTAAAAGATGCAGTCCGTCATTGTTATACATCAGGTGGAAGACGGGAAAGTGTGGCAGAGCACAGTTGGATGATGACAGTAATGGCATTTTTTATGAGAGATGAATTTCCGGACGCAGATATGGATAAAGTAATAGAAATGTGTATTATCCACGATCTGGGAGAAGCTTTTACAGGGGATATTCCCACTTTTGAGAAGACAAAAGAAGACGAAAAAAGAGAAGAAGACCTGTTGTCTGACTGGATAAAAACATTGCCTTCAGGGTATGCAGAGAAGATGCAGCTTCTTTATGAAGAAATGGAGGAACAGAACACACAGGAAGCGAAAATATATAAGGCGATTGATAAGTTGGAGGCTTTGATACAGCATAATATGTCTGATTTATCTACCTGGCTTCCGCTGGAATATGACCTTCAGAAAACACATGGAAATGATAAGGTTGGATTTTCGGAATATATGAAAGAACTTCGGGCAGAGGTTTTGAAAGATACCCTCAAAAAAACAGGTGAATACTAAAAATCTATGTCGAAAATTTTTGTGTAATGTTTTTGATAGATTCACAGAAGCAGAAAAAGGACAGTACATGGCGTCTGTCCTTTCTCTATAATATTTCAGAAAATCAGTAATGGTTCAATTTATGATTTCAAAAGGATTAAGATACAAATTTTTGAGCCAGTCTGATTAAAAGCTCTGTGATTTTTTCCATAGATTCTGTACAGATAAATTCGTATTTTCCATGGAAATTGTGACCGCCTGTACAGAGATTTGGACAGGGAAGCCCCATATAGGAAAGTCTTGCTCCGTCTGTACCGCCGCGGATAGGAGTTACTTTTGGGGTAATTCCAAGTTCTTCCATTGTTTCTTTTGCAAGGTCGATTAACTCCATGTGAGGCTGGATTTTTTCTTTCATGTTGTAATAGGAATCTTTTAAGTCAAGAACAATGGTATTTTCTCCGTATTTTTTGTTCATGAAATCGGCAGCAGCCTGTATAAGTTCTTTTTTTTCATTGAACTTTTCCATATCGTGGTCACGAATGATACATACCATTTCTGTATGCTCCACATCTCCGGAAATTTCATCTAAATGGAAGAAGCCTTCATAGCCTTCTGTATACATTGGATTATCAAATACAGGAAGGAGATGATAAAATTCATATGCCATTAAAATAGAGTTTTTCATTTTATGTTTAGCGCTGCCAGGGTGAATATTAGCTCCGTTTACATGGATTTTTACATTGGCTGCATTGAAGTTTTCATATTCCAGCTCCCCTAATTCTCCACCGTCAACTGTGTAGGCAATATCAGCTCCGAATCCGTCTACATCAAACAAATCAGCACCCTGTCCAACCTCTTCATCCGGGGTGAAACCAATCTGGATTGTTCCGTGAGGGATTTCCGGATGGGAAAGAAAATACTGTGCCATAGTCATGATTTCTGCTACACCGGCTTTGTCATCTGCGCCAAGAAGCGTAGTTCCATCTGTGGTAATCAGTGTTTTTCCTACGTATTTTAAAAGATCCGGAAACTGTTCTGGGCTCATAGAAATGTGCAGATCCTTATTCAGACAAATATCGTTTCCATCGTAATTTTCAATGAACTGTGGTTTTACATTTTTTCCGGAAAAAGAAGGAGCTGTGTCCATGTGGGAAATAAATCCTACAGACGGGGCACTCTTATCAGTTGTGGCCGGAATGGTGGCGTAAACATAAGCATTTTCAGAAACCCGTACATTTTCTGCACCCATTTCTTTTAATTCCTCTGCAAGAAGATTGGCAAGATTTCTCTGTTTTTCTGTGCTTGGAATCTGTTCCTGTTCTTCTTTTGATTCTGTGTCAATAGCAACATAGCGTAAAAATTTTTCAATTACTTCAGACATATAAACCTCCTGATACGTCATTTTTTCTTATTATATCAGCAAATTTTATAAAAAACAATCGTGGTGCTTTCGGAAGGGTTTGCCATTTTGCATTTTTAATGATAAAATTTCTAAAAAGGAGAATAAAAATAATGTTGATAAGTATTGCGCTCATATTGATGGTTGGCATGTTTATGGGCTGGCTATGTAAGAAAATAAAGCTTCCGGGGCTTCTTGGAATGCTCTTTACAGGAATTATCCTTGGACCATACGTTTTAAATTTCATTGATGATTCGATTTTAAGTATATCCGCAGATTTAAGAAAAATTGCTCTGATTATTATTTTAACGAGAGCAGGTCTTTCTTTAGACATAAAAGACCTAAAAAAGGTGGGGCGTCCGGCGGTTTTGATGTGCTTTATTCCTGCTTGTTTTGAGATGACAGGAATGGTGCTGCTTGCACCGCGCATTCTTGGGATTTCCACGTTAGACGCTGCAATTATGGGAGCAGTTGTGGCTGCCGTTTCTCCGGCTGTAGTTGTGCCGAAAATGATTAAACTTATGGAAGAAGGGTATGGGGTAAAACAGGGGATTCCCCAATTGATTCTTGCAGGCGCGTCTGTAGATGATGTGTTTGTGATTGTAATGTTTACTGCTTTTACAGGACTTGCTCAGGGAGAAGCTGTGTCTTTGAAAAGCTTTGTGAATGTTCCGCTTTCTGTTATTACAGGCATTTTTGTTGGCTTGGCAGCAGGCTGTCTGCTTGCAAAATTTTTTGAAAAAGTACATATTCGTGATACATCCAAGGTAATGATTCTTCTCAGCGTTTCCTTTATTTTGGTAACAGCAGAAGATTATGCTGCAGATATGATTCCCTTTGCCTCTCTTATTGGAGTAATGGCAGCCGGAATTTCCCTGCAGAAAAAAAGAGAAGTTGTGGCAAAAAGAATTTCTTCTAAATTTAATAAATTATGGGTTGTTTCAGAGATTATGCTGTTTGTTCTGGTAGGTGCGGCAGTTGATATTCAGTATGCAGTAAAAGCGGGAATCGCACCTGTTTTTCTGATATTTTCAGTGCTTATTTTCCGTATGACAGGCGTGTTTGTATGCCTGTTAAAGACAAAGCTCAATATAAAAGAGAGAGCGTTTTGTATGCTTGCCTATATGCCGAAAGCAACGGTACAGGCTGCCATAGGAGGGCTTCCTCTGGCAATGGGATTATCCTGTGGAAATATTGTTTTATCGGTTGCAGTAATTGCAATTTTTATTACGGCTCCTCTTGGTGCATTTTGTATTGATATGACATATAAGCGGTTTTTGCAGCGATAAAAAGCTGTGATGAATTGAAATAAAATAGAGTGTACAGCGGAGGGAGGAACGTGAAATGTGCTTTATATGTGACAGAATTGAAATGATTAAAAATAGAGTAAATCCATACTTTGTAAAAGAGTTGGAAACAGGATACGTTGTAATGGGGGACAATCAGCATTTTAAAGGATACACTTTATTTCTTTGCAAAAAACATACAACGGAATTATTTTATCTGGAAAAAGAATATAAAATGAAATTCCTTGAGGAAATGTCGCTTGTAGCAGAAGCAGTATCAAAAGCATTTCATGCAGAAAAAATGAATTATGAATTATTGGGAAATGGTGATACACATATACACTGGCATTTATTTCCGAGAGTATCAGGAGATTTGGAAGGATATGGAAATAATGGAAAAGGACCTGTCTGGTGGTATCCGATGGAAAAAATGTACAGTGAGGAAAATTCTCCGTCTCAGGATGAATTAGAAAATATGAAACGGAAACTGGCAGCGGAATTGGAAAAGCGCATATATGCGGAAAAGATAAAATAAGTAGGAGGAAATTAAAAAAATGAACAGAAAAGTAAAATGGGGTGTGCTGGGAACGGCAGATATTGCAAGACGTTGCACCATTCCGGGAATGAAGAAGGCTGATAATTGCTATCTTTATGCAGTTGCAGGACGTTCCATGGAAAAGGCAGAGCAGTTTAAAGAAATGTTTGGTTTCGAGAAGGCATATGGGTCTTTGGAGGAATTGTTGGATGATCAGGAGGTGGAGGCAGTTTATATTCCTCTTCCCAATACCCTTCATAAAGAATGGGTATTGAAAGCTGCCGCAAAAGGAAAACATATTTTATGTGAGAAGCCATTATCCGGAACAGAAGAAGACGTAAAAGAGATGATTGAGGCATGTGAAAAAGCAGGCGTTGTATTTATGGAGGCTTTTGCATATTTACATAGTCCATTTATTAAATCTGTAAAAGAAACACTGGATTCCGGTGTGATTGGAGAGCTTTCTTTTATGGAATCTATTTTTGTAACACCTGGTTATACACCGGAAAATATCCGCGTGCGTCGTGAAACACTGGGTGGTTCTGTTTATGATTTGGGATGTTATTGTACAAGTCTGATGCTCATACTATTTGGGGAAGAGCCGAAAGAAGTGAGAGCCATAGGTAATTTTACAGAACAGCATATTGACGATTTTGCTTCCGCATATTTTCAGTTCGATGAAAACCGGAGAGCCTGTATGGTGTCCGGTATGTGCTCTGCACAGCGTGGGGACCGCTTTTTCCTTTATGGAACAGAAGGAATTATTGAAGCATCTGTACCGTTTAATGCAGAAGGGGAGCTTGTTTATTACATCAAAAAAGAAAATGATTGTAAAGAAGTTCATGTCAGTACGCCGGATAATTACTGCCTGGAGGTGCAGCAACTTGGAAACTGTATTTTAAACGGAGAAGAACCACACGTATCACATGAGTTTTCCATGAGAAATGCCCGTGTAATAGATAAAATTTTAAAAGAAATAGGATATTAAGAAGTATTTTTCATGAAGAAAAAGTAGTGGAGAAGCGATGAAAAGGCTTTGAAGAATCCAGGATATGTGGTAAAATAAGGCTTAACTTGCCGCGGCAGGAAATAATATGAGATGAGGATAGCAGAATGAAAATAGCAGTGACTTATGATAATGGGAATGTATTCCAGCATTTTGGAAAAACAGAGTATTTTAAAATTTATGAAGTAGAAGAGAATAAGGTGGTATCCAGTGAAGTGATGAGCTCCAATGGTTCCGGACACGGAGCACTTGCAGGGCTTCTTGCAGACAGTTCTGTAGATGTGCTGATTTGCGGAGGAATTGGCGGCGGAGCACAGAGTGCTCTTGCAGAAGCAGGCGTGGAATTATGTGCAGGAGCGCAGGGAAATACAGATGAGGTCGTAGAAGCTTATTTGCGAGGCGAACTTGTTAATTCCGGTGTAAATTGTAACCATCATCATGAAGAAGGACACAGCTGCGGAGATCATTGTGGAGATCACTGTGGCGGAGGCTGTGGTTCAAAACCGGCAATGACAGGTCGAAATGTAGGAAAAACATGCCGCACGCATTATAGGGGAACTTTTAACGATGGAACACAGTTTGATTCCTCCTACGACAGAGGACAGCCTTTGGAATTTATTTGTGGCGCAGGTCAGATGATCCAGGGATTTGATGCAGCTGTTGCAGATATGGAAGTTGGACAGACAGTAGATGTGCATCTCATGCCGGAAGAAGCATACGGTATGCCAAGTCCAGATGCAATTTTTGATGTGGAAATTGCGCAGCTTCCAGGCTCAGAGGATCTTGAGGTTGGACAGCAGGTATATCTGACAAATCAGCTTGGACAGCCGTTTCCAGTTAAAGTAACTGCGAAAAATGATACAACAATCACTTTCGATGCAAATCATGAGATGGCAGGAAAAGAACTGAATTTCCATATTGAACTTGTAGAAGTGTTATAAGAAATGAAAACAGTTTTGGTTCAGGGCAGAGCCAGATAGGGAAGTTTTATATAGAAGGTACGGTGTAACTCAGCAAAATGGGTTACGCCGTACCTTTTGTCATGCTGCAAAAGGGGAACCAAATTATAAAATACATTAGTGACCTTTAAAGCAGTTAAAATTAGAATTGTGACAGATCTGGTACCTCATAGAAGAAAGTTTTTTGTAGATGGCTTAAAATTTTCATGATATAATTTATAATAGCTGAAAATTAAGAAGAATAGAAAATCAGTGGATTTTATTATTTTAGATTGGAAATAAAAAAGAAGAATACACGAAAAACATATTCCCGGAGCGATTCTTATCCCAAATGAGACAATTGGAACAGAGGAAATCCCTGAACTTTCGGATAAAGAACAAATAATATTTAATGGATGTCGTGACAGCCTTGATTTTATTGGATTTCTTGAGGATTAACCAATAATTTACACCTTATTTATACATTTGGAAGACCGGATCGGAATAATTAAAAAAGTTGTCATAATTCAGTTGGTCAAAAAAGAATACTACACTCAAAAGTAATTAAAAAAATCAATCGTAAAAAAATACGATTGATTTTTTGCGCATTTTTGCATATAATATAATCATTATGGTTGGAAAGGGAACGTTTACTATGCGTGAAACAAGAATATTAGAATTCAAGGAAACGATTACGAATACTTTTTTGAAAACAGTTAGTGCCTTTTCGAATTACAATGGTGGAACAATTCTTTTTGGGGTTGATGATAATGGAAATGTGAAAGGATTGCC
>Scrappy_p2__coassemble_649_pt1 | contig 37389 bp, 36 predicted proteins | sample Scrappy_p2__metabat2_low_PE_024 | metagenome-assembled genome bin Scrappy_p2
GTACATCAATATATTCTTTCAGATCATGGGCTTTCCGGCGGGCAGTTTCGATATAATCGTCACGGTCCTTTCCTGTAACAAGCCCTTTGTGTGCAGCATCAAGATACCCGATGAGGGTTGTAAGGGGCGTCCGAACATCGTGCGAAAGGCTCGTCATAAGCTGGCGGTTGGTTTCTTCTGTCTGCCGGACAATCGAAAGTCTGCTTTCATAGGCCATAACAATCTCATTAATTTCATAAGCAAGAGGTGCTGTCAGTTCATTTGCTGCAGACAAAATACGCCGATTACCATTTCCGTTTTTTACGTCAAGCAGCGTATCGGTCATTTCTGCTATTTGTTTTTTTACGCGTCGAACAAGAACGATGGAAGTCAGCACAGCCGCAGCAGCAATCACAATGGACAGGAAAACGATGATTTCCATACCAGCTACACCTCCTTATTGAAGCGGTAGCCAATCCCTTTGACCGTTTGAATATACTTTGGACTGGAAGGATTGCCTTCTAATTTTTTACGAAGCCGGCTGATAATCGCCATAATGTTACTGTCATCATAGAAATATTCTTCACCCCAAACTTCCTCATAAATCTGCTGTTTTGTTAAAATCTTTCCTTGATGTTTTGCACAGTACAGAAGCAGATCAAATTCCTTTGGCGGAAGGGGGAAAGTACCGTTTTCCGTAGTAACAGAACGGTTTTCAAGATCAATTTGCAATCCATCAAATTCAAGCTTCTGCTGTGCTGTCCCATCCAACTGATTAAAGCGAGTATAGCGGCGGATCAAAGAAACAATGCGGGCAATCAGTTCATCCATATCAAACGGCTTTGTCAAATAATCATCTGCTCCGGATCGCAATCCCCGTACTTTCGAAGCACTGTCATTTTTAGAAGTAAACATTAAAATAGGCAGCCTGCTCTCTTTCCTAATCTCTTCCAATGTTTCAAAGCCATCCATTCCTGGCATCATCACATCCAGTATAATAAGCTGATATTGCTTTTCTTTTAATTTTTGTAATCCTGCTTTTCCCGTATTACAAAAATCTGCTTCTATATCTTCTAATAGAACGCTGCGTTTAATCAGAAGACAAAGTTCTCGATCATCATCAATTATTAAAACATTGTGCATCTATAACTTCTCCCTTCAAAATGAGATTCCATTTCATTATTTTGGAGATGTATCATGAATCTGCCAGTTTTACTTTGCATCGTTTCATATAACATGCAATCCCATATTTCAAAATTTTATCCACTCCGTTCTCCCAGAGTTCTTCATCATATTTCTTTTCCTCTATCTGTTGTAGTGCCCGTTCACAAGCCTGATCAAGATTTCCGTCATTGGCGTACTTGACTTCGATAAGGATAACCGTTTCACTGTTTTCGGTTTCAACGAGAATATCGCTGTATCCTTCGCCGCTTTCCTGATTGGATGATACGTACCATTCTTCCTTCACGCCCAGGATTCCAAGCAGTATCCCATGATAAAAGTTCTCCTTGCTTGCTTTTCTCACAAACGTATCCCGGATACTGATGGTCTTTTTCAGGTAGCTTTCAAAAATTTCTCCTACCTTCGTTTCCTCACCGTTTTTCAGGGCATTACAGAATCGGCTTAATGTATCGCCTTCCTTTGCAACGCTCTCTTTAAAGTATTCCATGATCTGTGTTTCAAAAATATCCCTGATTTCCAGATTCGGTATCGCAAGTTTATACCGTTTTGCATCAACCCTTCCACGCTGCGTTAAATATCCTGTCATAAATAAAAGACTCCAGACGTTCTCCAAAGACTGATACATCTCCGGGTAAGTCAGCTCCTGATGAATCTCTTTTATGATTTCCCCGCCGGCAAGCAGTTTTTCAATCTCACGCTTGGTTTTAAAATTGTCGGACATTTGAATAAATTTCCTGACGGCATCATTGCTGCTGGTATTGATCCAATAATTTTCGGGAAAAGAATCCGTATGGTCTTTTAATTTATCACAGTAATTCAATACGTCCCAGGGGCAGTACACTTCCACGCTGCCAAACTGATACCCGTCATACCAGCTCTTAACCTCTTCATAATGCTCTTCTATCCCATAATACTTCAGCATTTCTCTTACTTCCGTATCTGTAAAACCGAAATATTCATCATACCGTTCATCTGTAATGGACAATACTTTCAGGTTATTAAGTCCCGTAAAGATACTTTCTTTTGAAATACGCATGCATCCTGTCATCACTGCAAATTTCAGGCTGTCATTCGTTTTCAATGCCTGTTCCAATAAACTACGGATTAAAAAGATCATCCGATCATAATACCCGTTTTCAAATGCTTTTGCTAAAGGAACATCATACTCATCAATCAAAAGAACTACTTTTGTTCCGTAATGTTTCTCCAATAATTCCGATAATATTTTCAATCCACCACAAAATGCAGCCTCACTCATATTATTATTCAAAAGTTCCTTATATTCTAACTTGTCATAATCACTTAAGGCGTCACTCTCCAAAAGAAACTGAACATTACGGGCTACTTTTTTCATGATTCGAACCGCAAAATCAAATGCATCCTCATAAGTGGCAGCATTGATTCCTTTCAGGGAAATTGAAATAACCGGATATTTCCCCATATACTCTTCACACAGTTTTGTATCTTTTGAAATTTCCAATCCATCAAAAATACTCTGGTCCCGCTCTATGGAAAAAAAGTGTTCCAGCATACTCATATTTAAGGTTTTCCCAAAACGTCTTGGTCTGGTAAAAAGATTTACCATTCCGCCATTGCGGAGCAGTTCTGAAATCAGCCCGGTTTTATCCACGTAATAATAGTTGTCATTAATAATCTGCTCAAAATTTTCTACTCCCACCGGAAGGCGTTTTCTTTCTTTAATCATGTCATTCACACTCCTTCTCTGTTGGTTATATTATAACAAAGATCCGCACAAAAGCCTATACCTGACTTTGCTCATAATTCCCGCAATTCCTAGTTATCAATGCTTTTGTAATTTTCCTGTCAGTAACCTTCTTCATCCGTATTCCAAACCGCACGCTTACAGATTAAATCCAGCTTTTCACAAATCTCATAAAGTTTCAGGCAGCCTTTCCGAATATCACAAACCAGATCTTACTGGTTCGTTTTACTTCCGGTCTTGCCGGAACAAAAATTAAAAACTCTGCCTGTCCTTACCTTTATCTCATAATCTTTTTTCTCCCCACATCGAAGCAGATGATACGAATATCCAATTCCAAACATCCACAGGATAATAGACCAGATAATAAAATTCAAAGAATCATTCTGTCTTTGTATATAACTTCTAAGAAAAAGGATAAGAAAAGACAGGGCGCCTATTTTCAATGCCCTGTCTGCAAGTACGCCTGAAACAGACGAAATGCCTTCCATGCGCTGACGGATGTATGTGATAATCCTCTCACATCTATTTTCTCCTTTACCGAACGGATGATATACAGCTCCCGAACAGCCTAAAAACAACCATCTTTATGCGATGCTTTCATATCCCATACGGTCTGATATTTTGTACCGATTATTTGCACTTTACCTGGAACCTCCCATCGGAGTTTCCGGTAGAACGCTTTGAATTTCCATATAACACCACTTAGCTTCTACAATCCGCTTACTGATTTTCCATATATAGTACAGTAAAAGACTGATTTCTTCCAAAAGGACTGTTATCAGTTCATAGGTTGCAAACTCCTTTTTCCGTCGTCCCAGCATAAAGCGTATCGCATAACCGATTGCAAACGAAGGCATAAAAGCAACCAGAGTTGACATAAGTAAATTCCCGTAGTCAGCATGGACATATTTTCTTCCATAGCAAGAACATCTTCCTTCCATCACCTCACGCTATCGGAGTTGCTGCGAATTGAACGCTGGAACAGCAGCCATGTACTGAGAAAATAGCAACTCAGCAGCATAGCGAAAATCCCGACAATGATACCTATTTGCCGCATCAAGGCTCCGCAGCCAATATAAGCTGAGATTTCAGCAGAAACACTTTGAAGAAAATAGCCAATCACAATAATTGCTACAACGATTGCCGCTGTGATCGGCATCCCAAACCAAACACCAAGCTGTTTTAGAACCAAAGTATGCAGGTCCTTCTCTTCCACTCCCATTTTTCGCAGAACCGAAAATCTGTAGTTGTTTTTTTCTGCATCTAGGAGCTGCTGAAGAGCCAGCACGGTAAGACACATCACCATCAGCACAATTGCACCATAGATCAAAGAGGCTTTTAGGATAAAGTTAAAGGCGATTATACGGTTCACTTCCGTAGTATGGACAGTTGTACTGTATCCTGCCAGATTGTCTTTATCAGGATCTTCTGGATAAGAACGCCCAAGAAGCTGTTCCAGCATTTCTGCCGTTTTGAAGGGAAGCGGATATTGGGTCATTACAAATCGGTTGCTCTGTACCGGAAGCAAGACTTGCGCTATCTCGTCAGGTATGATATACACCACATCTGTATAAAGATTATAGATGGATTCCCCCACAGGCTCCTGAAACACGGCGTTCTCACTGAGTTTCAGGGTGCCCGCGTCAGTTTCCAGTAAGGTATGTTCAGCGATGTAGTTTTCAATATCCTTGTCCTCTGCCGCACGATGCCAGTGGGTAGCAAATTCATCCGTTTGTAAGATAATAGGTTCATATCCCAACATTTTCCGAACAGCGTTATAATCCTTCAGTGCAATTGCCAAGGGAGGAAAATCGTACTTTACCCGCTGGTGAAAGTCGCTTTTTTGGGGAAGATATTCCGAAAAAGTCAAATCGTCCTTTATCGCTATGTTGTTTTGTTCTATGAACGCAGTAATTTCCCCATAGTCCGTATCCGGAAGATTTTCCACTTCATAAACATCATTGTAGCGGCTTGAAATTTGAATATCATAGACTGCCCGACTATCCAAATAGCCCAGGCTCCATCCTGTCAAAACTGGCGCAATGACAAACAAGCAGATAGAAAAAGTCAGGGTCACACAAATTATCGTCATCGTTTTCGTATTGGTAGCCAGCTTAGAAGAAAGCTGTCCAAACAGAAATAAACTCGTATTGTGATATTTGCGGGACACTTTAGACTCCTTCCAGTATAGGAGCGCCGCATTCGATAAATAAATGACTGCGGAAATGATAAACAAAATATCCGCAACCCCAAACAGCAAATATTGATTCAGAGTTGGGGCGTCAAATCCAAGGAAGTAGGCTTTTTCCAGTTCTGCGATGGAAAAAATCGGGATAGCGGTCAATACAGCACCAGCCAGAAGCCCGCAAAGATATCGGGAAAATCCTATTTTTCTGTGTAAAACAGTACCTGCGATTGCCCAAAGCAGCGTCAGTGCAGGGAAAAGGACATTCCCCCAATACATGAGCTTTACAGGAATCGGATGTCTGGGATCGAAGTAAAAATAATATTTTACAGCACCTACCTCCAGCATCCACAGCAGCATAATGCCATAGAAAATACAGATCATCGGCATCCATCTGCTTTTATGAAGCGGTTTTTCATTCTGACGGTTTGCCGTCATAAGCTCAATAATCCTGCTTTTTTTGAGAATTCTGACATTCCCGACTCCAATCAGAATCTGGCAAATAACAAAAAAGCCCACGGTCAGTAGCACGGTATCTGGAAAAAAAGACCAAGAAAAAGCGTAGAGTTCCCCAAAAGAAGCAAGCAGCATAGCCGTAATGACCTGAGAAACGATCATCCCCAGAAGGATTCCCACCGCCACAGAGAATATGAGCAGGAAAAAAGTCTCTCCAAAAAAGAGCAGTCCTATAGTTTTTTGCTCCATTCCCAGGGTTGCCTCAACTGCAAACTCCGATTGTTTTTTTCTCAGCATGAAACGATTGACATAGTGGATCAGGAACAACAAAAGCAGACTAATCCCGCAAATTGCCAGTTTCATACCTCCAGCTAGCAGAGAAATATTATATTCCGCACCAATGGTCGGATGATAATGGGTGCTGCTGATAGACAAAAACGCATAGAACAGGGTGACACAGAGTGTCATGGTCACAATATAAATCAAATAGTCCTTCACAGACCGCTTTGCATTTTTGAAAATGAGTTTAGCGTACATCGCTCATGCCCCCTCCCATCATGATGAGGACATCCAGGATTTTTTCAAAGAAAGTCCTGCGGGAATCACCACCCTTACGGATTTCCGTAAAGATCGCCCCGTCCCTCATAAAGAGAATACGATTGGCATAGCTTGCCGAGAAAGCGTCGTGTGTCACCATCAGGATCGTGGCTCCAAGATCTTCGTTGATACTCTGGATTGTAGAGAGCAGCATCTGAGACGAGTGACTGTCTAACGCGCCGGTGGGTTCGTCCGCCAAAATCAGCTTAGGCTGATTGATAATGGCTCTGGCGCAAGCGCACCGCTGCTTCTGGCCGCCGGACACCTGATAGGGGTACTTATCCAGAATATCCGTGATATTCAGCTTTCCGGCCATTTCCCGCACCCGCCCATCAATCTCGCCTGCGGGAACCTTGTTTATGGTCAGCGCCAGGGCTATGTTTTCCGAAATGGCCAGCGTGTCCAGCAGGTTAAAATCCTGGAACACAAATCCAAGATTTTCCCGGCGAAACCGGGCAATCTGTTTTTCATTGATTTCCGTCACATCGGTTCCATCCAGATAGATATGTCCCGCACTGACCATATCAATGGTGGAAATACAGTTAAGCAGGGTAGTCTTACCGGAGCCGGATGCGCCCATAATCCCTACAAATTCTCCCTCTTGAACGGAAAAGCTGATGTCCTGAATTGCTTTTGTAACATTCCCGCCATTTCCGTAATATTTCTGGATATGATCCAGTTTTAAAATTTCTTTCATTGTTATCACCTCTAATCTCTATTGTAGAATACGAACGACTTCGTTTGTATCAAGTTTTCTTACAAAGTTCTAACAAAAATGTAAGAAGTGCAGAATCATTCCATGCAAAAAATGACTCCTTGATAACCGTTTATAATTCAGTTTTCCGAATAATTGCGATACATGCTGTAAATATAGTAATGCTGAAAATTACAGATAGTGCTACTGCACTCAAATAATCCGTGAATATCAGAGAACCATCATAAAGCATAGATAACTGTATGTTGGGAAGTAACCTCAGCCAACTCTGCTCAGGAAATGCTTGAGCTGAATATGCCTTGAAAGCCATTGTCATAACAAAATAGAAAGGTAATCCTCTTAATATGTTATATAATATGTGACCTATAAAAACCGAGGCAGGGGTACTTGTTCCTAAAACCGCCGCTGCAATTCCGGTAGATATGGTTAAATAGGCAAGTATAATTCAACAGACATCCAAGTAAATAGTGAATGAGTTTTGCCATCAAAAACTGCATACGGCTATATCCATGTGCAATAATATGAATAATGGTTCGATTGCTAAATTCGTCGGCAAACGATACTCCGGCATAGATGGCACAGGCCAAGTATAGAACCATTACATCTTTTCCTAAATTAGTAAAGGCATTTTCGGCATTGGGATATACCTGCGTAAAAATAGAAATACACGCACAGGCAATAAGAACGGCAGAAATAATCCAAACAGATTTTTCATGTCCGAATTTATATAATTCCGCTTTCATCAATCGTTTCATTTTCCGCCCTCCAACATATCTTTATAAAAGCCTTCCAAGCCGTCAGAAGATTGCGGGATGGAGGAAGAAGATACCTCTCGCAGCAGTTTCCCATTATGCAAAAATCCGTAATGCGTAGCAATGTGCTCTAACTCGCTCAAAATATGACTTGATATAACAATCGTAATACCATTTGTTTGATTAAGTGATAGCAGCAATTCTCTGATTTCAACAATCCCCATCGGATCAAGTCCATTGATAGGTTCGTCCAAAATAAGTATTTCAGGATCGTTCAATAGCGCAATCGCTAACGCAAGACGCTGTTTCATACCTAATGAAAGGTGACGGGCCTTTTTGTTTTGCTGCGTATCTAACCCAACTATTTGCAGCACACTGATAGCTTTTGAGGCATCTTTGTGACCGTTATATTGAATTTGCTGGACAAAAATGATGACGGCTGTGACAAACCTGCTAAAATTCTGAAAAGAGTTGTCTTTCCCGCTCCATTTTCTCCAACCAAGCCATAGATACTGTTTGACGGTACTGACATTGTCACATTCTCTAATATTTGATTTTGCCCGTAATACTTACATAGTTTACTTGTTGTAAGTGCATAGTCTCCCATAGTTGTTCTCTCCTTAATTTAATAAAAAAGCAGAGCCAACCATAAAAGAGAGTTTCTCCTTTATGTTATCGGCTCTGCGTCTGTGCGTCTGGCTCTTTGATAACAGTAACTTCTAAATGTTTGATATTTACAAGAAATTCCTTTTTGCATTTCGGGCAAAACAATGGAAAATTCTCTAAAACTGAATCTGTTCTGATTTTTGTACGGGTTTTGCTCTGACATATTGGACACAGCACCCAATGTTCAAGCTGCATGGCATATCTCTTTTCCATAGGCAGTTACTTTGTAACAATGGGTTTTCCATCTTTATCAATTAAAGGACAGATACCAGCACCCGCACCAAACTTTGCAACAAGATAATTGACACCGGTTTCTTTATCTACCACCACATAAAACCCCTTTACACTTCCAGTGGTTTCGGTAATTTCAAATCTCTTATTTTCCATATAGATACCTCCTAACTATTCAAAAAAAATCAAATTTCTTGCTTTGCAAAAATACGATAACTGATTTGATACATCACATAGCACCACGCTAATGCCAGAAGCGGAGAGCAACAGAGAAGAATAAACACAAGCTGATCAGTCAGCGCAACTCCTAATGTGGCAAGAAGCTGATATACTCCAAAACAAATCCCTGCCGGAATAAGGAAAGATACCAACAGCAGGACGCGGCCTCTTTCTGCTCCAAACTTGAATACAAGAGGAATTGACATACTACCAAAAATCAGAGCAATCACCCATGAAATCAAGGTCAAAAATAAAAGTTCTCCAATCCCTATAAGGTCAAGCGTGATTTTATTTGTGATAAGGCCGCCGATAGAACCAACAACCAGTCCAAAGAGGCTGCCAACAGCACAGAAGATAGCCAGTACAATAAATTTTCCGCCCACCAATTCTTTCTTGGAAACTGGCATAATCATGGCATATCGTGTCCACTTAGAATTATCGTCAAAAGAGAAAGTTGTTACAATCATCATGCTACACAAAATGGCGCACACGAAGATATAACCTTCAACACCAGAAAACGGGATAAGGGCAATAGCAAAAACCAAAAGGATGAACAACATAGATTTGGCATTATGACCGATATTCAATAAATCTTTCAAAACAAGGCTTTTCATTTAGCTTGATCTCCTTTCACATACAGCAGCAGAATATCATCAATCGTTGCATCATCCACTACGGCATTTTTATATTTTCTTTTGGCCTTTTCCTTATCAGCTACCAGAACATTCCATTGGTAATCGTCTTTACGGTAGGCCAGAATTTCGTCTTTATCCAACTGTTCGAACAGAGCTGCCCCACAGCGAATAATACCGTAGTTATAACGGAGTTCGTCTTTTGTTTTGCAGAAAAGGACTTTTCCTTGATGAATAAAAGTAATATAGTCTGCAACCTTTTCTAAATCCGTTGTGATATGCGAGGACATCAAAATAGAATGTGTTTCATCCTGCACAAAGTCGAGGAACACCTCAAGAATATCATCCCGCATTACAGGATCAAGTCCACTGGTGGCTTCATCTAAAATAAGCATCTTCGGTTTATGTGAGAGTGCGAAGGCAATGCACAGCTTCATTTTCATACCTTTGGATAAAGTTTTGATTTCTTTATCCAAAGGGAGCTGAAAGCGTTTCAGATATTCCTGATATAAATGTGCATCCCACTGTTTGTAGGCCGTTCTACCGATTTTTCCAACTTTGGCAGGGGTGAGAGTTTCATAGAAGTTAATTCCATCGAATACCACTCCAATATCCTCTTTGAGCTGTTTCGATCCCGATAACTCCTGCCCCCAAAAAGTGACAGTTCCCTCGTCCTTATGGATTAAATCAAGAATAGCATTGATAGTCGTACTTTTTCCAGCTCCATTTTCACCAATCAGCCCCATAATTGCTCCTTTTGGAACCGAAAACGAAACATGATCTAATTTGAAGCCATCGTATTGTTTTGTTAGGTTATTAACCTGCAAAATAGAGTCCATAGTTAATCCTCCTCTTGATAAAACATCGTCAGTAATTCAACCAATTTTTCTAACGATATTCCACTTGTTCGGCCAATATCAGCCGCTTCCTGCAAATGTTCTTCAGCCAATCTCTGCTGTTCTTCTTGATAAAAGTCTTTGTTCTGTGCCGACACAAAACTGCCTCGACCAACTGTTGTTTCTATAAACCCGTCCCGTTGCAAATCTTCATACGCCTTTTGGACGGTAATAACACTCACATGAATGGATTTTGCCAGTGCCCGCATAGAGGGAATCGGGTCGCCAGTTTTCAGTTCACCACTCATAATCATGGCTTTTATCTGCGAAGTTATTTGCTCATAGATTGGCTTGCTGGTATTGCTACTTATGATAATTTCCACTACGCCCCTCCTTTGTTTTATAGTGTGCTTATTGAACAAGTACATTATACGCAAGATAGCTATAACTGTCAAGAGAAGGGAGGACTGTTGTTCTATTCTTGCGAAATTCTAACAAAATATAAGAAGTGCAGAACCGTTTTTAGCTCTGCACTTCATGTATTAGACAGTTAATGTGAAAAGAAAGGGAAATGGCTGTGCCATGTTCCGACGACTCTACCGTAATGCCAATGCCCAGCTTTTTACAAAGCCGTTTGCACAGATACAGACCAATTCCAGTGGATTGCTGAATCTTGCGACCGTTCTGGCCTGTAAATCCCTTTTCAAAAATACGGGGCAGATCGGACGCAGCAATCCCGATTCCATTATCCTCCACGACAAGGACAACCTGATCCTGCCGTTTATGGGTGGAAATGCGGAGAACCGACTGTTCCGTACGATATTTGACCGCATTGGCAATCAGTTGATTTAGGATAAAACGCACCCACTTTTCATCTGAATAAACCGTATCCTGCATTTCCTCCACTTCCAGGCGCATACCACTTTGGAGCAGCAAATATTTGTTATCTGCAATCGCCTGATGCACCACTTGGGACAGCGCCATTTCCCGGACAGAATAATCTTTTTCTGTATGCTCGCTGCGGGCATAATAAAGCGCCTGTTCCGTAAAGCGGTTGGTCTTCTCCAGTTCCAGCAGAAATTCTTTTGTCCAGTCCGTCCGATGGTTTTCACATAGGAGTTTCATGGCAGTAATGGGCGTTTTGATTTCGTGAATCCATTGTTCAATGTATTCTTTGTACTCCAGGCGTTCCCGCTCGACTTCTCCAATCTGCTCCAACATGGATTTTCCAGCCATTTTCAAAAGCTGATAGTAAACTTGATCCTCGGCCTGTTCCGGCAGCTCCATCACTTCGGGAATGAGGTATCGTTCTGAAAGCTGCTTTGCCATATCCAGAAGTTTTTTCATCTGCCGCTTCCGTTTCCAATAAGTAAGGATAAGTCCAGTCAGCAAAATCAATGCCCAGACAATCAGGATCAATACTACTGCGGAAACCGAATTGCCGCACACCAGCAGAAATACAGTGAGTGCAGCCATACAAACAAGATTCGTCAGCAGAAATGGTAGCCTGTTTTTCCAATATTGTCTGCTGTTCATATTGTATACCCCTGTCTGTGCTTTGTTTTAATAAAATCCGTCAGACCGATGCCTGCCAGCTTCTCACGGATGCGGTTGATATTAACGCTCAAAGCATTATCATCCACATATAACTGATTGTCCCACAAATACTCAATCATATCTCCACGAGAACAGATTTTTCCTCCGTTCTTGAAAAGATAATAGAGAATTTTCAATTCGTTCTTGGTAAGTTCTACGCTCCGTCCATTATAGTCCAGGCTGCTGGATTCCAGATGCAGCACTGCATCTCCATAGACGATATGTTCCCTTTGCTGCGTGGGATAGGCTTTTTTCAGCAGAGATGCTATCTTCGCAAGCAGGATTGCTGTGTTATAGGGCTTCATAATAAAAGCATCTCCGCCCAGCATAATGCTATTCAGTTCATCCATATCCGTGTTGCAGCTTGTCACAAAGATGATTGGCACTTCGGAAAATGTGCGAATCTCGGTGCAGAGAGAAAAGCCACTGGTCCCCGGCAGTTTGATGTCCAGCAAAATCAAGTGTGGCTGCTCGACTTTGATCCGGTCGATCACATCAGAAAAATTCTCCGGAGTCACCGTTTCATAGCCGTTACTTTGCAGCAGCGTTTTCAATTCATTCCGTATCAACGGATCATCTTCTATTATCAATATTTTTTCTTTCATATCAGCCTCCGTGAAAAAAATACGATATGCAGTTGCTCATTCTCTCATTGACATTCGCATAAGTCAAGTATATATGTTAAAGCAACTACCCTTTTTTTGAAAACCAGTACAGCTTTTTTGGTTTCTTATAAATTACTCTGGCATATTTTTCTTTTCTTCTTGCTTCTTCTTATCCCTATATTTCCGAATGAGTTTATTACGGATAGGAACGCCAACGCCAAGCAAAAGCACAACCGCCAAAATTGTGAAATCCATACAATCACCTCACATTTCTTTATCCTTCATAATCCGAATGGACAAGAAGATGGAAACTACATACATCACGACAACAGTAAAAACCGCAAGGAAAACAAGAAGTATCGGAGAAGATTCAACGACTAAAATAAATGAGTTCCCGAAAGCCGGCATTTTAGATAGAAGAAGTAAAGTCACTAAAAAACCGGCCACTGGAATATACATAAATACCCGTCCTTTGATTGAGCCGTACTTGTAATATCCCGGAATCTGGAACACGGTATAGAGCGCAAATAAGAATGCTCCTGCAATAGCGGCAGTTACAATATCAAATACGTCAACTGTTTCCCCCAGCACTTTCAAGATAAGCGGCTGTGCAATCAAAGAAATAACCAGGGAAAGAAGCCCCATTGCAAGGACGAAAACATATCGTCCAATCACAAGCTCACTTTTACGAACAGGCAAAATACCAAACAGACGATCCATACTGTTTTTTTCTGTAATAGAAAAGGTATATCCTGTTGTCATAGCAATAAAGCACATGGCAAATGATACTCCTGTCAGCAAAGAACGATTGATTGCGGCAAACACAATCGGCAGAAGCAGAGTAAAACAAATCGTCTTAAAATATGGTTTTACCAATGCAATATCTAATTTTGCTGATTTCAAAATATTACTCATAATCATCACCTTTCTTGCTTGTAAACACTACAATTTCATCAATGGTGGCAGGCTCAACAGTCAGGTTGGAGAAAACGCTTATATCTTCGGTTTTCATCAGAGCCTCAAATCCTGTAGGGAATATACGAATACCAGCCGCCTTATTTTTCAGATCATCGGACAGTTCCTCAATTCCACCTTTTACTATACGGAACATATCTACAAAATCATCTTTGCTGCCAGTAAAGAACAACTCGCCATAACTGATGTAGGTAATATAGTCGGCTGCACGCTCCAAATCACCGGTGATATGGGTGGAGAACAAAACACTATGCTCGCCATCTTCAATATACTCTGAAAGAATTTTCAAAAGTTCATCTCTGGAAACGGGATCAAGTCCACTGGTCGGCTCGTCAAGAATCAGCAGTTTGGCGTCGTATGAAAACGCACAGGCAAGCATCAACTTCATCTGCATACCTTTGGAAAGCTCTTTTATCTTTTTGGTTGGTGCAAGGTGAAATTTCCGTAACATATCTGCAAATTTCTGGCTGTCCCAATTTGGATAAAATACCGAAATGGATTTTTCAACCTGCGACACTTTCCAATCATCACTGAAATAATTTGTATCAAAAACAACGCCCAGCTCTGATTTTGCTTTTTGTTCTTCTGTGATATTATCCCGCCCCATCACCTTGACTGTGCCGCCGGTGCGCTTGAGCATATTCAAAATCAGTTTGATTGTCGTTGTTTTACCAGAACCGTTCGGACCAATCAAACCCATAATATAGCCCTTTGGCAGAGTAAAGCTGATATTGTGAAGCTGAAAAGAATCAAAAAATTTTGAAAGATTCGTTACCTCTAAATAATTAGTCATCTGTTTTTACCTCCGTTAAAATGTCCAAAAGGCGGTGTAATTCTTCTATGGATAGATTTGCTCTTCTTGCCGCTTCTATTGCCTGAATAAGATTGTTTTCTACTTTGCAAATAAGCTGTTCCCTGACCAGTTCTGAACCAGATCCCATTACGAAACATCCACGTCCCTGCACATTTTTAACAAAACCCTCTTGCTCTAATTCTGTATATGCCTTTGTTACTGTTAAAACGCTGATTTTTAAATCTTTGGCAAGTGTTCTAAGGGATGGCAAAGTTTCTTCCGCCTGAAGTTCACCTGATAAAATAGCCTCCTTAATCTGCTGCTTAATTTGCTCGTATATGGGGACGCCAGATACATTTGAAATAATCAGTTTCATTAATTACATCCTCCGCATGTTTCAACTGTTATTCTGTTATATATAACACTATAACAGCTGAAGTAAAAAAAGGCAATAAAAATTTTAAAAAAGTTGACAAATAAAATCTTCAGTCTTGCTATTAAAATGTTTTTAAATTTGAAAGTATTTTTCCACTACTTTTGATTTTTGTTTTAGCTACTATTATGTATAGTATTCTGTTACAAAAAATTGATACATAGCAAACCCAAGCGAGCCAGTCAACAGTAGGTAACGCATATCCACTGTTGACTGGCTCTCAGGCTTTACGGGTAAAATTGTATGAAAAGTATTTGCTCTTATTTCGACTTACAGTACTGAACGATGTTCTTTCTAAACATGGTTTTATCTATATCCTACGCACCAAAATATTCGTCAAGCTGCTTTTTGAATTCCTCAGGAATCTCCCGCGAAAATGGAATGATGTCAATATTTCCAAGATTTTCCGCAATGTGCGCCAGAAGTCTTGCGCTTCTCTTAAGAGACCAGGCTGAAAGAAGATCAACGGTATCGTAATGAGTATGCATTCCGAAGCCGTCCCTGTTTAAGGTCATAGCCGGGATCCCCTTCCACGCAAAGGTATTGGAGTCGCTTCCCCAAATCTGGTTCTTTGTTGTCATACCAATGCCTGTCTCAGCAGCAAGATAAGTCAGCATAGAACAGACAGATGGATCAGCTGTCACGCCAATCACATTGCCGCCCACAAGCTGTCCTGCCAGATCTACATTCATGTTAAAGCGATGTTTTCCAAGCTCATGCTCATGCATCTTAATGTAATGGCGGCTTCCAAGAAGACCCTTTTCCTCTGCGCCAAACCATACGAATTCCACGGTTCTTCTCGGCTGATGCTCTTTTAAGTAACGGCAAACTTCCATAATGATAGCCGCCCCTGCCATATTGTCATAAGCGCCCGGCCCCTCCGGAACAGAATCATAATGTGCGGTAAGAGTAAGAATCTCATCTGCATGATCACTTCCCTGAATTCTTGCCTCCACATTGCGGGATGTGCGAGTCACTTCCTCCTGAAGAAGAGTAAGACGGACTTTCTTTGCTCCCTCAGTAACCATTTCCACTGCGTCCAGATAATGAATGCCCACACCCTGGATTCGTTCTTTTTCATTTAAAGCTTCATATACCTTCTGTGGAATGGCTGCTGCCCTTGGAATACGGTCCTCTCCCGTATCTGTCGGGGCACCGCTGATGCTGACAAAGCCTGCTGCTCCTGCCTTTAAAAGTTTCAGATACATATCCTTTCGCACAATCTCATTGACCATAACTATTTTGCCTGCCGCATGAGAAAGGCTGATGTCATCTCCGTTTTCCACGTAGAGAAACTCTGCTTCCACACCCTCTCCTGCCGTACTTCCGCATCTCTGATAGCCGGTTACCTGATAAGTTTTATTATATGGCTCTGTAACAGTAAGTTCTGCCTTTCTGATCTCCCAGGTATTAAAGGTAAACTCAGAAAGCATACTTTCCATGCCAAAGCTTTTTAATTCCTCCCGTATCAGGGAAGCTGCCTTTTCTTCTGTGGGGGTTCCTGCTTCTCTGATGTAATTAAATTTTAAAACGAAATCCATCTGGCGTTGTCCGCTGATTGTGTTTTTACTCATAATACTATCTCCATTGTAATTTATTTATGCTTCTTCCTTCCAGCTCTCCATATGGCGCACAATCCTCTTATAAAAATCCACTGCCACAGGAAGAGCTGAAAGATTAATGTTTTCGTCTATTCCGTGAATGCTCTGGTATTGCTGCTCATTAATCTCCAGCGGAGCGAAACGGATACTGTTTTCGCAGACAGGCGTATAGAATCTGGCGTCTGTGCCTCCTGTCATGGCATAGGGGGCAACGATTACTCCCGGGTACATTTTTTTCACCACATGCTCAACAAGGCGGAATGGCTTTCCTTTATAATCTACCACCGGACAGGGCTGATGAATCAGAATCCTCTCTGTCTCAATTCCATACTTCTGCGCGATTTTTGACACAAGCGCAAGGCTTTCTTCCACACCCTGATGATGGATAAAACGCATATTTCCTGTTACAGAAGCCTCCTGCGGAATCACATTCAGTCCATCGGAGCCCTTTGCCATAGTAAAATTAAGAGTTGTGGTTATCATTGCCGCTCCAAGGGGATTGACCTTTGGAAGCAGCTTCTCCAGAAGGGGCTCCAGCTGTCTTTCGTATTTCATAACTTTGCCGAGGGCTCCCTCTGTATAAGGCGCCATTCTACGGAACATCTCCGCTACGGTAGGGTTCATTTTTGAGGTAAAGGGATTGTGGTTTTCAATATCCATCATAAAAGCAGCCAGACGGGTAAGGGGCGTCTGCTTCTGGGGAACACTGGCATGACCACCGTTACCCTTTGCGGTAAAACGAATATCTCCGTATCCCTTTTCCAGACAGCCCACCATAGCAAAACGACCCTTCACTCCCTTCATGGGCTCCTCCTTGATCATTCCGCCCTCATCCATAAGGAATTTTAAGTGCACACCGTTATCCTGAAGCCATTTTACAGTAAGGGGTGCTCCTTCTCCGCCGATCTCCTCGGTACAGCTGCTGGCAAGATAAACGTCACACGCAGGAACGTAATCCTTTGCGATTAGCTCCTCCGCTGCCTGAAGGAAACAAAACAGACTGCCCTTAGTATCCACGGTTCCTCTTCCCCATACAGCGCCGTCTGCAATCTCGCCGCCAAAGGGATCATATTTCCATTCGCCTGATGCTTCCACAACGTCCTGATGGCTCATAAAAAGGATTGGTTCTCCCTGACCTTTGCCCTTCCATTTAAAAAGAAGACTCCCGTTAAATTCATGTTTTTCGCAAACTCTGTGGATATTTGGGAAAAGCTCCTCCAACAGCTCATGGAATCTGTAAAATTTGCTGAGTTCCTGATGAAAGGCATTGGAAATGGTCTCACAGCGGATCATTTTTCCAAGTCTTTCTCCGTAAAACTGTTCTCTTTCGGTTGTTTTATTATCCATTATGCTCCCTCCTTATCAAAGCTTATCTTTTTTCCATAAAATATATCCGATGGCAAGTGCCATTCCACCCGCCGGAATCAGCAGAATACTTGTCTGGGAGATTGCCGCTGGAACAAGTACACAGAGAAGGGTCATGGAAAGCAACGGGATAGCTGCGATTTTCATGCTCTTTCTGAAATATTTTAACCCAAGAGCACCAAAAAGCGCCGGGACTACCGTATCAAAAGCAGGAGTAAGCACCGGATTTTCCAATACCGGAGTAAGGGGCACCAGAAGAAGCACACCTGCAAATATGACCAGCATGGTAACAATAGAACTGGACGCTACGCTTAATGTAGAAATAATCTCATTTTCCGCAGTACCGACCTCTGTTTTTGCAATATCCCTAGCATTCATGGCACAGGGAATCTTAAGATTGGTAACATTACCGGTCAGGAAGGTAAGATAGCTTCCGCCGTTTCCGAGCATGGGCGCATACACAAGAAATTCTACAATCCCCACCGGAATATATACCACACCAACCTTGATAAATCCGCTGATAAAACCTTTCAGATCCGGAAACGCTCCGTAAATGGCTCCCATAAGAAAAGGAACTGCAAGAAGCAGTATGACTGCCAATATCAGCATAATCCTTCCAAGACGATGCTGTCCTCTGTTAAATTCTTCAAGAAATTTTTCTTTATCCATGTTCTCCTCCTACAGATTCATAAGAACAGCTGCTGCCATTCCGATGATCATACTTACGGCGATACTGAAATTCTCCAGCCATTCCATCTTTTTCTTTCCAATCAGATATTCAAATACAGCCATTGCAAGGCCGGAAATCCCTGCTACAAGAAGAGGCGTACTGTTTTTAAACGCTGTCCAGGTTCCCACATAGGAACCGATGTATGCGCTGCAAAGTCCGATGAACATGGCGATGGTAGCATAGGTTCCAAACCCGGGTCTGCCGTTGTCTGCTCTTTTTTCTTTTTTCTGAACCTTCCCAAGATATTTTTTCAGTCCGAAAATACAGCAGGTGATACCACTTAAAATACCGGCTGTCATAACCAGAGCAATAGTCGTAAAGGCCGCTATGGACAGCTCGCTGACCTTAAGCCCGGAAAGCCCCATACCGGTTGCCGCGATTTCCGCAACATTCAGCTCATACTGCAGAGCACCCACCACGGAAAGTCTCAGCCAGGATAAAGGTACGCCAAGGCTTCCACTTAAAGCAATCACACCAAGAAGGATACTTACTGCCGGAAGGACGGAAAAGGTTGCGCTGGACATAATGGCTCTTCGCATTACTTTTTTGTCCATTCCGATAGCAATCCCCGCCCGGTAGCTTTTTACCAGAAATACAACACACATGATCAGGATAAACAGCAGCACACCACCCACAATCAGATAAAAGGGCAGGCTGTTTACCTGTTTCAGATACTCACTCATCTCTCTTTCCTCCACCTTTGTTTATTCGTTACAATTTTATCACAAAATCCCATAAAAAGACAGAACATTTTAACGGTTTTCCTCCGATAAAATATTCTGTCTTTACGTTCTATAAATAAGCAATTCATTTTATAAAATCCTGCGCAAAACTCCAAGCTCCATTTCACAGACGGTATCGCATAGTGTTTCTATATCTACCCGGTTATGGCTGACAAGTAAAATGGTGCGCTGTTCATTTTTTAAATCCTGAATGATCCGGTACACTTCCTGAACCCCGTTTTTATCAAGCCCATTAAACGGTTCGTCCAGAATGATAATATGCGGGTCTTCCATGATCGCCTGTGCAATCCCAAGACGCTCCCGCATTCCAAGAGAGTAATTTTTCACCGGTTTTCTGGAAGAAAAATCCAGTCCTACTTTTTCCATTGCTTCTTGTATTTCCTCTTTTCCGATCTTTCCCCGTAAAGATGCCAGAATTTTTAAATTTTCCCTGCCGGACAGATTGGGGAGAAATCCCGGATTTTCAATGATCATTCCAAGAGATTCAGGGAAATCCGTTTCTTTTCCGATCCACTTTCCTTCCACCAGGATTTTTCCCTCAGACGGGCGGAGAAAGCCGCAGATACACTTTAAAAGAACCGTCTTTCCGGAACCGTTCATTCCCACAATGCCGTGAATCTTTCCCGACTCAAATGTGTGGGTGATATTTTTTAAAATCATCTCTTCCCCAAAATATTTTGTAACCCCCTGTATCTCAATGGCTGCTTTTCCCATATATCCCACTCCTCTCTTTTCCGGTTATTCACTTTTTTGCACAAACAGAAATTCAAAATGCTTCATCTCCCGTTTTATGATAAAAATATTTACGCCGATCATCGCACAGAAGAAAAGAAGGCTTGTCCCAATCCTGGGAAGATAATCATACCCGAAATTGTGCATGTAGTAAGTGGCATGATTTAACGGGGAAATCCACCCGGTGATCACCTGCGCCTTATATTCCACCGTACCTGGAAAATGAAACAATTTCATAAAAATCTCCGGATTTAAAAACAGTCCGAACAAATTAAATAGAAATACGCTGACACTTCCAAGAGCCGGACGTTTCCCCAGGCGGAATGCAAGCAGCATAGTCGCATTTACAAGAGCATAACCGGCAATCAGGAGAAAAATCACGGCAGCACAGGGATATGGCAAAGTTGCTTCCAGTATTTTTAAGGAGGCAGGAAGGGCGATCTTCTGTCCTGCCCCGGAATAACCGAGAAGTGCCATTGTTTCACTCCACATATTTCCCACAAAAGAAATATTACCGCAGATGATGCAGGTTACAAGAAGCAGGAACAGTACATAAAAAACGGTAATGAGAAATACGTATAAAAGCTGTCCCCAGATCCATATATTTTTTGTGATCCTTGTAAGATAGTAAGGGGTTAGCTGATTATTTACCGGGAGATCTGCGAAAAGGAAAATCAAAAGCAATGTCGAGAGCATAATCGATTTCCCGTCTCCAAAGGCAAGAATAAAGGTTTCAAATACCTGCATGGAAGTCCCGTAGCTTTCTGCAAAAAACACCGCCTTATCGGAAAGCATCATGCAGAGAACAAATGCCAGGACAAAGGACAAAAGAAACCTTGGATTCCTCATTTCCTGCCGCAGATGAAACATGGCAGACTTCCACACCAATTTCCATTTACACATGAGCAACCCTCCTTCGCATCACTGCTGCATATATGCCGTCTGCCACACATAGGGCAGTTATTAAAATCCCATACCTGACGCCCACAGAAAGATATTTAGATGCTACCCATTCTTTTGGACTTAAAAAATGCAGTTCCGGATAGTATCGGCTCTGAAATTCAGAGAGAATATAATACAGGATAAACGGCGTCATATATGCCATATAACGTCTTTTCATCACTACGGCAGAAATTCCGCCTATCGCTGCCCAGAAAGCCCCGCTCAATGCGGCAAGTCCAGCCCACTGTAGCAGGGAAAGAAGCATATGCTGTCCCAAATACCCCATAAACACTCCAAAAAACTCTCCGGAGGAAAACGCAGCAAAAATACAGAAAATCGTCTGAAGACAAAACGCGCATATGACACAATATCCCCCGGAAACAGCTGTCACAAATACTTTCGTTCCAATGTATGCTTTATAACTAGTGCGGGAAAGGCTCATCAGCACAAATCTGTTTTCTGCCTCCTCGTAAAATACAGAGGCATACGAAAAAGCGGCTGTCATGGATACCGCTATCAGAAACAGCTCCGACTGGGAAGCCCCCTGCAAAAGGATCCATCCAGCCTGTTTCAGTCCGGCCAGCGACCCATCCATTTGCAGATACGACTCTGCCAAAGAAAAACTATCTCCTGCACCAGCCAGTCCCATAAGCAAAATCAGTACTACACTCCCTGCAAATTTCCAGGAACAAATTCCGCGTCTCATTTCTGTTTTCAGCACATTCATTTCCCTCCCCCTTTCTCTGTTCAGTCATTGAAAATCAGTTAAAAAAATCCATCTCCTGCACAGGGCTTACATATCCGCCATCCACTGCGCTTAATACTACCGTCTCCTGCTTCGGCCGTCCCTTCCGGTCGCCGTCCAAATGATTGATGGTGCAGCCTTCCAGTTCAAACACCCATACAGGAACAAGCCAAGAGTTCTGAGGCGCTTCGTAAGCCGGAACATAGGAGCTTTGAAGCTGTACACTTTTTACTGCCCATTCATTGGAAGTTTCTTTGCCGTCAAACCCATTAATACTGTCTACTGCCACTTTTACAGCCAGCATATGGCTCCCCAGTTTTTCTGTAATCTCTTCAAAGGGAAGAAGATTTGTATTTTCCGCGATTACCTTTCCTTTTTCTGACATATTTTTCCATAAAAAGCTTTTCATCCCGTCTTCCGTTACTACAACCTGAATCTCTTCCGGAGCAAAAGAAGGTTTATATACCGCCTCACTTAAATCCTGATAAAAGGTTCCGCCTGACTGACTATAAGAAACAAGCCCTTCATTATCCATACCCATGTAAAATTTATAACCAGCCTGTCCTTTTTCCCAGTCCGGATTCATAAAATCCCATCTTGTGTCTGTGGGACTCCAGAAAACCTTTTCTATTGTTCGTACCTGCATATTTTGAATTTCCAGATCTTCCAATACTTTTCTTGCTTCTTCCTCTGCCTGTTCTTCTGTAAGAGAAAGCTCTTCTGTTTCTTCTTCAAACTTTGCGGAAAAATCTGCAAATTCCGATTTCCATTTTTCCGACGCTTCTTCCTGCATATCTGCTGCCTTCTGTATCTGACTTTCTGTAACCACACCACCTTCTATATAGAAAAATCCTCCGTTTAAACCTTTCTCCGCATCGTATTTTACAGCAGAAATCCTTGCTTTTTTGTCATCCTTTCCCGGAATCTCCGCTGAAAAAAAGCAGTCTCCAAAGGTCTCCTGCATATATTCCTCATTTCCCCCGCTCAACATAGCTTCGTATGTATCCTCTTTATAAGACCCAAATGCCGGCTCTTTTATTTCTGCGTTCTGTATATCCTCTCCAGGAAGGGCTTCCAGAATCTTTTTCAGATTCGACAAGCGGTCTGTGGCATTCATGCCCTCTTCCAGAGTAGGATTCCCATAAGCGCCTTCCCTATTTTTGATTTTTTCCATATACGCACTGCCCTCATCTTTTGTCAAAGGAGAGGGTTCCTGAAGGGGATTGTTACCTCGGAAGTAATCTGTAAGTTTTTTTAACTGTTCCTCACCAAATGCTGTCCTCTTTACCTCCGTTATGGGCGTATTTTTTATTTCTGGTACAAAAATACTTATCCCTTTTGCTTCAACTGTTACTGCCCCATCATTTTTAGAAATAGTTTCTTCCCAATTTTCCGGTACAGAAATTTCTTTTACTTCTTTTGATTTTTCTACTGTAGTGCCTTCTGGAAGCCCATCTACTTTAGAAAGAACAACCTCTTTTTCTGGCGTTTTTTCACAACCACACAATAATCCGGAAAATAAAAACAGTAAACAAACTAATGTTTTTTTCATGACGATGATACCTCCTTCAATTTACGAGACTTTTTGTATTTCAAATATTTTATATAGGTCCTTTAATCTAAAACATTAAAAACACTCTATCAATTGGGCATAACCAAAATCTCTTTCGGATTTACTCTCATTATCTTCACAGAAGATAACGCAGTAATTACAGCGCAGAAAATAAGACCTCCCACACCCACAGCCAGCACGTTTCCTGCTTTCAAAACAGCTCCGGAAATATCTATCGCACTTCCAAGGAAACGCACTCCGAAAAATACAACGGGAACTGCAACAAGAAAGCTTCCTGCAAACACAAGCAGATTTTCCATGATAAGTCTTTCCATGATTTTTCTCTTTGCAAATCCCATAGAAAGAAAAATCCCCATTTCCCTTGTGCGTTCCTGATTCCACATAGTAAGAATAATTGCAAGAATTACAGTCCCCAGAGCAAGTACAACTGCCAACATAAGAAACAGGATTTTTCCCATCTGGGTAAGCGGATCTGCCGCCCTGTCATACTCTGCATTATTCGTATTAATAAAATAGCTGTCCCAATTGTAACCCGGAATGGACTGTAATTTTTCCAATGCGCCTGTAAGAAGTGCCGGGTCCTCTATCCAGAACGTAATGCCATTTGCATACTCTGTCTTTTCCTGCCATACGTCCCTCTGTACATCCATACCGCTTTTTTCATCTACATAAATATAATTGGAGAGAATCTCTGTCTCTGCTCTCTGGGAGGAAGTGTTATCTGCCTCCGGGTCTACCTGGAAAATCCCCACAATCTGAAAATCATATGTATTTCCCACATTGGAACGAGCTCTCATAATCATCTCATCTGTCACTGTTCCTGTAATGGTATCGCCTATTTTCAAGCCATTTGCTGCTGCAAGCTCTTCGGAAATAACAGCTTTTCCTATATCACCTCTTTGAATATGTTCCCCTTCCGTCAGTTTTAATTTTCCTTCCGTAAATTCTCTTCCAAGAACGCTTTCCGTACAGGAAACCATTCTAGCCGTATGCGCCTCTTCCTTCCCTTCTGATGTAAACTTTCCCGGAATCAGAGAAAGGTCCTGCATAGAAAGATAAAACGTATTTGTTCCGCTCCATTTCTTCGGATTTATCACTTCTGCAGCCGCTTCTCCAAGCTCCGGCGTCACCAGGTTTTCATCATCAAATGTTCTTTCTACTGTAAGGCAGGCATAAAACTGCTTTCGGAGCTCTTCAAGAGAATTTTCCACTGCATCTGTGAGAGTCATTCCCGCAAGCACCAGAACAGACAGCGTAAAAAAGATTCCCACAAGAATCGCACTTCTTGATTTCTTTCGTTTCAGGTATAAAACCGCATGATATAAAATTCCTTTGTCTTTATTCTTTTGCATACTCCCTAACCTCCGCTGAAAAACGCTTGTCTCTATAAGTACATACTACGTCAGCTTCTTTTGCCAGAGCAGAAGAATGCGTTACCATAATGACGCATCTTCCTTCTTCATGAGCACTTTTTTTCAAAAGCTCCATAATTCCCTTTGCAGTATCTTCATCAAGATTTCCTGTAGGCTCGTCTGCCAGAATGACCGGCTTGTTGCTTGCAAGCCCTCTTGCAATGGCCACTCTTTGCTGCTGCCCTCCGGAAAGTTTCAGCACATTTCTGTTCCACAGTTCCCTGGAAAGCCCTACTTTCTCCAATGCTTCTTCTACAGAAAGCCTTGCAGTCAGTTCCACATTTTCTTTTACTGTCATGTATTCAATTAAATTATATCCCTGAAAAATAAATGCCACATGCTCCTGCCTGTGTTTATCAAGACCGTATTCTTTAATATCTGTTCCATCATAAAGGATTTTTCCTTTTCTCGGACTGTCAAGCCCGCCCAAAAGCGAAAGCATGGTGGTTTTTCCACAGCCGGACTGTCCCAGAATGGCATACAGCTTTCCCTTTTCAAAATTAAGATTCACGTCCTCCAGGACTGTGTTGTAATCCGTGTAAGAATACATCATATCAACAATCTGCAGCATATCTTATTCCTCCTTTTCTTTTTTACTCTACCATAGATAGTATCCGTATTGGTTCCAGTTTGAGCGTCTTCTTAATTACCCCGTTTACGCAGAAGTAAACAATGAGAAGCATAGCAACAAAGACTGTCACAACAGTTTTTACGCTTACATTCGTATGCAGCTCTTTCGGCGGCTCTACTCCTGTTTTCTGATTCTTTGCCATCTCTGCTGCTTTGCTGTTCTCCCCACGGGCAATGGCTGCCTCGATTTCTTTCTCTGTATATACCTGCTGTTCCTTTTCCTGATGTACTACTCCATATATCTGCCCGCCAATCACAGGAGTTACTGCAAAACTTAAAACAAAAGCAAGAAGAAATGCAGCTATACCAATCAATAAATGTTCCCATAAAAACTGTCGTTTTATCTCTTTTCCCGTAATTCCAATAGACATCAAAATTCCTGTTTCACGGGTGCGCTTTTTCATAGAATGAGTAATTACAAAAACCAGAAGGAGAATCCCTGCTGTCACAATAACACAAACACAGACAAACATTATCTTTTTTACCGTATCAAGTGGTTTTACCGCATCTTTATACATGGAATCATCTTTTCGTAATTCGTAATACTGCCAGTCGATTCCCTCAAGACTGTTGACCTCTTTCATCACTTTATCAAGTTCTGCCGGGTTTTCTACAAAAAATTGACTAACTCCTAATGTACGAGAATCTCCATAGATTTCATTCAAATCATATCCTGTTTCATTATCTACCAAAATCCAATTTTCTAAAATATCGTATTCATTGGTATATTTCGATACTCCTTGATTATATGTCATCTCAAAAATTCCAACGATTTTTGTTTCAATTAATCCTAAAGGTAGGGCTGGATAACCCGTACCTAAGGACAAAGAATCGCCTCTGATTTTAAATGTATCCCCTAACTTTAAGCAATTTTTTCTGGCAAGCTCTTTTGAAATAATAACCGTATGTTTATCTTCTGGAACAATATGCCGCCCTTCTACAAGTGTAAAAGTTCCATTTTGAAATTCCTCAAAATGTTCACTTTTACGTACAGATTGACATCGCGTACAAAATCTTAAATTTTGTGTATCTTCAACAGAAAACATCTCGTTGGCATTCGGGTGTTCTAAGTCATATTCATAACTATCTTTCCAATATCCTGGAATCAGTTCATAATCACAAAGCATTACACTATGGTCTCTTCCTGCTTCATAATCTGTCACACCATCAACCTTTTTCACAACGTAATCCAACATTTTTTCATTCATTTGAGGACCGATATAAAAGCTAAGTGTACCAACAGTTGCCACTTCTCTTTCTTCCCAAAGCTCCGATTTGGACTTATCCCGATGAAGCAGCATCATAAAGCTTGCCCCGTACTTCTTTTCTACTTCTTTCATCATCTGTTTTGATGTTCCATACACCGACAGAAACATTAACATAAATAATGTAAGGAAAAACAAAATTCCAAATAAAAGAAGATTACTCTTTTTCCTGGATAAGGATAATAATATTCTTTTTTTCTCTTTCACACTTTCTCCCCCTCTCTACTCAATCATTGACAGCACCCGTATTGGCTCCAGTTTGAGTGTCTTCTTAATTACCTCATTTACACAGAAGTAAATAATAAGAAGCATAACAGCAAAGACTGTCACAACGGTTTTTACGCTTACATTCGTATGCAGCTCTTTCGGCGGCTCTATTCCTGTTTTCTGATTCTTTGCCATCTCTGCTGCTTTGCTGTTCTCCCCACGGGCAATGGCTGCCTCGATTTCTTTCTTTGTATAAACTTTCTGTTCCTTTTCCTGATGTACTGCTCCATATATCTGCCCGCCAATCACAGGAGTTACTGCAAAGCTCACAACAAAGGCAAGAAGAAATGCAGCTATGCCAATCAATAAATGTTCCCATAAAAACTGCCGTTTTATCTCTTTTCCCGTAATTCCAATAGACATTAAAATGCCTGTTTCACGGGTGCGCTTTTTCATAGAATGAGTAATTACAAAAAACAGAAGAAGAATCCCTGCTGTCACAATAACACAAACACAGACAAACATTATCTTTTTTACCGTATCAAGTGGTTTTACCGCATCTTTATACATGGAATCATCTTTTCGTAATTCGTAATACTGCCAGTCGATTCCCTCAAGACTGTTGACCTCTTTCATCACTTTATCAAGTTCTGCCGGGTTTTCTACAAAAATCGTGGATACCCATAAAGACGGAGGATCTCCATAAATTTTATCCAAATCATAACCTGTTTCATTGTCCACAAGAATCCAATTGTTTAATATATCGTATTCTTTGGTATATTCTGATACACCTTGATTATACGTCATTTCAAAAATCCCCACAATTTTTGTTTCAATTAAATCTAAAGGCATCGCAGGATATTTTCCTAAAGTAAGAGAATCTCCCCAAATTTTAAATCTATCCCCCAATTTCAAATTATTTTTTTCAGCTAATTCTTTTGAAATAATAACTGTATGATTATCTTCTGGGGCAATATGTCGTCCTTCTACTAATTTGAAATTTCCATTTTTAAATTCCTCAAAATATTCACTCTTTCGCACTGCCCGACATCGAGTTTCAGATTTTAAATTTTGTATTTCGCCACTTGAGAGTGTAGTGTTCGTTTCTACCCCAGATAAATAACGCTCATATGTATCCTTCCAGAATCCATAAATCAATTCATAATCGCAAAGTAAAACATCATAATCACCTCCACCTTCATAATCCACAATTCCGTCAATTTCTTTCATAATATAATCCATCATTTCTTCATCTATACCTGGGCCGATATAATAATTAAGTGTCCCTACGCCTTCTACTTCTCTCTCCTCCCAAAGTTCCGGTTTAGACTGATCCCGATAAAGCAGCATCATAAAGCTTGCTCCGTACTTCTTTTCTACTTCTTTCATCATCTGTTTTGATGTTCCATATATTGACAGAAACACTAACATAAAGAAAGCAAGAAAAAATACGATTCCGAATAAAAGAAGATTACTCTTTTTCCTGGATAAGGATAATAATATTCTTTTTTTCTCTTTCACACTTTCTCCCCCTCTCTACTCAATCATTGACAGCACCCGTATTGGTTCCAGTTTGAGCGTCTTCTTAATTACCCCGTTTACGCAGAAGTAAATAATAAGAAGCATAACAGCAAACACTGTCACAACAGTTTTTACGCTTACATTCGTATGCAGTTCTTTCGGCGGCTCTACTCCTGTTTTCTGATTCTTTGCCATCTCTGTTGCTTTGCTGTTTTCCCCACGGGCAATAGCTGCCTCGATTTCTTTCTCTGTGTAAACTTTCTGTTCCTTTTCCTGATATACTGCTCCATATATCTGCTCTCCAATCACAGGAGTTACTGCAAAACTTAAAACAAAAGCAAGAAGAAATGCAGCTATACCAATCAATAAATGTTCCCATAAAAACTGTCGTTTTATCTCTTTTCCCGTAATTCCAATAGACATCAAAATTCCTGTTTCACGGGTGCGCTTTTTCATAGAATGAGTAATTACAAAAACCAGAAGGAGAATCCCTGCTGTCACAATAACACAAACACAGACAAACATTATCTTTTTTACCGTATCAAGTGTTTTGACAGCATCTTTATATGTGGAATCGTCTTTTACCAGTTCGTAATACTGCCAGTCTATCCAGTCAAGATTTTTTACTTCTTCCATAACCTTATTTATATCTTCTGGATTTTTCACAAAAAAATATCCGCCATATAAGTGATTTTCTTCCCCATACATACGGTCCAGGCAATATCCTGTCTCACTATCCGTAATGACCCAATTTTCCAATATATCATATTCATCTGTATAATGATTGACACTCTGTTGATACGTCATATCAAAAAAACCTACAATCTCTGCTTCTACTGTTCCCATAGATTCTATGGGAGTTTTGGCCCGCACCGCTAAAGATTCTCCATCTATTCTTAACATATCCCCTATTTTCAAATCATTTTTCTCTGCCAGAGATTTTGATATAATACACTTAAACTCATCTTCCGGCGTAATATGTCGCCCTTCTGCAAGACGAAACGTTCCATTATAAAACTGTTCAAATCGAAAACTGTTTCTGGTAGGAAAGCACTGGGTAATATACATATTATTTTTCGTTTCTTCTGGGTTAAAAGAAAGCTCATGAGCATGTGAAGAAAAATATTCATAATTCCATTTGTTATATCCGGGAATTAATTCGTATTCATATAGCATCACATCCCAGTTCCGCCCTGACTCATAATCTGTAATTCCCGACACTTCCTCTGTAATTCGATTCAGCATATCTTCATCTACATTTGGTCCGGTATAAATACGAAGAGGCGAGTCTAATCCCTCTACTATTTTTTCTTCCCAGAATTCCGGCTTTGATTCATCACGATAAATTTGTATTCGAAAGCTCGTTCCGTATATTTCTTCTATTTTAAAGATACTATCTTCGACTGTTTGATAAATTGATACGAATACTAACATAAAAAAACAAAGGAAAAATAAAACTCCAAATAAAAATACATTGTTTTTTCTTCGTAATAGAGATACAATAATTCTTTGTCTTTTTCTCATTATAGCTCACATTCCTTTCGCATTCCTTAATGCACAAATATTACATTTCCGATATAGATTGTACATTTATTTGTGTTTTATGTATAATTACAATATTTATATTGTAATTATACACTGCGCAAACATGATTTACAATCTTTCATTTGTCATATCCATTAAATATCTATATATTTTTTTTGCTTTTATTACTATTTTGCACAAAGCCAAAGCAAGATATAGTATAGGTAAAGGGAGAAGAAATTTTTCCCCCTTAATTTTCAAATATCTTTATACAAATTTTTGTATTAAAAAACACCCACAGATTTTGCTCTGTGAGTGTTAACAGGTCAAATATAACTATTTCGTGCCTACTTGCACATTTTCAAAAATTTTATAAGTGAATATGGTGGCTTACTTCGTTACAGGAAAGCTAACATTCTTTTTTACGGATTCTTTCCTCTATAACTTCTTTTAAAATCTCCAACTCCTCTCTTGAAAACGTCTCTTCCCGTAATAATGTACATATAACTGTGAAAGAAGAAAGACTTGTTATCTGTTTCGCATTCTGATATAAAATTTCCTCTGATGATACATTTGCCCTGAAGGTTCTTGCGTAATTTTTTGTCCGCTGAATCATACCGTCTACAGAAATCAAATCTTTTTTCAGCATATTTTTTAATGCGGTACGAAGCGTAATCTCTTTTATATCCGGATTTTGTTCCAAAATGTCTCCGGCACATAAAGGAGTTTCACTTTTCCATAACGTTTCCAGTATCCTCATCTCTGTTTTTGTCATTATAAATCGCCTGCATTTCTAATATATTGATAAATTTTATAATAACATAATCGTATAAGCAACACAATGTAAATTCTTTATTTATCTTACTGAGACTCCCATTTCATCACATCAGATTCAAATTTTCCCCTGCAAAAAACGTCTTTTATACTTTAAATTTGCATATTCTGTCACTCGCTTCATATATACCGCATCATAAATCCCGCCTACGGCACCTGCGATGGGAATTCCCTGCAGAAATTTCATATATAAAAGTTCTTTTGAAAGAAGAGAGGATGTTTTGGAAATTGTATCTGAAATACAATACACAGCCGGAAGTTCCTCATTGGAAATCAATGTATTTATTTCTTCATTAATCCTCTCTGTTTCTTTTCCGTATGTAATGGCTCCCTGAATAAGAAGAAGTATAAAATACTGTTCCTCTTCTGTATCGTATTTGTACCCATAACTTACAGCAGTTTCATAAATACTTCGAAGCATCATTCCTGTAAATACCGGAATGTCAGGAATTCCAATTCCAAGAATACCCATTCCCACTCCGGAAACACCGGAAAGCAGAAGGTTTTTCCTTCCGGTTCCTTCTGCTTTCTTGGAAAATGCTTTTAATGACTTTCTGTTTTTACAAAGCTGATATGCATATTCCTGAATCTGATAGTTTTTTTCAAGCTCTTCTTTTCGATAAGTTTTTTCAATCACATGACTTCCCTTCTGAAAAATCAGCGTAAAAGCTTTAGAGAATGCGGCGTCTAATGTTTCCTGAAGCTTTTTGGGGATTTTTTCTTCCAAAAGCGAAGAGAAAGCACTTTCTTTTTTCTCTTTTCGTTTGTTTAAATATTCCTCCTCCTTCTTTAAAAGCTTCTTCCACTCCTTTTCTTCCGGCGTCAATCTCCTCATTAATATACCTCCGAGCCAAAAGGCATCAGGGCAAGTTTTGCAAGCTTAAACTGCTGAAGACCAAAAGGAATACCGATAATTGTAATACAAAGCAGTGCTCCCATTACCACGTGCTCAAGGGCAAGCGGAAGGCCGGATAACACAAGCCATAAAATATTTAAAAGAAAAGAACCTGCTCCTCCTCCGTAACGCACTTCCTTTCCAAAAGGAAAGAAACTTAAAGATGCAAATTTAAAACACTGTAAGCCTACCGGTATTCCCACAACGGAAATGCACCACAGCACACCTGCAAGACACCAACTAAGACCACTGATTGCCCCACCGAAAATAAACCATAATAAATTTCCAAGACAACCCATATTAATTCTCCTCTCCGATTAAATTTCTGCTTATATTAGAAAGCCCTGCCAAAATTTCTTCCACCCGGCGGATTGCCTCCTGTACTTCTTCTCTTGCATCGGAAATTTTAGACTGAACAAAATAATCTGCCACAAGTCCGTCAAAGAAAAAGTCCGCAAATGTAAGAAAGCTCCCGATTTCCATGTGAAATTCTATCATTGTATCTACATCTCGCAGCTCACGCTGAAAATCAGCTACGTCTTTTTTCGCCTGTTCAATGTAGGAGGAAGCCTCTGATATTTTGGAGTGTTTCATCATATCTGTAAAAAATCCACCTCCAAGCATATCCCAGATTCCCCAGTTTCTCGCACTTCCCAGCTTCTCCTCTGCCATATGAAGACTGGCAAGAGCCCGCTGTCCAGCGTACTGTGCCTCTCTGATATCCTGCTCCACCGTTTTTTGCTTTTTCATTTCTTCTCTCATTTTAACCTCTCTTTCTGCAAGCCTTGTGACAATCTGTCATGTGTTGCCTTAGAGTGCATGTTTATAAAAAAAAGACTCTTATTATGACATCTGCCACAATAAAAGTCTTGCCATCTCATTTGATACGGATACCTTTCGGTATCGGGTGACGGTTTCAAACCCGTCCTTTCGGACGTTTAGCTACTCCCTTTCATTTGCTTGAAAACATATTATCATTTTTCGTGATAACTGTCAAGATTTTTTTGAAGTTTAAAGCTGGCATTTACTCCAACCACAGCTTTTGCAACTGTCACATCCCTCTGTAGAAACTAACTCTCCGCCGCATTCCGGACAGGGAAGGATTCCGGATGCAGACTTATTCTCTTCTTTCTTTTTTGTACTCAAAATCCCCATTCGTTTGCAGCCGTCCCTGTAAATCGTAATCCCTTTCAAGCCCATGTCATATGCATACATATAGAGAGCTTCTGTCTCCTCTTTTGTAAAACCATGAGAAAGATTGACGGTAGAACTGATAGAAGCATCCACGTGGAGCTGCCATATTGCCTGCATATCAATTCTCTGCTTATAATCGAGATTCATGGCTGTGACAAAAAAGCCCGGCAGCTCCCGATCATCTTCTATTCTGTGAGCTTCCATGTAATCTTTCACGATTTTTGTATATACCCGGTAGTATACATCTTCTCCATGAAGGGATTCTGTTTTTCTTTCATAATAGTTAGCATAAACCGGTTCAATTCCACCGGAAATCCCCAGCATAGTAGATAAAGTTCCAGTTGGCGCTATGGTAAGAAGCTGAGAGTTTCGAAGTCCGTATTCCTTTACAAGAGCTCTTGTCTCTTCTGTTGTATTCATAAGAAAATAGGGAGTTTCCATAATTTCTTCCACCTTGCAGCCGGAAAACCTTCCCTTTTCTTTAGCTAGAAGAGCAGAAGCAGCTATGGCTGTGTCTGCCATTACAAAGCCGATCTTATCACAAATGTCCACTGTCTCTTTTTGTCCGTAAGTAACGCCCAGTTTAATTAACGCATCTGCAAGCCCCATAATGCCGAGGCCAATCTGTCTCCATTTTTCTACACTCTCTCGCTGTTCCGGAAGAGGATGAAGCGGCAAACCTTCTTCTAACACTTCATTTAAAGCATATACAGAAGCAGTCACACATTTTTTTAATTCCTCAAAATCAAAATCAGCTCTTTCTGAGAACGGATTTCTGACAAATTCGGAAAGATTGATGCTTCCAAGAAGGCAGCTTCCTCCTGCTGGCAGCGGCTCTTCCGCACAGGGGTTCACACCTGCATAGGAAAATTCTTCCGTGTTACTTAATAGATTCCAGCTGGAAATCCTGTCCCAGAAAAGAACACCCGGTTCTGCATAATCCCAGCTTGTATCCGTAATTTTTTTGAAAAGTGCTCTCGCCGGTACCCGTTTTTTTATGACTTCCCCTGTTGCCTCCCTTTCATAAGAAAGAATGTAATCGGTTCCCTTTTTTACAGCTTCCATAAAGTCCTTATAAATACGAACGGAAACATTTGCCTTTGTAACTTTTTCAAGGTCTGTTTTCAACTCAATAAACTCCAGAATATCCGGGTGAGAACAGTCCATTGAAATCATAAGCGCACCTCTTCTGCCATTCTGTCCAATAAGAGCCGTCACAAGAGAGTATAATTCCATAAAGGATACAGCCCCACTCGTCTCCTTTGCCGCATTATTAATTTTTGCCCCTTTCGGACTGAGCTGAGAAATATCTACACCGCATCCGCCTCCGTAGCTATAAGTTCTGGCAAGTTTTTTTGCACAGTCGAAAATGCTTTCAATCTCGTCTTTTGGCGGTTCTATCACATAGCAGTTAGAATACGTAACCTTTCTTCCCAGCCTGTCAAGTCCTCTGTTTGATAAAATTCTGCCTCCGAATAAAAACTTTTTTTCTTTCATGTACTGTGCAATCTCTTTATTACCGCCACTTACCCTTGTAATCCAGGAATCAAAGTCTTCACCCTCAGCAGCATATTTCTTTGTCCATATATCTATTCCAAGCTGATTGTCTTCTCCCAACCATTCTTTTACTGTCATATTGTTCTCCTATCTACATTTAGTTTATGTATGATATGATAACACTATATATGGTATAAATCAAGATTAAAATTGTACAGTTTTGTTTTCTTTACAAAATTCCCAGTCCTTCCAGAAGAATTTTAAAACCCATGAGAATAAGAATAATACCGCCGCAAAGCTCTGCCTTTGATTTATATTTTTCTCCAAAAATACTTCCAATTTTAATTCCTGCAGCAGAACAGACAAAGGTAATGATTCCGACAAACGAAACTGCCGGAAGAATCTGTACTTTCAGAAACGCAAAAGTAACGCCTACCGCAAGTGCATCAATGCTTGTTGCTATCGCAAGGGGAAACATGGCTTTTGCACACATGGAGCAATCAAGATGTTCCTCTTCACCAAAAGCTTCTTTTACCATATTTCCTCCTATAAGTACAAGAAGAATACAGGCAATCCAGTGATCCCATTCTGTAATTACGTCCGAAAAGAAATGCCCCAGAAAGTATCCCAAAAGAGGCATACCTGCCTGAAATCCGCCAAACCATAATCCGGCAATACACATATGTTTTTTTCTGATTTTTCCCAAAGACAGTCCCTTACAGACAGAGACTGCGAAGGCGTCCATGGAAAGTCCCACCGCTACAAGAAACAGTTCAAAAAGTCCCATTTTTTCTCTCCTTTGTATTGTATTTTTTCCAAAAGGCAGCCTTTTATTTCGTATCAGGACGAAAAAAAGAGACACGCAGACAGCATAAACTGTCCACGAGTCTCATCATTTCAGGTAATACCGGGTAATTCCTTACCATTATGTCGATATTGCCGCATAATTCTATGCCGATTACTCCCTCACGGAAATTTACATTATCCTACCATAAATTATCAGGAAATGCAAGTTTTTTTCGTACAAAAAAGCAGCAATCACTGCCATTCTTGCTGCTTTTCTGTAACTTTCTTATGGGATTTTTTTCATACACACACATCATAATTGTGGAGGTCTGATGTGATTCGATGAGTGGCTGACACACTTCCCAGTGCCATTGATAACATTTTAACAAAATCTGTAAGAAATACAAGCCCCCCTGGGGGTTAATTTTTCTGTTTTTTGTAAAGAATTCGAATGGAGTTGAATACACACAGCATAGCAACACCGGAATCTGCAAAAACTGCCAGCCACATGGATGCAAATCCTGCAAGTCCAAGAACCATAACAATCGCCTTAATAATGAGGGCAAATACTACATTCTGCCACGCAATCTTTTTCGTTGCTTTTGCGATTGCCATAGCTTCCGGAATAGATTCCATACTGGAATTCATAAATACCACATCTGCTGCCTCGATAGCTGCGTCTGCTCCGCTTCCCATTGCCGCACCTACGTCTGCACCTGCAAGAACCGGTGCATCGTTGATTCCATCCCCTACAAACATAACAGACTCATATTTTTTCCGCACATTCTGAAGCTCCGTTACCTTATCCTCCGGAAGGAGACGGGCGTGTACCTCCTGAATGCCAGTCACTCTTGCAACTGCCTCCGCCTCTTCTAAAGAATCACCTGTAAGCATAACAGAAGCAGCACCAAACCGATTGATTTTCGCAATTGAACTTTTGGCATCTTTTTTTACCGTATCGGAAATGACAAGATGTCCTGCAAAAGTTCCATTTACAGAAACAAGAACCTCACTTCCAAAACTCTGGTTCTTATAAGAGGAAAGAGAAATATCCTCTTTTTCCATAAGCTTTCTGTTTCCTACAATAATTGTTCCTTTTTCTGTCACAGCTTTGATACCGTGTCCTGCTATTTCTTCCAGGCTTTGCGGCTTTGTAAGCGAAATATCTTTTTCTCTTGCTGCCTGAACAATGCTCATCGCGATAGGGTGTGTAGAAATCTGCTCACATTCTGCAGCAATTTTAAGGATTTCCTCTTCGCTCCAATGAGAGGCAGGAACTACCTTCTGAACCACGAAATTTCCTTCAGTAACAGTTCCTGTTTTATCCATAACAACCGCCTTTACATCGGCAAGCTGTTCAAGGGAAACCCCTCCTTTAAAAAGGATTCCTTTTTTAGAACCTGCACCAATTCCGGAAAAGAAAGCGAGAGGAACACTTAACACAAGCGCACAGGGACAACTGATTACAAGGAAGGTGAGGGCTGTATAAATCCAATGTTCCCAGTTTCCTGTAAATAAAGAAGGAACAATCGCAGTAATAAGGGCTGCCGCCACAACGAAAGGAGTATATACTCTTGCAAACCGCGTAATAAAACGGTCAATTTTCGGCTTGCTTGCCGCTGCATTTTCTACGGAATCAAGAATCCTTGTAACCATAGATTCAGAAAGTGTTTTTTCTACCTGCAGCTTTAACTGTCCGGAAAGATTGACACAACCAGAAAGAATATGGCTTCCTTTTTTTATGGATACAGGAACCGGTTCTCCAGTTACAGGAGACGTATCCAGACGGCTTTCTCCGTCTATGATCACACCATCAAGAGGAATACGGTCTCCCGGACGTACAAGAAGTATATCTCCTTCTTTTGCTTCCTCTGCAGGAATCTCCGTTATATTTTCTCCCTGTATTCGGTTTACCGTCTCAGGACGCATATCCACAGCGTCCATAATCTGGCTTCTGCTTCTCTCCACTGCACGGTGTTCAAAGTATTCTCCAATCCGATAAAACAGCATAACACCTACTGCTTCCGGATACTCGTGAATCACAAACGCCCCCAATGTAGCAATGCTCATTAAAAAGTTTTCGTCAAACACATGACCTTTTAAAAGATTTTTAGCAGCAGTCACAACGATCTCTCCGCCAAGAATTACATATGCAACTATATACACAGGAATTGTAACATGATTTCCTATGCCCATATTCTCCATGATTTTTCCTGCTGCAAATAAAACTGCTCCAAAAATAATCGCAAACAAATCACGTTTTCCATGATTTTCTTCTGTATGGGTTTCTCTCTTTCTTTCCTTTTGCTCCTTTATGACAACCTGCGATTCAATAGAAGTACAAATTTCCCGGATTTTCGGAAGAAGCGCGTCCGGATTTTTTGCAGCCAGGCGAAGCTGTTTTGTAGCAAAGGTAATAGTTGCATCCTCCACTCCTGGAAGTTCATTTATTTTCTTTTCCATCTTTGCAGCACAGTTGGCACAGTCGATATTTTCTATAATATAAACTTTTCTCGGTATATTGTCTGCGACATGGCGATGATGATGTTCCTGTTCTTCATGATGATGCTCATGTCCGCAGCAGCAGCCTTCTCCATGTTCGTGATGATGGGAATGAT
>Scrappy_p2__coassemble_665_pt1 | contig 35729 bp, 31 predicted proteins | sample Scrappy_p2__metabat2_low_PE_024 | metagenome-assembled genome bin Scrappy_p2
AGAGCAGAGGACTGAAAATCCTCGTGTCGCTGGTTCGATTCCGGCTCTGGGCATTCTATCTTGAAAGAATAAGATAGAATACAATTTCATTAATATGGAGCATTAGCTCAGTCGGTAGAGCACTTGACTTTTAATCAAGTTGTCCGGGGTTCGAATCCCCGATGCTTCATTTTCACTGGAAATCTTAATGTTTTCCAGTTTTTTGTTTGTCAGATTTTTTGATATTCAGAGGTTCTACTTTTTAAATTACAGCATAAAATAATAGTAGCTAGGAAAGATATGGAAGATGCGCACTTCTTTATTGGACAGGCTGTAAAAAAAGGAGGATTCTTATGAAGAGTTTAAAAGATAGCTTTTGTCAGGCAATTACAGCGTTTATCTGTTTTGTGATAAATCTTTTTTTCGCAGAAAGTAAAAGAAGAGAAGAAGTTCTTTTAACAGCTTCAGTCTGTGGAAACAGTGGAAACCTTTCTGCAAATAATGAAAACGATGTGGAAAACTTTTGTGTAAATGAATTTCCCGGAAAAGGAAGCGAAAATACGAATAAAGTGAAGCATATAGTAACGGAAGAGTTGCGGAAACAGGAGACATTGCAGAAAAATAATGTGACAGAAAACTTTTCAATGCAGAAAGAGCTCTGTAGAATCAGAGTGCCATGTTTAGAGGAAGAAGGCGAATCTCCGCCTTAAGAGTACAGAGTTGCATACATATTGAAAAAAAGGCATATAATAGGGAAAAAAGCAGGATTTGCAGGATATGAAACATCAAATCTCTTTTTTATTCTGGAGAGCTGCGGCTCTTCTTTTAATACCCTATTTTGCCGTAATAGGATTTCAGGGAAAAGAAATTGCTCTGATGAATCGTATTCCGAAGGCAGAAGACTGCCTTCCTTTTATTTTGTCAGAGGAGATTGATGCAGACAAAGAAAAAGAAACTCTAAAAGCACAGGCTGTTATTGCAAGAACAAATCTTTACAGGAGATTAGAAGAAGGAGAGAGTTTGTATGATATTTTAAAAGAATGTAATAAAAGCAAAGGAAATGCGGAAAAAGTATATTCTGTTGCAGTAAAAGAAACAGAAAATATAGTTTTATCGTGGGAAGGGAAATTAAAACCTGTTCCTTATCATGCAGTCAGCAGCGGAAAGACAAGGAGCGGCGAAGAAGTTTTCAGGGATCAGGAATTTACATATTTGAAATCAGTAGACAGCAGTGCAGACAGGGATTCCCCGGATTATCTTTCCAGCGTATACATAGAGGAAGGGCAGCTTCCCCAGGAATTTGAAATAGAGGAAAGAGACAGCGCCGGATATGTGCAGAGTATTGAGGCAGATGGAAATCTTTTGGAGGGGGAAGGATTCCGCCGTGGAATGAGGCTTTCTTCAGCTGATTTTACTGTGCAAAAATTGAATGGGAAGATTCGTTTTTTGTGCCGTGGAAAGGGGCATGGGCTTGGATTTTCTCAGTATGGAGGAAATGAATTGGCAAAAGAAGGGAAAAATTATAAGGAAATCCTGACTGCGTATTTTCCGGAAATGAATCAGGAAAACATACATAAACTTTTTTAATACGTGAATAAACAACCATATTCTGGACACCCTATAGATACAGAAACATAGTAGTAGCTGCGGAAAACCCGGACAGTTACAGAGAATATAAGCAGAGGTGAAGGGAATATGATGAACAACAAAAAAGCAAAAATCATCTTAAACGGCGCAGTTCTGGCAGTGATGGCGGCACTGGGAATCACAGTTTACCAGATTGGAACATCTTCCTCAAAAGAGGAAATTATGTATGAAGATGTAAAAGAAAAAGCGAAAAAAGAATACGATACAGAATCAGGGATTTCAGGAGAGAGAAAAGAAAATAAAGAGGAAGCTCTCGTGGATGCAGATACCAGTAAGGTAAAGGCAAGCATGGAAAAAAATACGAATATCAAAGAGATAGAAGAAACAAAGAAAGAATCAGTGGATAAAATACAGGAGCCAGAAGAAACTCCAATAGAAACGGTAGCGAATCCACAGGCAGCACCATTAAATCTTCCGGAAGTAAATTTTTCTGAAGAAACATTAATGGAATGGCCGATTCACGGAAATATTCTTGTAGATTACAGCATGGATTCCACTGTATATTTTCCAACTCTCGACCAGTACCGTTTAAGCCCTGCAATCGCAGTGCAGGCAGATGAGGGAGCTCCTGTTATGTCTGCTGTAAATGGAACGGTTTATTCTGTAGAAGAAACGGCGAAAACAGGTACAACGGTAACAATGGAGCTTGGTAATGGGTATCAGGCGGTTTATGGACAGTTAAAGGATTTGAACGTATCAGAAGGCGATACCGTAAAGAAAGGTGCGATTATCGGGTATGTGAATGCACCAACAAAATATTACAGTGAAGAGGGAAGCAATCTTTATTTTGCAATGAAAAAAGACGGAAAACCGATTGATCCGATTGCTTATCTTCCGTAAAGCATTCACAAAACAGAAAAATCTACGTATAATAAAGCAGGTGGGAAAGAAAATTCGCAGTCAGCGATTCAGCCACCTGCTTTCTGATTTTTATGCTATAGGAAATTACTCCGTAATGTTCTATATTTTGTAAAAATGCGAGTTTTGGCTGACTGCTTTTTATAGAGAGCTTCAGGAATGGCTGTCTGAAAATAAGTATAGACGGCTGTTCTTACATATGGGAATGGGAACTGTGATAAAAAAGATTCAGGAGAACAGAAATATGAATTACACATATATGGTATGCTGTGCAGACGGAAGTCTTTATACAGGATGGACAAACTGTCTGGCGCGGAGAATAAAAGCACATAATGGCGGCAAAGCAGGGGCGAAGTACACAAAATCCAAAAGACCGGTAACACTTGTGTATTATGAAGGATTTGCAACGAAGGAAGAGGCTATGAGAAGGGAATATGAAATCAAACAGATGTCCAGAGGGAAAAAGCTGGAGTTGATGGAGAGTTTCTAAAGAATTTAAACAAAATCTATAAATTACGGTCAGGAAAAGAAAGAAAAAGTATGATATTTTTAAGATAGAGTAAAAGGAAAAGGTGGGGGATTATGATAAAGGTATTATTTGTAGATGATGAAGTAATGGCAATGGATTATTTACAGAACATGATTTCCTGGGAAAAGGAAGGATTTTCTGTAGTGGGACATGCCAGAAGCGGAAAAAAAGCGCTTGAAATATATGATAGAGAGAAACCAGACATCGTAATTTCTGATATAAAAATGACGGGAATGGATGGCCTTGAATTAACAAAAAGATTAAAAGAAAAAAATCCGGATGTGGTGGTAATTCTTCTTTCTGCTTACAGAGATTTTGAATATGCACAGAAAGGTTTTGAATACGGTGTTTCTAATTATCTCTTAAAACATGAACTATGTGAAGAAAAGCTTATAGAAGAATTAAAAAAAGCAAAAGAGCGTTTAAAGGCGAACGGAAGAAAAAAGAAAATTTATCAGAAATACTTTGCGAAACAGTTAATTTATAACATGGAAGATGTAACGGAAATAGAAGAAAAAGAGCTTGGAAATCGTTTCTTTTTAATTTTGGTTAATAAAAATCCTGTTTTTCATAATGGAGTATTCCATGAATTGTCATGGTCATATGAGGAAAGGGAAAAGATTCAGCAATGTTCACAGGAAACAGAAGCGGAAATAGAATATGTTTCAGATGTGACGCTAACATCTGGAAATACGATTATTCTTTATAAAATTGGGAATATAAACAGTCGTTATGAGCTTGTAAATAAAATAGAAAATACGTCTAAAAGAATAGCATCTTCTTTTAGTATGGAAGAGAATAGTTCTTTTAATATTATTTACAGTAATGAAATTAAGCGTGCGGAAATAAGCGGAACCTTTCAAAAGATGTCCAGAATGATACATTATTCGGTTTTTTGGAAACCACGCTGTATATACGCTTTGGAACGTCTGGAAGAAAAGGGAGAAGAAGAAAAAATTTCATGGAATGAACAAGAAAAAGAGCTTCGTGGAATTATTTTTGAAGGAAAAAAGACAGATGATTTTATTTCTTATTTATTTGAACTTGTAAGATACCCAAGAGAAAATTTAAGAGGATTTAGAGATTTATTATTTGTGCTTGATAATCTGGCAAAAGAGATGGAAGACAGACATGGAATCATACATATAAAGAAACGTGAAGCCGGATATAAAATTCAGGACGTTGAAAACTATTATATAGAAAAAATGAATTGTATTTCTGAAACAATACAGGAAAGAACTGAAAAAAAATATTCAAATATTGTTGTGGATATGATGCGGTATATAAACAAGAATTACTGCAGAGAAATCAGTTTGGAATCTTTAGGAGAAGAGTTTCAGATGAACGGAGTGTATCTTGGACAGATTTTTAAAAAAGAGACGGGAACAACCTTTTTAAAATATCTCACAGCTCTGCGGATAGAGGAGGCAAAGAGACTTTTGGCTCAGGGAGATAAAAATGTATCGGAAGTATCTGAAATAGTGGGATATAAGACAAGTCAGTATTTTAGCCAGATATTTATTAAAAATGTAGGAATGAAGCCGCAGGAGTATAAAAAATGGAAAAAAGATATTTAAGGAAAAAGTCGCTAAAAAGCAGAATTTTAAAAAACATTTTCTTTGTTCTGGAAGTTTCCATGATATTCAGTACAGCTATAAGTTATGTATATTTTGAAAAAATTGTGAGGAAACAAGTACTTGAAGAGGAAAGGGAAGGGTTGGATCAGGTTACAAATCAGCTGGAATTTATGATAGAAGATATTCAAAATTTTGCAGCAGGAGTTATAGCAGATGAAGAGTTGCAGAATGTGCTGAATATAAAAAAAACAGAAAGCGCTGCATTTGATAAAGTGAAAACAGAAAGTGAAATGTCTAATCGACTTGTTTTTTATAATAGTCTTAGAACATATGTAGCCGGTTCTTTTATAGTCTTAGCAGATGGGAAAAAATACTGCAGTATAGGACCTAATTCAGCGGAAGAATATATGAAAGAAAAAATGAAAATAAAAGAACTGCAGGATTATATAAAAAATAAAGAAAAAATATTTTCTTCGCCTTATTATGGTGTGGATAATTGGGTATCCCAACCTGTTGTGTGCTTCAGAAGTCCCATGTACAATAAATTCCAGTTTGGAGAAGAACAGGGGACTCTTTATCTTGAAATTTATCTCGAATATTTTTTGAAACAAGTAGATACATATGGGGAAAATCAAAAAAATATTTGCTTGATGGGAAATAATAATGAAGTTTTATATGAAGGAAATCAAAACAGAGAAATCAGCAGAGTAATTAAAAGACAAAAAGGTGGGATAGAAGAAGGAAGCTCAAAAGCAGAAGGCAATTATTTTATATGTAATAATGTAGGAGATTCCGGATGGAAGCTGTATGTAATGATCACACCAGAGTATTTATGGCAGAGATGTAAATTTGTATTTATCTTTTTCAGTTTATCTTTTGTAATTTCCCTTGCTGCAATTCTGTTTACGACATCAAGGCTTATGGAGAAAATTATACATCCTGTAACAGTTCTTTCAAGAAGAATGGAAAAAACTCATTATAATAAGCTTCATGTTCAGGAAATGGTTCATACAGGAGACGAAATAGAGATATTATATCAGTGTTATAACGATATGGTAGAGGAAATTCAAAGGGGAATCGAGCAGCAGCGAATTTACGAAAAACGAACAAAGGATATGGAATTTGATATTATGCTTTCTCAGATTAATCCTCACTATTTATATAATGTATTAAATACAGTTGTATATTTGTCAGCGGCAGGAAAAAATAAGGAAGTCGTAAAAATTACAAATTCCCTGATTTTCAGTTTACAGGAGACACTGCGCCTGGGTGAGAAAAATATAGAAACAACGGTAGAAAAAGAGCTTATGCTTACACAGTGCTATCTTGATATTCAAAAATACCGTTATCCAGATGTATTTGAGACGGTAATAGAATGCGGGGAAGATTTAAAACAGTGTCTTGTTCCAAAAACTATTATACAGCCGCTTGTGGAAAATGGAATTTTGCATGGAATTTTACCTCTGGAAGAGCCGGGAATTATTAAAGTTTATATTTACAAAAAAGAAGATTTTCTTTGTATCGAAGTAGAAGACAATGGAGAAGGCATTTCCAGAGAAAGGCTGGAAGCTTTTGAAAAAGGAGAAGAGCTGATATATGAAGAAAAAGGAAGAAAACATATTGGAATAAGTAATGTAAGAGACAGAATTTCTTATCTTTATGGAGAGCCGTATGGAATGTGGATGAAACGTCTTCCGGAAAGAGGAACAAAAGTAACATTGCATCTGCCCTATAAAATTTGAACAGAAACTAAAGATTACTGTATGGGAAGAAATGTTGAGGAATGTTAAAGTAAAACTATCTTAAACGGAGGGAGCATTTCATTATGAAGAAAAGAACGAAAAAAATCATGGCTCTGATGATGACAGCAGCCGTGGCGGCAACAACATTTGTAACAGGAGGAAGCACTGTTTATGCGGAAAAAGCAGAGGATTACAGCGAGCCGCTTCCGGAGGATTATGAAGGAACTCTTACTATGTGGGGATGGGACGATTCTTATTTTGAAGGAATTACAAAAGCTTTCAATAAGAAATACCCAAATGTAAAGTTTGAATACACCCCAATGGCAAATGGAGATTCTCTTCAGAAATATCAGACAGCTCTTGCTACAGGAACAGAGCTTCCTGATATTGGATGGGCAATCATTGATTCCAGAGCAAAAGTTTTTGAACTTGATATGTGGGAGGATTTATCAGCAGCACCATACAATTTTGACATTAATGAGGTGTATGATTATCTCCATCCTAAAATGGTAAATTCAAAAGGCGCTGTGTGCGGAATCGAGCAGTGTTTAAGCCCGGCAGGAATTGCATACAGAAAAGACCTTGCAAAAGAATATCTTGGAACAGATGATCCAAAAGAACTGGAAGCTATGTTCCCTGATTGGGAAGCCTTTATTGAGAAGGGAAAAGAAGTACTGGAAAAGAGCGACGGAAAAGTTTATATGTGGCCGGGAATTGCAGATGCACAGCAGTTTATCAGAGAGCAGGGAGCAGTTTCCTGGATTGATGGAGATACGATAAATGCTACAAAGAGCCTGCAGCGTTCTATGGATCTTGCATGTAAATTCCGTGATGCAGGAATTGTAGATAAATTAGAGGCATGGAGTGCTCCTTGGTATGCTTCTTTCGGAGAGGATACACATATCTTTGCAGGATGTGCAACATGGTCTGTACCATTTACGATTGAACCAAATGATCCAAAAGGTGAGAGCACAGGTCACTGGGGATTAATGAGCGCACCAGAAGGAAACATAAGCTGGGGCGGAACTACAATGGGAATTACAAAAACATGTAAAGATAAGAGACTTGCATGGGAATTTATCAAATTTGCAACACTTTCTACAGAAGGCGCAGAAGAATTAAATAAAATCGGATATTTAACATCTGCAAAAGCTCCGTATGAAGAAAAACCGGAACTGAAAGTATGGAAGAGCAAATGGTTCGGTGATCAGAATCTTGGTGCATATTTCCTGGATGAAATTGTTCCGAATATTGAAGTAAGACCTATGAATCTTGACGATAATATTATTCATGAAACAATCAATCTTGTCACTACCGCATTAAATAATGATTCCAGTATGACGGCAGAAGATGCTATGGATTATTTGAAAGAAGAACTTGAAATGAAGCTGCCGGATTACACAATCGAATAATATTGTATGAAAATAAGGGTGCTGCAAAGACAGCACCCTTACAGGTTCAAAGGAGGGAAAAATATGAAGAAAAAACACAAAACGTTATCAAAATGGCCGTTTATCTTTATGCTGCCGTATTTTGCATTTTATTTTATGTTTTTTATTTATCCGACTATCTATTCATTTGCAATCAGTCTTACAGACTGGGATAGTATAGCAGGAGCAGCAAATCGAAACTTTGTTGGAATTGCTAACTATATAAGATTGATTACAAAGGATAAACTGTTTTACAAGGCTTTGGGAAACACCTTTATGTTCATGATTATATACATTCCGCTTTTAATTATCGGTGGACTTGTTCTTGCGGTACTTCTTTATAAATTAAAAAAATCATCCCGCCTTTTCCAGACATTAAATGTACTGCCATATATTACAACACCTGTTGCGATTGGTGTGATTTTTTCATTCTTGTTTGACTGGTCAACGGGAATTATTAATAAAGTTCTTATAGATGTGGGAATCCTTGAAGAAGGCATTAACTGGCTGGGAAGTCCTATGACGGCGAGAATTGTTGTAATATTGCTGATTGTATGGAAAAATCTGGGATATTATCTTCTGATTTACCTTGCAGCGCTTTCTACGATACCGGAGGATGTTTCGGAGGCGGCGATGGTAGATGGTGCAAATAAATGGCAGGTATTCCGCCATATTACAATACCATATCTTCGTCCAATGACAATTTTCCTTGTGCTTACAAGCATTATCAGCGGTTTCCAGCTTTTTGATGAGCCGTATCTCCTTTTCAGTACACAGCAGGGAAACAGTATGGGAGGTCCGGGACGATCCTGTATGACTGCTATGATGTATTTCTTTGATCAGACATTTAAGAGCTCTACAAGACTTGGATATGGAGCGACTGTATCTTATGGAATTTTTGTAGTAGTACTTGTAGTAAGCCTTATTGTTTCTAAAATTATCAACAAAAAGGAGAGGGAAGCATGAAAAGAAAAGTAAAAAACAGTCTGTTTTTAATTCCGCTTTTGATTATCAGTATTATTTCGGTGATTCCCTTTTATTTTATTGTTTCAATGGGAACGCACAGTACAACAGAAATTTATAATGTAGATATATTTCTTTTTGGAAATAAATTAATCGAGAATCTGAAAACCATTATTTCCGGAGGATTTTTAAAGTATTATTGGAATACGATTTATACAGCAACACTTTCTGCTGTTTTAAGTGTTCTTATCAGTGCTATGACTGCATATGGTCTTACAATTTATCAGTTTAAGGCAAGGAATTTCCTGAAAACATTTATTGTAGCAAGTATGATGATTCCGGCGCAGATTGGTCTTCTGGGGTATACAATCGAGATGAGAAATCTTCATCTTGTAAATACACACTGGCCTTTAATTTTAACATGGGGAGCAAGTGCATATGGCGTATTTTTTATTGTGCAGTACCTTTCCAGTTCTCTTCCAAAGGAATTGATAGAAAGCGCCAGAATTGACGGCTCAGGAGAAATCCGAACATTTGCCAGTATTGCGCTTCCTATGATGAAGCCGGCTCTTGGAACTTTATTTATGCTTGTTTTCCTGTGGTCATGGAACAACTTCCTGATGCCGAGTACCGTTCTTACAGACAGTAATAAATTTACGATTCCGCTGGGAATTCAAACTCTGGCAACTGCGTATACTCAGGACTGGGGAGCAAGAGGCGCAGCCCTTACTATTTCTGTTATGCCTATTTTGATTATTTTTGCAATTGGTTCTAAATATTTTATTAAAGGCTTATCAGCAGGTGCAGTAAAGGGATGATTTTCTGAACAGATACAAGGAGAAGTGTGATGCAGAATTATATTGATGTCTCTAAGATAAAAGAAAAAGAAATTTATTCTTTGGGAAAAAATTTTTTCGGCGAAGGTCCTCAGGGAACGATAGGATTTACAAATTACTATCTGGAGGAAAATGGGACTCCGTTCTTTGGAATTGCCGGGGAGTGCCATTATGCAAGAGTTCATGAGAGTCAGTGGGAAGATACGATATTAAAAATGAAGATGTGTGGAATCAATATAGTATCTACATATGTATTCTGGATTCACCATGAAGAGCAGGAAGGGGTCTTCCGGTTTGACGGAAACAAGAATCTCAGAAAATTTGTTGAGATTTGTAAAAAGCATGGAATGTATGTGATTGTGAGAATCGGACCATTTGATCACGGAGAAGTAAGAAATGGCGGTCTTCCTGACTGGCTTTACGGAAAGCCTTTTGAGGTAAGAAGTCTCGATGAAGGATTTCTTTTATGCGTAAAAAGATTATATCATGAGCTTGGAGTACAGCTTAAAGGATTATATTTTAAAGATGGCGGTCCGATTATCGGAACACAGCTTGACAATGAATATATGCACTCCGCAGCGCCGTGGGAAATGACTACAGGTGTGGCAAATGAATGGACGCCGGGGGGCGGAGATGGTGTCGAGTATCTCCATACCTTAAAAAAAATGGCACAGGAAGAAGGAATCCTGACACCGTTTTATACAAGCACAGGATGGGGCGGAGCTGCTATGGACGCATCCGAGATGATGCCGCTCTGGGGCGGCTACGCATTTTGGCCCTGGATTTTTTATGATTACAGGGGAGAACATCCGGCAACTCCGGAGTATATTTACCGTGATAATCATAATAATGAAATTTCAAAAACATATAATTTTGAACCGGAGTATGAACCGGAAAGTATGCCGTATGCCTGCTGTGAAATGGGCGGAGGAATGGCTTGTTATTATTATTATCGCTTTCAGCTTCCATATGAGAGCGTAGATGCTATGGCAAATATTAAAATGGCAGGCGGCTGTAATTTTCTGGGTTATTATATGTTTAGAGGAGGAAGCAATCCCAAAGGCGAAAAAACGCCGTTTCTGAATGAATGCCAGTGTCCGAAAATTTCTTATGACTATCAGGCTGCCATCGGTGAATATGGGCAGATTCGTCCAAGCTTTTACAGATTGAAAGCGCTTCATACATTTGCTTTAAATTATTCAAATTATCTCTGCAGACTTGTAACAGCGCTTCCAAAAGGGGCAGAAGAGATAAAACCGGAAGATGTAGAGAAACTTCGTTATTCTGTCCGTACAGATGGAAAATCAGGTTTTGTATTTTTGAATAATTACCAAGACCATGTGGAATGCAAGGCGAAAGAAGGAGAATATATCTGCCTGGAAACCCAAAATGGAAAAATTGAGATTTCAGATATTTCTCTGGCAGCAGGAGAAGAAGCGATTCTTCCTTTTGGACTTGATGTAGAGGGATGCCGCTTGATTTATGCGAAGGCGCAGCCGCTATCTATTGTCCGCGAAGGTGAAAAAACAGTATATTTCTTCTTTGTTCCTGATGGAATGAAGGCAGAGTATGTTTGGGATGGAAAAACGGTAAGTGCACTTAATGGAAACGAAGTGAAGGAAGAGAAACTTTGTGTAATTCCGGAAGAAGGTAAAATGTCTTCTTACAGAATTTCCGGTAAAAATGGAGATGTGGAAATTGTGACGCTCACAAGAGAGCAGAGTTTTCAGTTTTATGAACTCCAGAGAGAAGGAAAAAAGACAGCGGTACTTTGCAATGTTCCTTTTATGTATGATGGAGAAAAAATTCATCTGGAAAGCGCGGAAGAAAAAACCACAGTAAAACTTATGATCTATCCGGCAGCAGAACTGAAATATGCAGGAGAAAATATAAATGTTTCAGAGGTGCAGGAAGGAATTTTCAAAAGTGTTCAGTTTTCAGAACATATTTCTGCAGAAGAATTAAAGCTTCAGAAATGTGGTCCGTACAGATATACATTTATTGTGCCGGAAAATTATGAGGAATATAAAGACGCGCGTATTCAAATTTCCTATACAGGAGATATAGGATATGTGTTTATTGACGGAGAGCTTGTATCTGATAATTTCTGCAATGAGGCTGTCTGGGAAATTGGTCTGAAAGAAGTGTGGAAACCGGAGATGGGAAAAGAATTTACCCTTCTTATTACGCCCAGAAAAGAAGAGCAGAGAGTTGATGTTTCTTCTACGATGGCAGGACGTAAGGAAATGCTGAAAAAAGCAGTGGGAGAAGTAAAATCTGTTAAAATACAGCCGGTAAAAGAAATCGTATTTGAAATTATGTAAACATAGGAGGTTTGTATGGAATTTAAGACAAATAAACTTCTTCACGGAGGAGATTACAATCCGGAACAGTGGCTGGACAGACCGGATATTCTTGAGAAAGATTTAGATATGCTGGAAGAAGCTGGCTGTAATGTAGTAAGCCTTGGGATTTTTTCCTGGTCAACCCTTGAACCGGAGGAAGGCGTATTTAATTTTGAGTGGCTGGAGAATATTATCAATAAGCTTTATGAAAGAGGAATTTCCGTAATTCTTGCAACTCCGTCCGCTTCAAGACCAAAATGGCTGGCTGACAAATATCCGGAGGTACTGAGAGTTGATGGTGAGAGAAAAAGAGCGCTTTACGGATTTCGCCATAATCACTGCTATACCTCTCCTGTTTACAGGGAAAAAACAGCAATCATAAACAGAAAGCTGGCAGAGCGTTTCGGAAATCATCCGGCAGTGATTATGTGGCATATTTCAAATGAATTTGGTGGAGAGTGCCACTGTCCCCTTTGTCAGGAAGCATTCCGTAACTGGCTGAAGGAGAAATATGGCACGATTGAAAACTTAAATGATAAATGGTGTACAACCTTCTGGAGCCATACATATAACAGCTTTGAGCAGATTGAAAGCCCGTCTCCCATTGGCGAGACACAGCTTCATGCGTTAAATCTTGACTGGAAACGATTTGTGACTCACCAGACAGCAGATTTTATTCATCATGAAATACAGTCTGTTCGAGAGGGAGGAAGCGAGCTTCCTACAACTGCAAACCTCATGTACTATTTTGATGGATTAAATTATTTTGAACTTGCAAAAGAAATTGATGTGGTTTCCTGGGATACATATCCTACATGGCATAAGCAGGACGTAATTGAGACTGCGTATGAAAATGGAATGTGCCATGACCTGATGCGTTCTCTCAAGAAAAAACCGTTTTTCCAGATGGAATCATGTCCTACTTCTACAAACTGGCAGAGTGTGAGTAAGCTGAAAAAACCGGGGGTATTATTTGCCCAGTCCATGCAGGCGATTGCCCACGGAGGAGAAGGAGCTCTTTACTTCCAGATTCGTCAGAGCAGAGGCGCTTCCGAGAAATTTCACGGAGCTGTTATCGACCATTACGGCGGAAACGATACAAGAGTATTCCGTGAGGTAAGTAAAGCCGGAAAAGTTTTAAAAGAAATTTCTGCTCTTACAGGAAGCGAAGTAAAAAGCCAGGCTGCGCTCCTTTATGACTGGGACAGCCAGTGGGCAATGGAAGACAGCCAGGGACCGAGAAATAAAGGGCTTCATTACAGAGAGGCACAGTTAAAGTATTACAAAGGATTCCGTAAACTTGGACTGAATGTAGACCTTGTAGATATGACATGCGACCTTTCCGGCTACAAAATTTTTGCAGCGCCTATGTGTTATATGTTCCGTGACGGATTTGAGGAAAAAGTGCGGAAATTCGTAGAAGACGGAGGAATTTTCATTGCCACATACTGGTCTGGAATCGTAGATGACACAGATAAATGTTTTCTTGGAGGAGTTCCTCACGGACTTATGGATGTTCTTGGAATCCGCAGTACAGAGATTGACGGTCTTTATGACTGGGAAGAAAATTCTCTTGTGCCTGTTGAGGGAAATGTTCTGGGAATGGAGAAAACATACTCCTGCAAATATCTCTGTGACCTTGTAGAGCTTCGCGGAGCAAAGACTGTTATGATATACGGAAGCGACTTTTATGCAGGTTATCCGGCTCTTACTGTAAATACTTATGGAAAAGGCAAAGCCTGGTATGTTGCGGCTGATGCAGAACAGGGATTTCAGGAAGACTTCTTAAAGAAGATTGTGAAAGAGAGTGGAATTTCCTGCGGAATTAAAGAAGATATTCCAGAGGCACTTGAAGTGACTTCAAGAGAGACAGAAAAGGAGCGTTTCTATATTTACCAGAATTGGGGAAAAGAGGAAGTAAGTCTTCCCCTCCCGGAGGGAGAGGCGGAAGCTCTCTATGGAGAGAGTATAGAAAAGCTTCCACCATATGGAATTGCTGTTATTAAGATAAATAAATATTAATGAGTGTCAAGAATGATTTCACAGGAAGCATCAGGGAATTCCTGTGAAATCTTTTCATTTAGAGACTTATTTGCTTCCTGAATATATTTTACACATATGGAATCCATTTCAACCTGGAAGTAAATGGATACCCACATCTTTCGTCCTGTTCTGGAAATATCATAGAAAACGGGTGTAAAGGAATAGTTTTCCAGGATTTTTCCGGAGATTTCTTTGATTCTGTCAACTGTCTTCTGTTCCGGAGAAAACAGGAAAAGTTCTCTGAATGCAGATACCAGCATTTTAATGGTTTCAGGAACCATAAAAATCATAACGACAATGGCAATAATCTGGTCAAAATACGGGGAAAGAAATCCCAGGGACGTATTCTGCAGCTGTACAGCGATAAAAAACGCCAAAGACATTCCGAGACTGTATGCCACATCCAGCTTCCAGCCAAGTATTTCGGCTTTTACAGTAGGCGAGGAAATTTTGCGGCTCATCCATTTCATGATCAGAAGAATGATCAAACTGGCAAGACCAAGCATGAGCTGAAAAAGAGAAACTTGTCCTTTGTCAATTGAGTTACCTCCAGAAAGGAGTTTTTCAATAACACTTGTCAGGACGCTGACAGTTACAGAGGTCATCATAATGTTTTTGATTAAGATAAAAAAAGATTCTACCTGAAAAAAACCATAAGGGTGTTTTTCTGAAATAGGGCGATGAAACAGCGGCGTTAAAAATAAGAGCAGGATAATGAAAACCAGCTCAGATGCGTCATATAGTGCGTCCATTAATGTTGACTGGGAATGGCTGTATATGGCGTAAATTAATTCGACTATGACGAAACCGACTCCAGAGAGAAATGAAAGCAGTAAAATACGTTTTTCTAATAATTCTTCAGAACGTTCACGCGAACGAGAAGACATGAATAATCACCTTCCTTGTAATAAGCTTAAGACTAAGTTTAACACTTTTTTGGAAATACGTCAAAAACCAAAAACCACCGGATTCGGTGGTTTTTTTGAGAGAAAAGAGAATTTATCCGCTTGTGTTTTAAGGTAAAACTGCCACAAAGAAGTACATGACAATAAAATGGCAGGCGCTTCCAAGCATAATAAAGACGTGGAAAATTTCGTGTGAGCCAAAGTTTTTGTGCGCTGCATTAAAGATAGGAAGCTTTAATGCGTAAATGATACCTCCAATGGTATAAATGATACCTCCTGCAAGAAGCCATCCGAATCCGGCTCTTGGAAGAGAGTGGAAGATGGGTACAAAAGCCAGAACGCAGAGCCATCCCATTCCAATATAAAGTACGGAAGAAAGCCACTTAGGGCAGTTGATCCAAAATCCTTTTAACAATATGCCGACAATGGCAACAGCCCATACAAGAGCGCAAAGAACGTATCCTGTGCGGTTATGAAGGGCAATGAGGCACACTGGTGTGTAGCTTCCTGCTATCATAATAAAAATCATCATATGATCTATTTTGCGAAGCCTTCTGTTTACCTTTTCTGTAGAGTCTACAGAGTGGTAAAGTGTGCTTGCTGCATAGAGCAGAATCATGGTAAGGATAAAAATACTGATTGCTACAATATGAAGGGAATCTCTGCCTCTGGCAGCTTTTACAATCAAAGGGGCAGCGCCGGCAATGGCAAGGAGCATGGCGATGCCGTGAGTGATGGCGCTTCCCGGGTCTTTTAATTTCAGTTTCATGTAGGTCGCCTCCTGAAGATTTTTTTGATGTAGTTTTAAAAACTACATATCAAGTATATGAATACTATAACACAAATATTCTAAAATGCAAGGGGGAATTTTTGTGAACGCAGAAGCAGTTATAATAAAGGAAAAAGGAAATAATAACGGAAAGAAATACAGGTTTGTGTTGACAGCGTATCTTTCAGTATATTATAATATAAGTACAGAAAACTGTACGTTTATATTTGGAGGTGAATTTTATGTTAGCAGTTAATTATACGGAATTAAGAGGAAATATGAAGGAGTGTATGGACAAAGTCACTGATGATTATGAAACGCTTATTGTCACTCGAAAAAAAAATAAAAATATTGTGATGTTATCAGAAGAGACATATAATAATATGATGGAAAATATGCATCTCATGGGAAATCAGACTAACTATAAATGGCTTATGGAATCTAAAAAACAGTTGGAAGACGGATTGTTTCAAATGAAAGAATTGGTTGAGGTTACTGCAGATGAATAAAGTTTTTACTCAAAACGCCTGGGCTGATTATATCTACTGGCAAACAGAAGATAAGAAAACATTGAAAAAAATTAATAAACTTATTGAAGATGTCTGTAGAAATGGAAATTCCGGTCTTGGAAAACCAGAACCGCTGTTAGGTGATTTATCTGGATTTTGGAGCCGAAGAATTAATGAAAAAGACAGACTGGTTTATAAAATTGATGAGAAGAACGTATATATTATTTCCTGTAAATATCATTATGCAGATCACTAAAAAAAGCGCATAAAAATTTCTTCATCTACAGATACTATTTCCATAAATGGAAAGTAAAGCAAACGGAAAGTACAGTAGATGGAGGAATTTTTTTATGAAAGCAACTGGAATTGTAAGACGTATTGATGATTTGGGAAGAGTTGTAATCCCGAAAGAAATCAGAAGGACGCTGCGGATTAAAGAGGGAACACCTCTGGAAATTTTTACAGACAGAGAAGGGGAAATTATACTGAAAAAATATTCTCCTATCGGAGAGCTGAGTATTTTTGCAAAAGAATACGCGGAGGCGCTGGCACAGACAACAGGGTTGGTGGCGTGCATTACAGACCATGATCAGGTAGTAGCCGCATCAGGAGCAGGAAGTAAGGAATTTGCAGGAAAAGAAATCAGTAAAGAGCTGGAAGGGGCAATCGGAGACAGGGAAGGCATTTGTGTAAATGGAAATGAGAAAGGAAAAATCCCTGTGGTGTCAGACCAGGCAGGGAGTTTGTATTCTCAGGCTGTACAGCCTATCATATGTGCAGGAGATGCCATTGGAGCAGTAATTCTTATGGGGAAAAGCGAAAAAGATGTGATGGGAAATTCAGAGCGTCTTCTTGTGCAGACGGCAGCAGGGTTTCTGGGACGCCAGATGGAGCAGTAGATTAAATCGTTTCTGTAAGAGAGTGATATTCCTCAAGTGTCATTCCTGTAAGAGCGAGCCAGGAGGCAAGAGGTTTTGTCACATAGCGAATATGCCAGGGTTCGTAAGGAAATTCCGTGATATGTTCTTTGTTTTTCGGATACCGCAGGATAAAACCGTAAAGGGAAGCATTTCTGGCGAGCCAGATTCCTTCCCGTGTTTCGGCAAATTCTTCTGAAAGTTCCATATTGATACAGGGACAGGAAAGGTCCAGAGCGAGTCCGCTTTGATGTTCGCTTGTTCCGGGAGGAGCAACATATGGGCTTCCGGTGAAAAGCTGCTTTTGCCGCAAATAAGAACGATATCCGGAGACGCCATACAGGTTTAAGCCCTCCTGACGGGCTGCACGAAAAAGAGAAAGAGCAGCCTGTGCAGCTCTTGCTTCTAAAAGACGCTTTTCATCATTGGCCGGAGCGTCAAATGGAATGCCGGAATCAACCAGATTGGCCGGAATAAAACCGGAAGGAAGGGGATATGCTTTATTGATTAGCCGGATGTAGGTGTGATTGTCCATAAAAAACCTCCTTTCCCTTTTATGTTTATGATGGGAAAAGGAGGTTTATGACTTCCAGAGGATTACATATTGCCTAAAGATTTTTCGCTCATTTCTTCCAGAAGCTCTTTTTTCATATCATAAAGCTTCTGTGACAGGTCTACGTAAACCTTCTGCGGATTTACGAAACGTCTTGACTCGTCCCAGAGAGTGTTCTGTTCTTTCTGGCAGTATTCACGAAGCTCCATAACAGAAGGAGAGGTGTAAACTCGTTTTCCGCCTTTAATAACGGGTACGAGAAGTTCGCGAAGTTCGTATGTTCCGCCGAGAATTTTTGTTTTTTTCCAGGTGTCAACAGGGTCAAAGATTACCATTGTTTCTTCCGGATTCAGAGTTTCATCTGTAAGACAGATAAGGTCTGCTTTAATTTTTCCTGTTGTTTTACCATAAATACGGTAAACAGTTTTATCTCCGGGATTAGTAACCTTTTCTGTGTTTTCGGAAAGTTTGATTTTGGGAACAAAGTCGCTTCCTGCACTATCTTTTACAGCGGCAAGTTTATATACGCCGCCAAAGGCTGGGTTATCGTTTGCTGTAATCAGGCGTGTGCCGACACCCCAGGAATTGATTTTTGCATCCTGAGCCTTCAGGCTCTCAATCAGGTATTCGTCAAGGTCGCTGGAAGCGGAAATGACAGCATCATCAAAGCCTGCAGCTGCAAGCATTTTATATGCTTCCTTGGACAGGTAGGCAAGGTCGCCGCTGTCAATACGGATACCATATTTTTTAGGAACAATGCCTTCCTCGCGCATTTCTTCAAATACACGGATTGCGTTTGGAACACCGGATTTCAGTACATCGTAAGTATCCACAAGAAGAGTACAGGAATCAGGATACATTTTTGCATAAGTTTTAAATGCAGTATATTCGTCAGGGAAACTCATAATCCAGGAATGGGCATGAGTTCCAAGAACAGGCACATCAAACATCTGTCCTGTGAGGACACAGGATGTTCCGGCACATCCGCCTATTATAGCAGCTCGTGCACCAAAAATACCGGCGTCAGGTCCCTGGGCGCGGCGAAGACCAAATTCCATGACTCCATCGCCTTTTGCAGCATAGCAGACGCGGGCTGCCTTTGTGGCAATAAGACTCTGATGGTTCATAATATTTAAAATAGCAGTTTCTACAAGCTGTGCTTCCATAATAGGTGCAATTACTTTTACAATAGGCTCTCTTGGGAAAATAACAGTACCTTCCGGGATGGCATATATATCGCCTGTAAAACGGAAATTGCTTAAATATTCCAGAAAGTCTTCTTCAAAAATGTGAAGGCTTCGGAGATATTCAATATCTTCCTTTGTAAATCTTAAATTCTCAATGTAATCAATCATCTGCTCAAGACCGGCACAGATGGCAAAACCGCCGCCGCAGGGGTTTGTGCGGTAAAACATATCAAAAATAACAGTCTGGTCTGTAGGGTTTTTAAAATATCCCTGCATCATGGTCAGCTCATATAAGTCTGTGAGCAGGGTAAGATTATTTGCTCTCATGCTTTTTCTCCTCTGATTAAGGTTAAAATATTCGCTGTCAGACAGCGTTTTATACTTATCTCATATTATATCACAATCTTCCGCAAAAAAAATCGTAAAAAAAATAAAAAAATTTAAAAAAAGGGGTTGATTTTTTTGAAAGGGTAGTATATAATACCATTTGTCGCAAGCGATAAGAAATAAAAACAAAAACACATAGGGCTATCGCCAAACGGTAAGGCAACGGACTCTGACTCCGTCATCTCAAGGTTCGAATCCTTGTAGCCCTGCTCAATGAACCACTTCTGAGGAAGTGGTTTTTTTGTTTACCAGGAAAATAGTACATTCTGTACAGTCTTTCCTAGTAAACAAAAAACGCTCCGCGTAGGAGCGCACTGCGGCGGAAAAGAAGTTAACAGCGACAATAGGAAAATAAAAATGAATTGGATGTGGACATTATGGTACAATGTATATAATAGAATTGTGATGTACTAAACTATGGAGAGAGGTGGAGAATATGGAAAAAGATCCTTTTAAGGAGTATTTGAGGGAATTTGAACCGGATAAAGCTTATAAAAGCTATGCTTGGAGTACAGCAATTGGACTTCAGGAGGTGGATAAACTCAAACCATCTAAATATTTGATTGATACTGCCATTCAGAATATTGAAGGTAAAATTACGTTGAAAGAAGCGCAGAATCTTATTGACATCTACTATAAAGAAAGACCGGTGCATTTATCGGATGATGAACGTACCGAAGAAGCAGATAAAGTATCTTCCCGTATTGCAGAAATCCTTTCAGAAACAGCGTTTTCGTTTTCTCCGAATGAGTATATCTCGATCCATCGAAAACTTTTTCATGGTATTTATAAACATGCCGGAAAGATTAGAGATTATAACATTACAAAGAAAGAATGGGTACTTGATGGAGCGACTGTTATGTATGGCAGTGCTTCGGAACTGATGGCAACCCTTGAATATGATTTTTCGCAGGAGAAAGATTTTACCTATAAAGGTCTTTCAATGGATGGGATTATTCATCACCTTGCAGTATTCATTTCAAGGCTATGGCAAATCCATATCTTTGGTGAGGGTAATACAAGAACAACGGCAGTGTTTTTTATTAAATATTTGAGACTTCTTGGCTTTTCTGCAACTAATGATATTTTTGCAGAAAATGCATGGTATTTCAGAAATGCACTTGTTCGTGCCAACTACACAAATCTGCAAAAAGGAATTTACGAAACGACAGAATATCTTGAATTGTTTCTCAGAAATTTGCTTTTGAACGAGAAAAATGAGCTTCACAATCGTGAGCTTCACATAAGTGGACTTTTGAAGGAAAAAAAAGTGGATATTGGATATGGGAAAGTGGACATTAGAGAAGAAAAAGTGGATATTGAAAGAGTTCTTTCTGAAAAAGGGAGTGATTTTTCGGTAAAAACAACTGCCCATATTCATAAACTTTTTGAGAAGGTTGACTTTAACGGGATATTCGGCAGAAGTGTAGTTATGGAGTTGCTTGAACTGAAAGAATCAGGTGCGTCCAAATTTCTTTCTAAGCTAGTGCTGGCAGATATTATAGAACCAGTATCCGGTCACGGAAAAGGAAAGTATAAATTTAAGAAGCAATGATAATGAATGCGGATAAGTTTAAATTTTCGATAGGTTGACTCTGACTCCGCCATTTCAAGGTTCGAATCCTTGTAGCCCTGCTCAATGAGGTATCTTCGGAAGAAGATACCTTTTTTCGTTGTGAGGAGAAAATAAATGGGGTATAATATTTGATATGATTTGATATGAAAAAACGCAGACAGAAAAAAGGAGAATAAAATATGAGAACAATAAAAGCAGAACCATTAACAAGAGAAACATTTGCACCATTTGGAACTTTTTGTTCTATGACAGAGCCGGAGGGTTATTCATTAAACGGAGAAATTCACAGATTTTTCCCGGACAGAATCGCGGAGACATATACAACCCGAATTGGATTTTCTCCGATTCTCGTAAAGAAACCGGAAGAAATGAAGGTTACGCAGGTGGAATATCACACAACTACACCGGAAATGATTCTTCCCCTGAATGACGATATGATTCTTCATGTTGCGCCGGCGTCAGGCGGTACGCCTGTAACAGAGTATACAAAGGCGTTTGTTGTGCCGAGAGGAACGCTGGTAAAGATTTCTACAGCTATCTGGCATTTAGCGCCTCTTCCTGCACATGAGGAAGAACTGCAGGCAATGATTATTCTGCCGGAATGTACATATGCAAATGACTGTACAGTGGTGGATTTAAAAGAAGAAGAGCAGTTTGTGATTGAACTGTAATTTACGCCGGTCGGCTTAAATATGAAACTTATCCAACAGAATTCCCGGAGTATTTCAGAGTGGTCGATTTGAGAAGCGGAAAGAAAAGCGATGATGGTTATAGAGCAATACATTTATATTATCAAAGGGATAATAAAGCTTATCCGATAGAAATACAGTTATGGTGTGGAAAGGACTATTATTTTAATATGTGGAGTCACAGACATGTGTATAAATATAAAAAACCAGAAGTTGGAAAAAAGCTATATGAGATGTTTGAGGCGGGAAGCATACAAAAAGAAGAGGAATTTCTATTGCAACTGCAAATTTTGGAGGAAAATAATGGGTGATAAGAAAATTTATGTAATTGCGAAAGTTTTTGATAAACAGGGTTGTCTTGCATATCAATTTAAAACAATTAATGAAGCCAGATGTCTTCCGGGAGTATTAGAAGCGCTCAGGGCAGATGGGGTACAAATTGTAATTTTGGATAGCCCGGAGATATACGCAGAGTATGAACCATATCATTATGTCAATGATTTAAAAGAATTTATAGATGCGGTAAGTAAATTAAACAGGGCGGCGTAAAAGAAGAGCAGTTTGTGATTGAACTGTAATTTACGCCGACAGGAGAGAATAAATGTCAAATATTATAGAAATAACAGATTTTACAGCTCCGGAACTTGATGTTTATGCAAGACTTTCAGAAGGACAGCTTTTAAACCGCCATGAGCCGGAAAAAGGAATGTTTATCGCGGAAAGTCCAAAGGTAATCGAAAGAGCGCTTGATGCAGGCTGCATTCCCGTATCCTTTCTGGCGGAGAGAAGGCATGTGGACGGAGAGGGAAAAGAACTGATAGAGAGGTGTGGAGATATTCCTGTTTATACAGCGGAATTTGACGTATTAACACAGCTTACAGGATTTAATCTTACAAGAGGAATGCTCTGTGCCATGTACAGACCGAAACTTCCGTCAGTTGAGGCAGTCTGCGAAGGAGCAAGACGGATTGCCGTATTGGAAAATGTGGTAAATCCTACGAATATAGGGGCTATTTTCCGTTCTGCCGCAGCGTTAAATATAGATGCGGTGTTATTGACGCCGGACTGCAGCAACCCTCTTTACAGACGGGCGATTCGTGTGAGTATGGGAACGGTTTTCCAGATTCCGTGGACGTTTCTTTCCTGTGGAACAAAGAAAAATGAAAAGAATTTATGGCAGCAGGAAGGGGTAAAACTTCTTCATGAGCTTGGTTTTAAAGCAGCAGCGTTTGCTTTGAAAGACGATTCCGCGGGGATTGATGATCCGAAGCTTATGGCAGAAGACCGGCTTGCGATTATCCTTGGAACAGAAGGGGACGGACTGGCTTCTTCTACAATTGCAGACTGCGATTATACAGTGAAGATTCCGATGTCCCACGGGGTAGATTCTCTGAATGTGGCGGCTGCAAGCGCTGTGGCGTTCTGGCAGTTGGGGAATAAATAAAAATAACAAAACGGAGGCATAAAATGAAATACAGTTTCAACAGTCGTATCAGATACAGTGAAACAGGTGAAAATGCCTGTCTGACCCTGCCGGGAATCCTGAATTATTTTCAGGACTGTAGTACCTTTCACTCAGAGGCGATCGGGCAGGGAATGAAAAAAGTAAAAGATAGAAACAGAGTTTGGGTGCTGTCTTCCTGGCAGGTGGTTATAAGCCGTTATCCCAGACTTGGAGAAAATGTAAAAATCATTACGTTTCCATATGAGTTTAAGGGTTTTCTGGGAATGCGAAACTTTGTTATGGAAACAGAAGACGGCGAGCGTCTTGCCTGGGCAAATACTTACTGGAGCAACATCAATATGACAACAGGACTGCCGGAAAAGCTGACAGAGGAGGATGTGCAGGGATACGACCTGGAAGAGAAGCTGGATATGGAATATGCGCCGAGAAAAATCGCAATTCCAAAGGAATGCACAGACGGTCAGAGCTTTTCTGTTCAAAAACATCATCTTGATACAAACCATCACGTAAACAATTGTCAGTACATACAGATGGCTGAGGATTACCTTCCGGAAGGCTTTTGCGTGGGGCAGATGAGAGCAGAATATAAGCAGCAGGCGAAGCTTCACGATGTGATTTTCCCGGCAGTACACAGAGAAGAGGGAAAAGTTCTGGTGCTCTTAAATGATGAAAGCGGCAAGCCGTATGCAGTTGTAGAGTTTACAGAAAAATAAAATACAGGAGGGGTTTTATTATGGTAAAAATGGGTTTTATAGGAGCAGGAACCATTGCTGTAACAATGGCGAATACCATTAAAGAAATGGACTGTGTGGAAGCGTATGCTGTATCTGCAAGAGATTTAAAGAGGGCGCAGGATTTCGCAGAGAAATATGGTTTTGAGAAGGCGTATGGCTCTTATGAGGAAATGCTGGCAGATAAAGATGTACAGCTTGTATACGTTGCAACGCCTCATTCCCATCATTATAAACATATAAAAATGTGTCTGGAAGCAGGGAAAAATGTGCTGTGTGAAAAAGCATTTACCGTAAATGCACATCAGGCAAGAGAGGTTTTTGACCTGGCAAAAGAAAAAGGACTTTTGCTTACAGAAGCAATCTGGACAAGATATATGCCTTCCAGAAAAATGATAGATGATATTGTGGCAAGCGGCGTAATCGGAGATGTGACTTCCCTTACTGCAAATCTGGGATATGTGATAAATCATGTGGAACGTATTAAAAAACCGGAGCTGGCAGGGGGAGCGCTTCTTGACCTCAGCGTATACCCTATTAATTTTACACGCATGGTCTTTGGTACAAATATAAAAGAAGTGGCAGCCCAGGCGGTCTTTGAAGGCGGCGTAGACATGATAGACAGCATTACCATAACGTATGAAGACGGAAAAATGGCAACTCTTCAAAGTAACGCTTATGCAGCTACAGACAGAAAGGGAATGATTTTCGGCTCAAAGGGCTATATTGAAGTGACGAACATTAATAATCCGGAAAGGATTCGTGTGTTTGATAAAGAGCATAAAGAAGTGGCGGAATATTTCCCGCCGAAACAGATAAGCGGATATGAGTATGAGGTAGAAGCCTGCGTCCGGGCAATGGAAAACGGCGAACTGGAATGTGCCGAGATGCCACATGAAGAAAGTGTTCAGGTAATGGAACTGATGGATGGAATCCGGGAATCCTGGGGATATGAAATTCCGGAAATTAAATGAGTAATTTCCTGTAGCATAAAAAACATCTTGACGGAACAAATGTATGGTAATATAATGAAAAAGAACAGATGTACGGAATAAATCGTAATATATGTTCTGATATTAAGTATGTTTGAACCGCAGAGATGCAGAAAAATGAGAAATTTAAGGCGGAGAGCCGGGGATAAGATTCTGCAGAAGCAGGATATTTCCCGGCTTTTTGTTGTTTTCCGGGAAAATGAGTGAAAACAGGAGGGATTTTTATGAATGGGGAAAAAAGCGAACTGATACGTATTGGAGAAACAATTTACAGGCTTCGAAAAAGCAGAAAAATGTCACAGAAGGAACTGGCAGAGAAGGCGGAGATTTCCGATGTAACTCTTTCCAGGATAGAAAATGGAGCTGCATCCATGAATATTCTGACCTTTGTAAAGATTGCGAAAGCCCTTTCTGTGACGGAAGGAGAGATTTTTGATCTAAAATAGAAAATAAATTTGAAGTTTAAAGTGGACGATATTCTAAAAAGAATAAATGTTTGCTATCATAATCGTGCAAGGAGCTACCAAAGAAAAAAATCAAAGGAGAAAGCACGATATGAAGAGAAAAGAATTAAAAGAAAGACGAACAGCAAACACAAAAATATTTGAAAACCAGGACCATTCTGTGACTGCTCAGATTTATTTTGAACCTGTCCATTATGAGAAGGAGGACGGAAACTGGGAGGACATGGATGACCGCCTTACAGAGGAAGAGGCAGAGTTTTCCAATGAAAAAGGAAAGTTAAAGATTCGCTTTAAGAAACAGGCGAAAGAAAAAGACACCATCTCTATTACAAGGGACGGCTGCCGTCTTGACTGGGGACTGGAAGGCGCTTTTAAAGTAAAATCCCAGTCCCTGGACGAAGAAACAGTCCTTTACCCGGAAGTATGTAAGGATACAGACCTTCGATGCCGCGTGTTTGGAGAAAAGGTAAAAGACGACCTGATCTTAAAAACAAAGGAAGCGCCGGAGCAGTTTACTTTCCGTTACCGTATGAAAGGACTTATCCCTTCCCTTGTGGGAAATACGGTACGCTTTTCCACTCCTGAGGGAGAAGAGGTATTTTGTTTATCTGCTCCATATATGAAAGACGGGGAAGGAAAACGAAGTGAAAAGATTGCTCTGTCTCTGGAAGAGGGAAAAAATAAAGAATGCCTTGTAACCCTTACACCGGACAGAGAATGGTTGGAAGCTCCGGAGAGAGTATATCCGGTTGTAGTAGACCCGGTAATTACTACCTCCAAAAAGAGGGAGGAAATTAAAGACGCCCATGTGGATTCTGTAAATGAGGAAGACCATTATCCAAACAGTATTATTCTGAAAACCTGGGGCGGGGATAACATTCAGAGGAGCTTTGTAAAATTTAAGCTGCCGGAAATCAAAAGCGGAGATATGGTAATCAACGCCCGGCTGGTACTGGTAGCTTTAAAACCTGAAAAGCCAGATAATCGGGAACGTACCATTTCTGTACATCGGGTCCTTCAGAACTGGGATACTTCCACTATTAACTGGTACAATGCGCCTATTTATGGAGATACGGTAGAAGATGTATGCAAATTTACAGTAGATAAGCAGAAATATATTACGATGGACATTACCCGCCTTGTAAAAGACTGGTATGAAAACGGAAAAAACTACGGTCTTATGTTTAAGGAATATCTGGAACTGAACCGCTATACAGAGTATCTTTCCTCCGACTGTGATAAGGATTATGAGGATATGCGCCCTCGTATTGATATTTCTTATGTAAACTATTCCGGACTTGAGGATTACTGGACTTACCACAGTCAGAGTGCAGGCAGGGCAGGTGTCGTCCATGTAAATGATTATAATGGAAACCTGATCCTTTCCCATGCAACAGCAGAAATGGGAGGAAGCCGTATGCCGGTGTCTCTTTCCCAGGTGTACAACACAAATGACTGCGATACAAACCTTGGTTATGGAAAAGGCTGGCGTTTAAGCTTTCACCAGACAATTAAAAAAGTAAATATTGGGGGAACGGATTACTATCAGCATATAGAAGGAGACGGAACGGTTCATTATTTCTATCATAATACAGAAAAGAAAAAATGGATGGACGAGTCCACAGAAGACCTTACCCTGAAACTGAATCCTTCTTCCGACATGGGGTACATGATCGAGGATAAGGAAAATAACCAGATGATTTTTGATAAGACTGGTTTCCTTACAAAAATCCGTGATAAAAACGGCAATACCACACAGATTGAACACGCGGAAAACCGCATTACAAAAGTAACAGAATGTACAGGCAAACGTTCTTTTGTCTTTACTTATGACAGGAACAGCCAGGGAAAAATGACTCATCTGAAGAAAATTCAGACTCCGTCAGGAACGATTTCCCTTGATTATAAGGGAGAGGATATGACACGTATCACAGACATAGACGGGGCAAGGGCAGATTATACTTATGATGGAAGCCACCGCCTTACAGAAGTGTGGAACAGGGTTGACGATTATAAGCTCCGTTACAGCTATTCCAGAACAGGGGCGCACCGCGTCAGAAAAATTGAAGAGCGCGCAGGAGAGACAGCAGGGGACAGTCTTTCCATCACTTATGGATATAACAGCACAAAATATGTAGACGGGAAAGAAAAAATAGAGATTTACCGCTTTAATAACAGTGGAAATCTTCTCCATGTGCATGATGGCTTCGGTCATGCTGCAAGCGCGAAATTTAATAAACAGGGAAATCAGGTAAACCGCCTGGAAAACGAGACAAAGCTTCAGAATAATATTGTGCAGCTTCTTCGTGACCCGATCATGGAGGAGATAAAGGATTCTCCCTGGTATTCCAGCGTATGTGCAGGAAATATTGTGACAGCAGCGAGAAATGCGGACGCTCAGCACTGCGAGGTGGGAGCGCATTCCCTGAAACTGACAAGTACAAAGGAAAGCGGCTATGGCTACTGGAGACAGGATGTAAAAGTGAAAAAGGGAGGGACATATACATTTTCCATGTATGTGAAGGCGGAAATCTCCGCTCTGGAAAGTGTAGGCAAATGCTTCCTCCGCGCCCAGTATTATGACAAAGACGGCATAGCCATGAAGTATGACAGTGAAGCAGTCCGCAGTACAACAGATGGGTTCCTGCAGCTTTCTGTATTCTTTACTGTGCCGAAAGATGCAAAAAACGATACGGTAAACCTGTATCTCCATCTTTACCATGTAAAAGGAACACTTTACGGAGATGTGGCGCAGCTTGAGACAGGAAATACGGCAAACCGCTGCAATCTTGTGGAAAATGGCAGCTTCCATCTTGGAAATACTTCCGGTTTTACAAAAATCGGAACAGAGGAGGACGCTCTTGTAACAGTAGGTTCTTCTGTGGACATTCCTATTCAGAAGGGGCTTCATGTGATCACCAAAGGCGCAGTCCTCAGAAAATCTCCGGATACTGCTGCTGCAAGCGCAGCCTCCCTTGCATATGGAGAACATATCAGCGGCATTTACACCGTAATCGGAAGAGACGGAAAGGAATGGCACAGGGCGGCAAAAGAAAGCGGAGTGAAAGGGTATATTCCGGCTTCTCAGGCAATTCCTTATGTTTCCGGCAGTGAAGGCGTATATAACGGCGCAGTGGCAATGAATAACGGAATCCTTTACGGACAGCCAAATGCCGGCTCCAGCCGTGTACAGGAAGGAATTCCAAAAGGGACACGCCTTTGTATTACAAAGACAAGCACAGATTCCACAGGAAGGAAATGGTATTTTGCGGCGTTAAATATGGATAAAAACCGCTATCACGGTTACATTCCGGAAGATACGGTGATTCGTCTTGCGAGAAATAACGCTTCCGGAAAAACAAATAAGAGTACGAAGCTGTATGCCGCACCGTCACGCTCCGGTGCTGTAAAAGCAACTGTGGGAAGCGGAACAGCATATGCTTTAAGAGGTGAGGTTTATAATACAGAAGGAACTTTCTATGCTGTACTTCTGGGAGATGAGTTTGTATACATTCACAAGGATGACATGACAGTTTCCACAGCGCCAAATGTAGTCCGCCTTGGAAAAGCAAAAGCGCCGGGACAGATTCCGGAGCTGGACAGCCATATTTATAAATTTGCAGGCGATCCGGCAATGGATAAGAAGCTGACAAAAACCCTGAACATTTCCGGTAAAAAAGGCGACAACTATATGGTCAATGCCTGGGGCAAAGGAACTGCCCTTCCTGAGACAGACAACGATAAGAAACGCCGCTTTGGTGTGGAGGTTGTCTTTGTGGGAACAGACGGAATGGAAGACGTCCATTACACAAACTTCAGCCCGGATATTCTGGACTGGCAGTTTTTAAGCGATGTGTATGCAGCAAAAAAAGATTACACCAGCATTAAGGTGTCTTACACATACTGCCACAATGCCAACCTTGCGTTCTTTGACGGGCTTTCCCTGTTCCGGGAGGAGTTTGGACAGACGTATACATATGATAAAGAGCATAATCTCACATCTGTTACAGACGCCCAGAAGAAGAGGGCAGAGTTTACATACAACGAAAACAACGATATGACGGGAATGAAGGATTTCCGCGGCAATGAGTTTAAGTATGAGTATGACGATAAGCATAATGTAACGAAGGGAACTTCCGCCCAGAATGTAGTGTATAAGCTGGAATATGACAATGCAGGGAACGTAGTGAAAAGCGCCTGCGTAAATCCGGACAGAAATGAAATGGGAACATGGGTAACAAGAACCTTTACTGCAGATAAAAACCATGTGTCTTCTGTTACAGATGCAGGGGAAAATGTGGTAAAATATACATGGGATGAAGCCCGCGACCTGATGAAAACCATGACAGACGCAAGGGGAAATACCCTTTCCTACGCATACGATGAGGCGGACCGTCTGAAATCCGTATCCATGAAGGTTGGGGAAGGCGGCAGCCAGACAGTAGAGAATACGTATACCTACACAAAGGATAAGCTGACGTCTATCGGGCATAATGGTTTTTCCTACGGCTTTGCCTACGATGGTTTTGGAAATGCCTTAAGCGCTTCCATTGCAGGAAAAAAAGTGGTAAGCTATGAGTATGAGTCCAATAACGGAAATCTTCTGAAAGTGTTATACGGAAACGGAGATTATCTGCGTTACGATTATGACAGACAGGACCGAATTTCCGTAACCTGGTTCTACAGCGCGGCGGAAAAAGCAGAGAAGAAGCTGTATTCCTATGTGTACAACAAGCAGGGAGAGCTTGCCCGTGTGACAGACCAGACCCTTGGGAAAACATACTGGCTGTATTACGACTTCCTTGGAAGACTGATGCGTGTAGTGGATATGAAGGATTCCTGTTCGTATGAGTATCACTATGATGCAGGCAACAACATGGTAAGTCTGCGCCATAGTGCAGAGGCGACCTTCCAGACCAATTACGTGTATGATAAGGACAGCCGCGAGCGTACCGTAACAACCTTCGGACATACAAGAACCACCCATTATGATAAATATGGAAGAATCAGCCAGCAGGTATGGGATGAAGAATCCGATACTGACGGAAAACATAAGACTATCTATACCTATATGGACAGCGGGAACAACCGCTACAGTCTCGTAAAACGAATTATGGCAGGCGGTAAGGCGACCTTCTATGATTATGATGAGAATGGAAATATCATACAGATTTCCGAGGGGACAGCCGGGGCAGAAGGGAAGACAAGTACCTTTAAATACGATAAGAGAAACCAGCTTATCCGGGAGGATAACCACCTTCTGAATAAAACCTTCGCCTATGCTTACGACCTTGGGGGCAACATGGTCCGAATGGAAGAGTATGCCTTTACAAAGGCGGACAAGGCTCTTCCGGAAACTCCTGTAAAAACAATCCGCGGAACTTTTGACAGTACATGGAAGGACCAGCTTCTTACCTGGAATGGGGTTTCCATGACATACGACGCCATTGGAAATATGGTGAAGAAGGGAAATACTACCTACACCTGGACACAGGGAAGGAAGCTTTCCACTGTAAATAATGGAAAGAAGAGCCAGTATTTCTACGACCACACAGGACGAAGGGCAAGAAAGACAGTAGACGGGGTTATCACAGACTTCCGCATGGCAGGGGAGCTTCTCATGTCCCAGAAGGCAGGAGATGTGACGACTTACTTCTCCTACGATTCTGCCGGAAATCTGATCGGTATGTCTGCCGGAAGAGAACGCTATTTCTACACAAGAAACGCCCAGAACGACATCACGGGACTGATTGATGAAAACGGCACAAGCGTGGTGCAGTACCAGTACGACAGTTGGGGAAAACTCCTTGGAATCACAGGAAGCCTTGCAAGTACCATTGGTAAGAGAAACCCGTTCCGTTACAGGGGATATTACTACGATGATGAGACGGGAATGTACTACCTGCAGAGCCGGTACTATGACCCGGAGATCAAGAGGTTTATTTGTGGCGATGATACAAAGGTATTACAGGAGAAGACGAATTTATACAATAAAAACCTGTATGTGTATTGTGATAATAATCCTATTATCAAAAAAGATGCAACCGGGGAAGTGGGATTCTGGTCGGTTGCAATAGGGGCTGTAACTAATATCGCAGCATCTGCGCTTACCGCTGTAATAACAGGAGAAGAATATACTTTGAAAGATTTAGTAAAAGATGGTGTAGAGGGCGGATTGACTGCGTTTAACGATATATTCGGGACAGCCTTTGCTATTTTGGGCGGATTTGCTACAGGTATACAGTTGTTCCGAGAAGGAGCTAGTTTAGGAAAAGCCGTGGCGTGTGGGGTTTTGGACGGAGTAAGTTCCGCTACAAGCTTGAGTATGGCTGCTGGGTTTGCGACAAAAACAGAGATTTCGAAAAAGATAGCTAATATATCAGATGGAGTTTTTGGGTTTGCAACAGGGCTTGTATCTGCAAGCATAAGTAAAGGAGTGTCTATAAATGCAGAGACAAACAGGGGAGAGAAAAAGAAAAAAGTTTCAGCACCAAGACGAAGGAGAGTTATAGGAAAAAGTTATTATTATGACCCGGTAAGAAAAATAAGAAGAATATCTCTTGTATGGGGATATTATTGATATACCCAATACAACCGTAGGAGATTAGTCTCCTGCGGTTGTAAAAATATAAGTTTACTTTATTTTAATCATGTGAAGTTAATATGGGAGAATAAAAATGATAGTAAAAGCACCATTTTATGCAGTTGTGTCAATTTTGGTATTATGTATGGGTATTGGAGAGGAGATATGGGGACTACAGCAGATAAATTGGAATAATTCGGAAGATATAATATTTATAATAATTATGAGTGGATTCATGATAATTGCAATCTGGTATATTTTCTGTTCGATTTTTGAAACAAGCAAAAAATTAATTATGGATAAAGAGGGGTGTACAGTATCTGTTTGGGGATATAAAAAAACATACAAATGGAAAGAACTGTGTGTGAAACAGATTGTATACAATACAGGAATTGGTTCAAGAAAATCATGTAACACACAGTACATTGAGAGTGTTATTTTTTCCCTGCAGCCTGTGAAAAGAAAAAAACAGGCATATATCACTTCTTATGAAAAAACACGTTATTGGAAAACACTTTTTTATGTGAACTTTGTTTTGGAAGGGAAGAAAAAGCAGCCGTATATGGGACTGTATGAAGTAGAGAAAGAAGAGTTTTTCTCCAAAATGCAGGAGTGGGGTGTGGAACTGGAGGATATGCGTGAGAAAAAGTAAAGATAAATGATTTCAGGAGGTGTTCCCATGACGGAAATTATCACATATATACAGGCGAACTGGACCGTCTGGCTCTTCGGGCTTGTTGGAGCTGTTCTTGGGTACATCATTCAAAAGCTCAGAGCGCAGCAGAAAGAGTACCATGCAATCGCAGAGGGTGTCCAGTCTCTTCTGCGGGAAAACATTGTAGCGAATTATAACAAGTATCAGGACAGAGGAAACTGTCCGATTTATGCCAAAGAATCACTGAAACACGTATATGAATCATATCATAACTTAGGCGGCAACGATGTCGCCACGAAATTATATCATACTCTTCTGGAAATGCCGGAAGAGCCGAAGGAGGGATAAGAGATGGGAGCAGATAATACGATTTCATACATAACGGGAAGCCTTGCAGCAATGGGCGTACTGGCATTTTTTGTGGCAGTAATCGTGCAGACAGTAAAAGAACTGCCTGTCTTAAAAAATCTTCCCACAAGTGCCGTGGCTCTTGGGATTTCCCTTATCCTTTGTCCTCTTTCCCTGCTGGCATTCTGCGCTTATGCAGGAGAAAGCGTTACCTGGTATTTTATCTGTGCTTCTGTTCTGGCTGCATTTCCTGTTTATCTTGTGGCAACCGGAGGCTGGGAGAGACTGCGTGACATATGGGAGAGGACAAAGTATAAAGATGGGGAGAGCTGATGGCTCTCCTTTTTCATACTGTAAATGAAATAAAAAAGCAGGGAAAACCTGCAAAATACGAAAGAAGGTTTTGAAAATGGAAAAGAAAAATGAAATAGAAAGACTGATCAATACAGTGGAGAAGGAGATTGGGTATCTGGAAAAGGCTTCGGAGAAAGACCTGGATTCTTTTACGGCAAATGCAGGGAGCGGGAATTATACAAAATACTGGCGGGACGTAAAACCAGAGTATCAGGGGCAGCCCTGGTGCGCTGCTTTTGTAACCTGGGTGTTTGATAGGACGTTTGGAAAAGAAAATACAAAGAAGCTCTTAAAACACTATCCGTATGTATACTGCCCGGATTTGGGAAACCGATTTACAAAATATGCAACCCCCAAAGTTGGAGATGTAGTAATCTTCTGGAGAAACGGCACGTTTGCCCATACGGGGATCGTGACGGCGGTTTCCGGAGACAAATTCGAAACCATAGAAGGGAATACGTCCGGGGCATCGGGTATTATTCCCAATGGAGGTGGCGTATGTAAAAAGAGTTATTATAACAGTCGGCTTCCGGGAACAAAGTTCTGCCGTCCGGAGTATTCCCTTTTGGAAAAAGGGGAAGATACTTCTGGAAGCCTGAGTAAATCTCCAAAGTGGACAGGCAGAGTAACTGCCAGTTCTCTGAATGTGCGCCAGTGGGCAGGGTCGGAATACCCGAAACTGAAATCCTGCCCGGAGATTTCCCGTGGAAAGACAGTGGACGTGTGCGATACAGTAAAAGCGGAAGACGGAGAAGACTGGTATTATGTGAGGATATACGGAAAGATTTACGGGTTTGTGTGTGGGAGGTACATAGAGAAGGTTTAGAGTTTTTTGAGAAGTCGGCAGCCAGACAGTAGAAAAATAATAAGAAAACATATACGGTTTTTTGAAATGAGAATTTTAAAAGACCGTATTTTTTGCAAATAAAAAGAAAATCAATTTGAAATTTAACATATATGTTATTCAAAATAGAATGAATGTTTGCTATTATGATCGTGCAAGGAGCTCCTGAAGAAAAACAATAAAAAATTAAAAAGAAAGGAAAGGCTGCAGTCACAAAAATATATGCAGCCAGGTAAAAGATTATGGAAAATTTAAGAAGAAAAGAAGTAATGCAGGAATTAGGTGTAGAGTCTGCTGTCGCAGAAAACATCAGCAATCCCAAAATGAGAGTGGGATATTCTCCGCAGAAATTTGATGATATGAAAGACCATGATTCTCCATTCATCAGTGAAAGTGAAGCCAAACGTCCGCTCAAGTTTGATACGCTGGATGCGCCAATCTGGTTTTGTGTTCGCCAGAACGTGCCGAAAGGGACAAAAAGCTTTAAACTTGACGATTATCTGGACCCGCTCCTTAAAGTGGACGGAATCAGTATCCAGCCAAGCGACAAAGTGGTAGACTATGTCAACTACTTCAAGGTAGACAAACCAAAAACAAATATCGGTACAAGACTGACAATCACTGCAAAAAAAGAAGCAGAATCATTATACGCAGCAAAAGATCTGGTACTTGATTTTTATATCATCTGTTCCTTTGATAAATCAAATAGCCGTTTGAGTACCTGTAAGGCAAATGGGAAGTATTGGAGCTTTGGAAATAAAGCGCTGGTAACTGTGGATAAGGTAAGGAAGAATGGAAATACCTCCTATATTTACGGAAACAGCTCTTTATTATCCGGCACAACAGAAAAAGCGGCAATGCTGTACTACAGAGGCGGTGAGAGACTGTTCGGAATAGAGCCGGATATTGCTGCAGGAAAAGCAACCTTCCCTTCTGTCAATCTGGAAGTGGCGGGTGGAGTTTGTGTCGGCTGGTCCAAAACAGATTCAACTGAAACAACTGAAACTGCATATAAAAAACCGGAATATGTTGCCGGTGATAAGATTCCAGAGGCAGGAAAATACTATATGGCGGTATATACTTTAGAAAATGAAAAAGACTCTGAAGAAAAATTAACAAATATGTTTGCTCCACCTGAAAACACTGCGGTATATTTTGTTGGAGACTCCAGAACAGAGCATATGAAAAATTCATTACAAAATCGTCAGGACTGGACTTTTCCAGATAAACCATTATTAGTTCCAGATAAGGTAAATGTAATTGCTAAGAGTGGGCAGGGTCTTGGCTGGCTTTATTGGGAAGGGCTTACAAAATTAAAAGAAGCATTAGCTGTCAATAAAGGGAAAAATCATGCTGTAATTATGAATCTTGGAGTAAATGATGCAGCCGGTGTAGGTGGATATGAGATTTATGACAATGCGGATTATTATGTAGAATATATGCGCGACAGTGTATACAAACCATTAAAAAAACTTTACGGAGATAAGATTAAGTTTTATTACATGTCAGTAAATCCATTATGCAGTCAGGCGCTCAAAGATACGGTTTCACCGAATAATAAAGTTACAGAACAAAATGTTGTGAACTTTAATAAAAAGATTTATGACGGATTATGCTCTGGAAGTAACAAATATTTCACCTATATCGATGCGTATAATAATCTGCTGTTGGGAAAAGGGTGGTTTTCTATGATATTGGTTGGTGAGGCAGATGACGAAATCTACTATGATGAAACCCAGTATGACGGAATCCATTATAAAGATTATACGTCTTTACGGATTTACAATCATTGTATGGAATGATCTCTCGGAATCCTGAGTGATTATTACCGGCAATAGCCGAAATGTGTACT
>Scrappy_p2__coassemble_765_pt1 | contig 27735 bp, 22 predicted proteins | sample Scrappy_p2__metabat2_low_PE_024 | metagenome-assembled genome bin Scrappy_p2
AATCGACAAATTAAAATCACATTTTCTTAAACTGCCTGTTTTTCCCGGACTTTATGTGGTAAAATATACATATTAACAAAGGATAGGGGCGGTAGTATGACGAATTTTGCTTTCTTGCAGTCAGAGCCGAAATTTCATACATTTGCGGACGTTGCAGTTGCGGCGGAAAAAATTTTACCGATAGATTTGGCTTCGTCTGTCATAAACTGTCGTCGGGCGATGGAGTTTGCTATAAAGTGGCTGTATTCAGTGGACAAAGCTCTTGAGAAGCCGTGGGACGATAAACTTGTGAATTTGATGCGGACGGAAGAGTTTCGGGAAATTGTAGACGATGACTTATGGAATCGTCTGGAATTTATTCGAAAAAAAGGAAACAGTGCAGTACATACAGGAAACAGGATTACGCAGGACGAAGCGATGCTTTGTCTTGAGAATCTCTATGTTTTTATGGATTTTATTGCATATTGTTATGGGGAAGATTATAAAGAAGGACAATATTTTAAACCGGAACTTGTTCTGCAAAATAAAGAGATAAATGCAGTTCCGGAGCCGATTATTTCGGAAGTAGATTTGCAGGCTCTTATAAAAGAAAATGAAAAGTTAAAAGAAGAGCTTACTTTGCGGCGCGAAGAACAGCACCAGACTTATATTCCGAAACCACTGGATATTTCAGAATATAAAACAAGAAAGATGTATATAGATACACTTCTTGAAGATGCGGGCTGGGTGCAGGGAGTGGATTGGCTCAATGAAGTACCGTTACAGGGAATGCCGAATAAAAGTGGAACAGGACGTGCGGATTATCTGTTGTATGGAAATGACGGCAGGGTTTTGGCTGTTGTGGAGGCAAAGAGCAGCTGTAAAGATGTAGTACAGGGAAGAAAGCAGGCACAGCTCTACGCAGATATAATTGAGAAAAAGCAGGGACGCCGCCCGGTTATCTTTTTGACAAATGGATTTGATACCAGAATTATTGACGGCTGTTATCCGGAGCGAAAAGTTTCAGAGATTTATTCCAAACGTGACCTGGAAAGATGGTTTAATCTTCAAACTATGAGAACAAGTCTTTCGACAGTTACTGTGGATAAAACCATAGCAGGCAGATATTACCAGGAGGCGGCGGTAAAGTCGGTATGTGATGCCTTTGATAAAAAGAACAGAAGAAAAGCACTTCTTGTTATGGCAACTGGTTCCGGAAAGACAAGAACGGTAATTGCCCTTTGTAAAGTTCTTTTGGAGCACGGCTGGATTAGAAATATATTGTTTCTTGCAGACAGAAACTCGCTTGTTACACAGGCAAAAAGAAGTTTTGTAAATTTACTTCCGGACTTATCTGTGACAAATTTATGTGAAGAAAAGAATAATTACAGCGCGCATGGCGTATTTTCTACATACCAGACAATGATGAACTGTATTGATTCTGTTCGAGATGAAGAGGGCAGATTGTTTACGAACGGACATTTTGACCTTATGATTTGTGATGAGGCACACCGCTCTATCTATAATAAATATAAAGAGATTTTTGACTATTTTGACGCACCTTTGGTGGGTCTTACAGCAACACCCAAAGACGAGGTACAAAATACGTATGAAGAATTTAATCTGGAAAACGGTGTTCCAACTTACGCGTATGATCTGAATCAGGCAGTAAAGGACGGTTATTTGGTGGATTATTTATCTGTAGAAAACCGTTTAAAATTTCAGGAAGAGGGAATTGTGTACGATCAGTTGTCGAAAGAGGAGCAGTTGATATATGAGGAGACTTTTATAGATGAAAACGGACAGATGCCGGAAAGAATAGAGTCTTCCGCGCTGAATGAATGGCTTTTTAACAAAGATACCATTCGTCAGGTTCTTCATATTTTGATGACACAGGGATTAAAGGTAGATTATGGAAGTAAGCTGGGGAAAACGATTATTTTTGCAAAGAATCACAGACATGCAGAAAAAATCCTGGAAGTGTTTGGAGAGGAATATCCGGCTTATGTGGGATATGCAGGTGTGATAGATAATTATACCTCTTATGCGCAGACTGCTATTGATGAGTTTTCTCAGTCGGAAAAACTGCCTCAAATTGCTATTTCTGTGGATATGCTGGATACCGGAATTGATATTCCGGAGGTGCTGAACCTTGTATTTTTTAAGAAGGTAATGAGTAAGGCGAAGTTCTGGCAGATGATTGGAAGAGGTACAAGGCTTTGCAAAAATCTTATTGATGGCAGGGATAAAGAAAAATTTTATATTTTTGATTTTTGTAATAATTTTGCATTTTTCCGTATGAACAGAGGAACGTCTGCAGAGACGCGCCTTTCCTTGCAGGGAGCGATTTTTAATCTGGAATTTGAGATTGCATATAAATTGCAGGGAATAGAGTGTCAGACGGAGAGACTGACGGAATACAGAAATCAACTGGTGCAGCATATGGCGGGCAAAGTAAATCAGTTAAGACGCGACAATTTTGCAGTAAGACAGCATTTGAGATATGTGGAGCGTTTTTCTGTCCCGGAAAATTATTTGGTCTTATCTTACGAAGATACTTTGGCTGTCAGGGAGGAACTGGCACATTTAATCATTCCTGATGAAGATGATGTAAAAGCTCTCCGCTTTGATGCCCTTATATATGGAATTGAGTTGGCTTCTTTGACAGGGAAAACGTATACACGGGCAAAGCGGGATTTACGGAAAAAAGCAGAAGATCTCAGTGAGATAGCAAATATACCGGAAATTAAAGAACAGTCGGAGCTGATAAAGAAAATTTTGCATACAAATTATCTGGAACGGGGAGAAATAGATGATTTTGAAAATATCCGAAACAAATTACGGAATCTGATGAAGTACATACCGGAAAGTTCCAGAAGGATTTATGAGACAGATTTTTCCGAGGAAATTTTGTCTGTAGAATGGAATGAAGCAGAGTTAGAAAATGACGACTTAAAAAATTATAAGGCAAAAGCGGAATATTATGTGCGGCAGCATCAGGACAATAAGGTGATTTTAAAATTGAAGGAAAATATACCTCTTACAGCGGACGATATGAAGGAACTGGAAAGTATTTTGTGGAGTGAAGTGGGCAGCAAAAAGGATTATGAGGAAGAATACGGTTCGAAACCGCTAGGCGTGTTTGTACGGGAAATTGTGGGACTTGATATGGGAATTGCGAAAGCTGCTTTCGCAGAATTTCTGGATGAAACAAATCTTGACAGTCGTCAGATATATTTTGTAAATCAGATTGTGGAATATATTGTTCATAATGGAATGATGACAGATTTTTCTGTACTTCAGGAAGCTCCTTTTACTGACAGGGGAAGTATTACAGAAGTCTTCACCGATGTATCCGCATGGTTGGGAATAAAGAATACCATCGATATGATAAATGCAAATGCTCTGGCAGCATAAATTTATTGCCTTCGTGCTGGACAGAATTGTTCAAAGCATATATAATAATGCAGGAGTGAAAAGACTGGAGCAGCAAATGTGAAATGATGCACCAGATATTTTGAACTCATATGATAACATTTATATTAAGAAAAAGAGGAAAACAAATGGCAGAATATAAAATCCTGAAAACAGAAGGAAGAGCAAAGCGGGCGGAGTTCCATACAGTACATGGAACGATTCAGACTCCTGTTTTTATGAATGTGGGAACCATCGGGGCAATTAAGGGTGCAGTTTCCACAATGGACCTTTACGATATTGGAACACAGGTGGAGCTTTCTAACACATATCACCTTCATGTGCGCCCCGGAGATAAAATTGTAAAACAGCTTGGAGGTCTTCACAAATTTATGGTTTGGGACAGACCGATACTTACAGATTCCGGTGGATTCCAGGTATTTTCCCTGTCCGGACTTCGAAAAATCAAAGAAGAAGGCGTATATTTCCGTTCTCACATTGACGGACATAAAATTTTTATGGGACCTGAGGAAAGTATGCAGATCCAGTCTAATCTTGCTTCTACAATCGCAATGGCATTTGATGAATGTCCAAGCTCTGTGGCTGACAGAGATTATGTGCAGAAATCAGTGGACAGAACTACGAGATGGCTTGCAAGATGTAAGGAAGAGATGGCTCGCTTAAACAGTCTTCCGGATACAATTAATAAAGAACAGCTTCTTTTTGGAATTAACCAGGGAGCAATTTATGAAGATATTCGTATTGCTCATGCAGAGACAATTTCCAAAATGGATTTAGACGGATATGCCATAGGAGGTCTTGCAGTAGGAGAAACGCATGCGGAAATGTATCACATTTTAGATGAGGTCGTACCGCATCTACCGCAGAATAAGCCCACATACCTTATGGGTGTGGGAACTCCGGCAAATATTCTGGAAGCTGTAGAAAGAGGTGTGGACTTCTTTGACTGCGTATATCCAAGCAGAAACGGACGTCACGGACACGTTTATACAAATCATGGAAAAATGAATCTTTTTAACGCAAAGTATGAGTTGGATACAAGGCCAATTGAAGAGGGATGTCAGTGTCCTGCCTGCCGTCATTACAGCAGAGCTTATATTCGTCATCTTTTAAAAGCGAAAGAAATGCTGGGAATGCGTCTTTGTGTTCTTCATAACCTGTATTTCTATAACCACATGATGGAAGAGATCAGGGATGCCCTTGATAATGGCAATTTTGCAGAATATAAGAAAATGCGTCTTGCCGGTTTTGAGGAAGGAAAAATAAATAGCAACAGATAAAAAAGAAATGTTGGGAAAAATAGCAAAAGCTCTTGAAGAAAATTAGATTTTTGTGTATGATATGTTCTAGTGCCCTGAAGAAAAGGCATAGAATCATTAAGGCAATTAGGAGGAATTAAAATGGACGCACAGAGCGGAATGGGTCTTGGAGTTACGATTATCTGGATGGTAATTCTCTTTGGAATTATGTACTTCCTGATGATTCGTCCTCAGAAAAAGGAGCAGAAGAGACTTGCAGCTATGTTAAGCGCAATGGAAGTTGGTGACAGCGTTGTTACAACAAGCGGCTTTTATGGAGTTGTCATTGACATGACAGAAGAAGACGTAATCGTAGAATTTGGTAACAACAAAAACTGCCGTATTCCGATGAGAAAACAGGCAATTGCTGAAGTTGAAAAAGCAGAGGAAGCTTCTGCATAATAAAAAGTATATTTTTTCTGCCGGCATATTTTGCCGGCAGTTTTTTCTTTACAGAAAGAAGTTTATAAAAACAAAAAATCCCGAAAGCTTATGCAAACTTCCGAGATTCTTACGAAGCAGGGGATGAGAGAATCGAACTCAGCAACAATCCCCCGAAACCCCCGTATTTATAAGGGTTTCATAGGTTTCATAATGATTACTTTGATTACTCAGGTAATCAATCACCTTTTTTAATGTTCAATTACAGATAACAGGTATCTTACCCTAATGCTAAAGCTGATTCCAGTTTATTTCTGGTTTCTGCAAGCGTATGACTGTTCCGGTAATAGTGTTTTCTGGTTGTCAGAATGTCACTATGACCTAATTGGGAAATTATCAATGCATCACCTACACCTGCATCCAAAAGCTGTGTAGCATAACTTTTTCTGGATTTATGGATAGACCTTTCTTTGATTCCCAATGCCCGGCAAATCCCGTGTAAACGTTTGTTCATGGTTGTACCCCTAATCCGTTTGCCCTCTGGGTTCTCAAAGAGGTATGTACCATGTGGGTTGATCTTTAATATCTGGTGTAAGACCCATTCCGCAGAAGATGTAAAAACAACATTTCTCGTGCTGTTTTCTGTCTTGCCCTGATCAGAAACCGCATAAGTGTATTTTCCCGTTTCTTTGTCTTTGATCTTGATTTCTGTTTTATTAATCAGCAGGATATGGTTTTCCCAGTCAATATCGTCTGGGGTGAGTGCGGTCAGTTCACCGACTCTAAGCCCCGTATGGAAGGCTAGAAGCACTCCCAGATTTCGGATGGTAGGATGTTCCTTAACATAGTTTGAAATCTGCCGGACTTCAAAATCTGTAAAGACCTCGTCCTCATCATTCTTTACTACATGCCGGAACATATTCGGGGAAAGTTCAAGATCACCAAAAAAATTCGTTACACTGATTGTTGTATATTTTCGTTTTTTTGCATATTTAAACATTCCGATGAGGATTGTCCGCAGACCTGAAAATGCTTTTGCAGTTAAATTATTATCAAAAATTGCGGAGATAATAAATTTTTCCAACATTTCCTCGGTTACGTTTGCAACCTCTGTATTTCCGAAATCCGTGCCATAAATAAAACGTTTATAATCATTTTCGTACCGGATCACCGATGGCTCTTTAATCAGGCGGTACAACTTTTTATATTCTAGCCATTCCTCAAACAGCATACAAACTGTGTTATGACACTTGTAAAAGTCGATGATAGCCTTCATTAGATCAGATTCTGATTTCCGTTTTAATAGAATCCTTTCTTTGACGATATCGGGGAGATATGTATAGTAGAATCCATTATTCCCCTGCCAGATTTTATAGTTGTGCTTTGAGAGGTATGTTTGAGCATCCACAATATTTTGCAACTCCTTTATCCGCTCATGCACGTTTTCAATATCTATGTCAATTTTACCATTTTCACAAATAATTTTCAAGTCCTTTGAACAAGTGTTCTCACTCATTTCTATATCATTTCAAGACAATTATCCCTTAGATAAATAGGGGGTATAAGCAAAAACTTACTGTACGTGATAATGCTTTGCTAAACAACACCATTGCTATGTCATACATTACGATATTATACAACACCATTGCCATGCCACGCATTGCATTACTATACCATAACATAACACAACAAAACATAACATTACATTACCTTTACTTACCTTCGCTAGCGCGTTTTGCCTTGAAATACCCCCTTTTCTGTACAGATTTGCGCTTAATACTTAATATTTGAATAAGTCCTTTTCAGCAGGAAATAGCGGAAAACCGTGTTCCTGCCATGACATCAGTCGGAACTCAAAAATCTGGTCATACATATCTTCAAGTGGAAAGCCTGTTCCGGCAATTCCAGAGAGAATAACTCTGATAGTTCTTAAAGTTGTACAAGGAATCACAACCTTTTTCGTTTCATTATCTATGATCTCATAATGTACTTCCTGTCCCGGATATCTGCCATATTTGTACTCATAGATTCTTTCAAGACCATAGCCACCCTTTTCTGAATTTCCGAAATACTTTTTAAGAATTCGTCTAATCCTATGAATGGTATATGGCTTGACTTCTATCGTCCAATCACCAATTTGTACAGTATATGTTTCCCTGACTTTTGGCTTTTTTAAGCTCTTACGAACTCTATCAAGATAGTCAATGCCCTCAGGACAATTACGCAACAAATAGTCCGCGTATTCATCGTTTTCAAGAGTTAAATGCTCTGGAATATTATCTTTAATTTCATCAGACATATTTAGCACCTCCTTCCCGTCTGATACTGAAATTGTTTGATACCTATGGGGGAGGATTGGAATAAGGAATACTATATAAATCTTTATCAAACATAGAATCTCTCCTTCTGCATTAAGATAGTTAGCTTAGATACCTGCGTTATTATTCCACACTTGAATATTCACAAATTGTAATCTTCAAGTTAAAATTTTTGTCCGGATATTTTTGCTTAACATCATTGATACATTTTTCTACTGTTCCTTCGTCAATATTGCTGGTTAAAGATTCATAAATGGTCTGTTCAGATGATGCAGGCAGACTATAATTCTCACTGGATCTATCAACATCAACACTGCTATTTGAAAAATCACCAAAGAATTCTTTCTTCTTATCTCTGATTTCCTTTACTGTCATTTCGGGGGTAAATTTTTCAAGGTGATCCTTATGGTTTTTTGCAACAACAATTAGTTCTGCTAATTTTGAAATCACGTACCCCTCATATTCTTTTTTGAGTTTAAAATCTTTCACCTTATCGTAATCTTCTGCAAAATTGTCGTAAATATCCTTATAGTTACTTGTCTGTTTCTTTGACAAATTATAATTTTTTTTGAGTCCATTTCTATAGTCCGTTGCTCTATTCCTTTTTCCTGCCTTTTCATGAAGAATATCAAGTTTTTTTATGCAATAACCCACCATGAGAACTGTGAGAATCTGGCTGTTCTTATGAACGTTAAAAGCAGCGTCTATCATTTCCATATAGTCTTTTTCCATAGTCTTCTTAACACTGAGAGGAGGCGTGGGAAGATTTAATATTGAGTCAGATAATTTCGTAGCCTCTGGAATTACAGTAATTTCTTTTTTTGATGTAGCCATAATTGATACCTCATTTCTTTTTTAATTTTGTGTTTCTTTGATAGTTACAGTATAATAAATATCTCTGTCTAGTTTTATGGGTATGGATGTCCGTTCTTTGAAATTAACCCCCATTTAAAACGCTTGTGTAAGCGGAGGATATATCTCAGATATGTAAGCTTTAATATCTTTATTTTCCGCTATACAACGCTCTAATATATCTTTTCGCAAGATGATATCAGCAATAAGATTAGGGTTTCCAATTTTTTCTGCCAATGCAAATGCCTTTGTGTGAACTTCTTCTATGTCAGCTTCCCCTTTTAAGATCTTATAAGCCGTATCTGTGGATAATAAATCTACAAATTCCATCCAGTTACTTTCTACTATATTTTTGGTATCAAATAATATAGCACCTTTATGATCTCGGTTAATTCCACGAAAATAGTCTTTTCCCGTCCACGCATATACCAAGTGACCCCCTGCATATTCAAGGACATAATGAATACGTCTTTTGAAGGCTTCATAAGATTCCATATCTTCGGCTCTGGATTCTGTAAATTGCTTCTCTAAAGCCCAGTTTGAAACCATATACAAGGTTTTATAAATTCCAAGCTTGTTGGAATATCTTGCTGATAATTCAACCATGTAAATGTCCATCAACTGTAAGCACTGGGCAAGAGGAAGGCTATTTCGGAATTCTTCCAGACACAAGACAGATTCCATATTATAGTTGTCAAAAGGATGCTTATAATCTGTGACTCTGAAAACATTCTTATCCTCATGACGGTCAAGAACCATTCTTGTTTTACCAGTACCAGTCTTTCCGAAAACATAAATGTTTCTAAGGTCTAATCGCCTTTCTGAACGATTCTGGTCAATCAGCATGGTCGTGCGTACTCTGTCCATCAAGTCAAGATATGCAATATAATCTGTATTCTCATTGATGATTTCAGAATTTGTTTTCCCTTCCAGTACCATTGCATAAAGCTCCGATAACAGTGTGTTTTTTTCCTTGCGTTTTTCCGGCAATTTGCCCTGTTCTTCAAAAGAGCCTTCTATTTTCTGCTCTTGTTTCTTTTCATTATCTAGCCATTTTCCATCCTTTTTCATATATTCCAGAACTTCCTCAATACTTCCCTTTACCACGTCGATATGGGCATGAGGAAAGTGTTTTTGGACGGTACTCCATCTGACTCGTGAATTGAATATCAAAAACACATGGGTATGAAAATTACTGCCTTTTTCGTCTACAACAGCCGCATATTGAAAAGAGGGAAATTCCCAAAATGCTATTTTAAAAATGTTTTCATGAGTATAGTCATAATCTAATGGTGAATTGATGGTTAAAAAGAATTTATCACGCTGAATATTTGTATTGTGTTTTTTCGTTGCCATAATTAGAAGCTCCTTTGTCATTAATAACTGGATTATGCGTATGCATATATTTCCCCAATTATTTTTACTGTTTTTTGGTTTCGATATCGGAACTAATTTGTTATTTTTTTCTCTTAAAATTCTGGTTATACATTTAAAAAAAATGCGCTGTTCGATGTGTGCAAATCGTAGTGAACATGAAAATATCGAATGAGCCTTAGGGAGAGAAGGGCTAATTAAAAACCGTTCGCGTTTATGGTTAGCGGGGTAACACTTCTTGTTATCGGGAATTATCAGAAAGAGGAACAGGAAGTTGTTCTTCCGGAAATATATAAAAAAATTCTTTTGAATAATTATACGGAGCTTGGGAGAGATAAAAATAAGCTGTTTCTGAAGGGGTATCAGGTGGTGATTCTGGAAATTTAAAATCAGGCAGAATAAGTATGGTCTGAAAATTAAAAAACATATAATAAAAAGTTGAAAAATCTCTTGAAAAACAGTTCTCTTTGTAGTAGAGTATCAATAAATAGCCTGCAGAATCGTAAGATTCTGCGGGCTGTTTCAATGTTATAAAAGAGGAGGAAAAATTATGGAAAAGACACAGAAACGAACTGCTTTTTTCAGGAAGTTCATCGGGGACAAAAAGTTTTACATGATGGTGCTTGGGATTGCAGTACCAATTATGATTCAGAATGGAATTACAAACTTTGTAAGCCTTCTGGACAATATTATGATCGGACGAATCGGTACAGAGCAGATGTCCGGCGCGGCAATTGTCAATCAGTTGATTTTTGTTTATAATCTATGTATTTTCGGCGCAGTATCAGGCGCGGGAATTTTTACGGCGCAGTATTTCGGTCAGAAAGACCATGAGGGTGTGCGCCAGACATTCAGATATAAGCTCTGGATTTCCGCTGTGCTGACAATCGGAACAGTTATTCTGTTTCTGACAGCAGGAGACCAGCTTATTAATATGTATCTTCACGGAGAGGGAACAGCGCAGGAGCTGGCGGCTACTCTGAAATACGGAAAACAGTACCTTCTCATTATGCTTGCGGGTCTTCCGCCGTTTATGATGGTACAGATTTATGCAAGTACCCTGCGTGAGTGTGGTGAAACCATGACGCCTATGAAAGCCGGAGTTGCGGCGGTCTGCATTAACCTTGTATTTAATTATCTGTTAATCTACGGTAAATTCGGTTTTCCGGCACTGGGAGTACGGGGAGCGGCAATTGCTACTGTACTTTCCCGTTACATTGAGGCTGTCATTGTAATTACATGGACGCACCGCCATCAGGAAGCAAATCCTTTTGCAAAGGGGCTTTATACAACATTGAAAGTTCCGGCGAATCTGACGAAGAAAATTTTGGTTAAAGGAACGCCCCTTCTTCTCAATGAAACTCTGTGGGCTGCTGCAGTTGCCATGCTTGCCCAGTGCTATTCCGTCCGCGGATTAAATGTAGTGGCAGCGCAGAATATTTCCAATACTATCGGAAATGTATTTAATATCGTATTTATCGCCCTTGGAGATTCTGTTGCCATTGTGGTAGGTCAGCTTCTCGGAGCAGGAGATATGAAAAAAGCCCGTGATACAGATAATAAGATGATTGCTTTTTCCGTTATGTGCTGTATGGGTGTGGCTGCTGTAATGCTTGTGCTGGCACCTCTTTTTCCACAGCTTTATAACACCAATGAGCAGGCTCGTGAGCTTGCAAAAGCATTTATTATCATCACAGCGTTATGCATGCCTCACAATGCTTTTCTCCATGCTGCGTATTTTACCCTGCGTTCCGGCGGAAAAACGATTATCACTTTCCTGTTTGACAGTGTATTTATCTGGGTTGTCAGTGTAACATTAGCCTTTACTTTAAGCCGTTTTACGAATATGAATGTTATTCTGATTTACACCATTGTGCAGCTGGCAGATTTAATCAAATGTTTCATAGGATTTATTCTTGTGAAAAAAGGCGTTTGGCTGCAGAATATTGTGTCATAAAACAGTGAGTCGTAAAAAATCCATGACAAATAAGTCGTGGATTTTTTTTACATTGTCCGATTCAGCTCACCGATAATCTTCACTACCTTTTCCACACCGTATTTCCGGCATTTCTGGAAAGCGTAGCAGCCGCCATAAATACGGTAGGTGAGGACAATCTGAAAATCAGGATCATTTGCAGAATCGGGGAACTGAAGAGATATCAGTTTCCGAAGTTCTTCGGCAATCTGCGGAATCAGAAGGTGACTTCGATTACCGGAAAAAAGGATATCCAGGATGCGCTCGCTGGCATAATATGCCTGAGAAAGCTCCTGAACAAAGGCGATGGAATCACTGAGTACATATTCCGGATGAGGAATATCACGGAAAGACTGAAGAGCCTGTGTTTCCAGCTCGTCCGATAACTCGTATATATCATGGTAATAGGTGTAGAAAGTAGATTTATTGATTTCTGCTTTTTGGCAAAGTTCGTTTACATGTATTTTTTCAAGAGGGAGTTTCGCTCTCAGTTCCAAAAATGCGTTAGCAATGCTTCGTTTTGTTTTTTTTATCCGAATATCCATCCTGTTTTCCAACCTTTCTTAAAAAATGTCGGTTATCCGACAAAAATAAAAATCCGCTGATAGAAAATAAGAGACACATTCTTTATAATTATTATAATGGGAAAAACAGCACTTGTCTATTATCTGTTTTAAAATGTTTTAAGGAGAAAAAATGGATTTACTGGGATTTTATTTAGGAGAAGAATTTGAAGCATATCGTTATCTGGGCGCGCAGCTTACAGAGGATGGCGTATATTTCCGTACTTTTGCACCGGAAGCGATAAAAATTTCCGTTATTGGAGAATTTAACGGGTGGACAGAGACTCCGATGCAAAAAATTTATGACGGAAATTTCTGGGAAGCCTTTATTCCGGAAGCAAAGAAAGGCATGATGTACAAGTATCGGATTTACAGAAAAGACGGTTCTTTTATTGATCACTGTGATCCTTATGGTTTTGGAGCAGAGCTTCGCCCCCAAAATGCATCTGTACTCAGAAGCATTGATGAATATGACTTTCAGGATAAATCATGGATGCGGAAAAGAAAGGTGAATTTTAATCAGCCCTTAAATATCTATGAGCTTCATGCAGGATCCTGGAAGAAAAAAGGAGATGGGGATACAGACTGGTACGATTATGAAGAGCTGGCGGAAAAACTTATTCCGTACTTAAAGGAGACAGGGTATAACTATCTTGAGCTGATGCCTCTTTCAGAGCATCCCTCCGATGAATCGTGGGGATATCAGATCACAGGCTTTTTTTCACCAACTTCGCGCTACGGAACTCCTGCTCAGCTACAGGAATTTGTGGATAAATGTCACAGGAATGAGATTGGGGTAATTATGGATTTTGTTCCTGTTCATTTTGCAGTAAACGGTTATGCTCTGTGGAATTATGACGGAAGCGCGTTGTATGAATATCCTCATCACGATGTTGGGGTTAGTGAATGGGGAAGTTGTAATTTTATGCATTCCAGAGGAGAGGTACGCAGCTTCCTGCAGTCTGCAGCGAACTACTGGCTGAAGGAGTATCATTTTGACGGAATCCGTATGGATGCGGTACGCAATTTGATTTACTGGAACGGTCAGCCTGAGCGGGGTGAAAATATGTCTGCTATTCAGTTTCTTCAAAGGATGAATACAGGACTTAAAGAGCGTTTTCCGGACGCTATGCTCATCGCGGAGGATTCCACTGCATATCCGGGAGTGACTGCTCCTGTACAGGAGGGCGGTCTTGGCTTTGATTATAAATGGGATCTGGGATGGATGCACGATACTCTGGAATTTTTCCAGACGCAGCCGGATATAAGAGCCGACCATATGGGAAAACTTGGTTTTTCCATGCACTATTTTTACAATGAACGATATATTCTTCCGCTTTCCCACGATGAGGTTGTTCACGGAAAAGCTACGATTCTTCAGAAGATGTATGGAGATTATGAGAATAAATTTCCTCAGGCCAGGCTCTTTTATCTCTATATGACAGCGCATCCGGGCAAAAAGTTGAATTTCATGGGAAATGAGTTCGGTCAGCTTCGGGAATGGAGCGAGAAACGGGAGCAGGACTGGATGCTGTTTGATTATCCGAAGCATCAGAAATTTTATCAGTTTATGAAAGAACTGAATATCTTTTATCGAAAGCATCCTGCGCTTTATAAGGAGGATTACGAGGGAGAGGGATTTCAGTGGGACACTAACTGGACAGGAAGCAGGAGCGTAATGGCGTTTACAAGAAAAGGCGGCGGTCAGAAGCTTCTTTTCCTCTTCAATTTCGAAGATACCGGAACCGAAATCAATCTTCAGGAGCTTACGGGAAAAAGCCTGAAACTTCTTATGGACACAGACTGGGAAAAGTACGATGGAACAACTCCTGAAGAAGAGCGCGTATACCGTGCGGAAAAAGGCAGATATGAGATAGAACTTCCCGCCTACTCCGGGAAATGTCTGGAGATAATAGAATAAAAAGCGTCAGATATGGAAAGGTGAATTTATTATGTCTTCAAAAGTTCAGGATATGACAAGCGGCTCTCCGGCAAGGCTTATTATGCTTTTTGCGATTCCGCTGATGCTGGGAAATATTTTTCAACAGCTTTACACTATGGTAGATACGATTGTTGTGGGGCAGATTGTAGGCGTACAGGCTCTTGCAGCGCTGGGAGCTGTTGAGTGGGTTATGTGGCTTGTGCTGGGAGTGGCGTCCGGTATGACGCAGGGATTTTCAATATTGATTGCGCAGTATTATGGTGCGCGTGAAATAAAAGACCTGAAAAAAGCGCTTGCGCACAGCTATATTCTCACGGCAATTCTTGCTGCGGCAGTGCTTGTTGTCAGTCAGGCAGGAGCGTATGGACTTCTCAGATTTTTAAATACGCCGGAGAATATCATCGGTATGTCTATGAGTTATCTCAGAGTGGTATTCTGCGGAATTCCCATGATTGCGGCATACAATATCTTTGCCTCTGCCCTGCGGGCAATGGGAAACAGCAAAACGCCCCTGACAGCAATGATTCTGGCTGCCATAATAAATGTGGTTCTTGATATTTTATTTGTGGCGCAGTTTCATATGGGAGTGGCAGGAGCTGCTGCGGCAACTGTGATCGCGCAGAGTTTTTCTGCAGTATACTGTTTCCTTGTCCTGCGGAAAATCAATATTGTTAAACTGGAAAAAAGTCATTTTTCAAAAGATGTTATTTTGGACAAAAAGCTTTTAAAGCTTGGAACTCCTATTGTATTTCAGAATGTGATTATTGCAGTTGGAGGGCTTGTGGTACAGTATGTGGTAAACGGTTATGGTTTTCTCTTTGTAGCCGGATTTACAGCGACAAATAAGCTGTACGGGCTGTTGGAAATGGCAGCTATCTCCTATGGCTATGCCATTGTTACCTATGTAGGACAGAATCTTGGGGCAAAACGTCCGGACAGAATCAAAAAGGGAGTGCGCGCAAGTGCAGTGATTGCTGCAATAACTTCTGCTGTTATCTCTGTTGTAATGATTTTATGGGGGAAAACAATACTGTTCCTCTTTATTTCCGGAGACCCGAAACAGACACAGCAGGTACTGGAAATAGCGTATCGTTATCTTTTTATTATGGCGTGTTTTTTGTGGATTTTATATTTCCTCTATGTATATCGTTCGGCATTGCAGGGACTGGGAGATACTGTGATACCTATGATGAGCGGTGTTGCAGAGTTTGTGATGCGCGTGGGAGTTGCGCTTCTTCTGCCGCTGGCGATGGGAGAAAATGGGATTTTTTATGCGGAGATTACTGCCTGGACAGGGGCTGCCGTACTTCTGGCTGTGAATTATTACAGGCGTGTAAAAACACTTTTTACATAAGGGTGTTTCTGGTGAAATCCAGTTTTCATGTTGACAATTTATTCAGATTATTGATTCTCAGAATGCAATAAGAATCCACCCGTTATGCGGGAGGGTTCTTATTTTAACATAAAAAAATACTATAGAATCCATTGTAATAGATTCATATAGTATTTCTTTGATTACTTCTGTGATTACCCTCAAAGTTGAAAAGGTGCAAAAGCCTTCATTTTCAAGGGTTTCGAGCAGGGGATGAGAGAATCGAACTCCCACCAAAGGTTTTGGAGACCCCTATCATACCATTTGACCAATCCCCTATGTCCTGTTACTTCTAAAAGTATACACGCAGACAGAGGGATTGTCAATCATAAATTGAGGAAAATTATAGAAAATTTCAGAAAACTCAAAAAACCGGCAGACGTAAACAGACTGCCGGTTTTGCATAACGGAGATAGAGAGATTTGAACTCTCGCGCCGGTTGCCCGACCTACCGCATTTCGAGTGCGGACCCTTCAGCCACTTGGGTATATCTCCAGAATGAGGGTTTTGGAAGAACCGTCTTCTATTATATAGTGATTAAAAGAAAAGGTCAATATCTTGACGAAAAAAGAATACTATAATATTATGATACAAAGTAATATTATATGAAATAAAACAGGAGGAAAAAATAGATGAGTGAAAAAAAAGCAGCAATTCTGGAAGCGGTAAAAAGTCTTGCCGGGAATTATAATACGGAAGAAATGCTTCTTCCAAAAGGAAAATGCAGTCTGCCAAGCCGCTCTGTTATTATAGAACTTGTTCGTGAATTAAGAGCAGTGTTGTTTCCGGGATATTTCAGAATTGATACAGGAGCGTGTGCATTTCCGGAGTATTATGCTGGTTCGCTTTTAAATAATTTATATGATGCATTAAAAGAACAGATTGAAATAGCAATTCTTTATCAGGGGGAGGAAAAAGAAAAGGCACAGCTTCGTGCAGAGGAAATTACAGGACAATTTGTGAAACGTCTTCCCGAGATACAGAAAATGCTTTTGAAAGATGTACAGGCAGGATTTGATGGAGATCCTGCCGCAAAAAGTAAGGAAGAGATTATTTTTTCCTATCCGGGTTTTTATGCTATCTATGTATATAGAATCGCACATGAGCTGTATCTTGAGAAGGTTCCGTTCATTCCGCGAATCATGTCGGAATTTGCACATGGAAAAACAGGAATTGACATTAATCCGGGGGCCACAATCGGAGAATATTTTTTCATTGATCACGGAACGGGCGTTGTAATTGGTGAGACAACAAAAATTGGAAACAATGTAAAAATTTATCAGGGCGTAACGTTAGGTGCGCTTTCTACAAGAATGGGACAGCAGCTTGCAGATGTAAAACGTCATCCTACAATTGAGGATAATGTGACGATTTATTCGAATTCAACTGTTCTTGGAGGAGAGACTGTGATTGGAGAAAATACCATTATCGGAGGAAATACCTTTATTACAGAATCGATCCCTGCAAATACAAAAGTAAGTGCAAAAAGTCCGGAGCTTGTAATTAAGAAGCCGAAAGCGCAGGTGGAAGCTTCCAATGTATGGGATTACTAAAAGGAGAACTTTAAGCTCGGAAATTACAGTATTAAACATGCTTACATCCATATGTACGCTGCTGTTTTTGGGAATTGCAATGCTTCTTGTATTCTTTTTTGTTTTTTTTCGAAGCACGAAAGATGATATGGAGTATGTTCTGGAAAATACGGGACAGCAATTTCAGGATCGTATACAGTTTATAGAAGATGGTGCAGTAACAATTCGCCATAATGTATGGCTGGAAGATTTTTTCTGGGGGGATTTTTACGATGAGGAAGCTGCGGGAGAGCAGCTTTCTTATAGTATGGAGCTTTTTTCAGACAGAAATATGGTGCAGCAGAAGATTCCTTTTGTTCGCAGTGTTTATCTGTTTAATAATATTAATCAGTGTATTTATGATCACTACTATCCTGTGACTGTGTCGGAAGCGCGACAGAAGCAGGAAGATAGAAGTCATTTGCAGGAGGAGTTCCGCAAAACGAAAGGGCAGTATCTGTGTTATAGTGAAAAAGAAGAGATTTTTCTGTGTTTTCGAATCTATGATGATAAGATGCGGAATATGGGAAGCTGTATTGTGGAAATATCTCCTGAGGCAATTCAGCTTCTTATGAAGGAAATTGAAGGATATGGAAATGGAACATGGGCTGTTTTATGGGGGAAAGAAAAGGAAAACCTGACTTTCTCCGGAAAAAAGGAAGAGATAGAAGTTTTGAAACAGGAAACACAGGAAGAAGTGACAGATATTAGAGCAGAAGGTACCAGGTTTCTTGCTGCGTCGAAAAACTGTGGTTTTGGAATCTGGATACTTGTTGCAGCCGGTCTTAATAATGTTTATACACTTTTAAAGCCAACTATGCTGATTTTTCTTGCGGCATTTCTTTTGATACTTGTGATTACTTCATCTTTGTCTTTTGCAGTCAGCTATCGATTTACAAAACCGTTGAAAAAAGTAATAGAAAGTCTTCGAGCCCTGGGACAGGAGGATTTTAAAGTACGAATGGAGGATTATCCCATTCAGGAGTTTCATGATATGAGCGTGGTGTTCAATGAAATGGCAGACAGGATTGAATATCTTATTACGCAGGTGTATGAAAAACAGCTTCTTGTAACGCAGGCTCAGGTGAAATTTCTTCAGGCGCAGATTAATCCCCATTTTCAGTATAATATTCTGGCAATGCTGAGCATTCGGGCGAAAATGGCAGGGAATGAAGAATTGTATCAATATCTGCAGGCGTTTTCAAAATTGATGCAGGGGAAAATCTTCCGGGGAAAAGAAATTAAAATTCCGGTATCAGCAGAAATGGAGATTGTGGATTTTTATCTTCTGCTTCAAAACGGAAGATACCAGGATAAGATTTCGTATGAAATCCGATATGGAAGTGAAGAAGTGAAGCAGGATTTGATTCCAAGGCTTTTAATAGAACCGCTTGTAGAAAATGCTGTTTCACATGGACTGGAACCGAAAAATGGAAACGGAAAGATAGTAGTAGAAATTTTCGAGCAGGATGAAAAATTAAATATTATGGTGGCAGACGACGGCGTTGGTTTTTCAAAAGAGGAAAATGGTAGGGAAAGTATGCAGAAAAAAGCAGGTCATACACATACAGCTCTTGAAAATACGAAACGTCTGCTTCATATTTTATATGGCGAGAACTATATTCTTGAAATTCAGGGAGAAAAAGATAATGGAACAACGGTACGTATCGTTCTTCCGATAGAGAGGGGAATGGAAAATGTGGAAGGTAATGGCGGCAGATGATGAAATATATATTCAGGAAGCGCTGAAAAATCTGATTTCCTGGGAAAAAATGGGGTGTGTACTTCACTCCATTTCCTCAAATGGGAAGGAACTTCTGGAGAAAATGGAGACGGAGCATCCGGACATTGTAATCACTGATATTCGAATGCCGCTTGTGGACGGAATTCAGGTATGCAAGTATATCAGTGAGAACAGCCCAGAGACACAGGTGATTATTTTAAGTGCATATTCAGAATTTGAGTATGCACGAGCTGCGCTTAGATACAATGCTTGTGAGTATGTTCTGAAGCTGTCTGTTCTTGAAGAACTTCCTCAGGCGGTGGAAAAAGCCATTTTGAATCTGAAACGATATTATGAGGAAATCGAGGAAGGTGAAAAAAGCGAAGAAGGCAGAAGCGAGATTGAAAATTTGTATGAAAAAATGCAGAGATATATCAGCAGAAATTATTGCCGCAAAATTACGCTTGATGAAATTGCAGAGGAACTTCATGCAAACAGAAGCTATTTAAGCAGGCTCTATAAAAGCAAAAAGGGAGTGAACCTTTTTGATGATATTTTGAGACTTCGAATTGAAAAGGCGAAAGAGTATATGGAAACTTCTGATAAAAAAGTATATGAGATTTCTCAGGCTGTGGGGTTTGAGGATACCGGATACTTTTCAAGAGTGTTTAAAAAATATACAGGTATGTCGCCTAAGGAGTACAAAAATGAAAAAAAAGAAACATCGGATAAGTAAGAGGATTCAAATCTTTCTTTTTGTTATAAGCAGTATTGTTTTTTTTGCAGGATGTGGAGAAGAAAAACAGGAAAAGACAGAGATAACGGTGATTCACGGGTGGGGAAGCAATGAAAAGGATCATATTGCCATGCGCCAGATTTATGAGGATTTTGAAAAAGAAAATCCGGATATTGATATACATCTTGTGTCTATGCCGACCAGCAGGGATTTGATTAGAAAAGTGGGAGAACTTATTCTTGTGGGAGAAATGCCGGATGTGATTTTTTTCGGAGGAACAGGAAATAATTCCATCTATTATTATATGCTGAAGAACCATCTCGCAGTGGATTTTGTTCCGTATATAAAAGAAGATTTGGAGTTTTCTAAGAACATTTCTCCTTCCAATCTGGAAGCATGGACAACATTAGAAGGAAAACTTTATACGATAGCAGATACGTTATTGTTAAGCGGTGGATATTGGTATAACAAGGATATATTCCGTGAGGCAGGCATTGAAAAGCTTCCGGAAAGCTGGAGTGAATTTTTACAGGTATGCGGTCAGATTGAGGACTGGAGTCTGAAAAATGGAAAAGAGATCAGGCCTCTTCAGGTATCGGCCGAAGGGTATCTGTATCTTGTTGATCATATGTTCATAGATGCAGGAAGAAAAGAAGCAGATATTAAAAAATGGGAAAACATTGGCGAAGAGGATTTTGGCAGTATTTTGGATACGTTAAAAACCATATATCGCTATTCTTTTCCGGATAATAAAAATTATAGCTACAGAGATGAGAAGGAACTGTTTAATGAGGGAAAGCTTGCAATTTGTATTAACGGGGTGTGGGGCGCGCCTATGATTGATGAAAAGATAGACGCGGAATATGCTCTGATTCCAACAGATGGCACGTATAAGATGTCCTGTGAATCAGCAGGGGTTGGATATGTAGTAGGAAAAACAGGCGATGTCAAAAGAGAGGAGGCGGGAGTACGTTTTGTAAAATATATGGTAAGCAATAAGGTGCAGGAACGGATATTAAAGGAGACAGAGCAGGTTCCTGTAAATTCTGAAGTTTCCATAGAAAAATATAATAAGGAAATGCCCCGCTTTTTTCAGGGGACACAGCTTGTAAAAGGAGCAGATGTAAAAATAGAAACACCAGATAATCTGTGGGAAAGTAATCGAAAAAATGCGTTTCAGGAGCATATTCTGGAGCTGCTTTCGGGGCAGATAGAGGTAAATGAATTTCTGGAATTATTAAGATGATAAGGAAAAATGTCCATATTTTTATGATATGGGCATTTCTTTTTGTGTAAAAATATGCGGGTGGTAAATATTTTACATATGAAATGTCAATATAATTCAGGTACAAAGAAAAATGGTCAACAATTTCCATGACGCTTGTCAATAACCTTCATTCAAAATGCACAGAAAATAAGATAAAATACAGATAAATCAGTAAAAACAAACAAATCACCCGACGAGGTTTGGGGAGAAGGAGGACAAAATGAAGAAAAGAGTAACAGGGTTGGTACTGACAGCAGCTATGGGAGTGAGTATGCTTTCCGGAGTAACCGTATTTGGAGCGGACAATGAACTGGAATTTTATCACGGATATTACCATGAAGAAAGTGAATGGCCGGCAGCAAAGGTAATGCGTGATATTTATGATGAGTTTGCAAAGACTCATGCGGACGGACCGGTAACATTTAAACCGATTGCAGTAGAAAACAGAGATGAAATTGTAAGTGCACAGGTGGCAGGAGGATCTTTCCCGGATCTTGTAGACTGTGGTACAGCCGTTCCGCAGGCAGCTGTTTCTCAGGGGCTTGTATATGATTTAAAACCGTATATTGATGAAAACAATCTTCAGGATGCGGTTGGATTAAACTACACACAGAATGATGTGGACGGACATATTTATTCTGTGCATGATCAGATGGAAAGCCGTGGAATCTGGTATAATGCGGATGTTTTTGAAAAAGCAGGAATCAAGATTGAAGATCTGAAAGATTGGGATGCGTTTGGCGAGGCAATGGAAAAGGTTCGCGGACTTGATGATGGAACATACGGATATGCAGCAGGACAGGGTTCCGGATTTATCGTTAACGCAATTTTAGCTTCTTCAGAAGAAGGAAGAGCTATGATCGAGGCTCCTCTTACAGAAGATGCGGTAAATTCAGAAGTTTTTGCAGAAGCATTTAAAACAGCAGCAGCCCTTGATCAGGCAAATGGTTCTGAGCATACAACAGAAGATGTTGGAAATCTGATGGATGACTTTAATAAAAACGGTTCAGCAGCAGTACTTTTTAACGGAGTATGGAATGCAAGCGGTATTGATGCAAGCCTTGCAGAAGCTATTCAGCCGTCTCTGTTCCCTGGAAACATTGCAGTTTCCTCCGCAGGTGCAGGTCTTACAGTTGCAAACGGAATGAGTGAAGAAAAAACAGAGCTTGCACTGGAATTTATTAAATATATGACAAGTGAAGAAGTGCAGGCAAAGATTTTTACAGGCGTACAGGCAAACCCATGTAATACAAATGTTGACCTTAACAAGCTTGCAGAGGAAAGCGGAGACGCGATTACCATGAAACTTGCAGAAGCATGCTCTATGGTAAACGATGCAGAAATCGTAGTGAAAGATATGAATTACAGCTGGGGTGCAGATGTAAAGAGTGCAATTATCAATGCATTAATGGAATGTGCTGTTTCAGGAACAGATATTGATGCAAGATTTGAACAGCTTCAGAAAGAGCTTATCGCATTAATTGCATAATAAAAAGAAAAGAGATGCGGGGGAAGAGGAAATTTCTCTTCCCCTGTTTCTTCCCGAAGAAAACAATGAGAGGAGAAAATAATGAAAAATAAGTTAAGCCGAAACAGAAAAGCCTTTATTATCGCATTTCTGGCTCCTACAATAATTGCATTTTGTATTTTTTATCTCTATCCGATTATTACCGTTTTTCTTACATCTTTCTGCAAATGGGATTATACCAATATCACAAGCCCGGAATTTTTCGGATGGAAAGAAATGTGGAATAATTACGATTATATTTTTAATATTTATCCATATTTCTGGGAGGCTCTCAGGAATTCGGCAGCATGGGCACTTCTTGGTGTGGTAGTACAAATACCGGTTTCCACATTGATTGCCCTGGCATTTTCCAGGAAAGTAAAAGGGATTAAGACAATACGAAATATTTATATTATTCCAAATATGATTTCCTCAGCGGCGATGGGAATGATTTTCCTTCAGTTATACAGCCCGCTTTACGGGGTAGTCAATCCGCTGATACAGAATTTTAATAAAGGATTCAGTGAAAATATACTTCTGCTGAAGGGACCGGCTTTCTGGGCAATTACAGGAGCTTATATTTTCTTTACAGGAACTACAACATTAATGATTCTGGGGAATGTAATGGCTGTGCCTGAGGAAATAAGAGAAGCAGCTATGCTTGATGGCGTAAGCGGGATTAAACAGGACTGGTATATTACCATTCCGATGATAAAAGGAACATTAAAGACCGTGTCTATTCTTGCGGCAACATCAGGTTTCCTTCTGTATAATGAGGTGTTCTTCCTGACAAAGGGTGCAGCAGGAACGTACAGTATCAGTTACGTTATCCGTGAGCTTGCCATTACAAGCCCGCGAACTCAGTTTGGAAGAGCAAATGCAGTTGCTGTCATTCAGATTTTGGCAGGTATGTTGATTATTGTAGCAGTAAATATTATTTACAGTATTTCTTTCAAAAAGAAGAGAAAAGCATAAGGAGGGATGGAAATGAATAAAAAAAGAAAGCATACTGCTGTAAAAAGTATGTCAAAAGGTACTAGGATTTTCACATACATCTGCCTTATATGGGCGCTTCTGGTTGCGCTTGTTCCCTTTGTATGGCTGATTCTTTCGAGTTTTAAGTCAGATCCTCTGGCAAGACCCGGGTTTATGCTTCCGGAATCTATCTGTCTGGATGGATATATAGCCACTTTTAAGGATTTACATGTCATGCGTTATTTTGGAAACAGCCTTCTTATTTCAGGGGTTTCTGTTGTGATCAGTATCGTGATGATTTCCATGTCTGCCTACGTGGTAGCTCGTATGGAGTTTAAGGGAAAAGGACTTGTAAACGTGCTTTTATATTCTACCATGTTTATTCCGGCGACAGCTCTTACTTATCCGGTATATAACATGATTAACAGAATGAAGCTTTATGATACAAGGAGCGCACTGATTTTAATTTATTCATGCAGCGGAATTGCGGTGAGTTTTTTCGTGATTAAAAACTATTATACAAATATTCCGAAAGAGCTCGAGGAAGCTGCAAGAATTGATGGATGTGGATATATGCAGACATGGGCAAAGGTTATTTTCCCTATAGCACGTCCGGGAATTATGACAGCAGCAGTTCTTGCATTTTTAAATAACTGGAATGAATATTACTGGGCTTCTCTTGTTATGATCGACAGGAATAAACTTACGGTTCCGGCGCTTTTGTCTACATTTACGACTTCTTTCCGAACCAATTATAACGGATTGTTTTCCGCTATGGTAATTATTATTCTTCCTCCGATTATTCTCTATTGTATTTTCAGTAAATTCTTTGTAGAGGCTCTTTCCGGAGGAGCAGTAAAAGGTTAAAATAGTATTATAGAATTCATATAATAAAGGAGAATGATGAATGAATCAGGAAATAAGAGAACGTACAAAATGGTTTATGGATGCAAGATTTGGAATGTTTATTCACTGGGGACTTTATTCTATACCTGCCTGCGGCGAATGGATGATGTCTGAAAAAGAGATGACAGTAGAGGAATACAAACAATATTTTGATTTATTTGATCCGGTTGATTATAACCCAAGAGAGTGGGTGCGTCTTGCGAAAGAGGCTGGCATGAAGTACGCAGTACTCACAGCAAAACATCATGATGGATTTTGCCTGTTTGATTCAGCGCTTACAGATTATAAATGCACAAATACAAAGGCGGGCAGAGATCTTGTAAGAGAATTTGTAGATGCCTGCAGAGAAGAAGGAATCCGTGTAGGACTTTATTTTTCTATTATTGACTGGAGTCATCCGGATTTTCCGAAATACGGAGACAGACAGCATCCTATGAGAAACCGAGAAGAATATAAAGATGAAAAAATTGATTTTGACAGGTATCTTACATACATGCACGGACAGGTGAAGGAACTTGTGACAAATTACGGAAAGCTGGATCTTCTCTGGTTTGATTTTTCCTATGACGATATGTGCGGGGAAAAGTGGAAGGCAACGGAGTTAATTCAGATGGTGCGCCATTATCAGCCGGATGTTATTATTGATAATCGTCTGGAGGGATCAGGAGAGGATCATGGAAGTATAGCCACAGAAAACCCTCTGATCTACAGTGGTGATTTTGCAAGTCCGGAGCAGATTATTCCGCCTATGGGAGTGTGTGATGAAAAAGGAGAGCCGATTCCGTGGGAATTATGCGCTACAATGAATAATCACTGGGGTTACTGTAATTATGATCATTTATATAAAACGCCGTCTATGCTGATCCGTAAACTTGTGGAATGTACAAGCAAAGGCGGAAACATGATTCTTAATGTGGGACCGGATGCAAAGGGGAATATTCCGAAAGAAAGTATCGCTATTTTGAAAGAGATTGGCGAATGGATGAAGAAAAACGGAGAAAGTATTTACGGATGTGGAATTTCTGAGCTTCCAAAACCGGAGTGGGGACGCTATACTCAGAAAGGTGATACAATTTATGCACATGTTTATGAAGCGCCTCTGGGAGCACTGCCTCTTTACGGAATTGCACCGGATAAACTTGATAAAGTTTATTATACGGCAGACGGAAGTGAGATGAACAGAGGAGAGGCATGGAATACAGCACTTTATACAGATACGGCATTTGTGTCTTTTGGAGAGAATCCTGTATTTACATATCCGCTTCCGGATGAAAAAGATACGGTTTTAAAAATTGTATGTAAAAAAGGGGAAAATTCATGAAAAAAGTAACAGCAGTTTTAATTGGCGCAGGTCTTAGGGGAGGATACGTGTATTCTTCCTATGCCCTGGAGCATCCTGATGAGTTTCAGGTTGTTGCGGTAGCAGAGCCGGATAAAACAAGAAGAGAAGAATTTGCCAAGAGGCATAATATAAAAGAAGAATTTCAGTTTTCTTCCTATGAGGAGCTTTTAAAAAGAGAAAAGCTGGCAGACTGCGCAATGGTGTGCACACAGGATAAAATGCACTATGAACCGGTTGTTGAAGCACTGAAAAAGGGGTATCATGTACTTTGTGAAAAACCGATGTCTACAGAGGCGGCAGAAATTATTGAAATGGGAGAAATGGCAGAGAAATATAATCGGATTTTATCCATCTGCCATGTGCTTCGGTACTCTCCGTTCTTTTCAAAGTTAAAAGAGCTTACAGATTCCGGAAAGATCGGAAAAATTATGAGCATTCAGCATATAGAACAGGTGGGATTTTGGCATCATGCTCATAGCTTCGTAAGAGGAAACTGGAGAAATGCAGAAGAATCAAGTCCTATGATTTTGCAGAAATGCTGTCATGACATGGATATTCTTCAGTGGCTGGTGGGAAGTTCCTGCAAAAAAATAAGCTCTTTCGGAGAACTTACTTATTTTAAGGAAGAAAATGCTCCGTCCGGTGCAGCAAAACGCTGTATGGATGGCTGTCCGCATAGGGATGAGTGTGCGTTCTATGCGCCGAAGTTTTATCTGGAACATCCTAAAGCAGTTGATGACGGATTGATTTATGCTGTTTCAGATGATATAAAAAGAGAAGCAGTATTAGAGGCGCTGCGAACAGGGCCTTATGGAAGATGTGTATTCCATTGTGATAATACAGTTGTGGATCATCAAGTGGTGAATCTGGAGTTTGAAAATCAGGTGAATGTTTCTTTTGTGATGAGTGCTTTTACGAATCAGTGTGCAAGAGAAATACGGATTATGGGAACGAAAGGCGAAATTACAGGGAATATGGAAGCTGGGGAAATTACGATCACAGATTTCCTGGAAGGCCATGAAGAAAAAATACGTCTCCATACTCCAAAGACAGGGCACAGTGGAAGCGACATGAGAATGATGAAGGATTTTGTAAGGCTTGTGGCGCTTGAAGGAGAAAAAGAAAACCGCACAGATGCTCGTGTATCGGTAGAAAGTCACCTGATTGCACTGGCAGCAGAAAAGTCAAGAAAACTCGGAACGACAATCGATTTTAAAGAGTATAAAAAACAGCAAAAATAAGGGAGCTATGTAATTTGAAGACAGCAGAATTTTACAGAGGGATTTCTCTTCCGGAGGAAGCAATAGAACTTCTGGAGAAAGTAAAAGATACAGATGAAAAAGAGATGAAAGTGCTTTTTCAGAATAACAGAGAAGTTTTTTACAAAAATATATTAAAAAGGGAAAATCCGTGGCTCAGCTTTTTGTATTATTATTCACAGATGGCGTGTGATATATGGGAAGAATACAAAAAAAGAGGGATTTCAGAAAAAATATATTGGGATACTTTTTCTGATTTTACAATCTGGTGCCAGAACTGCAAAGAAGAGACTGGAAAATATGGACTTCGTCAGTATGAATGGCTGTTTCGTCATATTGATATGACACTTTTCCGTCTCGGCCGTCTTCAGTTTGAAGCTTTTCCGTCAGAGTGGAATCTGACATATGGGGAGTATACCATCAAAAAAGGGGAAGATGTTATCTATATACATATTCCCCAGGGAGCACCCCTTGCAAAAGCGGAATGTGAAAAATCTTTTAAAGAGGCATTTTCTATGTTCGGAAAAGAAAAGGCGTATATTTGTCATTCCTGGCTTCTTGGTCCGGAATTGTCTGAGATTCTGGGTGAAAATTCCAATATAGGAAAATTCAGAAGTTTTTTTCATGTAGTTCTTCGGGATTATGATACGAGAGAGGCTGAAGAACGGATATTTAAAATGGTGAAGGAGAATGTTTCCATGTATCCGGAAACGACCAGCCTCCAAAGAGCTGCAAAACAGTTTCTTATGGAAGGCGGACACCTGGGAAACGGTGTTGGAATTTTAAGGGAGAGCTGTCTGAATTGTAGATAAAAGTAGAAAAAAATAAAAAAATCAAAAAAATAAAAAAAGGTATTGACAAAACAGGAAACATATTATATACTAATCAACGTTGAAGCGACAGAAACACGCGGGTGTAGTTCAATGGTAGAACACCAGCCTTCCAAGCTGGATACGTGGG
>Scrappy_p2__coassemble_786_pt1 | contig 26822 bp, 24 predicted proteins | sample Scrappy_p2__metabat2_low_PE_024 | metagenome-assembled genome bin Scrappy_p2
AAGACAAGGGGGTGCTACTGGAATATATGAAGGTCTGGGAAAGAGAACAGATGATCCGAGAGGAAGGCATGGAAGCTGGCATGGAGGCTGGCATGGAGGCCGGAATTGCTGCTGGCAAAGCCGAGCAGGAGAAAGAAACCGAAAAAGAACGCCAGAGAGCCCAAAAAGAACAGCAGAGAGCTGAAAAAGCTGAACAAGAAGTAGCAGAACTCAGAAGAAAACTTGAGGAATTACAGAAACAAAATTAATGTTTGAAGAGGGGGCACAAAACTCCCTCTCTCCCATCTAATCAAAAATATCAAATCTTTCATTGATGTTTTCCGCACCATCGTGCAGAAAATGCCGAAACTTGTAATTCCTCTGATCAATGAAGTCTTTCATACTTCTTACCCGGACGATGTGGAAATCACCCAATAGTCCAATGAGCAGATAACAAAAGACAAAACCGTCATTACAGATTCCTGCCTGCACATTGGAAACAAGGTCTATCATATAAAATGCCAGAGTACAGATGACACTACAATGGCAATCCGCATGATTGAATACGATTTCTCCGTTGCAATGCATTTCAAGAAAAAAGACGGGCGAAATTATATCCTTCGCTTTCCATACTCTGCTGTCCTCCAGTTAAGAAAGAACCGCAATACTCCGGATATTTTAAACGTAAAACTCATTTTTGCTGATGGCGGAACTTACGATTATCAGGTTCCTGTCGTAAAAGCGAGCTCTTATACTAAAGATAATATTTTTGAGAAAAAATTACTTATGCTTCTTCCCTTCAATGTCATGCGCTATGAAAAGAAGAAAAAAGACTTCGACAAAAATCCAAAAGAACTGGATGCTCTTCTTGACGACTATCGGGACATTCAGAAACGCTTAGAAGAAGCAACAGAAAAATCTGATTTGTACACAGATTTAATGAAACTCATTACAAAAATCGCAGATTATATCTTCCGCGATGAACCAAATGTAAAGAAAGGATTAGGTGATGTAAAGTAAAAGAAATCGAGCAGAAAGCACTTGCAAAAAATTAACATTACCATACGGGCAATAACATATTCACTTTTCAAGGCGCACCATCAACAAAAGCCCCCGGATTTTTTCTCCGGGAGCTTTTATTATTTTACAGCACAGATCCGTATAGAATATGCTCTTTGATAACACTATCATCACAGCACAAAAATATTATGCACTCTGTCTTCGCATCTTTTTAAGCAGCCAGCTGCTCAGCTTCAAGCTCGGTTTTTCCACAATCACATAGCTTAAAAATGCCGCCACTAAAGTCGGAAGTGCGCTGGCAAGAAATGCCGCTGTATAATTTGGCGGGATTTTTCCGGCTATTACAATCTGCACAACAAGCTGTTGAAAAAAGAATCCATACAGATAAATACCATAGGTGATGTCAAACTTTGTTCCAAACTTATAAAAGCGCGGCTCTTCCACAAATGCCAGAGAAAAGAGGAAATACGGCAATATGGTGTAGAGCAGGAGATACTGCAGCGGACCATAAGAAAACTGCACAAAAAGAAGCACACACATTCCTACTGCTCCTGCCTGAAGATTCAGATACTTTCTCGTTTCCTCGTATGTAAAAAGCATTCCCACAACATAAAAGGTGATCAAATGGTACGCGGCAATTACGTCTGTTCCATATACCACTACCTGAACGCCTGCACAAAATGCGCGCAAATACAAATCCACCGCCACAACAATTACCGTGATTACAGACATCGCGCGGAAAGAAGCCTTTTTCCCTGATTTTGCACGAATAAGAGACAGCAAAAGCGGTGTCACAATATAAAGGAAGGCTTCCACAGGCATTGTCCAAAGAGAACCATTGACTGAATTTGCCGCCGGAAGAGTTGTAAATACGCCAGGCAAAGAATATGCAGTAAAAAATCGAAGATTCCGAAGATAACTGGTGTAATCACTTTCAAAATACGCCGTTGTTCCAAGATCAGAAAGAAGTGGTCCTGCTACAAACACCATCAGAAGAATCAGTACGGCAAAAGGCGGCCACAGCCTGAAAAAACGACGTACTGCAAAACGAATCGGATGGGGATCAGAAAGCCAACTCTTTGTAATAAGATAACCGCTTATAGTAAATAACACGGCAACTCCAATCTCATGCAACGGAAAACTCCCCATAAGAGGCGCTGCTCCTCCCATAAGAATACCCATATGTCCGGCGAATACAAGGAATGCTCCCAGAAAACGGATAATATTAAAATTATTTTTCTTCATACTTTGCACTCACTCCTCCCTTATACTTATTAACATCACTACCCTGTCTTTTAAGAGAAAAAGGCTGTCACCGGAAATCCGGCAACAGCCTTTCGCCTTGATTATGAACAATATTTAATTATTACTTATTTAGTAATAAGCTGTCCATTAACTACTTTAAATGTTTCACCATCATATTTGATAGTTCCGTTGTAGTTTGTATCCAATTTACCATTCTTAACTACGAAGAATGCACCATCGTACTGAGCAACACCAGAGTACTGATTCTGAACCTGACCAAGTGCAAGGAAGTACCAGTCTGCTGGATTGTTAATATCCTGCCACAGTCCGTTTACATCATTACGAAGACGTCCATCAGTAAAGAGGAATGTTCCGCCGTTGTATGGTACAAGACCAGTAACACCTTCATCAAGTTTACCGTTGGATACGTAGAACCATTCTCCGTCATAAAGAGCAACGCCTGTATAATCTGCACGTACATGACCTTCTACGAAGAAGTACCATACTTTATCTACATCGGAATGCCACAGACCATTTACATCTGTTGCAAGAACACCTTTTACAACAAGGTATTTCTCTTTGTTGTCTTCGATCATTCCTGTGTAATCTTTCTGAAGTTCACCATTTACATAGTAACGATATACACCGTCATCATCTTTGTGAAGTCCATTAAGCACAGCATCTTCTACACGACCATTGTATGCCTGTTCTGAAGAATAATACGGAATTTTTTCAGATTTAGTTGTTACTGTCTCATTTTTACCATCAACTGGTCTTTCAAATGTTACTTCAACAACAATGTATCCATTCTGACCCTTGGAATCTTCTTTCTGAATATCCACAACTTTTAAAGTTTTAACTTTATCAGCAAGTTTTACTTCATGATTACCACATTCTTTACAATTTGTATAAAGTGTCGGTACAATCTTATTATCAGAGATTCCACTTCCGATTGCATTATTAGGATTAATTGTCCAGTGGTCTTTATTTAATAAATAACCATCATTATCAACAACTTTATTTCCTACAAACTTAACAAATGTTGTATCATCTTTGGAAGTTCTGTCAGTTCCTACTGCACTCTCATTTGTATGAGCAAGTCTTGCAGTTTTGATAGTTGTTTTGCTGAGTTCTTTGTCACAATATACACAACGTGTAACAAGATCATAGCTTCCTGCATTTGCACAGGTTGCAACTACTTTATTCTCAACTGCCGGTGTTGTTTCTTTGTGTGGTCCTGGAATAAGAGTAACTTCCTGTGTCTCTGCTACTGTATTTTCCTCACGCACGCAAAGATAATTAACTTTAACAACTCCACCTTTTTCACAAACATTCTCCGGAGCTTCTACTTTCACATAATCGCTTCCGTTAATAGCGCCATAGAGGTCTGCAAAGTTCACATTGCCTCTTTTTACAAGTGCATCAACTGCATTTTTTACAGTTGTATCAATCTGATGAGCACCTGCAGGTTTTAATTCTTTAGTTGCAACATCATATGCATGATTTTTTACAACACCCTCTGCATCATTAGATACCTCATCCTTGCCTAATACGTATGGTTTATATTTACATCCAGATGCCTGGCAAATGCTTACTTCTTTATATTCAATTGTCTCATAACAAGAATTGTTTGTAAGTGTGTAAGTATCTGTTTTCTGATCGTATTTGATAGTTACTTTGCTCATATCTTCTTTTGATGCAAAAACAAATGCTTTGTATGTGCTGTAATGATGAGCTTTTACTGAAATTGTCTCAGTTGCAACAGGTTTAGCGTTTGGTTTAGCAGCATCTTCTGCATTGCTATAATAATTAACTACAAAAGAACCATCTTTTTCGCAATCTACAAGCTCGATGTCTTTAGAATCTTTCTGAAGCTCATCAACTCTTGCTACACTTCCGTTGATTAAATCATTTAACTCTGATTTAATATTTACATTCTTAGTAGTATCAACAACCGCATATGAAAACTCTGTAGCTTTCAGTTCAACCTTTGTTTTAACAGTACCACATACTGTACAGGTCTGAACAGTATAGTAATAACCATCCTTTGTATTGTCCTTAAGCACTGGTTTACCATTCTCATCTAACTTAGTATTATAAGAATCATTAACCTCGTATGTGGTTTCACCTGTGAAATTGTGAGCCACTTTATCAAGTGTCACTGTTTCTACTGGTCTTGAAGCATCTACCGCCCCACAATCTTCACAAGCCCAAGTAATTTTTGCCTGGCCTTCAGATGTACATGTCGGTTTTACTGTTACTTCCTCTTTTCTTACGTATGTATGGTCTGCTAAATCTGTTCCTTCTTTAACAGTATCAGACCATTCTTTTCCATTGATTGTAGCTTTCAGAACAATCTGCTCGCCATGTGTACATGTTGCTGCAACAGTCTCTTTTGTAACTGTTTTAGCACCTGTATCAGCCTGTGTCCAAGTTTCTTTAAGACCATTTGTCCACTCAAACTTAACGCCGTAGTCAGAATCACTATTATAGTAGAATGCAATTGTATCTTCTTTTACTGTTCCAACTGCCGCACCTACTTCTGGTGTCTCTCCAACTGCTTCTGTAGTCGGCTCTGCTACTACTTCACTAGATACAACTACATCATCTCCAGCGCTGAGTTCTTCAGCGTATACTGGGAACGGAACTGCGCTCGCAGCCATCACAGCAGACATTGCTAAGGCTGCGAGTCTCTTCTTGTTTAATCTCATAACCAAGTCTCCTTCTTCTTAAATTTTCTACAGAACAATGTTATTTATTAGATTTTGTTCTGCATGGTTGATCCCTTATTTCAATGTCTTGACCAACCTCGTTCATCTGTTACAGATTACAGTATAGTCCAATCAGCTTCATTTGTCAATGCTTCTCTTAGAATATTTTCTCAAAAAACCATGGGATTTTATGGGAAACTTAATTTTTTCGTCACATTTTCCTCACACTTTTTTAACTTCTTCCATATGTAGTAGTTAGCCTGTAATTATGCACATTATGTAGGAAAACCACCTCATATTATAGAAGAAACTTCTTATGTAATCTCTTTATTCATCGTAAATTTGTCTCAAAATCATTACAGACACACATTACATTTTGAAATAGTATTTTCTGTATATTCTACGAATATAATCAAGTATTTGCAATATTACTTCTTGTACCTCTTCCGTCATCTCGGGAACTGCAGGCCCTTTTTCCTTGTATCGGCTCCCGCACGCAATATTGTCCCCCATCCACTCCAGATTCCTTACAAAACCATACAGCTCTTCCCTCATCTCACCGGAAAGGAAGAATGCTTCCTCTGATTCCAGTAATCCTTTTATCTCTATGCAGCCGCATTCTATCCAATCAATATAGCAGCTTGGGAAAGGTGCATCAAAGCTTTGCTCCATAAGCATTTCATAAAAATGATACTTCTGAAAAATTCTGCAAAGCTTTTGTATCACATTCCCTCTCCCGTCAAGCTGCCTTTGTACGTTATTTTCATGCTGTCTTTTCATCTTTTTCAGTAAGTCCACCGTGTAGTATTCCGGATTCTGATCAATCATATTATGGTGGAGGGGGCAAAGGAGAATCAAATTGTCAATTCCATTTACCTCTTCCTCTGACAAAACCGGATTATATCGTACTGCTCCAGGATTCAGTCCTTCGATATGGCATATTTCCCCAACAGATGCTTCACTGCTGTATAAATTATTGGGACATCCGGGAAAAGCACACCTGTTTCCGGATTTTGCACATAATTCTTTTTTAACACGATCCGATAGATTCCTCTTTCCCATTTTTCTCCCTCCGTATCTGTTGTTGTACTCGTACGCAGCATTTGGTCTGGCTGCTTTTTCTGCTCTCTTTCTCTAATCCCGGACAAGCGCATCCTGTTCGATTTGTTTTACTTCTTCTACAGAAGTTCCGGTGAGTTTTGCAATTTCCTCATAGGAAAATCGCTTTTGGGCAAGCATGTTCCGAACGATTTTTCTGCAATTATTTTTAGCGCCCTCTTCAAGTCCTTCTTTACGCCCATCTTCCATAAGCATTTCACCAAGTCTGGTCATTCTCACTACCTCCTTAATTTCTTCCAGCTCTGCGCCGGTTAAAAATTTATCTGCCATAGTATACAGCATGGCAGTTACTTTTTCCGATGTGTCGGTTTTATCCTGTTTCACAACCAGAATTCCTTTTTTAATCGTGTCCTTTCTGCTGAGGCTTCCGGACATCAGCGGTGTGAGAGAAAGTTCTGCAAAGTCTTCTTCTGTGAAAGGTTCTCCTTTTTCCTGTTTCTCCTGCAGACGCGCAAAAACTTTATCTGCATCTTTTTCTGTCAGATAGATTGGAATAACCTGATACGTACTTGCACCACAGTCCAGCTGAGTCTGAACATTTTTGATGCCTCCGGAATAAATCACATAAGTAATTACGTTTTTCCCTTTATTGTGGGAATAAAGTGCCTCATAAGCCCGGAATCTTCGAAGATCCGCAATGATTTTATCATCTGTAGTCTGGAACTCAAAATGTACATAGAAACCTTGAGTCGTAAGAAAAGTGAAATCCATGTACAGAGAATAGATTTGTAAATCCACCAGCTCTGTTTGAGCGGATTCCAGAAATTCATAATCGATTCCCAGCATTTTTACAATATTGTCACGAAAATAATCAAAGCCCATTTTCATGATCGCATCTTCATGTTTCGTATTTCCCATAAGATTTGTAATTGCCCGTACGGCAACTACAGATGCACCTCCTTATTATTTCTTAAGTATGCTCATCTTATGTGCTGTGAAAATGTCGGCTTTTGTATTGATACTGCGAGAAGCAGATTATCTTTTGTAGAGTATGTTCTAAAAAGCCCTCCTTATAATAAAATTGTAACAGAGTGAAAATAAGAAAGCAAATGTAAAATGGTTCATTCTTTAAAGTACAAAACCCACCCTTTGAACTCTAACTGGTTTTCAAGGTGGGTTCTATTACCATTCTGTCAAAATCGCCTCTTGCGGGCAATTTTTATCTCTGTTTCTGCAGCTCTTCAAGTTTTTTTCTGAGTTCTGCTACTTCCTTTTCTGCTTTTTCTGCTCTTTCCTGTTCTCTTTCCGCTCTCTGCTGTTCTTTTTCTGCTCTCTGTTGTTCTTTTTGGGCTCTCTGGCGTTCTTTTTCGGTTTCTTTCTCCTGCTCGGCTTTGCCAGCAGCAATGCCAGCTTCCATTCCTTCTTCTCGAATCATCTGTTCTCTTTCCCAGACCTTCATATATTCCAGTAGCACCCCCTTGTCTTCTTTTACTTTTTCTACCATCTTTTGTATTTTCTGCAGTGATGCGTTCACCGCATTTTTCTCTTTTGTATCTTCCATATAATGGAGAAGCTCCTGAAGTTCCTTTGGAATATTTCCCTTTGTTCCTTTTGTGTAAAGAAATATAGTTCTCGCTCCGTCTTCATAAGGTATCGAAGGGTCTTCCTGGCACATATTGCGTATCGTATAAATAAGACGTTTTCGGTCAAATGGATCATATGGAAGAATGATAATAATGTATACATCTTTTAATGTGCCGTAGTCTTCTCCGGAGGCAAGGCTGTGTCCATCCACAATCGCCCGGTAAAAACGCGTACGTTTTGGAAGATTTTGCCGTTTGTTTTTGTCTTTTGCGTTTTCTGCTTCTAAATCGTAGAGGGCTTCCGGTTCTAACTCGGCGCAGTCTTCTTCCAAATACACATCCAGACGCGTCCCATGATTTTCTGTATCATCGCCGTAATACTGCCGTTGTGGAATTACTTTCAGTTTCCCGAACTTTCTTTGAAAAATTGTCTGGAGCAGTTCCCTGCAAAAAGCCTCGCCGAATTCTTTGTGGGATACAAGCGTTCCAAATAGAAAATCGTCCAGAAGGTTCAGGTTTTTCAATGTTCTTTTTGCCATCGCATTTTCCTTTCTAACAGCGGAAAGGAAACACGGGCATCTCAAAGAAACTTCTCTGCCGGCGGTTCTTCTTTCCGCCATATTCAATTAATAATTCATATGGGGATTTGGAGCCGAACGGCTAAGAATAGTTCTCCCGGATATGTAATTTTATTGTAACAGTTATCATTATTTATGTCAACGGGTTTCAAATGATTGATTTACGTATATAACCAGGTGTTGGTTGCTAACTTTTCATATGCAATCTTTTATTTCTATTTCCTCAATATTTTTCTCGGAAATTATTGTCTATTTGTATATTTCACTTTATAATTATATTCATCTATTATTGATTTTTCCCAATTTCCACAGATGTAATGTGTTCACTATAGTATATATCTATCAAAACATTTACTTTAAAACTCAGGAGGAAAATTATATGGGATTTATAAATGACATTATCAATGACCTTGACAAAAGCCAGGAAAACTATGAGGAAATGAGGGAAAATCTGGATTTGCTTGTATCTCTCGCAGAAGCCAAGTCCTACAAGTTTGAAAAGGATCTGGAAAGCGACCTTAAAATCGGCAAAGTAGAAAGCGACTCCTCACTTTTTATCCCTGTCACTCACATTTCCAAAAAAATGACGCAATACAGATGTATGACTTCTATGAAGCCAAATATGCTTATTGATAAGATAACAACCTCTGTTACTGATATATTTAACAAAGGAACTGCCGAATCCGTTATTAGTGGAGCTGCTGCCGCCGTCTCAAGTGTCATAGAAGGATTTTCCGGTGTTGCCGCCGGCTCTGAGCAGCGTGTCTCTGTCTGCACCCTTGCTCTTGACGGAAATCCCGCCGCCCTCAGCGTAGTGCGGACAGATTTTATTATCTGGTGCAGGAAGCTTTCCTCTGTTGCCCTGAAAAGCAAAATGGATTCCGCGCTTTGTTGTGTGGCTTACAAAAGTACCGTCGATGTGCCAAAAATGGATTTTGATGATTTCCGAAGCGTGTATGCACAGGTTTTAAATTTCTCCGGCGAAATGAACACCGAACAGATTTTGAAGGCAATTGAAGATGCCAAAAAGATTTTTAAGGCTCTGGGCGGCAAAGTGGAACATGTCCCTTCCTGGGGCGTAAAAAGTCTGCGGAGCAGACCTGATCCTGTTCTTACGTATTTTTCTCCTGTTGAAGCACCGACAGAAGGACCGTATGCCAGACTTTAGGAGGAAATTTCATGCGTACTATCGGATTGAACGAAAAGAATTATATGGAAGCGCCTCTTATTTATCTGGGCAGAAATTCCAGTTTTGAAAAATCGGTGCTGGATTATTTTGCCGCAGAAAAAAAACGTCTTAAGTGTGAAAAAATTGCTGCAATCTGTCACAGGGTCAGTTTTTCCCTTTTCACACAGCATCTTGTGGATATTTTCAACCAATGCGACCGTTTGTGGCAGGAATATCGGGAATCCCCCGACGCCCTTGTATCCATTTTTAAAGAAGCCGTCTCGCTTGTCTGCGGTACGATTGCCAGTGTAGAGGGCATCTGGGATCCCGACTATGCGCAGAAATACCGTTTTTATATACCCGGAGCAGACGATAACGACAAGTTAAACGACACCTATATTTCCTTTGTGGAGCAGCAAATGAAATCGCGGGAAAACGGCAGTTTTGTTTCCGATGTTCTCAGCAGCATACGCTCCATATTCACCTCATTTTTTGAGCCGGAGGCCCCTGTTGATTTTACGATTTTCCTGCAGGACAACCCTCTGCGAAAGATGTTTTATTTCTATCTCGCCTATCAGCTTGATTCGCTGGCTGACTTTCTTAACAACAGGAAAGCCAATTTAAAGCTTGGAAACAGCACGACAAACCAGAGTATCGGGGCTGCCTTCGACTGCGACAGGCGATATGAACCGTTTTCTCCAGACAGAGAGGCGCCCGTTGAACTTCTGAACGGCTCTTTCATAAGTTTTTCACCCGGGGAAGAAGCTTTCCTGATAAATGACGTGAAAGATGTCACTGCACTCCTCAATCTGTGTACGGTTGCATGGAGAGACCATTTCAACCTGACAGTAAAACTTTTTTTCTATACTGCCTGCGACAGTCACGGAAAAAATTTCATCGTGTCGAGCAGTAACATAACGACCCCTTATACAGACAGACAGTTAAGGCCTTGTCCTTATCCTGTCCTGGCACAGATGCCCGATATGGAAATGCCGGTTCTTATAAGCCTTCCGGAACAGAATTGATTTTCAGGGAGTTTTATTATGCAGACCATTCAGTTTAACGACCAAAACCATATGGAAAACCCTCTCGTTTCCAGCGGGACGCCTCCTGCTTTTTCGAAATATGTGCTGGACTATTTTGAAGAACAAAGACGTCAGCATCATTATACAAAAGATACTGACGTCTGCCGCCGCATTGGAAGTCACATTTTTTCAGCGCGTCTTGCAGAAATTTTCAACCGGTGTGACCGACAGTGGAAAACAGCTCGTACCTTCAAAGAGTGCGATGTTATTTTTCATGAAGCTATTGCCCTTGTATGCGGAATTGTAGCCTCCGTAACGGGAATTTACAAAGCATATTTTGCAGCAGCGTACGGTTCTTACGATATTTCCTGCGACAATACGTCTCTGAATGTAAGTTATATTTCATTTGTACTGAATCAGCTGAAAGAGGAAACAGCTATTGTTTCCGAAGTCCTGAGCAATATGCGGAATTCTTTTGAATATACGTTTCAATCACCGGAGCTTAGCCACAGTGTTCTTTCGGATACTCTTGTAAGGGAAGTTTTTTACACATACTTTGCCGAACAATGCTGCTGTCTGACAGACTATCTAAACAACCATCTTGAGAATTTGAAACTGGGAAATGCACTGACAAAGAAAAATATGGGAAATGCTTTTGATTTTAACAGGCCGTATCGATCCGTCCATTTTTATAATGACGAGGAAGTAATGCTGCCTGATGGTAAAACCGTAAAAATCCCTTCTTCAGAAGAAATATTTATTATTGACGATGAATCCGATGCCTGCGCTCTTCTGAATCTTTGCACAACTGCCAAAAGAGCTGGTTATACATTCAGCGAAAACATCTTTTTCTTTACTACGCAAAATGAAAAAAAAGAAAATCTGCTTGTTTCAAGCGCAGATATAGAAGCGAATTATACAAAAAACAGACTTATTGAATGTAATCAGCGGATTCTTGTAAAAGAGCCGGACGAAGGGAAGCTGCTGCTTGTTTATGAACCTGAAATCATCATTCCATATCAGGATTTTTCAATGCCCCTTACCTGGAGAACAGAGACATCAGAGCAGCGTATTTTCTTTTCCAATCCGAAAGAAAATCATGTTTCTTTCGAACTCTCTCTGTTTCTGCCAGACAGACATATTCTCGGAGAAAGTCAGAGGATAGAGCCGGGTCAGTATGTACAGACAATCATAGGGCTTCGCATACTCCCTGAAGTCAGTCAGTATGAAAACTGCATTCTGCAGTACTGTTGTTATCTGCCGCAATCACGCACTCCATGCAAAGTCTGTGAGTATTCCGTTTCTGTAAATTTTACTTCCTAATATAAGGGGGGGCTGTTTCAGCCCCCTTTATTACTGTCTCAACCGAGAACCGTATAATGTACGCAGCCATAACGCTGCAAATGCATTAAACTTATAAAACTCATCCGTATGAAACGCACACACTGCCTGTGCCTCCTTATCATCCACAAGAATCAGTTTTTTTGTTCTCAAAGATTTCGTTATAAATCTTTTTTGATTTTTTCGCTGTCATATGAGTATATATAATCTGGAAAAATACGTTTCCAATGACAGTTCAGCTCCTCAATGTCGGATGTTTCCACAAGGAAAGCTTCACCCAGTTTACTCGACAGTTCTTCCAGACCCATAACATTTTTCTTAATATAGGAAGTATATGTCACACTTAAATATCGGTAAAGTTCACGGCACACCGTCACAAACATGGACATATTGCTTCGCATATGCCTGCAGATGCTGCCATCAGAAGAAACGTATTCCATTTCAAAGCTTAAATAAGGCAGATCCGGAATCTCTCCAATTGCCGTATGTCCAACAGGAGGCACATTTTTATCTGCTGTTTTTTCGATAATATCTTTCCATTTTTCTGTTTCATCTTTCTGAGTCCGATTGTTAAACACATATATGACTTTTACAGAATTTGATTCATCTGCATACCCGCTGAAAAGCTGGTGCGCATACGTATCTGCAAATGTATGAAACAGCATTCCTGTTCTCATAAGTCCGTCGTTTTCGCTGATTTGTCTGTTGCGAATGTTTTCTTTCAGCTCGCTGAGAAGATTCGAAATATAAGAATCGTCCTCCAAAGTCGCCGGAACCGTTCTCCTGTCTTTCTCTTCCGTTCTTTTTTTATTCTGCGGAATAAAGTGAAAGGGCGCAGCTATATACTTCTGCGATGCATATTCGGATAAATCCACAGGAATTTTAGTTGTCACAGGATTTAAAATCGTTCCCTTTACAACTACTTTCAGCTCTCTGTCGTCTGCGTTGCCCAAAACAGCAATATCTGACTGCCCGTCCTGTATATAATCCGGAATTTCACCAATTTCAAAATGGTATTTTCCCCAGTCAAAGTCGTCAATAAACTGTGAGTATTCCGCTATTCTCTGTGCTTCCGGTTCGCTCAGTCCTACTGCAAGGGCTACTGCTTTCACAGCAAAATAATGAAAGCTAATATCCATATTGATTATCCTTTCTTTGCCCATCCAACAATATTTACATATACATCGTTAAAATCATCATCTTCAGAATCTTCAATACAAAAATCATAAACATATCCCACTTTTCTTGCGCGCAGATCATTAATAGCGCCTGAAGTAAGACTTTGTTTCAATTTCGTTGATTCGTTTACTTTGATGGTAAGTACCGGTGTTCCTTCGCAGTCATGTATACGCGAGTCCTGACTCAGAATCTGCAGGTTTGTATCGGCATCTCTTTTTTCAGCCTGAAAATAAACGGTATTTCCCACTTTTAATGTAACACTTACTTTGTACCGGCATTGTGTCGTAACTGTCCACGCCAGAAAATATCCCTTTGGAAATTGCTCTAATTCAAAGCTTAAAAAATCCATAATACCGCTCCCCCTTCCCTTACCTGGGCGGCAATATACTCCTTTTTTCATACATCATTGCTATATCGTAAACACTGACGGTCTGGATATACGTCTTATGTTTATTCCGCACAACAGCCAGCGCCTCATCGAGCGCTTTCTGTCTTTCGGAATTAATTTTTCTGTCGTGTGGAACACGATACAGGGAGGTTGTCTTTTTCACGCAGGTAAAGTCTGTGTGAAGAGAATATCTCACCCACAAATCCCAGTCTTCCAAAGCATCCAGTGTCTCATCAAGGCCTCCAAATTCTTCGAACAGGCTTTTTTCGAACATAATCGCCTGAATAGGAATGTAATTATGGTGACAGAGCTTTACTTTATCAAATTCCTGAGTGTGTGTGGCATTCAAACCTTTTACCTCATAAATATAAGGTTCCTTTGACCGGACTTCCACAGGCGTTTCAAATGCAAAACTATATGCCGCTCTGTTTTCTGTTTTCAGAAGATTTGTCACGAGCACTTCCACATGGTCTGCATAAAACAAATCGTCGTCATCCAGAAAGTTCAAATACTTTCCTGTTGCGGCAGACATGGCAAGATTTCCGGCTTTTGACCTGCCTGCCTTTTTCCCGGTTGCCCTATATACAATATTTAAGTCTCCAAACTCCTCACGGAGCATTTTTTCAGATACATTTTCTCCGTCTTCCACCACCACAATCTCTATGTTTGGATACGTCTGATTGCGAAGACTTACAAGTGTTTCCCGAAGAACGGACGGTCTTTGGCAGGTGCGCACAATGACAGAAACTTTCGGCGTTTCTTTCGGAAATTCATTCACGTAAAATCCGCCTTCTCTGTTGACGGAGTAATCCCAGTTCAGAAATTCCGCCTGAAAGGAAGCGTCTTTTCCACGAGATTTTCCGGAGCAAAAATGCGGGATTTTCCCAAAATGACGCCAATACTCCCTGCGAAGCATTTTTTTAGAACCTGGAAACGCCTCCGGTGTGACCATGAGAAACCAGAATTTCAAATGGCCTTTCAATATATCCTTCAAGCCTCCGAAGCGATAACGAAGCATCATGTTATTAATAACTCCGTACACGTGCTGGTTTGGCTTGATTTCCCCTGCTTCTTCGTAAGAATAATGCATAATCACAGATTTCGGCACATAACGGATTTTATAGCCGAATGAACGAAGCCGCCAGCTCAGATCCACATCCTCCGCATACATGAAAATTTTTTCATCAAAACCACCAAGCTTTTCATAAATCTCTCTTTTCATAGCAAAGGCAGCGCCGCTGCTCCATGTGGTTTCGCCTGTAAGAGGATTGTAATTCTTCGGATGCTCATACGGAAACTGACGAAGCTCCCACATTGCCGTTTTTTCATCGGAATCATCGACTGCCTGTTCCAGTTCTTTCAGTGTATCCGGAAGAAGCTCTGTATCAATATTAAAAAAGCATACAAGCTCTGAATTTCCTTTTGAAAAACCCAGATTATTTCCCCTTCCAAAGCCAAGATTTTCCTGCGATTCAATAACCTGGAAGCTTCCCACCTGTTCTTCCATTTCCGGCTTTATTTTCTTTAATTTTTCCAGAGTATGGTCTGAAGAGTGGTTGTCCACTACATAAATATTTACTTTTTTTAAATCATACTCCGATTTCAACACAGAACCGAAGCATCTCTCAATCCATTTTTCCGAATTATAAGATACGTATATAATGTCCATTTTCATCTTCTCTTTCTCTCATGCTCCGCCCGGAAACGCTTATCTGCGTTTCAGCAGCTTTCTCAGGGGATTTCTCTTTTCTTTTAAAACATCAAGATTATGTTCCAGCTTTTTAATGTATTCCTGCTGTGCCCGGATATTTTCCTCCAGCTGGGCTGCATAAGCCTCCGCCTCTGCCTTTAAACTTAAAATCTGACGCTCTTTTTCATGAGCGATCCGGTTCAGCTCGTAATACATACTGTCATCAAAAGCAGTCAGTTCTTCTGTGTCCTGTGAGAAATCTTTCTCTGTATCAGAACAGATGGCAATCACATAACGGCTGTCTTTTGGCTGCTTTCCTTCCTTATTATATGCACCCCTTGAAACCTGGTTTTCCTCTCCGGCAGGAGCGAGAAAATATCCCACCTCCGGATACTGGCAGTATACGGTTCTGTACTTAAAGCAGCTTCCAAGAAATTCATCAAACTCGTCCACATAAAACTCTTTTACATGGAAGGCATTTTCCCCTTTTACAAGGTCTGTGTACACCGCCTTATTGGGGGTAGACATAATAAGAAAGCCGTCCGGTTTTAACACGCGGCGTATTTCCTTCAGGAAACTTTCCTGTACTTCTCCTGTCACATGCTCAATCGTCTCATAAGAAATCACAACATCAAAAGAGTCATCTTCAAAAGGAAGGCTTTCCACACTTCCTGCACGAAAAGAAAGATTGTTTTTCCCATATTTTTTATTGGCATTTTCCACTGTCTCCGCACTGATGTCAAGTCCTGTTACCTCTTTTGCCTTCTCTGAAAGAATATGGCTTCCATACCCTTCCCCGCAGGCTGCGTCCAGAACCTTTTTTCCTTTTACAAACGCGGCTGCAAATCGGTATCTCTGATAATGTTCAATTTCCATTTCTCCCTTGCAGTCTTTTGGAAGAAAACGTTCTCCTGTATATTCTGCGCTCATCATTCTCTCCTTATCCTCTGATCTGAACCATGTCTCTCTCATACTCATGAATCTTTATTGTTCCCGGTATTTCTATATAAGAAGAATTATATCCTTCGTTGTGTATGGTAACTTCCAGAACTCCGTGAAGCCATGTCAGCATAATATTCTGATTCTGCGTTCCCTGTGCCAGGGCGGCACTTACTACATAAGTCCCTCTCATAAGCCGGGGCAGCGTACAGTGAAATACAATTTCCGAAACCTTTCCCTTTTTTCCACAGAAAGTCTGCTGCTGGTTGATATAATTATTCATGTCGTAAAGGGGAAGACCTTTGTTATTTTCAAAAACAAAACCTGCAATCAGGTTGTTCATATCTTCCTGAAATTCCACTGCCATATGCACTTCATATTCGTGCTCCACCTGAAGATCCGTTGTCATATTTCCGTTCTTATCTTTAATAAAAACACTCAGGAAGCGGAAGCTCTCTGACTGAAGCTTGCTGCTCTTATAATGCACTTCCGGAAAAACAACTCCGGCTCCGCTTATTTCCGCCGCAATCACCTCGTCAGAAGCGCCTGCGGAAACGCCCATATTCATTGCCTTTCTCTTCTCATCCATATACAGATCACAGACAAGATCGCATTTATCAAACTTTTTCTGTTTTCCGTGGTCGATCCACAGAACCCTGGAACACATCTGGCGGATACTTGCTATATCGTGAGAAACAAAAAGAATGGTAACTCCCTTTTTTTTCAGCTCTTCAAATTTCCGAAAGCACTTATTCTGGAAGAAAAGGTCGCCTACACTTAATGCCTCGTCTACAATCAGAATATCCGGCTCCACATTAATAGCAACTGCAAAAGCAAGCCTTGCAAACATACCGCTTGAATATGTTTTTACAGGCTGATGGATAAAATCACCGATTTCCGCAAAGTCGATAATGCTCTGCACCCTCTCGTCCATCTGTTTTTTTGTATAGCCCATAATCCTGCCGTTTAAATAAATATTTTGAAGACCTGTATATTCCTGATTAAAGCCAGCACCCAACTCCAGAAGCGCCGCTATTTTTCCGTTTACTGTAACACTGCCCTCCGTGGGGGAAAGCACACCTGTTATAATCTTAAGAAGGGTGGACTTTCCGGCTCCGTTTGTACCGATAATCCCCACAGTCTCTCCCTTTTTCACATCCATGTGAATACCGTCAAGAGCAAGAAACTGCCGGCTGTATTTTTTCCCTGTAATAGAAAAAACTTCCCGCACCCGGCTGGCGGGCGTATCATAAAGTCTGTATTCTTTTTTTAAACCGGTTATTTCAATCATCGTATCCGTCATGTTTCACCTCTTAAAGTACGTCTGCAAAATGTGCCTGCATTTTCCGGAAAATCACTCTTCCAAGAAGGAGAAGAATCAATGCGGCAGCCCAGTAATAAAGTCCTGCCTGCCAGTTTTCCCAGAAAAACTCCTTATAGACAAAAGCGTCCCTGTACCCCTGCACAACGTAATAAACAGGGTTTAACTTAAGAATTTTCTGCACTGCCTCTCCCATGATATTAAAATCCCACACAATCGGGGTAAGCCAGAAGAGAACCTGCATACAAATATTTACAATCTGCAGCAAATCCCGGAAAAACGGGTAAAGAGCAGCCGCAATATAGCTCACTCCCACAAGAAGAAGAATCATATACAGCATATAATAAGGAAGCTGCAGGTAATATAAATCCGGATAATATCCGAAGCCGCAGAAAAACAGTATGGTAAATACTACAAGAAATATCTGCACAAAAAAACAGGACAGAATCTTTGTAAGCGGCAGAATTTCTATAGGAAAAACCACCTTTTTTACAAGATAACTGTATTCTGCAAGAGCAGGCGTTGCCCCGACAATTCCTTCGCTTATAAAAAACCAGGGGATAATCCCGGAAACAAGCCATAAAATAAAAGGATAATCTGCAACAGGCTGAGAGTGAAATCCCACCTGAAAAATAAACCAGTAAATTACAATCGTCATAAGAGGCTGTACAAATGCCCATGTAACTCCCATGATAGAGCCTGCGTATTTATTTCGGAAATCGTCCGCTGCAAACTGCAGCAGAAAACCTCCGTCTATTTTTTTTGTTTTTCCGTGCATTTCCCGTCCTCCAGTATCATTTCAAGATAAATCTTTGCCGCTTTTTCTGTCTGCTCCATCATAAAACGCAAACGCTTTTTCCTGTCTTTATATGTGGCTTTTGTAGCTGCCGCACTGTCATGAATGACTTTTACAGACGGCTCATACAATATGGAAAAGCCTTTTTTTCGGCAGCGGTAAGCCAAAATATATTCTTCATAAAAAAACTGTGTTTCCGGTGTAAAAGCAAGGCTTTCACTTTTTACAAAATCCGGTGTAAAAATAAGACACGCTCCGCAGGGAATAATATCTTCCTGCATTCTGCCGTAAAAATCTGCGTCCTGCTCCTGACTTCCCTCCGCAAGCATTTTTGACACAAGCGGAAAGGAAAGAGGATAAAGCGTAAGCGCCAGATGATTCATACGAACTGTATACGCAGCTTCTTTTTCTGTGCGAAGCCTTGTATCCATAGGGTTTTGATGAATCCCGTCACAGAGACGCACAATATCCGGTCCCATTACATGACAGGGATGTTTTTGCCTGCTTTTCTCAAGTCTCTTTATAAAATCCTTCTGCTCAAATGTAATATCATTGTTCGCCGCTATAATCCAGGACGATTGAAGCTGCTCTCTCGCATATGCATAGCCCTTATTATTTGCATGGGAAAATCCGCCGTTTTCATACACAGGCAGCACATGGATTCTGGGATTTCCCTTATAAAAATCTGCAAGCTCCTTCCTGGAATTTTTATCTTTATGTATATCGTTATCTACAATCACAATCTGAATCTGTTCCTGATTTTCAAGCTTCAGAATCGACTGTATACACTTATCTGTAATTGCCCTGTCCTTATAGTGAAGGATCACAAAACTCACTGTATCCATACCGGTTTCTCCCATCATTCCTTCCGTCCCATCAAACAAGCAGCAAAACGGATTCCTCCTGTCCTTACAAGAAAAATCAGAATCTTCACAGCAGCCCTCTGTACAAAAGGTACTTCCGCTCCCTTAAAAAGTCCTGCCTTTGGATTTTTACTATAATCTGGAAAATATGTGTGAAGAATCCTTGTAATATAATCTGCCAGTTCCTTTGTTCTCTCTCTTGATGCTCCCGGTGCAAGCTGAAAAAAACAGGTAGACAAAATCCGTAAAACAAACAGCTCATAAAACTCCGGACTATTCGAAATGCCTGTTTTTTCTATTTTCTGAATTGTTTCTTCAAGAGATTTCAAAGGAAGGGAAAACTGTCTCAATCCCCGGAAGTTATGCATCGCCGAGCCGGAATGCTGTCTGTACATATAACCGCAGGATATAATTGTACTTATTTTATCACATACAGCACCGAAAAACAAGGAAACGGGCATGTCCTCCCCTCTCTCCTTTGCTGAAAAACGCATACCATACCTGTCCCACAGACTCTTTCTGTAAAAATGAGAACACACCGCAGAAATCTGGAAAACACACTCTTCTCCCTCGAAGCGGCGGTATTCTTTCGGATAAATCTCCCGCAGGACTTCTCCCGTCTCCGTAACGCAGGTAAAACCACAGATTACCATCTCACTTCCCCGCTCTTCGGCGGCCGTATACAATTTCTCAATATAATCCGGCGCAATCCAGTCATCTCCGTCCACAAAGATAAGGTATCTGCCCTCAGCCATATCAAGCCCTTTATTTCTCGCTGCCCCGGCCCCTTTATTTTCCTGATGAAAAAGACGAATCCTCTTATCTTCCCTTAAAATCCTCTCCAGAATTTCCCCGCTTCCATCTGTACTTCCATCGTTTATCACAATAATTTCCAGGTCTGCAAATGTCTGGTTTTGTACAGAGCGCACGCACTCTTCTATATATCTTTCATTATTATATACAGGAATAATCACCGATACTTCCGGCATCTTATCTCTCCTTACTGTCTTTTCCTGCTTTCCTTCCCGGAAAGCTTATTGGATTTTTCACTGTTACTGTAAAAATGCTCCACAAAAGCCGCCATGCGCCTTCCCCAGAATTTCTCCAGAACTGCCATATCCTCCGCCTTTCTTCTGTCGTCTTTTAAAACGCTGCTTGTGGCAGAATCCGGGTGTATCCTGTGTTCCATAGAAGAAACCGGAATATAGACAAACTCCCCTTTTCTTTTGGAAAGCTCCTCCCAGGCCTGCCAGTCAATATTGCTGTCCATATTATTCCGGAAAGAAAATCCCGGAAGATTTTCCCTCACAAAAGTCACGGAAGGACAGCAGATTGGATTTCCAAAAGAAAGAATCCTCCTTCGGACAAAACGGCTCTTCTGCAAAAATCGGATTCTCAAAGGAGAAAGCATAAGGCGTTTTATTTTAAGAAGACGATTATTCTGCACTGTGCGTCCTTCTCTGAGCTCATTATAATCTGTAAAAGCAAGCAGAGGACGACAGCAGGTATTCAAAGCTGCCAGTACGTCCTCTGCATAAGTTTTATAATATCGGTCGTCCTGATGTGCCAGCGTCACAAGCGGCGTCTCTGCGCAGGAAAGCGCAAAATTCCAGTCTCCCGCAATCCCTTTTTCCCCTTTATTCACAAAAAGAGGAATATGATACTTTTCTGCCAGAGAAATTACGGAAATCTCCGGTTCTGACGCAGACATCACAATCTTTGTGCGCACTGTCTGAGAAAGAAGAGACTGAATGCAGTCCTCAAGATAGGGGCTGTTTCCGTAAGCGCAGATTACAAAGGTATGAGAATCTCTACTGTACATCTATTTCCTCCTTCGCCTCTTTCTTTTCCTCTTTTTCTTCCAATTTTTCCAGCCTTTTCTTGGAATCACTGGTGCGAAGAGCAATTTCCGCAGAAAGAACCGAGATTTTTTCTTCTAACTGAGACACGATAATGGAAAGCGTAAATACTTTTTCCAGCAAAAGAAAAATCACCACAAGAAATACAAAATTTGCCGGTGAAATAATTCCCAGCTTCTCTGTAAGCCAGTAGCAGGCTCCGGGGAAAACTCCCAGGATAAAAAGAATCACTGCAAAAACAACCCAGAAAATGGCATCCTGCATTTTCACCTGAAATCTTCGGATTTTATAGAGAATCCATCCCCCTGTTGCAATCGATGCAAAAAAAAGAAGGATACGCATTATATCTGACATCTCTTACTCCTTTACTCTCTTTCGAAACCACTGAAACAGCACAATAGAAAACAACATTTTCATCATATACCAGGCAGAGCTTTTGAAATTCAGATAGCTGACGCCTGCCAGGCGCTCATTCATATCCACCTGAACCTCCCGAATGTTCACTCCGCAATTCAAAAGATACGCCAGGGTATCCGGCTCCGGACTGTAATGTATATCGTACCCAAAACGCTTAATCATTTTTTTATTAAAAAGACGCATTCCTGATGTAACGTCTCCAATATATGTTCCCCCTGTAGTAGCCCAGATTGCCGCTGTCAGAATCTGGCTTCCTATCATACGGGAATTCAATGGCTTTTTCTTTGTTTTAAATCGTGAACCAATGACAATATCACAGTCTGTGTTTTCCATCTCTTTTATCATATCCTCTATAAAAGCAGGATCATGCTGGCCGTCCCCGTCAAGCTGAAGAACATGGTCATACCCATAATAATTGGCATAGCGCATTCCGCTTTTAATTGCTCCGGAAAGTCCTGTATTTACAGGAAGATCCATAAAGTTAAACTTTCTTCTTGCACACACCTTACGCGTATCGTCTGTAGAGCCGTCATTAATAATCACATAATCATACTGGGGATAATTTTCAATCAGATTATCCACCACAGTCTCTATACATTCCGCCTCGTTATACGCCGGAATGATAATCAGTACTTTCAACCTTTTTCTCCTTTATCTCTGTCCTATACCATCCCTGTCATTGCCGCAGCCTGCAGCACAAGCAAAATCTCTGTCACAAGAACCGTCATCCATATGGCAGCTCTCTGCTCCCTCTGAACATGTATCATTTTATTGCCCGCCAGAAGAAGAAACGCAGGCGCCAGCGGAAGAAAATATCTTCCCTGTATTCCCTGAATATAATTCAGATTATTCTTTGTATATCCAACAAGCATGGACAGAAAAATCAGTCCTGCAGACAGCGCACAGGCTGCTGCCATACATATTTTCTGCTTTCTGTTTCCCACAAAACGGTCTTCCTCCATATTTGCAGCAAGAAGAAGTCCACCCAGAAATACAACTGCAAAAATCCAGCTCATTTCAAAATCAAGCCAGGAAAGAGCTCCGCCCAGAAAACTGTGAAGAAAAAAATCCCCTCTCTTCATAAGCGTGTTCCAGTAAAGATACACGACCTTTAACGGATGTGCGAGAAGATAAGGAATTGTATACATTCCGCTGCCATCTGCCGCCATATCTCCCGCCTGCAGAAAACTCTGCATCACCGGCATAAACTTATAAATACAAAGAGTAAGAAGCACCACTGCCAGTACACCTGCAGTTATCATCCATTTTGCAGATATTTTTCTGGTTTTTTCCTGTTGATTTTTCTTTCCGGAATTTCTGCTGAAAACAAAAGCGGTAAGAAGAAGCAGCGGCAGATAAACGCCTCCCTTTGTCGTCGCTGCAAACAACGCAAATATCCCAAGAAGCACAAACTCCCACTTTTTCTTCCTCTCCTCTTTTCCCATTCGCAGGCAAAGAGCAATAAAAACAAAAAAGCCGCCGTTTACAACTGTATCATAAGATGCGGATGCACCCTGCTGAAGCGCAATAGGAAGAAGAGCTGTCATTCCCAGAAGATTTTTCCCAAACGGAATGATCCTGATTGCAGTCCAGGAAAGAAGCACAAAGGCAAGCAGATTAAAAATCCTTCCAAGCTGGAGCGTAAGCATAGCCGAAAGTCCAAGCAGTCTTCCCAGACTGATTCCTGCTGCCGCCGGCATATACACAAGCCCCGGAACAAGACTGGAAGCATCCTGATACGGCACTTCCACAAGCTCTGTATTCTCCGGTTCTGTAAATGTCTCTGTCATAAGAAGATAATGGGAATTTGTTTCCAGACCATTTGTAAGCATATCGCTCATTTCCACATCACAGACCCGCTTATAAATCGTGTATGGATTTTCTGTCTCCTCCACAAAAAGCATTTGATTGGAAAACTTATAAGCCGTGTCCAGATGGGTCTGTTCGTCCGGTACGCTGCCCACTGTAAAAAGACATTGAAAAATCAGCCCCAGAACAAGAGCCGCCGGAACAAAAAACTGTTCCACCGAAAGCCCTCTCATAACGATCAGATAAAAGCACATCGCCTCAAAAAAAAGAAGCGCCGCACATAAAAGGACATAAAGCCCTTTCAGGCATGTATTATCTCCATAATGAAGATAATAAATCACATTTGTACCGTCGCCCTCCTGGTTGTTAAAAGAATCCACAATTACATTTTTCTGATTCGCTGTAATATGAAAAGCAGTGGAATCTCCATTTTGAAGCTTCCATGTAAGGCGCAATTTTTTGTTTTCTGAGTCCTTTAACGGCTCTTTTAATTCCATCTCCACTTTTTTCTGGATTCTGGAATTTAACACTTCTCCTGCAGGCTTCTCTTCTTCAAAATAAACTTCTCCTGTTTCTCCGTCCGCAAGGACCATAGAAAGCATAGCTCCTGCAGCCACATTTTTCCCGGTACATTCTATACTTATCCTTTTCAGTTCCGGAGTTTTGCAGGTAAATACCTCCGAAATTTCCGGCATTTCCCGGGAAAGCACGATTTCTCCCCTGTCCTTATGCTCTGTCATCATGGTATATTCCAGAGGTCTGTGAAGATTTTCCCGAATCTGCGCTTTATACACAAGAACACATACTGCTCCTGTTACCAGAAGCAGCATGAACATCTGAAAAAATTGTATTTTACTTATCTTTCTTTCCATATTTTTCCGCTATTTCCACCAATTCTCTCGCTCTCGCCTCAAAAGAATATTTTTCTTTTATAAGAGGCCACTGAGCCAACACCTTTTCTTTCACACTGGCATAATCCGTCTCAAGAGTACGGATACACCTGTCAAAATCTTCTTTTGTTTCATAATAAAGAACTGCATCCGGAAAAATATTTCGCAATTCTTCGCATGAATCAGATATAACAGGAAGCCCACACGCCAGCGCATCAAAAATACGGTTATTCACAAACTGGTCATCCAACATATCTTTCCAGTGGTCATTTAAAGTTGCTTTGGAAGCCCGGTAAACGTCCGGAATCTTCTTGTTTTCAATCGAACCGCTCTGTATCAGATCCTTGTGTTCCGGGAACATCGTTACCCAGCCTGTCCCCCATATTTTCAGAGGAAGTTTATCCTGAATCGCCCACAGTACGCACTGCCTTGCAATACCTCTTGTATTTCCGATAAAAACAAAATCATTTTCGCAGACTTCTTCCTGCTCCTCTTTCGGATAAAAGAGCTCTGTGTCTGTACACTGCAAAAGGGGAATCACAGGAACTTTCACCTTATCTGCCATTTTCTGTGCGTAATATCTGGAGCAGATACAAACTACATCGTAAAGCTCATACTCTTCCTCTGTAATCATATCCGGATGGCTGATATTCCACATAATATAAAGGCATTTTTTATTTCTCCTGTCCGGTCTGTAAAAATGACAGCCGCGAAGCACAAGAACCACATCTGCCTCTGTCTCGCAGTCCCAGTCCTCTTTCATATCGATCACAGTATAAATTCCAAGCCTGTCCAGATACCGTTTCAGACTTAATGCGTAAGCATAATCGCCCCATCGAACTTTTTTCGGTCCTTCCGGAGCCGGGCATTTAATAACCCACACAGGACGCTCTCCGGCAAGATGGCGGATTTCTGCCGCCCGTTTTCCCCAGTCATCCCGTCTTCTGAACTCCTGCTCCACATATTGTCTCAATTCCTCCGAAGCCTTTTCTCCTGCTTCTCTGTTTTTCTGAGCTTCCTTAAAAAGCTTATCCTGACTCTTTCCTGACGCCTTGAGACTATTATCCAGAAGCTGAAGCTTTTTGTCCAATTCCTGTATCTTTTTATCTATTTCCCGAAAATCTTTTTCCTGCTGCTCCCGAATTTTCTTATCCTGCACATCCTTCTCTTTAAATTTCTTATCAAGATAAACCCTGTCCGCAGGTATAATTTTTCTCAACTTCTTTTTAACAGCACTCCAAAAACGCATAATTTCTCCCTTTCACAAGTCCTCGTCCGGCTGATTTCACTGAATTTATTATACTCAAAAGCAGGTTATAATACAAGTATTTTTAGACATAGCCTCCGTTAAGCATGATTTCCGGATTGGAAGAAAGAAGACGCTGCATTTCCTTTGCCCCGATTTTCTTCTTTAAATAATCAGCGCACTCGCCAATACATGGTACTCTCCCTGTCGTATGATGAGCATCACTCCCCACAAAATGCACCTGTCCTTCTTTTAATAATTTTGCACATAATCTCTTTGTGCTCCACCCATTATGTCCAATGATACTGCCTGCATTCACCTGAATATAGACTCCCAAATCCAGAAGTTTCCTGCGTAATTCTTTATTTTTTATTGCCTTATATCTCTCTGCATGAGCTATAATGGGCTGATACCCTCCAAGAATCAGCTCTTCACAATACTGCCATATCGTCTCCTGTGAATCGTCCGGCAAAAACTCAAGAAGAACATACCTGGTATCTCCAATACAAAACAACTTTTCACTCTTCAGAAAAGACAGCATATTTTTCTGCCTGGCAAACTCGCAGCCCAGATAAAGCCTTATACCGATACTTTCGGAAATAACCATCTTTTTCAGTTTCTCAAACTGTGCCTGAATCTCATCTCTGGGAGTCTCAAAAAAACCCTTCCTGTAATGAGGCGTGAGAAGAACCGTTCTCACTCCCTGCCTGTACTCCATGCGCAGCATAGCAAGGGCTTCTCTCATATTCTCCGCTCCATCGTCCACTCCCGGCAAAATATGACAATGCACATCCACATAACCTGTTTCCATATCTCGTCCTTTCATCCCCGAATGCATATCTGAAAAAACCAGTACCTTCCCGGGTACTGGTTTCCTGCCTTTTATTATTCGTCTGCTTCTCTTTCCTCTTTTTCGTCTGCCTGTTTTTCATCCCCGTCAAGGTTTGCCAAAACAGAGATTAGAGAAAAGTCTTCAATTTCAAACTCGATTGTCTGTTTCTCTACATCTACCTCTTCCGGCTCGATAAGATCCCAGATTTTTTTCTCTTTTTCATAGTACAGAATATTTACGTCTTTGATCTGTTCTGTAATAATCGGAACCTGGATTTTTACATCGTAATTGCCGTCCTCATTTTTCTCGATTTCTGCATTTTCCTCTTTTTCCAGAGACATGAAGCCAGTTAAGAAATCAAGGTTTTTCTCTTCGATTTCCTTTAAAACCTTCTCCAGAGTTTCTTTCATTTCTTTTACTTCTTCTGTTAAATTGCTGTCCTCTGCCTCCAGAGCCTCAATCATGGAATTCAGTTCTTCTTTAAACTCTTTCATTCCCTTTTTGCTCTCATTTATATCTTTAATAAGATCTGACAGCTCCTTATTTTCTTCCACAATCGTCTTAAATACTTCAGATTCCTCAATCTTATCTGTTACGAAATACTTTCCAACACTGTCTTCCACTACGGTTACCTTATCTGTGATACTTGGTCCTGCCCACACAGCCGCCGGGCTCATGAGCATTGCTGCTGTTATAATTCCTGCCATCACCTTTTTTGTTTTTCTCATTGCCTTCACTCTCCTTTTTAATACTCTTTGTATCATGCAATTTCCAGAAACATCTGCATACATATTCTGCAAGATTTCTGTTAATTACCTTCTTTATAAAATGTTAACTTCCCAAAAAATTAACTCTCGTTATGTTTAAACACCGTATTATTCATA
>Scrappy_p2__coassemble_945_pt1 | contig 20306 bp, 16 predicted proteins | sample Scrappy_p2__metabat2_low_PE_024 | metagenome-assembled genome bin Scrappy_p2
GTACACATTTCGGCTATTGCCGGTAATAATCACTCAGGATTCCGAGAGATCATTTATTTCTGATATTATATACCAGACCGCCCCAAATGTATAGTATTACGCACCTGCTTTTTCAAACTGGCTGTTATAAAGATCCGCGTAAAATCCTCCTGCTTTTAAAAGCTCCTCATGATTTCCCTGCTCAATAATATCTCCATCCTTCATAACAAGAATCAAATCTGCATCTTTGATCGTGGACAAACGATGGGCAATCACAAAGCTTGTTCTTCCCTTCATAAGGTTATCCATTGCTTTCTGAATCTGCATTTCTGTCCTCGTATCAACAGAGGAAGTTGCCTCGTCAAGAATAAGGATTCTGTTATCCGCAAGAATGGCTCTCGCAATGGTAAGAAGCTGTTTCTGTCCCTGAGAAATATTACTTGTCTCCTCATCAAGAACCATATCATAACCGCCCGGCTGCTGCATAATAAAGTTATGGATATGAGCAGCCTTTGCTGCTGCAACTACTTCTTCATCTGTCGCATCAAGACGTCCGTATCTTATGTTTTCCCTGATTGTTCCGGAAAACAGCCAGGTATCCTGAAGCACCATGCCGAACATTTCACGAAGTTCGCTTCTGTTGAAGTCTTTTACATTATGTCCGTCAATGGAAATGCTTCCTCCGTTAATATCATAAAAACGCATAAGAAGCTTTACCATAGTTGTCTTTCCTGCTCCTGTAGGACCAACGATAGCGATTTTCTGTCCATCTTTAATATCTGCTGAAAAGTCATGAATAATAATCTTATCCGGATTATAGCCGAATTTTACATGATTAAATTCCACATTTCCGGAAAGTTTTGTAATATCTGCCGCATTTTCCACTGTCTGGTCTTCCTCCGGCTCCTCCAGAAATTCAAACACACGCTCCGAAGCTGCCGCTGAGGACTGCAAAAGGTTTACTACCTGGGCAATCTGCTGAATCGGCTGTGTAAAGTTTCGAATGTACTGGAAAAAAGACTGAATGTCTCCAACCTCAATACTTCCTTTAATAGTAAACACTCCGCCTAAAAGAGCGACCATCACATATCCCAGATTCCCTACAAACTGCATAACCGGCATCATCATACCTGAGAAAAACTGAGATTTCCATGCCGATTCATAGAGCTTTTTATTATCTTTCTCAAATTCTTCTACAACGTCATTTTCTTTATTAAATACCTTTACTACGTTATGTCCGCCGAAATTCTCTTCAATCTGACCGTTTACTTCTCCAAGATATTTCTGCTGTGCCTGGAAATATTTCTGAGAATGTTTCATGACCTTCTGAATAATAAACATGGAAACAGGCAGAATTAAAACTGCGGCAACTGTCATCCACACATTGATGGAAAGCATCATGATAAATACTCCGATCAGAGTTGTCACAGATGTAATAAGCTGTGTCATACTCTGATTTAAACTCATTTGGAGCGTATCCACATCATTGGTGATTCTGGAAAGAATTTCTCCGTTTGTACGGCTCTCGTAATAATTTATAGGAAGACGGTTCATCTTCTTTGAAATATCTTTACGCAGACTGTAGGTCACGTCATTGGAAATTCCTGTCATAACAAAGCCCTGAATCAGAGAAAACAGGGAACTTACCAGGTAAAGACCCAGTGTCCACAGAAGTATCATTCCGATTTTTTCAAAATTGATTCCTCCTGTTCCGTTTACCTTTGCCACAAGACCATTAAACAGCTCCGTTGTCGCCTTTCCCAGAATCTTCGGTCCCACAATGCTGAACACCGTTCCTGCAACTGCAAACACAAACATTATGGCAAACCGAAATTTATAATGCTCCATATATTTAAAAAGCTTTTTCATAGAACCTTTGAAGTCCTTGGCTTTTTCTCCGGCAGCCATTCCATGCCCATGCCCCATAGGACCTCTTCTTTTCTGCTCACTCATGCCAATTCCTCCTCTGATAACTGAGACATCGCAATCTGGCGGTAAACCTCGCAGTTTTTCATAAGCTCTGCATGGGTTCCCATTCCTGCCATATGACCATCATCCAGTACAATAATCCTGTCTGCATGTAAAATTGTGCTGATACGCTGCGCCACTATAATTGTAGTCGCATCTTTTGTATTCTCTTTTAATGCGCTGCGAAGTCTGCTGTCTGTTTTAAAGTCAAGAGCGGAAAAACTGTCGTCAAAAATAAAGATTTCCGGTTTCTTCGCAATGGCTCTTGCAATCGAAAGACGCTGCTTCTGTCCGCCGGATACGTTTGTTCCTCCCTGCGCGATAGGTGAATGATACCCTTTGGGTTTTTCCTCGATAAAGTCCTGCGCCTGCGCGATCCGTGCTGCTGTTTTTACTTCTTCCTCTGAAATATCTGTTTTTCCATAACGGATATTCGAATCGATTGTTCCGGAGAAAAGAACGCCTTTCTGCGGCACGTAGCCAATGCAGTCTCTAAGCTCTTTCTGTGACATATCACGCACATCTACTCCATCTACAGAAACAGATCCTTCTGTCACATCGTAAAATCTGGGAATCAGATTCACAAGGGTACTTTTTCCGCTTCCCGTACTTCCGATAATGGCTACCGTCTCGCCTTTTTTCGCCTTAAAATGAATATCCGTAAGAACGTTTTCTCCAGCCTCCGGATAAGCAAAGGAAACATGGTTAAATTCTACAGTTCCTTTTGCTTCCTCCTTTGTATGCTCCGGATTTTCCGGATCTTTAATAGAAACTTCTGTTTTTAAAATGTCATCAATACGAAGAGCTGCCACATTTGCTCTTGGAAGCATAATGGACATGGCAGTAATCATTAAGAACGACATAATAATCTGCATTGCATACTGGATAAATGCCATAACATTACCAACCTGCATGGTTCCATTATCCACTGCATGAGAGCCACTGTAAATAATAAGAACAGAAACACCATTCATAATCAACATCATAACCGGCATCATAAAAGTCATACAGCGGTTTACAAAAAGGTTAGTTTTCGTCAGAGTCTTATTTGCCTCCTCGAAACGCTCCTCCTCGTGTTTTTCCCGGCTGAATGCCCGGATAACAGGAATACCTGTAAGAATTTCTCTTGATACAAGGTTCAGCCTGTCAATTAAAGTCTGGAGCTTTGTAAATTTGGGCATTGCAATCATAAAAAGCAGAATAATCACTGCCAGAATCAGAACAACTGCCACACCAAGAATCCATGTCATAGAAGCGTCTGTCTGGAGGACACGTATCACACCGCCAATTCCCAGAATCGGTGCATACAAAACGATTCGGAAGATCATTGCCATAACCATCTGTACCTGCTGCACATCATTCGTGCTTCTGGTAATCAGAGAAGCGGTGGAAAATTTATAATATTCTCTGCTTGAAAAGCTCATAACTTTTCTGTAAATACTATTTCGAAGATCATGGCCGAGAGATGCCGCAACTCTTGCTGATAAAAATGTAACAGAAATGGCTGCCATCATAATAATCAGTGCCATGAAAAGCATTTTCCCGCCGGACATCAGAAGATATTTCATCTGGATTACATCTACATCTTCCCCCATATCCGCATATTCCTCATATACATAAGAAACAGCTGCCTGTGTCAGTATCGATTCCGGCATATCTTTCAGTTTCTCATCCATCTCCTCCGTCATTCCCGCAAGGGCTTCCGCAGGAAGCTGCGCCATAACTTCTGCCGGATCCGCCCCTTCCGGAATCCCCATCTGGCTTCTCATCTCCTGACTCTCCTCACTGTCTGAGGAAAATCCGGACAGCATCAGCATCGGCTTACAGAAAATTTCGTTTAAGTTTTCCCTTTCTTCCTTTGTGATGTCGTCATGGAGAACGTAAATCCCATCTTCCTGCTTATAGGCATTCGAAATTTCCGTTTTATCCTCCTGACTCATAAACAATTGCAGATTTTCAAGAGAAGATTCTCTGATTTTTTCCGGTACTCCATCCTCAATCCCCTTCTGCTGGATTCCCACATTAATAATCTTTGATGTGTAATCCGGCAAAGAAAGATCGCAATATGCCTGTAAAAACAGGAGCCCTATAATAAGAACAATAGAGCCGACTGACTTTTTCAGGTATTTCATAAGCTTCAGCATTTCTCTTTCCTCTCTTTCTTTATACATTTACATTTTTCAAAAGGCGTTCCCGGCATACTGTGAAGATTACTCAGCATCTGCTCAAAAAAACGCCTCAAAAGACAAAGCTCTGTCTCTGAAAATCCCTGGAACATAATTTTTTCCATTTCTTCTGCCTTTTTCATAATCCGCTTTACGGTTTCTCTTCCTTTTTCTGTGAGATATACCCGCATGATACGCTGATCCTGCTCATCTTTTTTTCTGCACACCATTCCGGATTTTTCAAGACGCTGTATGCTTACATTCACAGTTGGCGGTTTAATTTCAAGACATTCCGCTATTTCCTTCTGCGAACACCCATCCCGTCTGCTCAAAATCATAATAAAAGGCATCTGACTGGGATGGATTTCCAGCTCCTCAATCTGCTGGAAACAGCGCCCGGCATAATGTCTGCTGATTTCCATGAAAAGCATCTGCAGACTTTTTTCCTCCTGCCTTTCCTCTTCTGACTGTTTCATATCTTCACCTCTTTATTTATTAGTCTGACTAATTGTATATAATATACTTTTGCACAAAAAATGCAAGTTGATTTTGTGCACTTCACACTTTTTTCAAACTTTAAACACATTTATTTTTTGTTTTTTTATTTGTCTGGCTAACTATAATAAATATATATTTTCCCTGCCTTCTCCGCCGCAGTGCGCTCCTAACCGGAGCGTTTTTTATGCTATGGAACATTACAGAGTAATTTCTTATAACATAAAAAATCTCCCGGAAGTTTCCACTTCCGGAAGATTTTTTTCTTAGATAAACTGGTTTGTCTCTTCGTCATAGTGATAATCTATGGCGTCCATTTTCTCTACCAGTTCTTTTTTTCGCATACCTCTGCAGGTGCAGAGGGCATCCAGGGAATCATAGTAATCCCGAAGCTGTGTATTCACATAGCTTAACAGTATCATTGGGTCCTTGGGTATCATCTGTTTCCATCCTTTACCTTTACAATAAAATTGCCGTCCTCTATATCCAGAACAAGTGTATCTCCTGCATGTACATCACCGGAAAGGATTTTTCTTGCGGCAAGTGTCTCCACATATTTCTGCAGATAACGCTTCAGCGGTCTTGCGCCGTATACCGGGTCATATCCTTCCTCAATTACATGGCTTCTTGCACTGTCTGTCAACTCCAGAGACAGCTCCTGGTCAGAAAGTCTTCTGTCAAGCTCCTGAACCATCAAGTCTACTATCATACCAATGTTGTCTTTTGTCAAGGGCTTAAACATAATAATTTCATCAAGACGATTTAAAAATTCCGGACGGAAGTGACCTCGAAGGTCATTCATTACCATCTCCTCCGCTTCCTGTTTTACTTCTCCCTTCTCGTCAATTCCATCAAGAAGATAAGGAGAACCGATATTAGAAGTCATAATGAGAATGGTATTTTTAAAATCAACTGTTCTTCCCTGGGAATCTGTAATACGTCCGTCATCAAGAACCTGGAGAAGCACATTAAACACATCAGGGTGCGCTTTCTCAATTTCATCAAACAGCACAACGCTGTACGGTTTCCGACGGACTGCCTCTGTAAGCTGACCGCCCTCTTCATATCCCACATATCCGGGAGGCGCTCCAATAAGACGGGATACAGAATATTTCTCCATATATTCACTCATGTCAATACGAACCATATTCTGTTCATCGTCAAAAAGATTTTCTGCAAGCGTCTTTGCAAGCTCTGTCTTACCAACACCAGTAGGTCCAAGGAAAAGGAAGGAACCAATGGGCTTTGTGGGATCTTTAATTCCTGCTTTTGATCTTAAAATCGCGTCTGTCACACGGCGCACACCCTCATCCTGTCCAACTACACGGCGATGAAGCTGATCTTCCAGTGTGAGAAGTTTTGCTCGCTCGCTTTCTGTTAATCTGGAAACCGGGATTCCGGTCCATCTTGAAATGATCCTTGCAATTTCATCATCTGTCACAGCCTCATGAACAAGGCTTCTGTCTCCTTCTTTTACATTCCGCTCCTCAATTTCAAGCTGTTGCTGAAGCTTCGGAAGCTCACCGTACTGAAGCTCTGCTGCCTTTTCCAGATCATAATTCTGCTGTGCCTTCTGAATTTTTTTGTTTACTTCCTCTATCTGTTCACGAAGCTTTTGAAGTTTCTCTACAGAATGTTTCTCATTATCCCACTGGGCTTTCTGTGTATTAAAACTGTCTCGAAGCTCCGCAAGTTCCTTCTGAAGAGCTTCCAGACGTTCTTTGCTTAAATTATCTGTCTCTTTTTTAAGAGCAGATTCCTCAATTTCAAGCTGCATGATTTTTCTTCTCTGCTCGTCAAGATCTGCCGGCATAGAATCCAGTTCTGTCTTAATCAGCGCACAGGCTTCATCTACAAGGTCAATCGCCTTGTCCGGAAGGAAACGGTCTGTAATATATCTGTGAGACAAAGTTGCAGCTGCCACAAGAGCGCTGTCTGTAATCTTTACTCCATGATAAACCTCATATCTTTCTTTCAGTCCACGGAGAATGGAAATAGTGTCTTCCACAGTCGGCTCATCCACAAGAACCGGCTGGAAACGTCTCTCGAGAGCCGCGTCCTTTTCAATGTACTGACGGTATTCATCAAGCGTTGTCGCTCCAATACAGTGAAGCTCTCCTCTTGCAAGCATTGGCTTTAACATATTGCCTGCGTCCATAGCGCCGTCCGTCTTGCCTGCACCTACAATCAGATGAAGTTCGTCAATGAAAAGAATCACATTTCCTTCGCTCTTTTTCACTTCTTCCAGAACGGCTTTCAGACGTTCCTCAAACTCACCTCTGTATTTTGCTCCTGCTACAAGAGCTCCCATATCAAGTGCAAAAATCTTCTTATCCTTCAGTCCTTCCGGTACGTCTCCTCTTACAATACGCTGAGCAAGACCCTCAATCGCCGCAGTCTTACCAACACCAGGCTCACCGATCAGAACCGGATTATTTTTTGTTTTACGGGAAAGAATACGGATAATATTCCGAATTTCCCCGTCACGGCCGATAACTGGATCAAGCTTTTGATTTCTTGCTTTTTCCACAAGGTCTTCGCCGTACTTATTTAAAGTATCATATGTTGCCTCCGGATTGTCACTTACGACTCTCTGGTTTCCTCTGACAGTAGACAATGCCTGAAGAAAACGTTCTCTTGTAATCCCAAACTCATTCCAGATTTTACTCATGGAAGGGCTTGGATATTTTAGAAGGGAAAGGAAGAGATGTTCAACAGAAACATACTCGTCTCCCATTGCTCTCGCCTCATCTTCTGCGCTTACAAGAGATTTGTTCAGATACTGTCCAAACCGAAGCTCTCCTCCTGATACCTTTACTCTGGCATCGAGAGCCATTTTTACTTTATTGATAAAATATTCTTTATTAATCTCCATCTTCTCAATTAATTTGAGAATCAGGCTGTCCTCCTGACTTAACAGAGCATACAAAAGATGCTCCTGCTCTATTTCCTGATTGCCGTACTCATAAGCAATCTTTTCCAAATTCTGGACCGCCTGCAGAGATTTCTGTGTGAATTTACTAATATTCATAGGCTTTCCTCCGTTATAAAAAGAACTGTCCCCTTAGGAACATTGTGTTTTCTTTGTTCTATACGGAATATAACACTTTTTATTAGCACTGTCAATAGGTGAGTGCTAATTTTTTGTGAAGAATTTGTGATCGCTATAAGCCATGCAAAATGGTGAAAAAAGACGCCCTGCTAGTTTACTTGCAAAGGCGTCTATTTTCACTATTTTATAGGGCGACAGCCCTACAGCGAGGGAACTCTTTCCCGAGCTGTGCATGGCGTAACATTCTCTTTCGCACTCGATTTTCTTGATTTGACCACATTTTTACGACAAATTCTTGGAAAAATATATTCGTCTGATTTTCTTACCACATTTTACGACAACGGCTTATGGTTTATACCACATATTCATCTTTTGACATTCTCATTTTCCTCCATAAATTCCTGTTTTTTATCTGATATTACGATTATATTTTCAAAATGTAAGTTTTAAATTTCGTTACGTAACAATTATATGTAGTTGCAGCAAACAAATCAAGCTGCTATTTACTTTTAGTAACATAAATGATATAGTCAGCTTATTTATTTCTGTATTTTAGCGGAGACATTCCGTACATTTTTTTGAAGCTTCTGATAAAATAGCTTACATTTTGATAACCACTCTGCATTGCTACCTCTGTAACAGGAATATTGGTGTCCTGTAACAGATGTTTTGCATGCTCTAACCGTAAATACGTCACATATTGTGAAATCGTAATATGAAAATGTTCCTTAAAGTATCGTGATATATATTTTTCCGAAAGGTGAAACTGCTCCCCAAATTCCTTTAACAATATCTTCCCTGTGAAATTCTGCTGTATATAAGAAACCATCTCTTTTTCTACCGTATTTTTACCACTTGTATCATTTTCTACTATAAATCCCCTCTTCCACAGTTCAAGAATAAATTGTAAAAGAATTATTTTTGTCTTTATCTGAGCAGTTATTTTTGACTGGCTTTCCTCTTTTTTTGCCCCATATATCTCAACCAACTGTTCGCACTGTTCTTTTACCGTATCTTCTATTTCCGGATTTATTATCAGATGACCACTGTTTAATGGTTCAAGTAATTTATCATCTAATATGTCATCTGTACGAAAAGATATATATTTTAACGGAAAAAGGAAGGTAAAATAGTCCACATTGCCAGTCTGTGAACCCATAAAATGCAAATTGCCCGGTGACACTACAAAAGCATCCCCGGGTTTCCCAATATAGTTCTCTCCTGATATACTTACAGTCAGGAAGCCACTTTTTACATATATAATTTCAAATTCATCATGCCAATGTATCGGTATCTGAAATGATCGCTTCGCATTCGCTATATGATATATACTAAATGGATCATCCTTTGTACCATGTGGCTTATTTTCTTTTAATTCAAAGTACATAATCTCTCCTATAATTCTACAAGACTTTTACTTTTCCATTTTCCACTTTTCCATCTAAGTACCATTCCAACGGCTCTCGCACATTCATCACCTGCCATGGCAATATATGCCCCTACTGCCAGAAGTCCCATATGTATTCCAAGAAAATATGTCCCACCAACTGCAAACAGATACATAAATATGGCACCCATTATAACTGGAAAAAGCGCATCTCCACTGGTTTTTAACGCCTGGCTATACACAAGATTTGTCACCCTGCCAAATTCAAGGAATATATCTATGATTAACAGCTTTACCACAAGACTTATCATCTGTGTATTATCCGTAAAGATATGCACTATGAAACGTCCTGACAGTGCAAATGTCACAGAAAAACATGTAGCTGTTACAAGACCATATATGACAGCTTTTCTCGTACCCCTGTCACATTCTTCAAGCTCCTTTGCCCCAATTCTCCATCCTGTCATAATAGCATTCGCCTGCGCAAGTGCAGCTCCTGCACAATATGAAAAATCTGCGATCTGCATAGCATATGAGCGAGCCGTAACATTCATTCCATTGGCATCCATCTGATTCATGAAACGCACTATAAATGTCATTGCTACATTATAAAGTGCTGTTTCTAATGCAGAGGGAAAACCTATTTTAACAATCTGAGCAAGTATCTTTTGTGGTGAAATACGCTCAGGGCTCTGCTTTGCTTTTATAAGTACAGCTCCCATAATCGCTACAATAATAAGGTTTACAATTCTGGAAATAACTGTGGCAACAGCAACTCCCATCACTCCCCGGTGAAACACATATAAGAATACAGAATTAAGTATTATATTAAGAATGTTTCCAACAATAGTCCCTATCAGAGAATGCTTTGTGTATCCAAACACTCTCAAATAGCTGGAAAAAATTGGAATAAGCGCATTTAAAAAACAGGTACCTCCAACAATTTTAAGGTATGTTTCAGCTGGCTCAAACAGAGCCGGAGCAATACTTACCATTCTAAGTATTCCACCGGAAAAAACAGCAAGAACGGCAGACATCAGGATACCTATGACCGCATTAAATATCATTCCAAGCTGCCTGGCCTGATATGCAATTCCAGGTCTTCCTGCTCCAATATTTTGTGACATCACAGCCACCATACCCGATGATATTATTCCAAACATAACGATAAAAACACCTATATATGTGTTTGCTGTTCCCACTGCTCCCACAGCCTGGTCACTTACAGACGACAACATAAGAGTGTCGACCATACCTGAAAGCATATAAAATAGAGTTTCCAGACATATTGGCACAGATAATTGCGCTAATGTTTTTCTTTCAACTGCCATGTTTTTCTCCTCACATAGAAATATAACATATATTGTCAATAACAATAATACGATATATTTCTATGTATTTCTTGTATAATATCATGAGAAAATTGCACTATTTCTACTATTTCACGCAACAAACTATCAAGATCGTCAATCTCGCCTCTGTTTTTTTGCAATTTCTTGTTTATCAGGTTTTGAACAGGAAAAGTCCCCCACCGGTGCCCTATCAGGCATCCGGTGAGGAACTTTTCTTATTTTTTATATAGTTCTCTGCAATTATTTCAGGATCATCATAGAATATGGAGCCAATGTCAGCGTCTGACCGTCAAAGCTGCTTGTCTCATCTGTTGCAGACTGATATACACTCTGTGTAAATTCACCATAATTCGGATCTGCAGCGATTTCCTGTGTTTGCTCTTTTCCTGTCAGATTAATAACCACCAGCACACGCTGATCCTCTGTCATACGAATATAAGAAATCAGCTCCTGTGTACCTAAATCATATTCATCAATATCACCATTCATCAAAGCCGGAATATCTTTTCTTGTTTTTATTACTTCTTTATAATGTGACAGCATTGATTCCGGGTCATCCTTCTGCGCTTCTACCGATGCATTTCCTCCAAGACTGTAATGTACGGTATCATAATTTGCCAGACCATCTTTCGGCATTCCACCTTCAAAAGGATTCTCAAACCATGCCATACATTCACGAATACCGGAATCCGGTTTCGCGCCATTCATTCCAATCTCTTCTCCATAATACAGGAATGGTTTACCTGGAAGTGTAAGCAGAAGATCTGCTGCTACTTTTGCATGACTTTCCGCTTTTTCCGCATCATCTTGCGGCACCGGATTTCCATTCGAATCCAGAAGAACAGGCGCGGTCAGAATGTCATCAGTGCTCTCATCAAATTTATACCTCAAAAGACTTATAAGACGATTCTGATCATGGTTGGTAATAAATGGGCAGTCAATGAACTCATAATTTGAACCTTCGCCCAGCTTGTCATAATAGCTGATCAGTCCCTTTACGATATCAAGATCATTCGTATCACTCAAACGGTTTGTCTCTGAAGCCTGTTCCGGATCATAGGCAGTTGTTTCATTAGAAACTGCCTCGTAAATTTTTCCTGAAAGATTGAAATCAAACACGCTGTGCAATCCACCGTCTGTAAGGAACGGAACTACATTATCTACATTTTTCTCCCATACTTCGCCTACCAGATAAACATCCGGATGTTCTGCTTCCAGAGATGCACGGAAGTCTTTCCAGTAATCCATATTTTTCTCGAAAGTATAATCCGAATAAATATTGGAATAATAATCACCGTAAATATGGCGTGCTGCATCCAGTCGGAAACCATCCACCCCAGCATCCATCCAAAAATCAGCTACATCTTTCATTTCTTTCCGAAGTGCTTCACTCTCATAATTCAAATCAGGCATTCCTGATGAAAAAATACCAATATAATCATAGCCTGAAACAACGCTGTCCTTATCCGAGATTACTCCCCACTCTTTCATCTGTTCTGCTGCTTCATCTGTATTTCTCCATACAGTGTTTTCCGGTCCGGTTGTTCCATTATCATAGAGAGGATACTGTGGTTCATATCCATCCATACTTCCATGTTCCTCTAAATAAGCCTCTTCCTCCTGATGAATTTCATCTGCTGTTTTATCTACAAAATTAGAATCTGCCGGAACAAATGTGAAATAGTCCCAATACGGATTGGCACTGCCATCCTCAAGAGTCGGCCCTTTGAGTGCTTCCTGGAACCAGACATTAGACCAACTGCAATGATTTACTACCAGATCCATAATAACCTCGATACCATATTCATGACAGGTTGCCAGCATACTCTGAAAATCTTCCATGGTTCCATAATCGCTATTTACTTCATAATAATTTCGCACATCATATCCGTGCTGACTTTCTGAATCAGTAATCGGCATCAGCCAAATTCCTGTAATTCCTAAATCTGCCAGATACGGTATCTGCTCTTCTATCCCCTTAAAATCTCCGATATGATCTCCATTTGAATCACGGAATGCACGTACAAAAATTTCATAATATACATCCCCTTCCTGTTCATCAATCACCCCATCTTTTGCAGTAAATGGCTGTGATTCTTCTGCAAATACAGTCACCTGACCACCAAGTGTCATAATTGCAGCAAGCCCTACAGATAAAATACGTTTTTTCCACTTCCTTTTTTTGTACATATTCTTTTCCTCCTTATTTAGCTTACATATTTAAAACAATATTTTTAGTAAGCTCTATGGAAGGTATTCTATCTGAAAACTTTTCTATTGTCGATGTTGTTTTTTTACACGCCAAGAGGTCTTTATTAGTATATATTGCTATATTTCAAATAAATATTATAGTTTTATTTGCACATTATGTGCACATTCAAACATTTTACTACAAAAAAACGACATGGCTACTACCGATTTAATCCGCTTTGTGGAATCCGAAAACCAATTACAGTTTTCGTATACGGCGTACTCTCAATAAAAATTTCTACCTGTCCATGAAAGTACAGCTGCATCCGGCGAAATACATTAATCAGTCCAATTCCCGTTGTCTGAATCTCATCCGATACACTCTGAGCCATAGTCCGCAGCTCCCTAACCTTTTCTTCTGTCATTCCCGGCCCGTCATCTTCCACATAAATAAGTACACTTTCTCCCTCTTTCTCTATATGACAGCAAAGCTGAATACCCCTGGCACAGCAATCCACACCATGAGTGACCGTATTTTCCACAAGTGGCTGCAAAATCATAAACGGCACATTCAGAGAACGGCACTGGGAATCACAGTTCAGCTGATATCGGAAACGACTGCCAAATCGAAGTTCCTGAATATCCAGATAATTTTTAATCTGCTGCAGTTCCTGATGAATGGTCACGATTTCTCCTTCCTGATCCAACACACTGCGCAAATAACGGGCAATTGCTTCCGTAATATGCTGTGTCTGTGAAGCCTTTTCCATATACGCCTGTTTCATAATCATATTCATGCAGTTAAACAGAAAATGTGGATTAATCTGATTCTGAAGAGATTTTAGCTCCAACTGAACATTTCGATACTCTAACTGCAACCTTTTTTCATTTTCCTCTTTCCATTCCAGTTCTATTTTCTGTTGCTGTTTTAACCATTCAATCTGTCTCTTTATCGTTTCTACCATGTGATAAAATGAATCCATCAAAACACCGGTTTCATCTTTCTGTGTCCCATGCCACTGAGGCAGATCCCATATATTCTGCATCACCAGATTTGCCATTTCTGTCAGATGTACGATAGGCCGCACAATATTGCGGATTCTGAGAAAAGACAGAACTCCCAGCAAAGCAATCACACTGCTGAATACAAGCAACATTATGCTCTGACTCTCTGACTGCCACTCTCTGACTCCTTTCATATTCTGTACAGACAAACGATCAATAGACTGCTGGGCATAGATGGTATACTCGTTTAAAAGAGTATTCATATAAGAAAAATCCTGATACGCCTGCTGTGCCTCTTGCACTTCACCGCTTTTTGTCTTATTCAGAATCAACATTCCCTGCTCTGAAAGATTCTCAGACAAATAAATCAGATTTTCTACGTAGGGATCTGGAAATGCTTCATAAATTTTCCTGGCACTCTGCATCAGTTCTTCGCTGCTTTCTATATACTCATCTTCGCATTTTGAATCATCCAGCATATTAGAATACTGCTGCAAAGCCGAACCATACTTTGTCAAAGCATTGGTATACCGGGACATCAAATGATTTTGTTCAATCAGTGTAGCATATTCTCTGTTTATCACATCTGCCAGATGAAAATTTCCAAAGAAAAAAATCAGAGACATCATAACAATCATGCCTACCAGCAATGTCAGTTTTGCCTGTAACGTATGAAATTTTTTATCTTTCATTTTCAAGTCTCCTTCGATACTCATTCACGGTAAGTCCCACTGTTTTCCGAAAGAGAGCACAAAAATAAGTTTTGCTGGTATAGCCGCATTTCTCTGTCAATTCACTAATCGTAATATCATGTTCTTTCGCAATCAGTTCTTTCGCGTGGTTCATTCTGAATTCAGTCAGAAGTGACACAAAGTTTTTTCCTGTTTTATTTTTGAACATACGGCTAAAGTATGTCTGTGTCATCCCCATCCTCTGCGCAATTTCCGCCTGCGACAGACCCGACGTATATTCTTCTCTCATAATCTTAAGAATCTGATCCATTGATGTATCTGTGCTCTCTTCTTCATCTGTCCTGCAATCGATAAGAATCTGATGGATCATTTCCTGCTGTTGCTTAGAATCCTCTATAAATCCTTCACTGCTGATTTTTTCCATTACAAACGAAAGATCTCGACTGTCAGAAACTGTAACAACTGCATCAAAAAAAATATGAAGATATTCCCAGAATTTCTGCGGCTCACTCTGTGCATAATCCTGCAATTCCGAAAAAAACATATTTTCCAGATACCGGATCCGGTTATCCTTCAAAAAGCGGATCATTTTCTGCATATGAAAGACATAGCGGTCTCTTGAAAATGCTCTCGGGCGTTGTTCCATCTGCGTATAGCAGATAAAATCCCGGCTAATCATAGGCAGCAGCGACAGATTTTCCGGAATCTGAGATCCTGAAGTTTTCATCTGTTCCAATGAATCAGATATCGGACTGACATAACAGAACTGTTTCTGTCCAGTCAACTGCTTCAGCGACCAGATTGCACATCGCAGCATAGTATACAGTAAAAACTTATCTCTTTTCTCTTTCGGCTGAACAAAAAGAAGTATTTTATCAGCGTCCAGCTTCACGAACACAAAAAATTCCTGTTTGAAAATCTGGCAAATAGAAGAATAAATTTCCACTACCTCTTTTGTATCCATTTGTTCAGCCATACTCCATGCCTGAACAATCCAACACGCCTGCCACTGTCCGTTCTCCGGAAATCCCATCTCTTTCAATCTGGAAAATACCTGTTCATTCCCATCCATCATCTGCTGTAGCAATCTCCGATCCGCCTCATATCTGGTTCGGATCATATGTTCTTCCAGTCTCTGTTCTTTTTCCTTCCGTTGTTCATTCTCTTCAAGTATCAAAATGCATCGGTCCAGCACGGAAAGTATCTGTGTCTCCCCTGTCGGTTTCAGCAGATAATCCAGTACATTGAGCTTGATTGCCAGATACGCATACCGAAATAACGAATACGATGTACTGATAATAATCAACCCCGAATATCCTTCCTGACGCAGTTCCTGACATAATTCCAGACCTGTACAACCGGGAATTTGAATATCTACAATCAGAATATCAGGCTGATATTGCCTTGCCATCTTCAACGCACTGTTTCCATCCTCGGCTTCAAAAACAACCTGCAGGACTGGCCTTTTCTCTTCCATAATCATTCGGAGAGCCTGACGTTCAATCACCTCGTCCTCCACAATTCCCACTGTATAATATCTATTCATCTGCATTTTTCTCCCTCTCCGAAAATGGAAGTTCTTTCTGGCTGATAACAGAGCAGTCTATATAAACAGTATCTTTCTCCAGAACTTCTCCCTTTGCCAGATGCGCAGCAATCTCCGCGCTTTCATAGCCAATCTCATAACTTTGCTGCACAATGATCGCATCCACAACTCCTTCTCTCAGAAGTTCCAACATCTTTTCAGAGCGATCAAATGTAATGAGATGAACCTTCTGTTCGAGATGCATTTGTTTCAGGATTTGCGCATATAGTGTGGTTTCTGATTCCATCAGTCCAAAAATCGCCTGTATATCTGAATTTTCCAGAAGTAATTTTTCAATACTGGAATTTGACATTCTCTCAGAATACCATGGCATCTCTGAAAATTTAATTTCTACTTCCGGCAATTTCTGCTTCAGCGCCTCGCAGATTCCATTAAAGCGTTCTGAAACAGCAGCGACATTCTCATTGTCCTGAACCACAATAGCTCCTCTGTCAATCCCGTACAACTTATCCAGAGTCTGTACCGCCAGATATCCCGCCTGTTTGTTATCTGTTCCTACATATATGTCACGTAGTTCCTGTCCTGGATCCGAATCTACCAGAATGATTTTCATTCCTTTCTGTCTCGCTTTCTCTACTACTTCTGTGTTGGGAATATTTCCATCCGCAATAATTACATCTACCCCGGACATCAGTATCAGATTCCACGCGTCTTCTGCGGTCCAAGTCATCGCATCGCCATCTTCCATAGAAATATCAATGTCAAAAAAAGAAAGCCCTTCTTTCTGGCAACCATCCTCAATTCCCTGCAGTATTTCCTGCCAGTAGGTTGATTTTTCCGAAAGAATCCCGGCAATTCGCGGTGTGGCTGCTTCCACTTTCTGAACTCCCGTAATCTGCGGAAAGCTACAAAGAACACCGCTTACTACTGCTATGAGTTCCAATTTTTTTAATCTATTCATCGTCTTTTCTAGAGCGTGATGAAAAAATCATTCCCACAAATTGTAACATACATCTTGCGAAAAGCATTTTTCAAACACGCTCTAATCTCCCTCATATTTTATCAGCTCTATCGTACCAAATTAACTACCTCGATGCAAGCACTCAAGCACTGTGCCCGGCTTCTATGTTGCCGCTCACAGCACTCGCTTTTGATGGAATAATCCCTTCATGGATACCATCACACCACTTTACAATTTTTTCATAAAAAATATCGTACAGGGCTTTCCGATGTATAATGAGTTTGCTCCAAAACATTACAAAGGAAAGTGACCCTGTACGACAAAGACATTATACAACGAAAAGACTCTGACTGGTAGACTTCACAAATATTTTTTGATTTATTTTGAAACTTTTTCTGCTCCAACAGCAGATACTTTGTTTTTACTCGTTACCATGGCAGCAAAGTCCGGAACTCGGTTTGAGAATGTTTCAAAACTCTTTGACCATGCCGCACATAATGGTTCCAATTATCTGAATGGACACTGCTTTGTAAGTATTATGTTTTGCATGCCTGTATGGAAGAATGACAGGGTATCTTATCTTTCACTTCCTCCTGGATATCGCATGTGGCAGAAAAAAGAATCAAAGCTGGAACTTGCTGCATCCATGATCCGTCAGGCCATGCCTGAATTTCAGGAGAAAAAGCAAGTTATTATCCTCTGTGACAGCTGGTACACAAATCAAAATCTGGTTTCAATCGTTGATGAATACCAGAATCTGGATCGTATCGGCAATGCCAGGATTGATTCTGTCATGTATGATCCTGCTCCTGCACATACCGGCCGCAGAGGACGTCCCGCCAAACATGGGAAGAGACTTTCTGTTGAAACAGATTTTGCTTTTTCCAATGAAAAGATCGGAGATTACTATATCGGAGCACACCGTGTGATCACCAACCTTTTTGGATGTCGGGAAATTCAGGCTTATGTGACCGCTACTGAAAAAGAACACGGTACAAAACGCCTGTTTTTCAGCACCATTTTCCCGGAAGACTTGCAGATTTTCTGTGCCTGGCAGGAAAAAGAACCATTAAACCAGACAGGAAGTGACAGGATGAAATATATTCCGCTGTTTTTGTACTCGTTCCAGTGGAATATTGAAACAAGCTACTATGAGCAGAAAACCTTCTGGTCACTTTGCAGTTATATGGTACGAAGCTGCAAGGGTATTGAAATGCTGGTAAATCTGATCAATATCTGTTATTGTGCAATGAAGATCTTACCCTATCAGGATGAGCAGTTTTCCGAATACCGTACAAAAAGTGTACAGGAGTTTCGTTTTGAATTAAGTCAGGGCATTCGCAGCCAGATATTTTTGACCAATTTCGTTAGAAACATCGAAACACATATAAAATCAAATGTTATCATAAAGGCTTTAAAACAGCTGATTCGTCAGCAAGTCTATTATTTATAAAGTTGTAAACTGGTGTTTTATTCCTAAAATGAATCTCTAAATTCCACCGCCCCAGGGGACAATGGAGTTTACTCTCGCACAGTAGATATTTACTCTTTTCCAACAGCTCTTTCAAGCCTGCAGTTGCATGATCACATCTTTTCTTCGCTGCGATCACATCCGCTTCCGTTTTTTCAATCTTTTCAAGTTCCTTTAAGGCTGTTGGAACTGTCATATAATTCGGTTTCTTTTCCATACCCTTACCTGTCCATCAAAATAACAAATTATATATAATCTCCCTCTTTCCTAAGATACATACTAAATAGCATAATTCCCAGATTGACAAACACAAATAACAGGATTAAATTCACAGGTAGATGCCCTCTGATTACATCTCCAAGCACTGCTATCCCTGAAAGGCTTCCAATCATAAACATTTGTGAAATTTCGTTCCACATTTTTTTGTATTGTTTTATTGTTTCCATAATTATCACCATTAAGATTCCCACTATGAAAAGCACAGCTACAATTGCCAGAATCCTGATAACCCATACCTCTCCACCTGTATATGCTATTTTCTGGTTAAATCCATTATCATAAGTTGGATATACCAGCTATTTACAAAATCGAACATACCACATGAATGGAGTCATGAAAAAATCTATGAAATCATGTTGAAAAGCATCATTCTGTAGAATTGCAAACAGAACTACCGTAATGTATCCCATTCCCCAGAAATACTCCATAGCCTTCATGTTTTCCGTTCTGTGCTTTACTTCTTTTTTCGCTTTACGAATTTCCAGCTCAGCACGTTTCTTTTCGTTACGGACTTTGGATTCTGCCTGCTCCATCTTTTTCTCTGCTTCTTTTTGTTTCTTCTGTGCTTCATCTACTGCTTCAACAGATGATTTATTAACCTGTATCTACAGTTTAGAGTTCTGGTCCCGAACGTCTTTTATTTCTTCTTCGAGCAGCTCTTGCTCGCTCCTGCTCTTCAAACCGTTTCTGTTCCTCAAATCGTCGTTGTTCTTCTGAAGCGATTGATTCAGCTTCTGCGTTTCGGACAGTTCGGTTGTCAAGCGATGAACTTCGTCGTTTAATTTCCGAATTTCGTCTTGCATTTCGTGATTCTCGAAGAATAGCTTCTGTTTTTCCATTTTCAGCTTGTGTGTCCTTTCCTGAAATTTCTGGATAAACTCGTTCATCTTCTGATTTCTCACCTGTAACTCGTCTCTCTCTTCCGTCACTAGCTCCAGTGAGGCCGCCTGCTCCTTCGCAAGCTGCTTCCACTTGTCGGTAGTATCCGGCAAGCTCATCTTCCTGCACCAGACAAAGTGCCTGATAACCTGACATTACAATATTTAACGCTATATCCTGATTGTCCACCAAAAAGATATAGGTCTGTACTGTCCCTTCTGGATTGGTTTCCATATAATGCTTCAAAAACTTCTTGTTCAAACTTATCACTTCCTTTCAGGCAAAGAAAAAGACGCAAGCCACATTTCTATGACTCACGCCTTTCTCTACTCATATTTTATAAATCTTTATTTTCTTTGTCTTCTTCTTTCTGTAGATAATAAAATCTCTTCTGAATTTCAATCTCTTCTCGAAGCTGTTCTTCTGATGGAAGGCAAGTTTTATATTTAGATGCAAATAATTGTTCGTGCCCATGCAATATAGAATATTTTGCAATATCTTCGTCTGTATCAGAACATAAAATAATGCCTAATGTTGGATTATCCCCTTCATTTCGCTTCATTCCATCATACATACGAATATACATATCCATCTGTCCCACATCCTGATGTGTGATTTTCGACGTTTTTAAATCAATCAATACAAAACACTTCAAAATGTAATTGTAAAAAACAAGATCAATGTAATAATCTTCTTTTTCAGTTCGAATATGCTGTTGTCTCGCTACAAATGCATATCCTTTCCCCAACTCCATGAGAAATTTTTGAAATAAGGCTACCGCAATCCCACTGACTTTAGACGGTGGATTAAGGTAGCCAAAAGTAAAAAAATGTTATATACTTACGTCATGGGAACATGGAAATCAAAAAATAGACACAAATATTT
>Scrappy_p2__coassemble_974_pt1 | contig 19578 bp, 18 predicted proteins | sample Scrappy_p2__metabat2_low_PE_024 | metagenome-assembled genome bin Scrappy_p2
GCGCCAGATTGTGGCTCTGGAGGCCCAGGGTTCGAATCCCTGTATCCACCCTTTCCTTTAATGGGCTATCGCCAAGCGGTAAGGCACAGCACTTTGACTGCTGCACTCGTTGGTTCGAATCCAACTAGCCCAGTCTTTTATATGGAGCATTAGCTCAGTCGGTAGAGCACTTGACTTTTAATCAAGTTGTCCGGGGTTCGAATCCCCGATGCTTCATTTTTGCGGAAAGCAACGCTTTCCGCTAATTTTTTGCAGATGTGGCGGAATTGGCAGACGCGCCAGATTTAGGTTCTGGTGTCTATGACGTGCAGGTTCAACTCCTGTCATCTGCATCCGGAGCTTTGATTCCGGATAATTAAATATTCATCGCGCGGAGAAATATCTCCATGAATGCGATATGCGGAAGTGTCGGAACTGGCAGACGAGCAAGACTAAGGATCTTGTGAGCAATGCGCTCGTGTGGGTTCAAGTCCCATCTTCCGCACACAAAAACACCGAGATGCTATTCCCGGTGTTTTTCTTTGCCTTTTATTACAATTGTAAATTGCAGTTTTCTTTTAAATTTTAATCAAGATACTTAATTTGCGCATCTATATTTCCCCGAATATCTGTATTTAAAATTACATAACTGGATTTGCGTCCTGACTGACGGGGATATGCCAGACTTCCCGGATTTATCACAAGAACTCCATTCTTTTGTGCCACAACCGGTTTGTGCGTATGACCAAAAAATGCGATCTCGCAACCTCTTGACCTTGCTTCATCTGCAATTCCACTTAAATCTATAGAAACCCCATAGTAATGCCCGTGTGTTACAAGCGCTTTCTTACCTCCTATGGTAATTTCCTGCTCTCTTGGCAAATCACAGAAAAAATCATTATTTCCAGCTACAATACAACAGGGACAATCCGCCAGTGCCTCTATAAAAATCTCTCTTCCCTCTACATCTCCGCAATGTATCAGTTTGTCAAAAGGCGCTTCTCTCTCCACAGTCGTTTCCAGTTCCCTGTCTCTCCCATGCGTATCACTTACAACTAAAATCTTCATAAAAGCTCTTCCTTTATGGCGCGAAGCGCTTTTCCCCTGTGACTGATTTTATTTTTTTCTTCCATAGAAAGCTCTGCGGAGGAGCAGCCATATTCTGGAAGATAAAAAATCGGATCGTAACCAAAACCGTTTTCTCCCGTTTCCTCGTAGCCTATACGCCCTTCCATCGTTCCTCTTACTGTCTTTACTGTTCCGTCAGGAAAAGCCGCTGCAATGGCACATACAAAGCGCGCGGTACGTTTTTCATCCGGTACACCTTCGAGACGCTCAATGAGATTTGCATTTTTAATTCGGTAAGAAGTATCTTCTCCCATATATCTTGCAGAATAAATGCCAGGTTCTTTATTCAAATAATCAATTTCCAGACCGGAATCATCTGCCAGAGCAATTTCTCCTGTCAGTTTGCACACAGTCTTTGCCTTAATAAGTGCATTTTCTTCAAATGTTTTTCCATCTTCCACAATCTCGGCTTCCACGCCTGCCTCTTTCATGGAAAGCACTTCTGCGTCAAGATCTTTTAAAATCTCACGAATTTCCTTCATTTTCCCCGCATTGCCTGTTGCAAAAATAATTTTTTTCATCTCTCTCACTCTCCTTTGTTCCTTTTCGGCGGACGCGGTCCTAAAAATTGATAATAATACGTTTTTAACATACCATTATAAATTTTTCTGTTTTTATCCGCTTTTTTTCCAATATCAAGCTCCGTTTTATCATAAGAAGTAATCAAGTACATGGACCACTTGTCCAGGCGATTATAACTCTCTCCGATTTCTCTGTAAAGAGCAGGGAGAGCTTCTTTTTCTTCCAGTCTTTCTCCATATGGCGGATTTGTAATGATAAATCCGTAAGGTTTTGGATGACGCAGTTCTTTTACTGGTCTTTGCTGAAAATGGATCAACTTGTCCACTCCTGCCATTTTTGCATTTGACCGCGCAGCCCGCAGAGCGTCCGGATCAATATCAAATCCCTGAATATCCGTGTCCACATTTAAATTTACCCTGTCCTGAGCCTCCTCAAGAGCCTCATACCAGCATCTTCTTGGAACAAGATGTTTCCAGTCCTCTGCAAGAAAAGAACGATTCATGCCCGGCGCAATATCAGCAGCCATCATAGCAGCTTCTATGGGGAAAGTTCCGCTTCCGCAGAATGGATCTACAAGAATTCTTTCCTTATTCCACGGAGTCAGCATAATAAGTGCAGACGCCAGAGTTTCCGTGATCGGCGCTTTCACCGTCATCTGACGGTATCCCCTTTTATGGAGGGAAACACCAGAGGTATCAATTCCAATCGTGGCAACATCTTTCATAAACGCCACACGAATAGGGAAGCTTGCTCCGTCCTCCGGAAACCATGAAATGCCGTATACGCCTTTTAATCGCTCCACAATCGCCTTTTTCATAATAGACTGTATATCAGAAGGGCTGAACAGCTTACTCTTTACAGAATTCGCCTTTGCCACCCAGAATTTCCCATCTGAAGGAATAAATTTTTCCCAGGGAATCTCCTTTGTCTTGTCAAAAAGCTCCTCAAACGTGGTAGCTTTTACCTCTCCTACTTTAAGAAGAATCCTCTCTGTTGTGCGAAGAAACATATTTGCATCTGCAATACCCTGCGCATCTGCAAGAAATGTAACTTTTCCATCCTCTACTTTACTGATTTCATATCCCAAATCCAGTATTTCTCTTTTTAACACTGCTTCCAGTCCAAAATGACAAGGCGCAATCAGTTCCCATTTTTCCATCTCTTTTTTCCTCCCTGTCCTATAACTGAATACTCTTCACAACATTTCCGTCAAAATCTTTAATCTCAAACAGCCCATTTTCCAAAACTGCATATGTATGCGGATTTCCTTCTTTCGGAATGGAAACAGAGCCAGGATTCAGCCATATATAATCTCCCATATTCTCTGCTTTTAAAACATGCGTATGACCGTGGATCAGAATATCACCTTTTTTCAGAGGCGGCAGATGGTCTGTGTTATACACATGTCCGTGAGTTGCAAAAAAAGTTTTCCCCTCAATTACAAGCACACAGTATTCCGCCAGAACAGGAAACTCAAGCACCATCTGGTCCACCTCTGCCTCGCAGTTTCCTCTTACTGTATAAATCTCATCTTTTTTGTCATTCAACATGGCAATGACTTCTTTTGGAGCATACTCCTTTGGAAGGTCATTTCTCGGTCCGTGATAAAGCAGATCTCCAAGAAGCACAAGGCGTTCTGCCCCTTCTTCTCTATATGCCTCCAGCATTTTTCGACAGAAATATGCAGAACCATGTACATCTGATGCAAACATGTATTTCATATAGTTTTCTCTCCTGTTGTTTTTTCTCTTACTACATTATCACGCTTAACGGGAAATTACAAGATTTCTTCCTCTATATGCGGCAAATCCGCCAATTACACTCCGCGTTCTATATCCTTTTGCCCCAAGAAGCTTTGCCGCTTTTAAGCTGGCACCTCCCCTCTCACAATACAGAACAAGAATTTTGTTTTTCGGAAAAATATAACCTTCTTCTATTTTCTGATAGGAAACATTTTCCGCCCCTTTCACATGGGAAACACGGTATTCCTCTTCTCTTCGCATATCTATAATAAGCGCATCTGCCCTGTTCACATAATAGTCCAGCATTTTCGCTGAAATTGTTTCTACCTGAAACATAATAAACTCCTTTTTTATCTATTATATGATGCGGGTAACATTGTGGAAGCACGAAGTACAAAACGATTCGTCAAAAAAAGGACGGCTTTACGCCGCCCTCCTCTCTGTTTTAGTATCTGTTTTTGGAATTTTCTGTTTTATCCTGTGCATTTTTTCCGTAATTGCAGTTGCGGCTGTTCTGCTCATTTTTAGCATTTCTGGAATTCTGCTCGTTCATTTCATTTTTATTGGAATTCGCTGCTGTTCTTAAATTTTTGTTTTCAGATTCATAATTTTTTGCCATTTTAATAGCCCTCCTGATACAATAATTTTGTTCCTTACACTGGTTATTATGTCAAAAAGTCAGGAGAATATTCAGCAAAATATTATTGCTTTTTTTTCCAATTTATATTATAATTATTGTTGTAAAAAGAATTTACCCTTCAAAAATTTTTTTTACATAACCCCTTATTTAATTATTTATACTCCCCTCGAAATACCCGGTAGCTCCCCTACCGGGTATTTCTCTTTGTATATGCTGTCAGATACAAAACACCGCACAAAATCGTTTTTCACATTCCGATTTTGTGCGGCGTCTGATTATTTCGTTATTTCCACATCGTATATTTCTACTTTCGCATCTTGTGCAAGAATACCAAGCTCATATTCCGGTTTTGCATAAATACGATATGTAAAAGCAATCTGTTCTGCTACAAAAACTTCCACCATATCATGCTCCACAAAAATTTTAATATCTATAGGCTCGCCTTCTTTAATAAGAAACGGCTTTTCACAGACACGGATGCCATCCGGTCCCGGTTCTGTAGCAGGCGGAACAGCCTGACAGGACTGTACCCAGAACGGGTCTACTCCCATCGGAAGAGAAAGAAGCGATACCCGATTCATTGCAACATCGAACTCAAGAAGAAGACAACCGCTTGCTTCTTTATCCGATTTCAGTAAAATCCCAAAATGGTCATATACTTCTCTTGGAAGAATCTTACATTTAAAAAGAAAGCTTTCTTCCTCATGCTCCAGAAATCCATACGTACACGTACTCACAGAATCCAACTCGAAAGCATTATTTCCATACTGTTTACTTGCGCCCAGAACAGGAGTGTATTTCCAGTTTACCGGTTTCGAGAATGCTTCAACATATTCCTGCGGTACTTTCACATCAAGCTCTCCCTCTTCTGTTGCTACAACCTCATGAGGTATGCAGAATGTACCACCCCAATACCACTCCCCTCTGTCACTTCTCTCTGCTCTGTCATGTGCCCAGGCAAAATAAAATCTTCTGCCATTATCATCTTCCATTGATTTTGCAGCATAAAATCTTCTTCCTCCGATTCCGTCCTTCTTCGGTTTCCTCCACGGACCAAAAGGAGATTTCGATACACGGTAAATTGTATTAACAAACTCCGAAAATCTGGAATAAGAAAGATACCAGTTCTCTCCAATTTTGTACATTTCACAGCATTCCGGGCAATTCGTATGCCCCGGCGTATAAATCGGACCGTAATATTCCCAGTTTGCAAGATCTTTTGAACGATACAGCACAATACAGCCTCTTCTTGTAACCGGCATATCCAGCTTTCTTGCAGAAATTAAAATCCAGTAATTTTTATCTTCTTCATTATAAAAAACGTAAGGATCACGCCAGTCCAGTTTTTCATAAAGCTCAATCATAGGGGTAATCACCGGGTTTCCCGAATCCTTTGTCCAGGTAATTCCATCTTCACTTGTGGCATGACAAATTGTCTGCTGATATTCTGCTGTAAGGCAATACCCTGTATAAAAAGCGTGATATTTCCCCTCACCATATATTACAGAACCTGTCCACACACCGGATGCATCCGGCTCATCTCCTTCTCCTGGATAAATAGCGGTAGGAAGCTCTTTCCAATGTACAAGATCATCTGAAACACTGTGACTCCATGTTGTGCGAAGTCTTGCGGGATAGACTGTAGTTCCCGGAGGCGGTGTCAGGGAAAAAATATGATACTGCCCGTTATGATAAAAAGGAATCGCATCTCCTGTTGAATCTGCAAATGACATTTTTCTGAAAATTTCCATATTCTTATCCTCACTTTATCTGCTTATTTTTTTCTGAAAGAAATCTTATCCTTCTGTGCGTCAAGCAAAACTGCACATGCGATAATAAGACCTTTTACAATTAACTGCCAATAAGAGCTGACTCCAATCAGGTTTAATCCATTGGAAATAATACCAATTACCATAGCTCCGATTACTGTACCGCTGATGCGCCCTTTTCCACCTGACATGGAAGTTCCGCCAAGAACACACGCGGCAATTGCATCCAGCTCATAACCATCTCCCACTGACGGCTGGCCGGAATACATTCTGGAACAAAGTACAAGACCTGCAAACGCAGATAAAAATCCAGAAAGAGTAAAGACTGCAATTTCCACTTTTTTAATAGGAACACCGGAAAGCCTTGCCGCCTCACGGTTTCCGCCGATGGCATAAATATACGTACCAAATTTTGTTTTGCTTAACATAAAGCTGAAAATCACAATAAGAATTACCATATACACAACAGGCAGCGGAATCGTATTAAAAAGATAACCTGTTCCTATTTCAGCAAAAAACTTATCGTTAATTCGTGTAGACTGCCCTCCTGAATATACATAAGGAATTCCTCTGCAGATATTCATCATTGCCATTGTAATAATAAATGCCGGAACCCGAAAATGTGCAACAACAGAACCACTTATAAAACCGGAAATCACACCGAAAAGAATTCCCAGCAAAATAGCAAGCCCCATAGGGAGTCCCTGATTTACAATGAAACCAACTGTCAATGTTCCGCTCATTGCTACGATAGCACCTACTGACAAATCAATATGTCCCAGAATGATAATAAAGGTCATGCCAAGCGCTATATAAGTATTGATAGAAATCTGCCTCAATACAGATACAATATTATTTGTTGTCAGGAATTTATCCGTTGCAAATGTGACAATCACACATAAAAGAACAAGTACGCATAAAATTCCTTTATTATTTATAAAAACCCCAAGAAACGGATTATTTTTCACAGATGTCTTTTTACTTTTACTCATATTATTCCACTCCTCCTGCTGCATATTTCATAATTTCTTCCTGACCCAGCTCTTCTCTTCCGAGTTTTCCCACTAATTTTCCGTTTCTCATAACACACACGTTATCGCACATATTGATAATTTCCGGAAGTTCGCTGGAAATCATAATAATCGCAATCCCCTCTTTTGCAAGCTCGTTGATTGTACGGTAAATCTCATATTTTGCATTTACGTCTACACCCCTTGTTGGTTCATCTAAAATCAGAACCTCCGGTCTTGTAGCAAGCCATTTGCCAAGAACTACTTTTTGCTGATTCCCTCCGGAAAGGCTTCCTGCTTCAATCTCAGGAGAAGCTGCTTTAATTTTCAGCTTTGTAAAAAACTCATCAATTACTTTATTTCGTTTCTTCTCACTGATGGAAAGTCCTTTCATATAAAAATGGAGCGATGACAGGGTAAGATTAAAAGCCACACTATTCCCAAGAACGAGTCCCTGTTTTTTTCTATCCTCCGGTACAAGAGCAAGACCTGCTTTTAATGCTTCCATAGGATTTTTAAACTTTTTATTTTCTCCGTTTAAATATACTTCTCCTGACTGGTAATCCCGGGCTCCGAATATACTCTCCATTGTTTCGCTTCTTCCTGCCCCTACAAGTCCTGCAAATCCAAGAATTTCTCCCTTTCGAACTTTAAAGGAAACATTTTCAAATACCCCCTCCTCTGTAAGGTTTTTTACTTCAAGAGCCGTCTTTGCATTTGTAAGGTCATTGTAATCTCTTACGTAAAAATTCTGAAGGTCGCGCCCAACCATCATAGCTACCAGCTCATTGGGATTTGTCTCCTCTGTTTTTTTCGTCCCTACATAAGCACCGTCACGAATTACTGTCACTCTGTCTGAAATTCGGAACAGCTCTTCCATACGATGTGAAATATAAATAATACTTACCTTCTTTTTCTTTAAATTTGCGATAATCTCAAAAAGCTGCTCTACTTCTTCATTTGAAAGAGAAGATGTCGGTTCGTCCATTACAATAATTTTTCCGTTAAAAGATACTGCCTTTACAATTTCCACCATCTGCTGCTGTGCAATTGTCAGATTTTCTACAAGCTCCTCTGCCATAAGATTTACGCCAAGGGCATTTATCATTTCCTGGGATTTTCGGACAGTTTCCTCCATATCTATTTTTCCGCCCTTTGTAATTTCTCTCCCAAGAAAAAGATTTTGTGCAACTGTAAGATACGGAACTAGAACAATTTCCTGATGAATAATTCCGATTCCTCTTTCTCTTGCCTCAGGCACATTATGTATCTTAACCTCTTCTCCGTTTATTTTAATAGTACCGCAGTCCGGCTGATGTATTCCTCCAAGCACTTTGATTAATGTAGATTTTCCAGCTCCATTTTCCCCAAGAAGTGCATGAACCTCTCCAAGCTCCAGAGAAAAATCAATTCCACTGAGTGCATATATCCCAGAAAAACTTTTTTTGATTCCTTTCATTTCCAGAACTGTCTGTCCCATAAATTTCCCTCCTAAAGAAAAAGTACGGCGACAAAAATTACCGCCGCACTTTTTCAATTATCTTTTACTGCCAGTTCTCCAAAGTTTCTTTTGCTTCATCTGCTAATACAAGATGAGAATCCAAGTACACTTTTTTGTCCCCAAGGTCTGTCTCACCATCTAAATACTTCAGAGCAGCTTCATAAGAATACTCTGCAATCTGAAGCGGAACCTGAGCTGCCACTGCTGTAAATTCTCCATCTAAAAGAGCCTGTTTTCCATCTGGAGAAGCGTCAATACTGTAAACTCCAATTTCTCCTGTTTTGTTCGCTGCTTTAATTGCTGCCGCTGCACCAAGCGCAGAAGGGTCGTTAATACAGAAAAATGCTGCTATATCTGGATTTGCTGTAATAATATCTTCTGCAAGAGAAAGAGACGCATCAAGAGCAGCCTCGCCATCCTGCTGTGCTACAATATTAAATTTATCTTTATTCTCCCCCAGCCCTTCCAGGAAACCATTTACACGGTCAACACAGCTTTCATTAGAAGGAAAATCAAGAATTGCAATATCTGCTCCGTCCGGATAATCTTTCGCCATCTGTTCTCCTACAAGCTGTCCTGCCATAAAGGCGTTTGTCCCTACAAACTGTGTGACAAAAGTATCTATATCTTCCTCGATTACCGCTGTATCTACATTAAAGATAGGAATCCCTACTTCGCTGATTTCAGCAAGACCTGATGTAATTCCAGCAGAATCAACTGGGATTATAAAAACAGCATCATATCCACTGTTTGCTACATCAGATAACTGACTTAACTGTGTATTTAAATCGTAATCCGGGTCAAGGCATGTATAGGAAATTCCGGCTTCTTTACAAAGTTCACTGAATTTTTCATCCATAGAGCTCTGGAACGTATTATTTAGTGTGTTGGTACAAAATGCAAAGGAAAGCTCTTTTTCTGCATCTTTCGCTGAAACTGCAACAGGAGTGAGCGTTGCTGATGCCATTGCTGCTGTAAGAATAAGTGCGGTTGTTTTTTTCTTCATAATGTTACCCTCCATTTTCAAGTGATAATTTTGATTTTTGTAGTTGCTTGGCAATAGAAGTTACGTAATTTCTGTTTGCGTTTGTTTTTCTTTTTCTTTACGCAAATTTTATTATTTTTTGCACTATTTGTCAATATAATTTGTTTTCATTCAATATTTTTCAGCATTTTCTCTAATTTATCATAACTCAATTCAGCGCTTTTTTCCTGCTCATCTTATTTTTTACGTAATTTTTTAATTATTTACGGACATTGGCTCATGAAAAATCTCTTTCCAAGCTCTTTTTAACTGCTCAGGCTCTACCGCGCACGGCTGTACGCCTACATATTTAGGAACCATATCACTTACAAAAGATTTTGCGAGAGCGAGTGCTGCCGCTCTTCCCTGTTCATATGGCCTTTGGGTACTCATTCCCTTTACAATTCCTTCCTCCATACATTTTGCAATTTCCCTGTCTAAATCCGTTGTAAATACACATATATCTTCTCTGTGCATTTCTTTTAATGCCTTTATAGCAAGAAGAGCCGGTCTATCCCAGCTTACATAAAGTGCTTCCAGTTCCGGATATGCCTCCAGCATTTCCCTACAGACACGATAAGCATTATCAATCTGTACAAAATTGCGAACTGTAACAATCTCAATTTCCGGATATTCCTCTTTGAGAATCCTCTCAGCTGCCATATCTCTTTCCCTTGTACCATAGAAAATAGCGCCATGATTTAAGAAACCTGCTTTTATTTTCTTACCCTGCTTTTTGTTTCGAAAATATTCTCCCAACATTCGTCCGGCATTTGTCCCATTCTCCCATTCATTTACAGAAATACATGATACATAGTGATTTTTAGTCACATCTTCTGGAAGATTGCTAATAAAGACAAGTTTTGATACTCTGGAAAGTTTCATAAACATTTCTGAAGTTTTCTTATCATCTGCGGGAATGGCAATCACTCCGTCCGGCTTTTGAATCATCAGACTTTCCAATTGTACATTTTGAAGCGCCGGATCAAAATGCGCATCCATTACGGAACTTACTTCAATCCCATATTGCTCCAATTCATCACGTATTCCCTGTTCATGTAGTTCTGCCCAGGCAGTCCCCGTATAATGAAAAGAAATAGCCACACGGAACCTTCCCCTTCTCAGCATTTTTTTCTCCTCTTTACTCAAAACAATATTTTCCGGAGAAACTGCCATTTCACCTCCCGGTCCGTTATCCAGCATTCTTGTAGATTTTTGAACATTTAATTTTACTTCCGCATATCGTTGTTCTGTTTTCACATATCCGAATTCTATTTTTTCAAAAAGTATTTCTGCTGCCAATTCAGACAAGCCCTGCACATCTCTTTTTAAAGTTGTAAGAGGCGGTTCTATTAATCCCGTCCATGTCTCGTCCCCAAAACCGAGAATTGAAATCTCATCTGGACACCGGATACCCATATTTCGAATTGTCTTTAAAAGCTGCATTGTAAGCCAATTTCCACTTGCAATGACTGCCGTAGGCATCACTCTGCTGATTTCCTTTGCTATTACTTCCTGAATTTTTTCCTCTTCCCACCTCAAATCAATATCTGTCATATTGACATCATTCACATTCAAATTATTCCTTGCAAAAGCGTTTAAATATCCTCTTGTTCTTTCTTCTCTTGTAAATCTCTCCGATAATTCCCGCAAATATAAAATATTTTTATGTCCGCACTCAATAATGTAATTCGCTCCCTTATCCATCGCATCTCTTTCCGGGAATTCCACAGAGTCTATACTTTCTCCCCGAATTCTTCTCTCCATACACACATACGGAATACCCGATTCTATGAGTTTTTTATAATTTTCAGCCTGTTCACTGACAGGTACAAGAAAAAGTCCTGCAAAACGTTTATCACTGATTACACTATCTAAAAGCTGTTGTTCCTCTTTCAGATTCTCTCTGGAAATCCCGCAATAAAACTGATACCCTTCTTCACTTGCCCGTTTTCTTAAAGAGGACACCATATCTCTGTAAATAGCGCTTTCGATATTTGGCACAACACATACAACAACCGACTTATGCCCAACCTTCAATTTTTTCTTTTTTGCTGCCACCTTATCAATATATCCTGTCTCTCTTAAAATTTCCTCTACTCTGTCAATCAACTCAGGACTTACGTATCTTGTTCTGTTTATTACGTGAGAAACTGTCGCTGTAGAGACACAAGCCAATTCCGCTACCTCTTTTATGGTTATTTTTTTCATATTTTCCACCTTTTTACGTAAATTTTTATTAAGCGTAGCATATTCCGGAAAAAAAATCCATAAAAAATCCCCCGGAAGAATCGAAATTTTCATTATCCGATTCCCCGGAGGCTTACGATAATTTACAATATTTCTACAAGAGATAATCCGGCATATCCTCTGTTATGCGAACAGGTTCTCCCGGCTTCTTATCTACATTTTTTCCAGAAAGAAATTTCATCTGAATTTCCTCTGCGTTCATGGGGCTGATAACAGATTCTGCCGCCACATTTTTTCCTGCTGTTTTTCCTGAAACTGCTTTTTCTGCACCTGCTGCTCTTTTAATGCTTGCTTTACCTAATGACACGATTCATAACCTCCTCTGCCAATGCTGTATATTCCTTTGCACTTCTGCTGCTCTTTTTAAATTCCACAACCGGCTGGCTGTTATCCTGCGCCCATTCTACTGCGCTGTCTACCCTTATATAAGAATCCAGAAGTGTAATATTCTCCATCTCATGAAGAATTTCCAATGTCTGTTTAAAATAATTTTTTCTTGTGTCTGCCTTTGTAATTACAATTCCGAGAATCTTAAGTTCCGGTGCAATCTCCTTTACTTCCCCCAGGAAGTCAAACATATTTGCAAGTCCGAACATTCCCCAGGGACTTGCTTCAACCGGAACGAGCACCTGGTCTGAGGCGCAGAGAATATTCATAACCCAGCCGCCTAATGTGGGCGGCGCGTCAATTAAAATATAGTCATATACGCCGGAGTCTTTTATTTTCTGAAGACATTTTTTCAGAATAAATTCTCTCTGCCACTTTGTAAAAAGTTCGTATTCAATGGAGCTCATCTGCGTAGATGAGGGAATTAAATCCAGATTTTCATAGGGAGTATGCACAATGTAATCTGACAAATCCCTCTGTTTCCCAATTGCATGATAAAGATTCTTTTCCCCTGCTGCCATTTTCAGCACTTCTTCCTCAGAAAAGAAGGAAAGAGAAAGATTTAACTGCATATCTCCGTCTACAAGAAGTACCTTTTTTCCTGCCTGTGCCATTGCAGCTCCTATATTTGAGCAGGTCGTAGATTTTCCGCTTCCGCCCTTATTATTTGTAAAACAAATCGTTACTGTTTTTTTCATTTTTTCTTTTGGTGCTCCTTCCTGTCTATTTTACTGTAATGTATTTTTGATTGCGGCTTCTTGGTTTTTCAGGAATTGTCATTTTAAGTTTTCCCTCGTCCAAAAGCGGTTTTATATACCGTAAATTAAAACTTCGTCTATCTTTATATCCAAAAAATTCTATGATTTCTTTTATAGATTTAGGTTCTGTACAAAACTCTGTCACTTTCTGGGAAGTCACATTTCTATCTTGGTGGTTATCTTGGTGGTTATCTTGGTGGTTATCTTGGTGGTAGTTTATGTTTTTCAGAACAACTTTAAAATCGCACGAAGTTGAAAAAAATTCCGGTTTTAACTCTTCTCTGTATCCCGGCAATTTCTCTGTCTCGCTCACTATTTTTCTAAGTCCGCTTCCACGCCGTTCCATATACTTCATTCTATGAAATAAATCGGCAATAACAGGATTTCGTCTTACCGATCTCATCGTATTAATATCGCACTCCTGTACCGATTCTCCCTCAAACATTCCCCCTGGTGATACAATTTCCACTCTGTCATCATACATATCTATGTGTATTTCACTTCCCAGGACAATATAATCACGATGAATCAGTGCATTTACAACAGCCTCTGTTACAGCGCGCTCCGCGTAATCCGGTTTATCCACACGATACTGTGCTTCTTTTATAAAACGGGTTTTCGAGTTATTTCTAATAAATTCGCTTCCGTTTTTCAACAAATAAATTAAATTCCCCTCATATTCTTTATCATCCAACGCGTCGTCAAAAACAGAACCTCGTTCTATACCATTCCATCTTGTACAAAATATACGGGAATTAAAAACAATATGCTGATCCGCTAACAGTTTTCCTGCGTTTGTTAAAAATCCATTTTTATCTGCCAAACCAAAGGAAACATAATCAGACAATTCCATATTTAGCCCTGTTCTCTCCCGATATGTCGCTTCCAATAATGTAAAACTATAGTCCTGCTTTCTCGTATCTGTAATAAGTCCATCAAAAGAACGATGTGTTCCTTTAAGAATCAGTTCATTTACTATATAATCCGGAGCAGTTACGCTCTCGTTTCCCACACGTACATAAGCTTCCATTACTCCATCTGCTTTATAATAATACGGTGTAGTTGCTCCAGCTACTACTTTTAATGCCAAAATGTCTTTTTCCTTCTCCCGGAATGGAGTTAAAACAAACTGTGGCAATGGAGTTATTCTCTCTTTAATCAACCTGCTGATTATCTCCGCGTCTTTTTGTATTTCCTGCAGTCCTATCGCCGCTCTGTCATCATTAATTCCAAAAAACAGCGTGCCTCCTATTCCATTGGCAAAAGCACTTACACTTTTCAACCAGCTTTTCGGTTTTTTAATTTCCAGTGCAACTTTAAAATCACATTCTGTTGCTTCTGCTACTAATTGTTCTATCATTCATTCTCCCCCATAAATACCTTTTCCATCTTAGTTTCATTATACCCACCCTTCCCTCTTATTGCAATGAAAAATCCCCTCCGAATCATAACCCGGAAGGGATTTCATTACCGTTCATATCATTTGCCGATTTTGTACTGTTTTTTTACCAGATTTTTGAATCCACTGCTGCTCTTTCTATTCCAAGACCTTTTACGTATCTGTCCATAAATGTCTGGAAACCTTCCACACCTTCCGGATTTGGCTCTAAAGATGTTCCTTCGTTTCCTGCAAACACCTTTTTATCCAGAAATCTGTCAAGAGTTTCGCCCTCTTCTTTATTTACAAGATAGGAGGCAAGAAGAGCAATACCCCACGCACCGCCTTCTCCTGCAGTTTCCATAACAGAAACAGGTGCATTGACTGCGTCTGCAAGAATCTGCTGTCCCACTCCTTTTGTCTTAAAGAGACCTCCATGTCCAAGAAGGCGATCCACCTTTACTCCCTCTTTTTCAAAGAGAATATTTAATCCTACGCGCATAGCGCCAAGACAGGTATAAAGATTTGTTCTCATAAAGTTTGCAAGTGTGAACCTGCTCTCAGGAGAACGGACAAATAAAGGACGTCCCTCTTCAAATCCTGTCATATGCTCTCCTGAAAAATAGCAGTAGGATAAAAGACCGCCACAGTCCGGTTCTCCTTCCAGCGCCTTATTATAAAGTGTTCCGAAAAGCTTATTCATATCTACTTCCATACCCATTGCTTCTGCAAACTCCTTAAATACTCCGACCCATGCATTTAAATCAGAAGTACAATTATTGGAATGTGCCATGGCAACAAGGTCTCCTGCTGGTGTTGTCACCATATCAATTTCTTTATACGGCTTTGAAAGCTCTTTCTCAAGAACGATCATGGCAAAAACAGAAGTTCCTGCGGAAACATTTCCGGTACGTCTTGCTACACTGTTTGTGGCAACCATGCCAGTTCCTGCATCGCCCTCCGGCGGACACATGGGAATTCCTGCTTTCAGCTTTCCGCTTGGATCGAGAAGCTTTGCCCCCTCTTCTGTAAGAAATCCTGCCTTTTCTCCCGCAACAAGCACTTTCGGCATAATATCACGAAGCTTCCATGCAAATCCGTACGGAGCAACAAGACCGTCAAACTTGTCCATCATAGACTGATTATAATCTTTTTTCTCAATGTCAACCGGGAACATTCCTGCCGCGTCTCCAATTCCAAGAACCTTTTCCCCGGTAAGTTTCCAATGCACATACGCTTCCAGAGTTGCGATATAATCAATATCTTTTACATGCCCTTCTTTATTCAAAATTGCCTGGTAGAGATGGGCAATACTCCATCTCTGCGGAATATTGTAATTGAAAAGCTCTGTAAGAGCATTGCTTGCCTCTTCTGTAATATTGTTTCTCCATGTACGGAAGGGAACAAGAAGCTCTCCCTCTTTATTAAAAGGCATATATCCATGCATCATGGCGCTGATTCCCATAGCACCTACGGAAGTAAGTTCTACATCATATTTTTTCTGTACATCTTTTACAAGCTCCTGATAGCAATCCCGGATTCCACCCCAGATATCTTCCAGACTGTAAGTCCAGACACCGTTTTCATAGCGGTTTTCCCACTCATGTCCTCCAGATGCTATCGGTTCGTTTTTTTCATCTACAAGGACGGCCTTGATTCTTGTAGAACCAAACTCAATACCAAGCGCTGTTTTATTTGATAAAATCGCCTCTCTTGCGTTCATCGTAAAACCTCCTATTTTCTGTAAGCCATTTCATTCCATCTCAGTTCATTCTTAAAGTTGCGAATTGTTGTATCTTTGTCAATGTATACAGCCTCAATTCCCATAGCAGCTGCCCAATCACCCATCTGCTCTGCAGTAAGGTCGTAGGAAAATGCAGTATGATGTGCACCGCCTGCAAGGATCCATGCTTCCGCACCGGTTGCCAGATCAGGCTGCGGTGTCCAGAACGCCGTTCCCACCGGAAGCTTCGGCATCGGTTTTTCTACTTTCTTACAATCTACATCATTGATGATCAAACGGAAACGGTCGCCAAGATCAACAAGGGAAGTTGCGATTGCAGGACCTGTCTTCGATGTAAATACAAGTCTTGCCGGATCCTCTCTGTCTCCCATAGAAAGCGGGCAGACTTTGATGCTGATTGGTCCTTCTGCAACAGTCGGACACACCTCAAGCATATGAGACTGCAGAATTCCTTCTTTTCCCGGAACAAAGTTATATGTATAGTCCTCCATAAAGGAAGTTCCCTTCGCATCTTTTATTCCCGCTGTCATAATCTTCATCAGACGAACCATAGCCGCAGTCTTCCAGTCTCCCTCTGCTCCGAAACCATAGCCTTTTTCCATCAATCTCTGCATTGCAAGACCAGGAAGCTGCTGTAAAGAGCCAAGATCACCAAAATGTGTGACAACTGCCTGATAATTTTTCTCCTCCAGGAATTTTTCAAAACCAATTTCAATTCCTGCCTGAACTGCCACATGTCTTTTAAACTCTTCCGGATCGCGTCCTTCCAGAAGAATATTATATTTACTATAATACTCTTCCACCAGAGTGTCAATGTCTCCCTTTTTCACATCTTTTACATAATCTGCCACTTCGTTTACAGGATAGGCGTCTACTTCCCATCCAAATTTAATCTGTGCCTCTACTTTATCTCCTTCTGTAACGGCAACATTACGCATATTGTCGGCAACACGGCACACACGAATATGGCTGCTCTCCATAATGCCTACTGCTGTACGCATCCACGATGCAAGTCTTTCCTGTACCTTTCTGTCTGCCCAGTGTCCCACAATAATTTTTCTTTCAATTCCCATACGTGTTACAATATGTCCATATTCACGTCCGCCGTGTGCAGACTGATTTTCATTCATAAAGTCCATATCAATGGTATCATATGGAATCTCCTCATTAAACTGTGTATGAAGATGGCAAAGTGGTTTTCTGTATTCCTTTAAGCCAAGAATCCAGGATTTAGCAGGAGAAAATGTGTGCATCCATGTAATAACTCCAGCACAGTCTTCATCTGCATTTGCTTCATTAAATGTCTTTCGAATCAGCTCGTTTGTAATTAATGTAGGTTTCCATACAAGTTCAAATGGCAGAATACCTGACTTATTCAGTTCCTCCACAATGATTCTTGAATGCTCTGCTACTTTTCTGAGGCACTCGTCTCCATAAAGATCCTGTGAACCGGTACAAAACCAAAACTTATAATTTCTTCCTGTTTTCATGTGAAAATCCTCCTTAAAAAAATATATAAATGTTATTTATTTTCTTTATTTACTCGTTTTTCTGTAGATCCCCTCACAATGAGCTCCGGCTGAATCAGGCGTTCCACCTTGCTTTCTTCCTCCGGAATATGGTTGATTTTTTCCAGAAGAAGCTCTGCCGCCATCTCTCCTAGTTTTTCCTGTGGATGAGCAATCGTAGTAATGCCATCTCCTCTCTGCGCGTAAAGAGAATTATCGTATCCCGTCACGGAAACATCTCCTGGAATCTCTACCCCCTGACGAGCAAGCGTCTCTGTCACCTGTACGGCAATCTGATCATTGTAGCACACAATTCCATCCGGCATCTTTCCTTCCCGCAAAAACTCTAAAACTGCCATAGAAGGCTTTGTTCGCCTGTCCTCTGTATGAAACCATACAACTCTGTCCGGGTCATAAGAAAGACCAGCTTCCTGCAAAGCACGGACATATCCTTTATGTCTTGCAAGTCCCTGAATATCATCTGCCTTAAAAAATCCGGCTATTTTCCTGTGACCTAATGCAAGAAGGTGTTTTGTCACAAGATAACCGCCCATTGCATCGTCCATAAGAATATGAGGTTTTTCCTTCATTTCCCCATAAATTCCCTGAATAAACACATATGGAATCTCATACTTATCAAGAGTCTCATACAAGTTTACATGGCGGCATGACATCTGGCTTTTGCTCGGTTCGATAATCAGCCCGTCTATATCTTTCTGAAGAAGCTCTTCCAGACATCTTGCTTCCTTCTGCCGGCTGTTACCTGTATTTTTCAAAATAATACTATATCCCCTTTCAGACAGCACGTTATCCATACCCTGAATCAGCCTCGGAAAAATATAATCAGATATATATGTAGTCACAACCGCAATATTTCCTGATTTTTTTGTATGACGCATATTTTCCGAACAGAAAGTACCTTTTCCATGAAAAGCCTCCACATACCCTTCCTGTTCCAGAAGCCCCAGCGCTTTGCGCACTGTATGACGACTTAGGGAATATGCCTGCACCAGTTCATTTTCTGAAGGCAGCTTGTCTCCTGGTTGGATTCTGCCGGATAAAATATCATTTTTCAATTGTTCCATCAAGGTGTAATACTTAGGTTTTCCACTCTCCGTCATCTATCTCCCCTTCTTTCAACTCAAATAGTAGCACTTGTACGCTCATACGAACAAGTTGTTTTTGCATGAATTTTTCACAAAATCTCAAGACATTTATTGTGGATATTGTACAAAAAGAGCTTTGGAATATTTCCAAAGCCCTTTAGTGTTTTCTCCATCTTGATATTAAATACAAAACAACGGCAAGCACAATTAGAAAGGGAAGTACTGCCGCAAGAACGCTTACCAGCAGAAAAATAACAACTGCCGCAGCCGCAATCACGATCAGTTTTCCATACCAGGTGGAAAGATTTAGTTTTTTCTTCCAGTTTTTTTCCTCCTGATTTCCATAGTCTCCTGTATCGCTTTCCGAATAGCTTCTGCTCTCCTCGTAAACTTCTTCCCCTGTATCTGTATCAAGAAGCGTTTTTGCAATCAGTCTGGGATCTCCAAGCTGTGCGATTACGTCTTCCTCCGGTGTTCCGCCTCTTACCTTTGACTGAATGTAATCCTCATAATACCGAAGGTGCGCTGCTATCTTCCCTTCGTGCATCTGCCCTGACAACTGGGTTTTTAAAATGTCAAGAAACTCCGCTCTGTACATTCGATAATCTCCTTGTTTCATAATTTCCCTGTTCATTATACCTCTTTATTTTAACATACTATTTATCAGATAGTAACTGTGTAAATCATAAAATTTCTATAAACCTTTTACAAGAAATTTTAAATAAATCTCATACACTTCACACATTTTCACAAAAAAAATTGATAGTTTTTTATCAACTCCTTGACAACCCAGGGTAAAGGTGCTAAACTTTGCTTATCAACAAAAAGTTTCCTGATTACTGACGGAAAAAGTGGAGAAAACCACAAGGGATTCAGGAAGCTGGTTCAGCCGACCGTCTGGGCAGTATTTGATGAAAAATCTTATCAGGTACTGCCCTTTTTTGCTAAAAGGAAGGCTATTATAGCCGGCTGTATTTATGCCGGCTGCAAAGTGAAAGGAGAACAAAATTATGGGATTCAAAAGCGACATTGAAATTGCACAGGAAAACACTCCGCTTCCAATTACGGAGATTGCAGCAAAAGCAGGAATTGATGAAAAATACCTGGAGCAGTACGGAAAATACAAAGCAAA
>Scrappy_p2__coassemble_997_pt1 | contig 19126 bp, 20 predicted proteins | sample Scrappy_p2__metabat2_low_PE_024 | metagenome-assembled genome bin Scrappy_p2
AGGTAAGAGAATTCTCAAGGAAATGTCAACATGTATGTAGTTTTGAAGCGATAATTATTTAAAAACAGTAGTCGAAAGACTGCTGTTTTTTATTTTAAACGAAAACCTGAAACTTCATGTAAACTCCATAAATCTGTGTTATGCTATATCTTATAGGAGGAACAGAGTATGGAAAGAATATTGATTATTGAAGATGAACCGGATATACAGGAACTTTTAAGAAATTATCTGGAAGAAGAGGGATATGAGACAGAACAGGCGTTAGATGGCATTGAAGGAATTGGAAAGTTTCGAAAGAGGAAATTTGATCTGATTCTTCTGGACGTTATGCTTCCAAAAGTGGACGGCTTCGGAGTACTGGAAATGATACGTCAGGAATCAGAGATTCCGGTAATTATGCTTACCGCTCTTGACGATGAAGCGTATCAGATGAAGGGGTATGATTTAAAGGTTGATGAATATGTGACAAAACCTTTTTCCATAAAACTTCTTTTGAAAAAAATAGAAGCAGTTTTGAGGAGATATGGGAAAAGCGTGAAAAAAGATGAGATTTTTTCTTATAGAAAGCTGAAATTGAATCCGCAGAGCTATCAGGTCTGGATGGAAAATGAGGAGCTTTCTTTTACACAAAAAGAATTTGAACTTTTAAGAGAATTTCTTTTAAATCAGGGCAGGGTGCTTACGCGAGGTCAGCTTCTTGATGCGGTGTGGGGAATTGATTATTTTGGAGAGGAAAGGATTGTAGATACACATATAAAAAATATCAGGAGAAAAATGAAAGAAGATTATATAGAAACGATCAGAGGGGTGGGATACCGAATTGCGAAATTACATTAAAAGAAAATTGAGCCTGAAAATTTTTTTTCTTACAACAGCGATTCTCCTGGGGATTTCCGCACTTACTTATGGATTTGTGGCATATTTTATGCCCGTAATTTATACGGAAACTCTGAATCAAAATCTGGATAAACGGGCGGAAAATCTTTCGAAAGTTCTTCATAATTATAAAAAGGAGCAGGGAATAAAACTCATTCAGGAATTTAGTATGAATTCTCAAAGTGGGATTATTGTTCTGGACGACAATGGGAAAATAGTATATGAGCAGAGCTATCCTTTTTATGAAGGAAGCTACGCTGTGGAGATGGCGGGAGAGGATACTATGGCAATCGCATCAGAATCAGCTACTGTAGAAAATGATGTATCGTTAAGCATGGAAGAACTGGAAGAACAGGCAATGGGAGGGTATCGACTTTCTTTTGCAGGAGATACAAAAGACTATACTCTTCTTGTTTTTGGCTCAAGAGAGCAGGTAAATCAGACGAAAGCGGCACTGAAGAAGGTGCTGCCCTGGCTGATTTTGTCTGTGTTTCTTGTTGCTTTTTTAACATCTGTTTTTTATTCGGAATATTTAACGCGACCGATTCTTTATTTAAGCCGCATTTCTCAAAATATGGCGAAGCTTGATTTTGAGGGCAAAAGTACGTTAAAAAGGGAAGATGAAATCGGGTCGCTTTCGGAAAGTCTGAATAGCCTTGCGGCAAATCTCGATTCTGCTCTCACAGAATTGAAGGAAACGAATAAAAAATTGAAAAGTGATATAGAGAGTGAACGGGAGCAGGAAAAAAAGCGAATGGAATTTTTTGCCGCGTCTTCTCATGAACTGAAAACACCTGTTACGATTTTAAAAGGGCAGATAGAAGGAATGATAGAAGGAGTAGGAAGCTATAAGGACAGGGATAAAAGCCTTTTGAGGGCAAAGGAGGTCACAGAAACGCTTCAGGATATGGTACAGGAGATTTTGACGATTTCCAAAATGGAAGCCTCAGGATTTGTTTTGAAAAAGGCAGAGGCAGATATGGCAGAGCTATTTCGTATTCAGCTTGCAGATTTAACGCCTCTTTTTGAAGAAAAACATATGAAGATGGAAGTGTATCTCCCGGAATCTTTAAGATGCAGAGTTGATATTGAACTTATGAAAAAAGTAATAAGAAATATTCTTGTAAACGCTGTCCGATATTCTCCGAAAGGTGAGAAGATTTATGTTCGGCTGTTTCAGGAAGAAGGCTCTGTCACAGGACAGGTGGAAAATTTTGGGGTACAGATTCCTCCGGAAAAAATGGATAAAATATTCGATGCTTTTTACAGAGTAGATACTTCAAGAAACAGCAGGAGCGGGGGAAGCGGATTGGGGCTTTATATTGTAAGAGAAATTCTGGAATTGCATGAAGTATCCTATAAAATAGAGAATACAGCCTCAGGAGTGCAATTTACATTTCAACTTTTTTTGGAGAAGTAATTCTCCACACAAAACACAAAATATCTACATATGTGCTACAAAACATGGTGTTATTTTATAATCATCAAATTGAAAGGAGCATATAGAATATGAAAAAACAGAAAGTAACAGCAGGAGTTCTTGCAGCACTTGTGGGAATGACAGGAATGACGGGGTATTTTCAGGAGGTTAAGGCAGTTACCTTTGCATACAGTGACGGGGAAATGCAGACCTGTAATTTAGAAGAAGATACAGTGGAAACAGTAGAAGAAGATACAAATGAGGTATTCCGGGAAAATGTCAGTATATCGGTGGAAGCTTCAGGGGAAATGGCAGAGGACAGCGGAATATACACATACGCTGCAGAAGAAAACGAATTGTTTCAGGCAGTAGGCATTGGCTGGGATGATAAGAAAGAGAGTTATGTTTACGATGGAGAGCGGCTCATAGCAGTATGGGTAGAGGACGGAAGCTTTACCAGTTTTGACAGTGAAACATACGATGGAATCTGCATTTATATTTCAAAAGAAAAAAAGGATAATCAGGTGATTCTGGAAGCGCACGAGATGTCTCCGGAGGAATTTGCAGAGTTTTACAATAAAAATAATACCGACGGAAACAGAATTTCTGTCAGGAAATCACAGGATTCATAAAATATCAGCAGAAATACCGGTTGGAGAGATTCAGCCGGTATTTTTGCTGATCCAGAACCAGAATGGGAAAAGTAGCCAAAACTATTGATTTTATATCTGTGACCGTGTATTATATTTTACAGTCACATACAATTTACAGTTTGGTTTTGTATGTGAATTATATATAATTCAATTCTGCGTATACGGAGGAAAAAGAATGAACCAAAACAATAATCTTCTCAGAATATGGTATAAAAAACCGGCAAAAGACTGGCAGACAGAAGCTCTGGCAGTTGGAAACGGATACATGGGTGCACTCATATTCGGTGGAGTAAAGAAAGATAAAATCCATATCAATGAAAAAACGGTATGGAATGGAGGTCCTTCCAAAAAAATCGATTATAAATATGGAAATACCAACCCTGCAGATACAAAGGAAGAGCTGGATATTATAAGGAAAGACCTGAATGCTCTTCGTAAAAAACTGGATGACAAATCAGAGTATGTATTTGGGTTTGACGGTGATTCCTATCAGGCATGCGGCACAGATACAAAAGGGGAAGCAATGGACTGGTTGAATAAGCTTATGGGCGATTTGACCGGATATGAAGACCCGCAGGATTACGCAAATCTTTATATTTCCACTGACGTATCAGATGAAGCAAAAATCGAGAATTATGTCCGAGATCTTGATTTACGTACAGCTCTTGCAACTGTTTCCTATGATTATGAAGGTGTTCATTATGTAAGAGAATATTTTAATAGCTATCCTGATAAGGTTCTTGCAATTCGTCTGACTGCAAGCGAAAAAGAAAGTATTGGAATTTCTGTGGGGTTAGAAGATTGTACAGGCGGAACAGAGTTATCCAATGTGGTGGATGGAGATACCATTACCATGAGAAATGCACTTTTGAGTAACGGATTAAAAACAGAAGCACAGGTGAAAGTAATTCCGGAAGGCGGAAGTATGACTTCTGACGGAACTCGTATTTGTGTGGAAAAAGCAGATTCAGTTACTTTAATTCTTGCATGTGGTACAGATTATAAGATGGAGCTTCCTTCTTTCCGTGGAGAAGATCCTCATTATGCAGTGACAAAATGTATCAATGAGGCGTCAGAAAAAGGATATGAGGCGCTGAAGAAAGCGCATATACAGGATTATTCTGTTCTGTTTTCTCGTATGGAACTTGGTTTTGATGAAGAAACCCCACAGATTCCTACAGATGAGCTTTTACAGAAATATCGAAATATGGTAGAAAAAAATGGCGGTATTCTTCCATCTGAAAAAGAACAGAGGGCAATGGAGGTTATCTGTTATCAGTTTGGTCGTTACCTTACAATTGCAGGCTCCAGAGAGGGAGCGCTTCCGACAAACCTTCAGGGTGTATGGGGAGAGGAGCATTTTGAGTGGGGTGGTGATTACCATTTCAATATTAATGTGCAGATGAATTACTGGCCGACTATGGCAAGTAATCTGGGAGAATGTCTCCTTCCTTACCAGGATTATCTGGATGTTCTTAGGGAGGCAGGTCGCACAGCAGCAGCTTCTGCCTTTGGAATAAAAAGCGGAGAAGGCGAAGAAAATGGCTGGCTTGTGGGCTGCTTCAGTACACCATATATGTTTGTGACAATGGGACAGAAAAATAATGCAGCAGGATGGAATCCGATCGGGTCTGCGTGGGCATTGCTCAATTCTTATGAGTATTATCTTTACACAGAGGACAGAGAATTTTTAGAGAGACTTTATCCTTCTATGAAGGAAGTGGCGAATTTCTGGAACGAGGCGCTTTACTGGAGTGAATACCAGAAAAGATATGTTTCTGCTCCATCCTATTCTCCGGAAAATGGTCCGATTGCAAACGGCGCTTCCTATGACCAGCAGTTTATATGGCAGCATTTTGAAAACACTATTCAGGCAGCACAGATTCTTGGAGTAGATGAGGAACTTGTTCTCAAATGGAGAGAAAAACAGGCAAAATTAAATCCTGTGCTTGTTGGGGCAGACGGACAGGTGAAAGAATGGTTTGAGGAGACGCATATTGGAAAAGCGCAGGCGGGTTCTCTTCCTGAAATCAATATCCCTCAATGGAGACAGAGTCTTGGTGCAGAAAGTAATGGACAGCAGCCGCCGCACCGTCATCTGTCACATCTGATGGCTTTGTATCCATGTAACATTATCAGTAAGGATGCACCGGAATTTATGGATGCGGCAATTGTTTCTCTTAATGAACGCGGTCTGGATGCAACAGGATGGTCTAAAGCGCATAAGCTGAATCTCTGGGCGCGTACCGGTCATGCAGGAGAGGCATTCCAGATTATTCAGTCTGCAGTCGGCGGAGGAAACTCAGGATTCCTTACAAATCTGTTTTCTTCCCACGGCGGCGGAGCCAATTATAAGGAATATCCGATTTTCCAGATAGACGGAAACTTTGGCTATACGGCAGGTATTAATGAAATGCTTCTGCAGAGCCAGCTTGGCTATATTCAATTTCTTCCTGCGTTGCCGGAGCAGTGGAAAACAGGTCATGTAAAAGGAATCGTTGCCAGAGGAAACTTTGTAATTGATATGCAGTGGAAAGAGGGAACAGCAGAATCTTTTGCAGTGACTTCACGCAATGGAGGTACATTTACCGGAGAATATAAAAATCTGTCAGAATATCATGTGACAGATTCAAAAGGAAATCAGGTGACAACCGAAAAACAGGGAAATGATAAAATTGCGTTCTCCACACAGCCAGGAGAAACATATTTTATTAACAAATAAAATGAAAAACAAGTCATAAATTCCCCATTCTCCCGTTAAAATGAAAGTAGAACAGATTTCCGGGGGAGTATTATGAAGGGGAAAAGAATCAGGACAGTTGTAAGCTGTATTCTGGCAGCAGTGCTTTTTCTGCAGCCTGTCTGCATATGGGCAGAAGAGGCAGCTGAATCAGCAGAGAGCCAGGCTCTTGTAGAAGCGCCAAGTGCAGTTCTTATGGAGACAGAGACAGGAACTATTATTTTCCAGAAGGATATGGATACCAGAAGGAGTCCGGCAAGTGTCACAAAAATCATGACCTTGATTTTGATTTTTGATGCCATAGAAAATGGGGCGCTGAAGCTTGCGGACTCTGTTACAACAAGTGCCTATGCAAAGTCTATGGGAGGCTCTCAGGTTTTTCTGGAAGAAGGAGAAACACAGAGTGTTGAGACTATGATAAAGTGTATTGTCATTGCGTCAGGGAATGATGCAAGTGTGGCAATGGCGGAGCATATAGCGGGAAGCGAGCAGGAATTTGTCCGCCAGATGAATGCAAAGGCAAAAGAACTGGGTATGGAAAATACAAACTTTGAAGATTGCTGCGGCCTTACGGACTCTCCAAGTCATTATACAACTGCAAGGGACATTGCAGTAATGAGTCGGGAGCTGATTACAAAATATCCTCAGGTGCTTGAATATTCATCCATATGGATGGAGGACATTGTTCATGAGACGAGGAAAGGCTCCAGTAAGTTCACTCTTGCAAATACAAATAAGCTTCTCAGAAGTTTTGAGGGCTGTGTAGGTTTAAAAACAGGAAGTACGAGTGTGGCAAAATACTGTTTAAGCGCAGTTGCAAAAAGAGATGGAATCACCCTGATTTCTGTAGTAATGGCAGCACCCAATTATAAAATAAGATTTAAAGACGCAGCTTCCATGCTGAATTATGGTTTTTCCAGATGCAGTCTTTATGTAGACGAAAAGCAGCCAAAGCTTCCGGGAATCAAGGTTGAAGGCGGAGTCGAAGATACTGTATTTCTTCAGTATGAGGGAAAATTTCAATATTTGAGTACAGAGGGAAAAGAGCTTTCTGATATAAAAAAGAAGCTTGTGATTCCAAAGGAGGTAAAAGCTCCTGTAAAGAAGGGTGAAAAGGCCGGGGAGATGCGCTATTATATAGGAGAAGAAAAGCTTGGAAGCGTTCCTGTCCTGTATGAAAAGTCAGTGAAAAAGGCCGTGTATAAAGATTACATAAAACGAATGTGGGAAGCATATCTTCTTTGAAAATAGGCAGGTTTGCCGATGTGAAAATAATACACATTGGAAGCCTGCTTTTTTTGACAAAATCCGGAAGTTAGGGTTATAATACAAAGGTACAGAAATTTTTACATCACGGAGGAAGTTATGGAAAGCAAAGAAAAACAACCAAATAAATTAAAGCTTCTGGCAAGGTATTATAAACCATACAAGGGGCTTTTTATAGCGGATTTATTTTTTGCCATTTTGGGTGCAGCAGTTACGCTTGTGATCCCCCTTCTTGTGCGTTATATTATGAATACTATAGGAAATATGCCCGTATCTGAGGCAAAATCAGCTATTCTTACCATTGGAGCAGGAATGCTGGGGCTGATTCTCGTACAGCTTGGAAGCCGCTATTTTATTACGTATTACGGACATATGATGGGTGCATATATCGAGCACGATATGAGAAATGAGATTTTCAGTCACTATCAGAAGCTTTCTTTTACCTTTTATGACAATCAAAAAGTAGGACATCTTTTGTCGAGAATTACAAGCGACCTTTTTGATATCAGCGAGCTTCTTCATCATGGGCCGGAAGATATTATTATTTCTGTGATCAAGCTTGTGGGCGCATTCCTTATTCTTGTAAATGTAAATTGGAAAATGGCTGCTATCAGCTTTTCTATTGTAATTGTCATGCTTTTTTACGCGCTTATTTTTAACAAAAGAATGAAATATGCATTTAAGGAAAACAGAGCCCGTATTGCAGACATTAACAGTCAGATTGAGGACAGTCTTTCCGGAATCCGCGTCGTAAAATCTTTTGGGAATGAAAAGAGAGAAATGGAAAAATTCGCAAAGGGAAATGAACGATTTGTAGCCGCAAAACGTCTGACTTACCGATATATGGCAGGCTACCATGCAGGAATGGATTCTTTTACCACATTAATTACGGTTGCATCTCTTATTGCAGGGGCGTTCTTCCTTACGGACGGAACGTTAGATGCAGCAGACCTTGTTACCTTTCTTCTGTATATTAATAATTTTACAGAACCGGTAACGAAGCTTGTAAACTTTACAGAGCAGTTCCAGAACGGATACAGTGGATATGACCGTTTCCTGGAAATGATGGCAATTGCGCCGGATATTGAAGATGCGCCGGACGCTGTATCGCTTGATAAAGCGGAAGGAGGAATCGAATTTCAGGAAGTTTCCTTCCATTATTCAGATACAAACGAAGAAGTGCTTTCCCATGTAAATCTTCAGGTAAAGCCGGGAGATTATGTGGCGCTTGTGGGAACATCAGGAGCCGGAAAAACAACGCTTTGCAGTTTAATTCCTCGATTTTATGATGTGTCTTCTGGAAAAATTTTACTGGATGGCACAGATATAAGAAAAATTAAATTAAAAGATCTGCGCCGTCAAATTGGAATTGTGCAGCAGGATGTATATCTTTTTGCAGGAACGATTATGGAAAATATCCGTTACGGAAAACCGGATGCAACAGACGAGGAGGTTATCCGTGCGGCGAAAGCTGCCAATGCCCATGATTTTATTATGGAAATGCCGGCAGATTACGATACAGATATAGGGCAGAGAGGTGTGAAGCTTTCCGGAGGACAGAAACAGCGTCTTTCCATTGCGAGAGCATTTTTGAAAAATCCGCCGATTTTGATTTTTGACGAGGCAACGTCCGCTCTTGATAATGAAAGCGAGAAGGTAGTGCAGGAATCTTTAGAAAAACTTGCAAAAGACAGAACTACCTTTGTTATTGCCCACAGACTTTCTACAATCCGAAATGCAAGAAGGATTCTTGTGCTTACAGATGACGGGATTGCGGAAGAGGGAACCCACGAAGAGCTTCTTCAGAAAGATGGTGTTTACGCGAAGCTTTGTAAGGCAGGGCTTTGAGAAGGGAGTAAATAATGAAGGAAATCAAAACAGAGGATGCAGTAGGTCATATTCTTTGTCATGATATTACAGAAATTGTAAAAGATGAAAGAAAAGGCGTATTGTTTCGAAAAGGTCATGTAGTCCGTGAAGAGGACATTCCCGCACTTTTAAGAGTTGGAAAAGAACATCTTTATGTATGGGAGAAAAAGCCTGGAATGCTTCATGAAAATGAGGGTGCGGAAATTCTCCGTCAGATTTCAGAAGGCAGGGGAATGCACCCTACAGAGCCGAAGGAAGGAAAAATTGAGCTGATTGCAGATATAGACGGTCTTTTGAAAATAAGAAGAGATGCCTTAAAAGCGGTGAATTCTCTTGGAGAAATGATAATTGCTTCAAGACATGGGGATTTTCCGGTGAAAAAAGGACAGAAAATTGCAGGAACGAGAATTATTCCACTTGTGATCGAAGAAGAGAAAATGAAGGCTGCGAAAGAGACAGCAGGACAGAAACCGATTTTTGAGATACTTCCATTCTATCATAAAAAGGCGGGTATTGTTACGACAGGTAGTGAAGTAAAAAAAGGGCTGATTCAGGATACATTTACTCCTGTTCTTGAGGAAAAACTGAAGGAGTATGATGCGGAGATCCTCGGGCATACGACTCCGGGAGATGAGAAAGAACAGATTACAAAGGATATTCTGACATTTATAGAAAATGGTGCAGACCTTGTACTTTGTTCCGGAGGAATGAGCGTGGACCCGGACGACCGTACACCGGGCGCAATCAAAGATACAGGAGCGGAGGTGCTCACTTATGGAGCGCCGGTTCTTCCGGGAGCTATGCTTATGGTGGCTTATTATAAAAAAGACGGAAAACAGATTCCTATTATCGGGCTTCCGGGTTGTGTAATGTATGCAAGACGAACTGTATTTGACCTTCTGCTTCCAAGGATTATGGCAGATGACAAAATTCTTTTAGAAGAAATCGCAGCATACGGAGAAGGCGGGCTTTGCCTGAATTGTGAAACCTGTACCTTTCCAAATTGTGGATTCGGGAAATAATTTTCAGAAAAGGGTGTTTCATGAAAACATTTAGAACAAAAAAGTACGAGATTGTTTCGGCAAAAATAAAAAAAGAGGAAATAAAGCTTGCTTTTTTATCTGACCTTCACGGGTTGGAATTTGGACAGGATAACAGCGAGCTGCTCCAGGCAGTCAGAGAATTTTCTCCGGATGCCGTTCTCTGTGCTGGAGATATGCTTGTAAGAAGCCATCCGGATACACTGGGGACAGCACAGAAACTCCTTGAAAATCTGGCGGAAGAATTTCCAGTTTATTTAAGTCTTGGCAATCATGAATATAAACTTCTGGAATCGGAAACCTATAAAAGTATGCGGGAAACCTATAGGGAATATGAAGGGCAGTTGGAGGCAAATGGCGTTCATATTCTTCACAACCGTCATAAGGAACTGACAGTAAAAGAAAACAGGATTTTTGTATATGGTCTGGAGCTTCCTCTTTGCTATTACGATAGTCCTCTTTCGCAGACACTTACAGAGGAAACAATAACAGGATTTCTGGGGGAACGAAAGAAGGATTTCAGCATTCTTCTTGCTCACAGTCCCAGGTATGGAAAAGCATATTTTTCCTGGGGAGCAGATTTGATTTTGTCGGGGCATTATCATGGGGGCGTGGTACGTTTCGGAGAAAATATAGGACTTGTTTCTTCTCATCTTCGAATTTTTCCGCCTTTTTGCTGCGGGAAATTTACAAGAGGAGAGCAGAATATGATTGTAAGCGCAGGTCTCGGGGAACATACGATTCCTGTGCGGTTTCATAATCCCAGAGAACTTATCTGTATCACAGTAAAATCACCGAAAGAGGATGTTTTATGGCAATACCGGTAAAATTAAATGTATTTGAAGGACCGTTGGATCTGCTCCTTCACTTAATTGATAAAAATAAAATTGACATTTACGATATTCCCATTGTGGAGATTACAGATCAGTACATGGAATATATTCATTCTATGGAAAAAGAGGATCTCGGCATTATGAGCGAGTTCATGGTAATGGCGGCTACCCTTCTTGACATTAAATGTAAAATGCTTCTTCCAAAGGAAGTTAATGAAGAAGGAGAGGAAGAGGATCCACGTGCAGAGCTTGTCCAGAAACTTCTGGAATACAAAATGTACAAATATATATCCTATGAGCTGAAGGATAAAATGGATGCTGCCGCCAATGTGTATTACAGAGAGGCTGACATTCCAAAAGAAGTATTAAAATACAAAGAGCCGGTAGACCCGGCAGAGCTTCTTCGAGGAATGACTCTTGAGAAGCTGAATGCAATATTTAAATCAGTTATCCGCAGACAGGAAGATAAAATTGACCCTATCAGAAGTCGGTTTGGAACCATTGAAAAAGAAGAAGTCAGCCTTTCTGAAAAAATGCTGGAGTTAAAGGAATTTGCAGGGAAGCATAAAAAATTTTCTTTTCGTGCGCTTCTTGAAAAGCAGCATTCCAGAATACAGGTAATCGTAACCTTTCTTTCTATATTGGAGCTGATGAAAATGGGGCATATTCATGTAGACCAGGAGACGCTTTTCGGCGAGATTGAGATTGAAGTATTAACAGAGCCGGATACCTGGAGAAATTTAACGGAATTTGCAGAAGAATAAAAGAAACGGAGAATTTCATGAATATAAAAGAAGCAGAGGGAGCCATTGAGGCAATTCTTTTTGCAATGGGAGATGCAGTGGAGCTGACACAAATTGCAAAAGCTCTTGAGCAGGACGCTTCCACAACAGAAAAAATCATACATAATATGATGGACCGTTATCAGAAAGAAAACAGAGGAATACAGATTATTGAGTTGGAGCAGTCGTATCAGATGTGTACAAAAAAAGAATACTATGATTATCTGATTCGCATTGCAATGCAGCCAAAAAAACCGGCGCTTTCCGACATTATGCTGGAAACGCTTTCTATCATTGCATATAAACAGCCAGTGACAAAGGTAGAAATAGAAAAAATCCGAGGTGTGAAATGTGACCATGTAATTAATAAGCTGGTGGAGTACAGACTTGTAAAAGAGCTGGGAAGGCTGGACGCTCCGGGAAGACCGATTCTCTTTGGCACAACGGAGGAGTTTCTTCGTTCCTTTGGGGTACAGGCTCTTGATGAGCTTCCTGTTCCAGATCCGGTTCAGATAGAAGATTTTAAGGCAGAGGCAGAAGAGGAAATCCAGCTAAAACTGGATGTATAAACAAAAGGAGGGAATGGCTATGCCGACAACGTATACCCATGATTATTTTGGAAAAAAAGTGTATCAGAAGCTTCCTGAAGAGATGAAACGTGTGATAAGAGAAAACGGGGAGCTTTACAGAATCGGGCTTCACGGTCCGGATATTCTGTTTTATTATATGGTGTCTAAAAATCCGATCACCCAGTTTGGAGTGAATATGCATAAAGAAAAAGGCAGAGCTTTTTTTGAGCAGGGAATGGAAACCGTGCGCCGTACAGGAGATAAGGCGCTTCTTTCTTATCTTCTTGGATTTGGATGCCATTATCTTCTTGATTCTTACTGTCATCCGTATGTGGACGAAATGGCAGATGCGGGAGTGATTTCGCATACGCTTCTGGAAAAAGAATATGACCGTTTTCTCATGGAAGAATCCGGGAAAAATCCATATATTTACAGACCTTCTGACTGTATTGTTCCCCGGTATCAGTGGGCAAAGGAAATTCATAAGGTTTTGCCTACAGTGAAAACAGTAAATATTTATATTTCCATGAGAATGATGAAGGTTCTTACAAATCTTATGGTATGTAATGACGGAGAAAAAAGAAGAAAAAGAATCCAGAAGCTTTTTAAGCTGACAGGAAGCGAAAGCGCAATGTCTCTTCTGGAGCATTTTATGAAAAAAGAACCGATTCCAGGTTCTTCCATTCCTGTTGCAAGGCTGAATACACTGTTCTGGGAAGCAGTGGAAGAAGTACCGGAGGAGCTTATGGAGCTTTACAGCCTTTCAAAAGAGAAGAAAAAACTGTCAGATAGATGGGACAGGACGTATAATGGATGATTTTTTGATGCATTGAATTTGGAGGATTCTTTATGAAGAAAACAACTGCCGTTAAGATTTTTCTTACCCTAATAACTGCACTTTCCCTGTTGAGTGTATTCGTTTCATCGTGGATTTTTGTTCTTGCCACAGGTGTATGTGTTTTTGGGTGGGTTGCGCTTTGGAAAAAAAGCAAAGAATCATAATGAATGTCGATTCAGTTTTAAGGAGGGCTTTATAGCCCTCCTTTTATCAATAGCTAAAAATAGCTTTATGGAAAAAATCTTAGCCTTATATCTGTCTGGCAAATGGTTTTTTAAAGGTGTGGAATACGCCAGTCTGTTCAAGAAGCCTTGTGATTGTGAAGAAAATAATGGAATCAATCGGCCACATGATCAGATTTTTCAGTGCCCTTGCGGGAAGAATTGCTAAAAAGCCTTTTCCGTACAGCATATCCAGCCATAATGTGTTTAAGAGCACGTTCACAATGAGAATTACGACCAGCTTGGCAATCAGGACTCTTTTCAGAGTCAGTTTCTGACGGTAATAAAAGCAGCCGTATATAAAGGCGGCCAGCATGGCGTTAAAGGTAAAGCCAAAGAAAAATCCACCGTCCGGTCTCATAAAATATTTTACAATGTCCAGGATTCCTGCGAACAGCCCTCCTGTAACAGGACCAAAAAGATAATCCACAATCTGATTGGGAATGCCGGAAAATCCGATTTTAATATAAGGTCCAAGGTTGATGGTTGCCACTGAATTAAGAATCAGTGCCAGGGCTGCCAGCATTGCGCTCATGGCAAGTGCCGGAACACTTTTCAGCTCTTTTGCTGAATTGAGAAACATATTTTTTGTTTCTTTCATAAAAAAATTACCTCCTTTCGCAGATATCTGACCACAATAGGAGATAATCATATGTACTTATCTTCTGTTGCAGCGAGATGCAATTCATATACCGCAAGATTTCTCTTTTCGTCTTCCGGCAACTCTCTATCCGGAAAGCACTTTACGCATATGAATCTACTCTGCATGTCTTTTATGGTGTTATTATACTTCGCTATCATGGAGTGTGCAATATCTTTTTTACATATTTTCCAATTTTTTGACTTTTAAATAGATTATGCTGTGATAAAGTGATATACTGTAAACATCTATATGAAAATAAAGGCGGTTTATAACAGATGAAATTAGAATATAAAAAAGCCCTTATTGATGGCTCACATATTGCGTATCAAACCTTGGATAAACTGGTGAAAGAAGCGAAAGATAAGGAGATTTTTGCCATATCTTTGGAAGCCACAGATATGGGACGTCCTTTGTATGAAAAATATGGATTTGTAAAGATGGAATATGAAATGGAATATGAAATGGAACGGATATAGGAGGATTTAATGGGAAATACACACAAATTTACGACATCAAAAACAATCGTTACGATTTTTGTATATTTTTTGCTGTTTTTGGCAGGAGATTTATTTGGAAGCCTGCCGTTTGATTTTATTTTTTCCTTTATAACATTACCATGCAGTGAATTATACATTGTTTTAAGAATGCTGGGCTGTTTTGCTCTTACGTTTGTACTTTTTCGGCTGTATACAACAAAGCGTCTGCACTTAAAGCTGAGCGATTTTGGAATTACATTCAGAATTAAAAACTGGGGAATCGGTCTGGCTGTTTTGCTTCCAGCAGTTGTTATTGTCGTTTTTTTGATGACAGGTGCGAAACTGGAAGTAAATGAATGTTCGTTTGGAAGAACATTATTGATTATAATTGCCTCTGCTATGATTGCTTTAAAATCGGGAATATTAGAAGAAATGTTATTCCGCGGTTTCATTATGAAATTGCTGGAAAGCAGATGGAATAAATATGTGGCAATTTTTGTTCCGTCTTTTATATTCGGTTTAGGATGGTAAGCGGGAATCCTCGGCAATTCAATTACCGAGATGAAAGCGTATGATTGTGCATATCTGCACAAAGTAAATAGCATGAATAATCTCTGTTTAATATTATTTGTATTTTCTCTCCTAATGCCGTAACCGACATAGAAACAAAAGTGTGTTCGATTAATTGTTGAATGTTTTTGCACATTGTGTTATACTATATGTATGAAAGAAAATCTAATATATTATAGAACTTGTGTGTGTAATATCAACTACCATATGGTATGGTCAGTGAAATACCGGCGGAAGATATTAAAACCAGAAATTGAGAAATACCTACAGGAGCTGGTGCAGCAGATTGCTGACGATAAGGGTTTTACCGTTCATTTATTTGAATGTGGAGAAGGGGATCATGTCCACTGCTTTGTATCCGCTCCCCCAAAGCTGTCCATAACAGCGATTGTTAAGTATCTGAAAGGGATCACCGGCAGAAAACTATTTGAACGTTTTCCGGAAATAAGAAACCAGTTGTGGAAGGGAGAACTGTAGAACCATTCCTATTATGTGGAAACGATCGGATCTGTATCTGAGGAAAATATCCGTCGTTATATTGAACATCAGAGCAAATCATATTAATCCTTCAAAGGAGATTGTAAATATCCATCGTATGATTGTGTGAAAGGGGGGGGGAAGGAATGCTGCTGTCGCACAGAACATCTGTAAGGATTCGACCGGAATATTCCAATATCATAGGGCATATGTGTTATGCAGCTTCCAAACTCTGGAATGTCTGCAACTATGAACGCCGTCATTATAAAGAACTGGGACTGGAAACGTATCCTGACTGGTATTATCAGAAAAAAGCGCATAAGGGAGATCTGTGGTACAGACAGCTTCCGTCACAGACAGCGCAGGAGACCTGCAAACAGCTGGACAAAGCATGGAAATCATTTTATGTTCTGAAAAAGACTGGAGGGATCAAAGATCCGAATCCGCCCCGTTTTAAACAGGGCAACATGCCTGTTACATACATGCAGATGGGAATCCGGCATGAGAAAGGTTCAGACCAATTACGGCTGTCTTTGTCAAAGGATCTGAAAAACTATATGGAAGAAGCTTATGGAATCTATGAAAAATTTCTATATCTTGAAAATAAGATTTTCAGGAACATGGATCACATAAAACAGCTTCGGATCTATCCGCCCCAAAATGGAAAATGTGACCTTATCGTTATTTATGAGATGGAAGAACCGGAACAGCTTTCTCTGAATGACCATTATTTATCTATTGATCTTGGGCTTCATAATTTACTGACCTGTTATGATTCCGGAAATGGCAGGACTTTTATCCTTGGAAGAAAATACCTTTCAGTGGAAAGATATTTTTATAAAGAAATTGCCAGAGCACAGTCGGTATGGTATGCGCAGCAGTTAGAAAAAGGTATAAAATATCCAAGATCATCGAAACATATCCAAAAACTTTATCGAAAAAAGCAAAATGTAGGAAAAGATTATCTTCATAAGGTAACCAGATGGCTTGCAGAATACTGCAAAAAAGAAGAAATCAGCTGTGTAGTCATAGGGGACATCCGAAATATCCGCAAAGAAAAAGATATGGGACATAAGACAAACCAGAAGTTTCACGGACTGCCATATAACAGGATATATAGCATGCTGGAATACAAGTTGAAGCTATATGGGATTCAACTGGTGAAGCAGGAAGAAAGCTATACCAGCCAATGCAGTCCTTTTGCCCCGGAAGTATCAAAGCTATATGCAGAAGCATCAAACCGAAAAAAGCGGGGAATGTATATCGTTGACGGAGTGAGATTTCATGCAGATGCAGTAGGAGCGTTTAATATTCTGCGGAAATATCTTTTTATATCTGAAAAACAGAAAAAACTGTCCGTGATGGGACTAAAAAATCCGGAAATAATAAAAGTAGCTGTATAGCTGAAAAGCAAGCAGTATTGGTGTCATGGACGCACCCTGAAAAAAAGGCGGTGTCCCGCCGGGTTTCAGATGCTCTGGCAACTTAGTTGCCGAGTAGTTCACTACATATTCCATCTATGGAGACGTTTACTGTGGAGGGAGTGGTACTTCTGATTGTAAGTGGAACATTAGTAGGCATGATGTTTTCCCTGGCGGCATATGCCGGAAAATCCGTGGCAAACAGTATGCTGCTTCACGGCATATGGAATTTTGTTATGATAACAGATATTTTGCATATTACAACAAAAGAAGGGATTTACGGAGAACCTCTTTTTTCAATGATTATCTCCTCGGATAATATATTACTGACGGGAGCTGGCTTTGGAATGGAAGCTTCCATAATTGCAATAGCTGGATATGCACTTGTTTGTATTTTGACAGGGGCTATATGGAAACACAAATCTTCATGAAATCAGGAGGAGGTTGTATGAAACGGGAATTAGGGATTGCCAGATGTGGTCTTGCATGTTGTTTATGTTCAGAAAATATTGCGTGCAATGGTTGCGGCTCAAGTGGGTGTCCGGACAACGACAGTTGTGAGAATAAAAAATGTTCAATGAAAAAAGAACTGACACATTGTTATCAGTGCGATAAGGATTGTAAAAAGGGTTTATTGAGTAAAATAAAGTCATATACATTTACCTTATTTGCTAAAAAATACGGAGAGGAAAAATTGTTAGACTGTTTGGAGAGAAATGAGAAAAAGGGAATTGTCTATCATCGGGAAGGGATAAACGGAGATTATGATGAATTTGACGATGTAGAAAAACTTATGAAATTTATCATGACAGGGGAGCGATAAGGGAATGGAAAAAATAATATATATTGTGTTGGGAATCGTTATTTTTATAAAGGGCATATTTTGGATTAAAACAGGAAAAACAGGTGTTAAAACAAATTACATTTTAGGTGTGGCTGCTATTGTAGTGGGGATTTTAATGTTGGGTTTTGCAATGCAGTAAATGAAGAAAAGGATGGGTATGCTGATTTTATTATTAAGAAGAGAGAAAGGAATGATATAGTTGGAACTGGCAGAAATTCTGGAAATCTCTGTGGATAATTTGAAGACGCATTTACTATAATTCATAATAAGTGTATAGGGGAAAAGGAAATATATGGAGAAATATATTATTCGTTCTGCACAGGAAAATGATTATTGCAATATGGTAGAGATTTATAATTCAAATCGTGAGTTTTTGTTTCATCATTTAGGGATTGATGCTGTTGACGATGACTTTGTTGTACAAGAAGTTTCAACCATGTATAAAGCTGGATTTCATTCTTGTGTAATAGTAGATCAAGAAAGTTTGGCGGTGGAAGGTGTCTTGGATTATAAGCCAAATTCAGAAGTATATCTTTCACTATTCATGTTATCTGCTGATTTGCAGAAGAAAGGCTTGGGAAGTAATATATATTTACAGTTTGAAAGGAAAATGATAGAGGATGGTAAGAAATCCATTCGTATTGATGTTGTGAATGATTATCAAGGAAATGTAGTGCCTTTTTGGAAAAAACAAGGATTTTTCGAAAAGGAAACTATAATGCTGGAATGGAGGAATAAAAAAAGTAATGCAGTGGTGATGAGAAAGAACTGGCAATGATAGCTTCCAATTTGTAGAGTTGTGTTAAATCATAAAATCACATAATGAAGAAAAAGGATATGTTCTGTATTATACCAGTCAATGTCCGTTCAATGTGAAATATGCGTCTGTAATCGAAGTAATTGAAAAAGAAAAACCATACAGTTTCAAGCAATTCATTTGCAGAGTAAAGGGCAAGCTCAAAATGCACCGACATCAATCATAATATGCGCATTGTTTTTTTTGCGGGAATATCCATTTCTTTGTTAAAAGATAAGACGAATAAAAGGGAAAATGAATGATAAGAGTATAAAATGATAATTGATTTTGGAAAGGTCGCAAAGTATGGCATCAAGTAAGGAATATTTAGAATTTGTTTTGGGACAGTTAGCTGAGTTAGATGAAATTACGTATCGAGCTATGATGGGAGAATTTATTATCTATTACCGAGGCAAAATTGTAGGCGGTATTTACGACGACAGATTACTTGTCAAAACAGTAAAATCAGCGATTGATTATATGCCGGAAGTGTTGTACGAGTTACCTTATGAGGGCGCAAAAGAAATGTTGCTGGTAGAGGAAGTCGATAACAGAGAATTTTTGACAGGATTGTTTCAAGCTATGTTTGAGGAGCTGCCAACGCCCAAAACAAAAAAGAAGAAATAAACAAAGCAAGATTTTGATAGCGTTTTTGTATTTTTAGCAAGAAAAGGTGGTTTATAAAAAATTTCAAAGAAAAATTTTGTATTTTTAGCGAGAAAAGGTGGTTTATAAAAAATTTCAAAGAAAAATTTTGTATTTTTGGCGAGAAAATGCGTTTTATAAAAAATT
>Scrappy_p2__coassemble_2350_pt1 | contig 7294 bp, 8 predicted proteins | sample Scrappy_p2__metabat2_low_PE_024 | metagenome-assembled genome bin Scrappy_p2
AGTACACATTTCGGCTATTGCCGGTAATAATCACTCAGGATTCCGAGAGATCATAGAGGAATAAAAATTTCACTTGCAACCTTGCGCAAAACATCTGCAAACAGGCTTCGCCCTTCTGCTGAAGCAGTAATGTCATAAAAAACAAGTTCGTCTGCCCCTGCTTCGTTATAAAAACGAGCCATCTCCACCGGATCTGCAACATCCTGCAGACCTTGAAAATTCACTCCTTTTACTACACGGCCATTTTTTACGTCTAAACATGGAATAATACGTTTTGCTAACATACGCCTACCTCCTGAATCACTTTTTTCAGATTCAGCCGTCCTGTGTACAAAGATTTTCCAAGAATTGCTCCACAGGTTCCAATCTCCTCTAACTGTTTTAGCTCTTCCACAGAACTGATGCCTCCTGATGCAGTGACATACAGTCCCTCAATTTTTGCAAGCTCCCGGTATACCTCAAGATTCGTCCCCTGTTCTGCGCCGTCTCTGCTAATATCTGTATAAATAATTGTTTTTACTCCGGCATCAAAAAGACGGCGGCAAAAATCCACCCCTTTTTCTTCTGACAGTTCTTTCCATCCGTTAATTGCCACATATCCGTCGCGGGCATCCACACCAACTGCAATTTTATCTCCGTAAATTTGCGCCATTCGCGCAGTAAAATCAAAATCTTTTACTGCAATCGTTCCCAGAATACACCGGCTGACTCCCAGCTCCAGATATTGCCGGATTCTCTCTTCTGTCCGGATTCCTCCGCCCACCTCTATATACAGTCCGCCTTGTTTTGCAATGGCTTCAATAGAAGAAAAATTAACCGGAGTACCCTCTCTTGCACCATCCAAATCTACCACATGAAGATATTTTGCACCTGCCTCAATAAAGTCTCTTGCCGCAGCGCAGGGCTCTGAGCCATAAACTGTCATCTGTTCGTAATCTCCCTGATAAAGGCGCACTACCTGTCCGCCGCACAAATCAATCGCAGGAAAAATCTGCATCTTTTACCCTCCTATAACTCCGAAAATGCCTTTAAAATCAAAAGACCTGTCTCACCGGATTTTTCCGGATGAAACTGTGTTCCCCACACATTCCCCCGTCTCACAACACCAGTAACCGATACATTTCCATACTGGGAAACTGCCAGGGTGCTTTCTTCACAATGAGCGGCGTAATAACTGTGTACATAATAAACGTATGCGCCGTTTTCTATATACCGAAATAAAGGGTCTTCTCTTCTGATTTCCAGACGGTTCCATCCCATATGGGGAACTTTCAGCGTCTTATCTGTCAAAGCGCCTTTTAAATCTTCCACCTGCCCCGGAATCAGCCCCAGACCTTTATGCATTCCGTATTCCATACTCGTATCAAAAAGGAGCTGCATTCCCAGACATATACCAAGAAGAGGTTTTCTTTCTGCCTCTTTTTTCAATACGGGAACAAGCCCTGCTTCCTCTAATTTTGCCCTGGCATCTCCGAATGCACCCACTCCCGGGAGAATAATCCGATCTGCCGCCTGCAGTCTGGCAGGATCTCCCGTAATCTCTGTTTCAAGTCCCAGAGCTTTCAGACTGCCCGACAAAGAAAATAAATTTCCCACACCATAATCTAAAATCGCTATCATATTCTCACCCTGCCTTACAATATTCCCTTTGTACTTGGAATCTCATCTTTATGTTTCTCATCTATGGCGACTGCCATTTTAAGAGCACGTCCCATTCCTTTAAAAACCGCTTCTATAATATGGTGCGTATTTTCTCCTGCAAACTGGCGTATGTGAACAGAACCCGGACAGCTGCGCACAAAGGACAGCCAGAACTCTTTTGCAAGTTCTGTATCAAAGTCTCCTACTTTCGTACACGGCAGTTCCACAGACCAGCCAAGAAAAGCACGCCCGGAAAGATCGCAGGCACATAAAATCAGGGTTTCATCCATAGGAAGAAAAAACTGTCCGTAACGGAAGATTCCTCTTTTTTCTCCCAACGCTTCTGTAAACGCCTGACCCAGACAAATGCCAATATCCTCCACTGTATGGTGATAATCTACATACGTATCTCCTTTACAGCGTACTGTCAGATCTATGTCTCCGTGCCTGGAAAATAATTCAAGCATATGATCCAGAAATCCGCATCCTGTGGAAATATCCGCCTTTCCTGTGCCGTCCAGATTAAGCGTAAGCTGAATCTGGGTTTCCCGGGTGTTTCGCTGAATTGAGCTGCTGCGCATATCAGATTCCTCCTTCTTTCTGTAAGATACGGGAAATTTCAAAAATCAGTGTTTCCATCTGTTCCTTTGTTCCGATTGTAATCCTGAGATAATCAAAAATACGCTCTTCCGGAAACCAGCGCACCAGAATTCCCCGCTCCTTCAATTTTTGATATAATTCTCCGCCTGAAATTTTATCGGATTTTGCAAATACAAAGTTCGTTTTTGAAGGCAGCACGGAAAATCCCAGTTTTTCCAGCTCTGCCGTTGTCCACCTTCGATTTTCCACAATCGTATAACAGCATTTCTTAAAATATATCTCGTCCTCCACTGCTGCAATTCCTGCCGCCATTGTCATCCGATTCACATTATACGGATTAAAACTGTATTTTACCCTGTTCATCGCTTCTATAAGCGGTACGCTTCCTAAAGCGTAGCCAAGACGCGCCCCTGCCAATTGACGGCTTTTCGACATAGTCTGAACAACAAGAAGATTTTCATACTTGTGTATAAGCGGTACGCAGCTTTCCCCTCCAAAATCCACATACGCCTCGTCTACAAGAATAACTCTCTGCGGATTTGCTCTCAAAAGCCTCTCTATTTCCTCCCTCGGAAGCGAAATTCCTGTGGGTGCATTTGGATTTGCAATTACGAGCATTCCCGGAAAATCAAGATATTCGTCCATATCCATCGTAAAATCCTCCCGGAGAGGTATGATATGTGCCTCAAGTCCGAACAGCGCTGTCTGGGCCTTATAAAAGCCATACGTAATATCTGCATATGCAACGGGTTTGCCTTCTCCGCAGAAAGCCCGGAAAGCAAATGCAAGTATTTCATCCGAGCCGTTTCCCGAGATTATATTTTCCGGCTGCACCTTATACCACTCTGCCAGTACCCTGTGCAGGTTTTTACAGGAAGGGTCTGAATACAGATTCAAACGCTGCACCTGCTCTTCCATTACTGCCCGGATAACCTTCTCTGACGGTGGAAACGGACTTTCATTTGTATTTAATTTCATATATTCCTGATTCTGAGGCTGCTCTCCCGGAGTATAAGGCGCTAACCTGAATGCCTCTCTGGAAATAAAATCAATCATAACGAAACCTCCCTGTCGTAACTGCCACTCACTGTTCGATTACAGATTTAAGTTTCTTTAAAAGCTCTTCCATTTCTTTTCCCTTCATCTGAAAGCTGGCACGATTGGCAATAAAACGTGCTGAAATCGGCATGAATTTTTCCATTACGCGCAAATTATTTTCTTTCAGTGTTTTTCCTGTTTCCACAATATCTACAACCACATCGGAAAGACCCAGAAGCGGCGCAAGCTCAATGGAGCCATTCAATTTAATAATATCTATATTTCTTCCCTGCGCCCCGTAATATCTTTTTGTAATATTTACAAATTTTGTAGCAACTCGAAGCGTCCGTCCCGGATCGTCTTTAAAATCTTCTCTCCCGGCTACGCACATATGACATTTTCCAAGCCCGGTGTCCAGAAGCTCATATACATCAGCTCCGGATTCCACTAAAATATCTTTCCCCACGATTCCAACGTCTGCCGCTCCATGTTCCACATAGATTGTTACATCGCTTGGTTTCACAAGAAAATATCTAATTCCCGCCTCCGGATTTTCCACAACCAGCTTTCTTGTATCGTTATAATTTTCCGGACAGCCATATCCCACAGATGCCAGCATATTATACACCTTGTCACCAAGCCTTCCCTTTGGCAGTGCCACATTCAGCATGGCCGGCTTTTTCTCTTTATGATTATCATCACTGTCCGGCTGATTTAAAGCATCCAGATACAGTGCATATCCTACTGCCCGTGTGCCGGGGCGAAACTGCGCTGCCAGAGGATCGTAACGACCGCCTTTAAGAACTGCTCTTGGCAGTCCTTCCAGAAACCCCTGCAGCACGATTCCGTTATAATATTTCATATCATTTACAAGGGAAAGCTCCAACTTTAAATGCTCCGTCTGTCCCGAAAGCGCCTGACACAGGGTGCGAAGCTCAGACAGAGCCGCTCCCATAGCAGCGTTAAGAGCCAGAACTTCCGCATTCTCCAGAACCTCCTCCCATGTACCGGACAGCCTCCCCAGTTTACAGAGAGCGTCGATTCCCTGTTTTGAAAGACCTGCATTTACCGCAAGCTCCTGCAAATCATGCCAGTTTTTGTTCTGGATACATGTAAACAACTGCGGACGAATTGCTTCCGGAGCACCTACCGCATCTAAAAGTCCTGTAACAAAACCCATATGACTGACTTCAAGCACGTATTCTTTCCCGGTAAGTGCAAGACTCTGAATTGCCAGGGATACTGCCTGAGCCGTCACTTCATCATCCACATTTCCGATACATTCCACTCCCATCTGGTTGATTTCCTGAAATGTGTGGCTTTCCTGACTTGGTCTGTATATTTTTTCCTGGTAATAAAATCTGCCGCAGCCGTTTTTTTCAATCCTGGCATTTTTTGCAATAGAAAGCGTCACATCCGGTTTGAGAGCCAGAAGACGCCCGTCCAGGTCTGTAAATGTAATCAACTGCTCAGAGGGTAAAAAACGGCGGTTTTCCTGGTACAGGCTATATTCTTCAAACCGCCCCATATGATACTGCAGAAAACCTGCCTTTTCATATAACATTCGTAATTGTAAAGAAACCCTTTCCCGGGGGTTTAAGAAATTAAGATCCAATTCCATATGTACTCCTCCTGCAGTATTTGTTTTTCAATATTTTACTTTATTATATTAGAAAAGTAAAGTGCTAATTTAATAAATTTACAGGAGTTCCAGCCTGATTTCGGCAGCTCTTGCATGGGCTGCAAGTCCTTCCCCGTGTGCCATACGTGATACAAGCGGCGCAATTTCTCTCATAGCGCCTTGCTGATAACGCTGAAATGTACACACTTTTAAGAAAGTTCCGACCCAGACTCCTCCTGTATAACGGGCAGCCTTCACTGTAGGCAGCGTGTGGTTGGTACCTGACGCATAATCTCCGAACACTTCTCCTGTCTCCTGACCGATAAAAAGAGAGCCGAAGTTTGTAAGTTCCGGAAGAACGCTTTCGTCTTTTAAAATTACCTCAAGATGTTCCGGCGCATAATCATTTACAAGGGCAACTGCCTCCTGCAGACTGTCTGCCAGAACAACTTCTCCATAAGATTCCCATGATTCTGATGCAATTTCAGCTGTTTCCAGCGTTTTCAGCTGTTTTCGGACACACTCTATCACTTCCAGTCCGAGTTTTTTGCTTGTAGTCACAAGAATACTTTTCGCAAGCCGGTCATGCTCTGCCTGAGCCAGCATATCTGCTGCAAGAATATTTGGATTTGCACTTTCGTCAGCTAACGCAAGAACTTCGCTCGGGCCTGCAAAAAAATCAATTCCCACCTGCCCGTAACACTGCCTCTTTGCTTCTGCCACATACTGATTTCCGGGTCCCACAATTACATCAACCGGTTTTATCTGCTCCGTTCCATAGGCAAATGCCGCAATTGCCTGCGCTCCTCCTACAACATAGATTTCATCAGCACCTGCAATATCCATAGCCACCAACGTTTTATAGTGGATTTTTTCTGTTCCCTTAACAGCCGGAGCACAGGCAATTACCCTCCGGACACCGGCAGCCTTTGCAGGAATAATCAACATAAGCGCTGTGGAAAACAAAGGATAGGATCCTCCCGGTACATAGCAGCCGCATGATGAAACGGGAATGACACGATGTCCCAGGCAGGAATTTGGGATTGCAGAAAATCCTTCCAGATTTTTCAGGCAGTCACGCTGGGCTTCTGCAAAGGCGCGGATATTTCCGGCTGCCTGACGCAGGTCTTCCAGTTCCTGCTCGCTCATCTTGGCATATGCTTCATCAATTTCCCGCTGTGCAACACGGAATTCTCCGCGGGGATTTCCATCAAAACGTGTATTGTATTCCAGAATGGCTTCATCGCCGGATTTCCGGATGTTATGAATGATTTCTGCAACCTGCCTGCTTCGCTCTTCTTCCTCCTGCGCCGGCCGAATTCTTCCTTTTTTCAAATATTCCATTATCGTACTCCTCCTCTGTCTGATTTTGATATGAATATTTTATCGCATTTCCGTGTTAAATTGTCAAGTAGTTTTTATGTGTTTTGCAAAAAAACAAAGCACCTCTTCTGTATAAATTGTGTTCACTGAAAAATACCTCCAAAGTAACAGATTTTTATATTTAATCTGTCAACTTTAGAGGTATCATATAACTTCTTAGTGCGCAGCCCCTTTTACTTTTACTCTGTCACCTTCGGTGTTTCCGGGAATATAATCTTATTCACAAAGAAAAATACAACCATAGAAACTCCGTCGTTCAGCACCGTCGTTCCGATATTGTAAATGAAATCCGGAACAAAAATACCCGCTACTGCTACCCATACGCAGTTGATAGAATTCACAATACAGGTAATTATACAAAATGCTGCCGCATACCATGCAATCTGTTTTCCTGTATTTCCCTTACTGCGGAATACAAAATGTTTCTGAATAGGAAAGTTAATACACTCTCCAATTATCATTGCAGTCATATATGCCATAAAGTATGCCAGTCCACCATGAGCCTGGTCATAACCCAAGATATTCCACTGAAATGTTTCTCCAAACAGAGTAACAGATATTCCCGGCCAGCCAAAAGACTGATCTCCCATTCCCACAAACACATACGGAAGAAATTGAAGCAAAAAATACTTCAGGACTGTAATCAACTTGGAGACTATGACGAACAAACCGCCTTCTCTTACCCACTGATTTGTCTTTGTTTAAAATAGACAAAAATTGCGAGCCATTCTGCGATTGCTGTAAATAATCTTGGAGTGTCTAAGATAGCTTCCGGAAACAAAAAGGCATTATAAGTCATAGTCTCATCATCCTCATAAAATTTATCAATTTACTTAACAGAAAAACCCCGGTAACCTTACGGTTCCGGGGCATCTTACGCTTGGACACAAAGTTATCTTTCGATAACACTATATATAATTTATCTGATAATCAGTGATTACTCGATGATGGAAGCAACACGACCTGATCCTACAGTACGTCCACCTTCACGGATAGCGAAAGTAAGACCCT